>Ga0137396_10000456_pt1 | contig 19469 bp, 15 predicted proteins | sample czc16metaG_FD_108284 | JGI IMG/M metagenome (GOLD analysis project Ga0137396, IMG submission 108284) | Vadose zone soil microbial communities from Angelo Coast Range Reserve, California, USA - czcobulk3.16 metaG | ecosystem: Environmental > Terrestrial > Soil > Vadose zone | place: USA...
ATCGTTGTCAGCGACGAATCGCCAAGGCGGACCACAAGCTTCACGAAGCCGCGGAACATCACGGCTGGAATAGCCGCCAAGCGGAACATGCTCGTCACGAGTTGCGTGAAGCGCGGGAACGCTGCTGGAATGAGCGGCATCGCTGGTGGGACGAAGACGGCCACCGCTGGCATTCCGATCGCGATTGGGATGACCACGACCACGATCGCCACTAACTAACAACAGTGTCACTCGGGGCGCGGGCAGCCGCGCCCTCTTTTATTTGCTCGAAGCTAAATTGCCAAAATTGGTGAAGAACAAAAAGAAAAAGGGGCGTCTGCAAACAAGCGCGCCCCGTTTCCATTTTGCTTTGTGAACAAGATTTAGCGCGAATTCACCAGCTGATCATCTGAAAAAACAGCTTCAAAGCGGCGAGTTTCATCCTGGTCGTGCAACATCACGATCGGAACCACGCGCAAATACTGTTTGCACGCATGACACTGCGTCACTTCTCCTTGCAAGTCCTGCAAAAAACCATCCGTAAAATGATAGAGAGCGCGCTCGCGCCGGGCATTCTTTTTGTCCCGCGCGCCGCAGTGCGGACAGATGAATTCCACCGTGTCCTGCTGCGGATCGCGGTCCAGAGCAGCCCAGCCGGTGCGGCGCACACCTACCGTTTCGAGATTGTGCCGGTCCATCGGGGCTTTCCTCCTAAGATCCACGTCCACAAGCAATAAGATGTATTACAGTGTCTCCCGGATACAGCTTTCCGTAACATATTCATTACAAATGACTTACCGTTGCACCTTGAAAGCGTTGCACACTTGTTTGGCCTTCTGAAACCGTTCTCACTCTTAAGCCATGGGAACTTGTCTCCACCCTTGGTGTCCAACGCAGTGAGGACGCGCGCAACCTCACATCCCTGCGAGCGCGGCGCCGGTCTCCTGGAGATCTAGAGCAACCCCCAGGAAGTCGGCGCCGCAAAATTTTCTGTGGTTCCGTTCTGTGGACCGCAGAGCTATAGACGCTCGCAGAAAAGAATGAGAGGTGTGTGATGTCGTCCGAGCCCCGAAGAGTTTCAGAAATAGGCCCCAAAGAAAGCCTTGGATCTCTAAGCGGATGCCTGGTGGATGGCGATGCGGAACAGCGTACCCGCGAACGCCGGGTGAAGCGCCGTGCGCTGGCCATTTCAATCCTTTTGCAAAGCGTTGTTCTTGCAGCGCTTATTGCCGTGCCCCTGTTAGGAAAAGCGGAGCGGATAAGCCTCGTCATCGTCACTCCGGTTGTGCCGTACGGACATCCAAACAATCATCCACGGGGCCATGCAAGGAATGCCACTCCCCGGCCAACCATTCCGGACCGACGGTTTACGTTTCACCCGCCAACAAACAGTGTGAATCACCATCCGGTTGAAAATGAAACCCCGGTCGGTCCGCACGTCGAATTCGATCCGGGCGGGAATGTCCCGAGCGATGATCCGGGCTGTTCCGGGTGCGTGAACATTGGCGGGAGAGAAACCGGACCGCGTCCGCCACAGCCAGCAGTGGAACCTCCCTCACGGCCGCGACTCATCAAGACGCAAATAGACCCGGCGATGCTCATTCACCGCGTGGAACCGGCGTATCCGGCGCTGGCGAAGCAGACGCATCGCGAAGGCCGCGTGGAACTGCGTGCGATCATCGGCACCGACGGCAGCATTCAATCTTTGCAAATTGTTGCTAGTGATCCGCTATTTGATCTTTCCGCGAAAGAGGCAGTCAGTCAGTGGCGCTATCGGCCAACGATTCTGAATGGCCAGCCCGTTGAAATTGACACGTTCATCACAGTGGTCTACACCATGCAGTACTGAAATTTATGCCCGAACAGTGCAAGGGGCCGCCCTCCTTTGGAGAACGGCCCCTCTGCCTGCACCGGGCAACCGATACTGGGCCTGCCCGCCGTGGCGGGTGTTTCCGCCGGAAGAATTACTTGAAGTGGAAAACGATTCCGGTGGAAACGCGCAGGTTGTTCTGTGTTTGATTGTTACTGTTGGTGACTTCCGGCAAATGCGTCAACAGGTAGTCGAATTGCAAAGGGCGGATCGAGAAACGGTCCCGCACATTCCAGTCGACGCCGGCGCCGAACGCCGTGGCGAATGCCGTGTGGGAATTGGATGTAGCGAACACGCCTGAACCAGCGCGCGCTCCGCCGAACAACACCTGGCCAAACGGCGAAATCCGCCGGTGCCCGCGATAGGTGAAGCGCGGGCCAAACAAGTAGGTGAGCATATGGTCGTCCACGTTCACGCCACTATAGCTACCCACGTGATAGCCGCCGAAATCGGCGACACCGCTCACCCAGTCCTTAAAATTATAGGCTGCTGAAGCGCTGCCTCCGTTGAGATTGAATCCGTTAAACCCCGAAGTGCCGGGATTGGCACGTAAATACGAGTAGTTAACGGACGCATCTATCTTCGGTAGCTCTTGCGCGCTGGCCGTTAATCCAAAAAAAGTCACAAGAGCAAGCAAAGACACAATGAATCTGAGCTTCATGGAACCTCCGCATGGATTAGATTTTGCTCGTGGGCCAGGGAACCGCTTGTATAACCCCCGAGTTTGCGGCATGCCCAAGGCAGGTAGGCACAAAACCGCACTCTTTATTCGTTGTTAGAAATTCAGATGCGGCCAGGGCACGCAGGGTTGCAAATCCAGGGAAACATTTGGCGGGTAGTTTCGTAACCTAAGTTCTAAACAGCGCCGTAGGTGCGGTTTGTGTGTCCTGGACGGTTCTACGGGGCGTGGCCTAACCAAAAACAAATTTCGGATCAAATGCAACGCCGTGCTTCCTCAATGACGCTAGAAATTCCTCATCAAAACTCATTTTTCTATGATGCGCTTCCTCCTGTGTAGCGCCGGGCTCTTGCCGGGCTCTTTCCCACAACATGCTGGGTCCTGGTTCGGGAGGGGCCCACCGGCCGCGGCGCGGATGTTACGCGCCACTTGTCCAGCAAGCGCGTTTATCAAGCACTTGAAGGCCGAAGGCATCCGACGAAGGCTGCTCGGGGTTATAATCGCGGCCACTTATGCCTCTCGCTCCAGGCACACAACTTGGCCCCTATGAAATCAGGGCATCTCTGGGCTCCGGCGGGATGGGCGAGGTTTACCGGGCGACCGACACGCGTCTCAGACGAGACGTAGCCGTCAAGGTTTTGTCTTCTCGTCTCATCACAGAATCCAGTGCGAAGCAGCGGTTCGAGCGCGAAGCACGCACGGCATCCGCGCTGAACGATCCTCATATCTGCACGATTTACGACGTGGGAGAACACGAGGGGCAGCAGTTCCTCGTCATGGAGTTGCTCGAAGGCCAGACGCTCAAGCAGTACATGGATGGCCAGGCGTTAGCGGTCGAGCAAGTCCTGAAACTGGGGATGCAGATCTCCGGCGCTCTCCAAACTGCCCATGGCAAAGGAATCATCCATCGGGATCTCAAGCCGTCCAATATTTTTGTCACGGAACGCGGTGAAATCAAAGTGCTGGACTTTGGGCTGGCGAAATTACTCCCGCGAACCGATCAGGATGCAACCCTTTCACTGGCGTTGACTGAGCCGCTGGCCGTCCTTGGCACGCTTCCTTATGCGGCGCCCGAACAGTTACGCGGTGAAAACACGGATGCCCGCACTGACATCTGGGGACTTGGAACTGTGCTGTATGAAATGGCGACCAGTCAACGGCCCTTCGGCGAAGAAGTGACCCCGCGTTTGATAGATGCCACCCTGAACAAACTGCCTGCCTCCTTACGCTGGCTGAACGGTGCGATCCCCTCGGAACTGGAGCGAATTATTCTCAAGTGCCTAGATAAGGATCCTGAGAATCGGTACCAATCCGCAAAAGAGTTGGCGGTGGACCTGCGGCGGCTATCGACGTCGAATTCCCAATCGGGGGCCACATTATCATCAGCCAAACCACAAGGCTGGCGGAGAACCGTGCGGCCATTGGCCTATGCTGCTGCGGGCGTTCTCGCGCTTGCAGCCGTGTTTGTTGCGACAAACCTGAGCGGATGGCGCCAGTGGCTGCTCGGCCGAGCGGCATCGCCAGGGATCCAATCGTTGGCCGTCTTGCCACTTGCCAATCTTTCCCACGACCCCAATCAAGACTACTTCGCCGATGGTATGACCGAGGCACTTATAGCTAATCTGGCCCAAATCAGGGCCCTTCACGTGATCTCGCGGACTTCTGTGATGCACTATAAGGGTTCGAACGAGAGCTTACCGCAAATTGCACGCGACCTGAACGTGGACGCGGTGATCGAAGGGACGGTGCAGCGCTCCGGTGATCGCGTCCAGGTCACTGCCCAGTTGATTCAGGGTCAAACCGATGTTCACCTGTGGGCCAAAACGTACGACCGCAACTTTCAGGATGTCCTGGTGATGCAAAGTGAGCTGGCACAGGCAATCGCGGGCGAGGTCAAGACTCACCTGAGCGCGCAGGAGCGAGAACACTTGGCCCATGCTCAGCCGATCAATCCGGACGCCTACAATGCCTATTTGCTTGGCACCTACCATGTGAACAAGAGGAACCCTGAGGCGATTGACAAGGGGATTGAATACTTTCAGCAGGCCATTCGCATCGACCCGAGTTACGCGATGGCCTACGCGGGGCTTGCCCAAGCGTATTTCGAGCGAGATATCTGGGGTGGATTGGGTATCGGTAAATCGGCCGATCAAGTACGCGCAGCCACGCTCAAAGCGCTCGAACTGGATGCTGAACTAGCAGAGGCTCATGTTTTACTGGCTCACATCCATTTCCAATACGATTGGGACTGGCAGGGCACAGAAGCGGAGTTTAAGCGAGCCTTTGAATTGAATTCCAATCTTGCAGGCTCGTACTTGGGATACGCCTTCTACCTTCAGGCGATGGGACGCCACCAGGAAGCACTAGCCTCCGCACACCGAGCTGTAGAACTCGACCCACTATCGCCTGTAAACATCACGGACGAAGGAAGGATTCTTTACCGCGCTCGTCAATACGAAAAAGCGATTGCGCTGTACAAGCGGGCTCTTGAATTGGATCCTGGCTACCTTCCGGCCCTCAGTCGCGTCGCCGACGCTTACGAGCAATTGGGAAAATATGAGGAAGCTCTTGCCTCTGCGCAGAAGCTGATGAATGGCGCTGGAGACCATCGACTCGACCGTCGGTCGCTGGCACGAATCTATGCTCGCATGGGCAGGAGGCGTGAAGCGATGGAGATCGCCCAGGCGATCGAACAGGATGGCGCGTTGGGTGGCGCCGAATTCGCGCTCGCGGCCATTTATTCCGCCCTGGGCGATCGCGACCAAGCCATCGCCGCGCTCGAAAGAGGTGTGCAGCGACATTCGTTGCTGCCAATTGTTTTCAGGGACCCTCAACTTGACCCGTTACGCTCGGACCCGCGCTTCCAACAGCTGTTGCGTCGCGCTGGACTTCCATCCTGACTCGCAGCGTATCGAACGATGCTCTCAGCGTCCGGCAACCTAGGCTCAACTCTTGATAAGTTTGCGTTACCGGAGTGGTTTGAGCTAATGGTGAGGTTAGGCGGATGGGCAACCTTTGTGCAACGAGAGGGGGTGCCGCATCCCTCCGGGTTCCAAGGTCCGGATTTTGACTTTCTTACAGGATCGGCTCTCCAGAATCCCGGCCGATGGCTTCGCGCGTGGCGTCACGCAAGCGAATCAGTTCATGCCAGCCGGAAGATTCGGCATGGTCGCTGTCGTTGCCAGTAGTGCTCGGATAGATCGGCGCGTGAATCGTGATGGTGACACTGGTCGGCCGCGGCAAGTAAGTGCCATCGCGCAGAAATCGTCTAGTCCCGGCAAGTGACACGGGGATGATCGGCGCGCCCGTGGCGACGGCCGCTTTAAAAGCGCCAAGCTGGAACGGCCGCACACCGTCCTCTTTGGTGAAGGTGCCTTCCGGAAAAACAAAAACGGATTCGCCGTTGCGCAAAAATTCTTCCATCTCCTGTGCCTGGCGCAAACGTGATTCCGGATTGGTGCGGTCAAACTTCAGGTGCCCCATCTGCTTCAAAAATGTGCCGATGAATGGCATTCTGCCGACTTCCATTTTCGCGATGAAGCGGTAAGCCACGCCCAGCCCGAGCATCAGCGTCAACACGTCGAAGTAACTCGTGTGGTTCGACGCATAGATTTTTGCGCCCGGCGTATCCATATACTCCTTGCCGACGACACGCACCGGGCAGCGTACGAGCGCGAACAAGACCTTGAGAGCGGAAGAGGTGAAGCTTCCTGCTTTCTTGTGATCCTTGATGAATTGCACCATCACCCAAGTGGGAACAATCCAAAGCAGAAACACCACGCCGAAGTACAAACCATATAAAATCTCGAGCCCGCGCTTGATGCCGGCACGGATTCCTCGGCCAAGGTTGCGCACGGCGCTGCCCGTTCCCAGCCGCGCAATTTGCAGCCATGCTGGCGCGCGCGAAGCGGAGAGTGTCCCCGCAAGGTAGAGTTGCTTGGTTTCTTCCCGGCGCAATTTTCCGCTGGAAGTTTTCGGGATGCTCCCCGGTGGAATTAACTCCACGCGGTCCGGCGGAAGACCCAAACCCCGCGACACAAGATCAGTCACTGCGGACGCGAGAGCCGCACGCCGCGAGGCATCGCGTTCGCGCGTCTCCGCAACCACGACCAATTTCTCCGTGCCCGCAGCTTCGTCTGTCAAACCAAAGGCAACGATACATCCCTTGCGAATTCCGTCGGCGCGCGCTGCAAGATCCTCCACCTCGTGCGGATACAAATTGCGCCCACTCTTGATAATGATGTCTTTCACGCGTCCGGTGACGTAGATTTCACCTTCGGCGCAATACGCGCGATCGCCCGAGTTCACCCAGGCGTATTCACCCTCCCCCGTTGCGGGGCCACGCGGCAGCAGCGTTTCCGTCGCTTTGGGATTGCGATAGTACCCGGCAGTCGCCGAAGGCCCACGAAACCACAGGAATCCTTCCGTGCGGTCTGGAACTTCGTTGCCATGCTCAGCCACGATGCAAACGTCATGCCCTGGCAGCGGTTTTCCTGAAGAAACAAACGCGATCGCAGTTTCATCCCCGAGCCCCGCCGGCACCGCGCGACCCTGCGCCGTGAACGTCTCGCGTTCGATGCGATCAACCAATGGGCCACGATTCAGCGGCGGGACCGTCACTGCCAGCGCTGCTTCCGCCAAGCCGTAGACCGGAAGCTGCGCTTCACGGCGGAAGCCATAACTAGCGAATCGTTCCGCAAAGCGTTCGAGCGTCTCCGGATTCACCGGCTCGGCGCCATTCAATGCCGCGCGCCAGGAGCTCAGATCCACGCCCTGGATGTCTTTGTCCGCGATCTTGCGCACGCAGAGTTCATAAGCAAAATTCGGCGCGGCAGTGATGGTGCCGCGATGTTTGTGAAACGCTTGCAGCCAGCGCTCCGGGCGCGTCAAAAAAGCCAGCGGCGACATCACCGCCAAAGGCGTGCCGAAATGCAGCAGCGTCAGCCACGCGCCAATCAAACCCATGTCGTGATACAGCGGGAGCCAGCTGATGCCGACATCATCCGGCCCCAGCTGGACCGCTTCGCCGACGGCTCGCATGTTGGCCAGCAGGTTTGCGTGCGTCAGCATGACGCCTTTGGGGTCGCCCGTGGAACCCGAGGTATATTGCAAGAGCGCGATGTCACTCCCGTGGCGCGCGCGGCTGCCAGACAGGTGCAGCGGCAGCGCACCGGGCGACGGAGGCGGTGCTTTGTCTGCTAATTCAATCAGTTTTTCCGCGTCTACGACTCCCGAAAGTGAGTGCACACGCGGTTGCAGCAATTTGGCAACCGCTTCCGCGCGGCGGAACGTCAGCAGCAGGAAAACTTCCGCGTTGTTCAAGATGGCCGATTGTCGCGCCGCATATTCCTCGATGCGGTCGGCGCGAAACGGCGGATAGATGGGGACCGGAATCGCTCCGGCGAGAAGAATCCCAGCGTAAGAGACGAAGAAAGCTCGCGAAGTCGGCAGCATCATCGCTACGCGCCCGCCTGCAGGCACTCCACGCCTCGCCAGCTCCGCGGCACAGCGGTTCCCAGCGGCGTAGAGCTCGCCAAAGGTCAGCGTAAGGCTGCGTTCCCCGGCTTCGCCATCTTCGGTGATGAGCAGGTGCGCACGCTCGGCGTCATGCGCCGCGCGATACCGCAGCACATCGATGAGAGTTTCAGCGGAGAAAACTCCCGCGTCAGTGGCGGCGCGATGCAGGGTTTGCACCGTCGCGGATGCCCGCAACGCAGAGCCGGCTTCCTCGACTTCGTCGCTTGTTCCCGGAGCCGTCAGAATCGCGCGCGCCAAGTCGTCCGGAGTGTTGGCCTCCGACGCGACGCGGTCAGGCAGGCGCAATTCGAATGCGGTTTCCAGCCGCGCCAGCAGTTCCACGCGCTCCAGGCTGCCGAGACCCAAGTCGCGGTCGAGTTGCGAAGTAGCGCTGAGCATCGGCAGAGCGCCCTGGCTGCCCAATTCGTCGAGTAAACCACGGATCACTTCCAGTACGCGTTCGCGCACGCCCGAGCGGTCGAGTTGAGTGACGGGAGTGGCCACAGGACTCACGAAGGGGTTCGTCTTCTTCCGCGAGAGGCTACCACGCCCCAACGCGGATTGCCATCCAAGAGCGATCGAGTTGGGCAGCAGAAGTGGCCAAAGGACTCACGATGGATTTTGTTTCTTCAGCGAGAGGCCACCACGCCAAATCCTGGATTGCTGCCCAAGAGCGATTCGAATACCCGCCCTATGCGCTCTTCTTCGCTGCTTGCGGCGCCGGAAAGCCTTTCGGCAGAAGCGTCGTGGAAAGGTCCACGCCGGAAAGATCCGCGCCGGTCAAATCCGTTTCCCTCAAAATAGCAACTCCCATATCGGCGCCCGAAAATCTGGCGCCGTTCACGTTTGCCAAACGCAAATTCACATTTCGCAAACGGGCGCGCTGGAAATTTACGTTCGAAAGGTCACAGCGAAAAAATTCCACCCCGCTCGCCTGAGCTTCGGTCAAGTCCGCGCCGGGAAGAATTGCTTCCGTCATGTCCGTATTCCGGAGATCAGCTCTCCGAAGGTTTGCGCCGCCGGAAAGGTCTGCGCCGGGGAGCCTCGCTTTTCGGAGGTCGGATCCTTCGAGGTTGACGTTTCGAAGGATAGCGCCGCTAAGGTTCACGCCGGTCAGATCAGCGTTCGAAAGGTCCGCGCCGGTCAGGTCGGCCCTCGCGCCGCCATCCTTGCCGCTGAAAAAGCGTTCGTGCGCTTCCAGAATTTCTGTGAGCGATTTTCCGTTGTGCTTGATACTTTTTGGTTTTCTGAGTCCCATTACCCTGTCCGCCATCGAAAATGTCTGGCGAATAGTTTACTCGATGTGGCGGTCGGGAGGAACTCCGAGGCTTAACTCCCCGGTGGAATCGGGGAAGCAGCCTGCGGCGCGGCTTGCGCCCGCAGCGAATTGACCACCGCTTGGGTCACGTCTTTGCCCCCGCGAGAATTGTTGTAAACCGACTGAATGGTGTAGATCGGTCCCCACGGAATGCCCCACCAGCCTGCCACCAGCGACAAAAGGGTGAAGCGCAGCCCCCTTGCTACCGCGCTCTCGCCCTGCCGACAAAAGTAAATATCGCTGGGACGCCGGAACGTGAGGACGATCACCGAAATGCAATACTGGAAGAGGACGAACTTTGCCCCGCGCTGAATCTCAAAGTCCAACTCGCCGTGCTTCATGCCTTCGATGCCGCGAATCTTGGTAGACATGATCAGGGAAGCCTCGGCTGCGACAATCCGGGCTGCGCTGCTTGCCGCATCTGGGCCAGCTCACGCGACGCCGAATAGCCTTGCCAGATCATCCACAGCGCATAGGCATGTACCGCTGCGTCCAGCCACATGCTGAAGTACAAAAGCAAAACGCCATCGAGCGCGTACGCAATCATTCCGCCGAGGAAAGCTCCCTGCGAACCCGTCTTTGCCCAGCGAGAACAGAGGATCAGCAGGACGATAAAGAGTCCGTCGACAACGAGGATTACAGTTGTTCCGCCCTGCCCCATCACTTGCGTGATGCCGAGCCCAAAGATGAAGCGAATTTTGGCGTCAAAAATCTGTAGGAGTGAATTCACGCCAGAAAGAAGGCCAATCGTGAGAAACCATCCTGCGCCGCGGCGCACGCGCAGCATAATCACGCCGCTAGGATCCATCGCCCCAGGCGCTTGGGATGTGCTTGCGGGAGTACCACCGGGACTCAGTGACATGTTTGCTCCAGGTACTGCTGGCAGAATACCCAAACACAGGATGCTGTATTGCTACGCGAAGCCAATTGCGCAGTCAAGTAAGAATTTACGCCAGGCTTCTGGGATTGCACATCCATCTGCAACTTCCGGTTGTGATAGTGTGTGACCGGTGGCTCTTGTTGCTGGCAGGTGTCGTGTGGCGTAAGGTTTTTTGCGGTACTTTCATTTGGGGACAGGGCCGACAGCTCGCGCAAGGGTGCAGGCGAAGGTATTCCAATGTTTCTTCGAGCGGCATTTGTACGGCGAATTACGTTCTTTCTTTTGTTCGGCGTCTTAAGCGCGTCCCCGGTTGACGCTCTCGCCCAGGAGCAGCACGAGGACGAAATCGTCGCCAATCTTGCTGGCGGCCGCGCTATCGTGCACGTGGCCAAGGACGCCATCATCTTTGCCGCTATCAATCAGCCCGTAGAGCGGAACTCTATTCCGCCGCGCGTGATGGATCTCGATGCCACGCACATCGGAATTCTCTTTGGAGCTTCGGAATGGCGCATTCCCGCCGACCCCAAGCCCATCCGGCTGGACCATAATTTCCAGCGTGTCAGCCGCGGCGACGCCCGTTATCAGGCTTCTCCCAGCGAAGGCGAAACGGACTTGGAGACCATCGGCATTGCATTCCTTGAGAAACTTCGTCCGCTTATCGCTCAGCTGCACCACAAAATTGATTTCTCTCCTGATGATCCGATCTTCCAGATCGTGATGATTGGCTACGCTCCCAACGAATACGGCCCCGAAGTATGGGTCGTGGAGTATCGCATGGAGCAAGAGCAAGTTGCCACGCGTGGGGACTATTGGCAGACGCTCATTCAACGGCCGCGTTTCACGCAACTTTATCCGCCGGAAAAACATGCTCCGCGTACCGTTGTGGAAAGCCGTTACCCGCCGGATGCGAAGGGTCCTACATTGGCCGAGCTAATTCAGAGCAATGACCCGAACATCACGCACCTCGGTTCCGGCGAGCAGCGTTTTGCAAAAGTGCTGGATAACATTCGTGGAGGCCAGGCGCAAAAGGCTTCCCCGGTCGATTCGGCTGATTTTATGCGCGCGGTGCTTCCCTTGATTGCGGGGAACGCAACGTTTGTTCTTGGCACCATGGACGAACACCGCGGCTTCGAGTGGATGGTCCCGCCAGAGGAGCCCGTCGAAAAGGTGCAGGAAGACAAGAATCGCCCGCCGGATGCGCCCACGCTGCGCCGCCCTATCAAGCCCTGACTTACCGAATTGTAAACCGCTCGTCCTACAATGCGCATTTGCTTTTGGATCCGGCATTCATGGAGCAAGTTGTAACGTTTCTATCCATTGCCACAACTCCAGAATCTTCGAAGCATTGCAATACATAAGTAAGGCATTTATTTTCTATATGTTACGAAATGCACAACGGTGGTTCTTAGAATGCTCCCAGACGTGTGGTCCTGGTACGTTTGGCCTATGAAGTTTGGTACGGTTAGCCTATGAAGATAGATAAGGTCTTTTTGCAGCCAGAACAAGCAGCGCCTTTAGTTCTCAAGGAGAAGCGATCTAGCAGGGGCTTCTCAACGCTCGAGATAGTCGTCGTGCTAGGCGTTATCGTCATACTTTCGACCGCTGCGATTATCCATATCATACCTCCCCTCCGAAAAGCGAAAGCTGATGCTGCCCTCGAAATGGTCCTCGGCGAAATGCGCCTCGCACACGAACGTGCCATTAATGAACGCAGGATATATCGTTTCACGTTTGTGGCCCCGCAAACAATTCAGCTCGAAGTCGGGACGCCGGCAAATTTGCAAGCAAGAATTTCAGGTAGCGCCGCAGCATTCGCGCAGGCGCAGCCTCCGCTGGTTCTGCCACAAACCATTCAATTCTTAGCTGCCCCGGGGATTCCCGTGGCCGCGGGGGTGGTGCCAGACGGTTTCGGCACAGGCGCTACGGCAATTGATTTTGATGTCGATAATGGAGGTGGGCAGACCCAAATCTACTTCCAACCGGACGGCCGTGCGCTGGACGCCCAGAACAGGCTTAATAACGGGGTCGTGTACCTCGCCGAACCTAATCAACTCCTTTCTAGCCGGGCGGTTTCCCTTTTTGGTTCCACGGGCCGCGTCAAAGGATGGATTTTGGTGCAGAACCCTAATGGATCCGTACGGTGGACACAATGAAGCGCCAACCAAGAACGCAAAGCCTGGCGCATGCACAGGGCTTTACGATCATTGAAGCCTTGATAGCCACGGTCATCCTTGTGGTTAGTTTGACAGCCTTGGCAGGACTCTTCGCACAGTCGCTGACCTTTCTTCAATACACACAGGATGATTTGGTAGCCAAACAAAAGGCTACGGAAGCATTAGAAGGCGTTTATAGCGCGCGCAATGATGCTTCGGTAGGGTTTGCCTCGATTCAAAACAAGTCAGCAGGTGGAATATTCAACGACGGATTTCAACCGCTCTTTGTTCCCGGACCCAACGGCATTGTGGGCACAACCAGCGACACTACAACACTCGAAAGCGAGACATTGCCAGGGCCAGACGGGATTATTGGCACTGCTGACGACGTCATTGTGCCGCTCATTAATCTCCAGCGCCAGATCCTAATTCAGCCGGTCAACAACCCTGATGGGAGCGTGAGTGTGGATCTCAGGCAGATCACGGTGACGATCCGCGTAAATTCGTCAGGCCGCGTCCACGATTACACGGTAACGGGTTACGTCTCGAGATATCAGTAAGGAAATCGGAGGATGCATCGTTTGTCCAGGAAATCACAAAGCGGATTCACCCTGATGGAGCTCATGGTGGCCATGTTGGTCACTCTCCTCGTTGTGGGCGGAGCTTTTTGGCTCTTTCAGAGCTCCGAGCAAACCGCAGGCCTGACGCTGCAGCGCTCTGAAACACAAACCGAAGTCCGCGCCGCACTCAACCAGATTGAGCGCGATTTGTCACAGGCTGGTACTGGCGTGCCCCTGGGAGGAGTAGCTATACCCTCCGCGGCGACCGGCGGAGCCAATCCGAATTTTGCCTGCGATGTCAATCAATGTTATCTGGCCGCCAACAATCCTTTCACCCAGGGCGTCCTGTATAAGGTAACTCCGGGGGACGGCATCGGTCCGAATATCACGGAGCCGAGCGACGCGATCAAAATTACGTATGTCGATCCCAATCTGGATTGGAGCGCGTTTTCGACGACCACCATCACCGCTAATGGAGACAGCCTCACCATGCCTGCTGGGACGCTTCCGGCGGTAAACGATCCTGCGGTGGGAATCTTGCCTGGTGATGTGATCTTGCTGCAAAACAACATCGGTTCCGCAGTGGGCGTAGTCTCGGCCGTGGCTGCTCCAACATTCACTTTCGGTTTGGACCCGCTGAATATCAACCAAACTGGCGCGCCCGCGGGAAATATCAAGGCCATTGCGACGCCGGGTTCCAATCCCGCCACCTATCCGCCGACGAAGGTCTCCCGGCTTGTGATGGTGACGTACTTCCTCCAGCCCGTTGTGACACCCGATGGCCCGGATTCACGCCTCATGCGGCAGCTAGGCGCTCATCCTCCGGTGCCAGTTGCGGAGCACATCGAAGACCTGCAATTTACATATGACATTGTCGATGACAACACCGGCGTCCTGCTTGCCAACTTGCCTAACGCGATTTCAGGGAATCCCCCAACTTCGAAGCCCAACCAGATCCGGAAAATCAACATCAACCTTACGGGCCGGAGCTTCCGGCCTGGGATAAGGAACAACGTGCAGCGCGTGAATTTGTCCTCTTCCGTCGGTCCGCGAAATCTTAGCTTCCGTGACCGATATCAATAGGAGCTCGTATGAGGATATTCTTGACGAACAACACGAAGCTTACAGTAAGCCGGCGCCGATCCGACCGGGGCGTCGCCCTGATTGCAGTGCTGCTCCTGTTGGCGCTCATGTCCGCATTGGCAGTGGCCCTCGTCTACAAAGTCAACCACGAGCAACACCTGCAGCGCACGGATATGGCCAACACGCTGGCGTTCTATGGTGCCGAAGCCGCCATGGAAAAAATGATGGCCGATCTCTCAAACCTGTATGCGCAGAGAGCCGCCCCCACGAATTGCGACATCACCAATCTGCAGGCTTCGGCTCCCAGCCAAATCGTGGTTGGCGTCACCTATCCCGAGTATGTCTACAACGTGCCTGCACCGAATGGCGGGGGATGCACGGCTCCCCCTACTACTGTCCAGACTATTAGCAGCGGCCCGAACGAAGGTTTAGAGGCTCAAATCGTTCCTATGAGTCTCCAGGTTACCGCCGATCGTCTGGGGGTTGAAGAAGCCCGCTTGATTCGCAGGATTGAGATTGCGGAAATTCCCGTATTTCAGTTTGGCGTGTTCTCGCAGAGTGACCTAAGTTATTTTCCCGGCCCAAGCTTTGATTTTAGCGGCCGTGTGCAAACCAATGGAAACCTGTTTTTGGCCGGCGGTGGGGGCAGCACTTTGACATTTCACAGCAAGATTCGCGCTGCAGGTGACGTGGTCCGCGACCAATTGGCGAACGGCGCTAACACACTAGCTCAGGGACGAACGGGAAATGTCTTGATCCCTACCGCGCCAAGCGGCTGCGATGGCGGACGACCGGCCTGTCGAAATCTCCAGGTCAATCCCGATGAGGGCAGCTCGACAGGAGGCCCTAGTCGACCCTATGGAGGTACCGGAACGGCGAATCCTAGGTGGGGCTCCCTCTCCACCTCGACCTACAACGGCATGGTCCTGAGCGGCACGACCGGCGCGAGGCAACTCACTTTGCCTTTCGTGGGTCCAGGCGTTGGCCCCATCGAAATCATTCGTCGTCCACTACCAGGCGAGGCTGTTACTTCAGCCGTGGGAGAGTCTCGCCTTTACAACCAGACTCAGATTCGTGTCTCGCTCAGCGATAATCCTGCAGAGCTTCCCGGCGGTGCCGGCGATGCTCAAAATATTCGTCTAGCGAACGTCAAAACCAGCGGTGCAGCCCCGGATTACACCAATGGCGTGCCCGTACTAGGGGCTACCAACACTTTTTTTGCTGAGGGCCTAAGAACATCAATTACTACTAAACTGGGCGTCGTCACAACGCTTGCAGGCCCGGGTGGCGAAACGCACTGGACCAACATTCCATTGATTCCTCCGTCTGCCGAAGCCACTTTAGTTCCCGCAAATGCGCCACTGCTGACCCCCACGTCCACGACGGATGCCTTAGGGAATGTCACCACCACGCAACCCTGGAATCTCCTCGATGGGTATTTGCGCGTCGAAATTCGCAGGGCCGACGGTTCTTACGTGCCCGTCACCCAAGAGTGGCTGGAGCTCGGCTTTGCCCGGGGGCTGACACCACCAACCGCTGGTCTTGCTAATGCAGTCCATCCCAATGCCATCCTCATCCTTCAGATGCAGGCCGACCGCAATGCCAGTGGAATAATCGACCCGGGTGAGTTAGTGACAGACCCCGGTACGGCCAGCGTGATCACCGGCACGGCGACTCGAAACAACTGGTATCCCATCAATATGTACGAAGCACGCGAGGGGGAATTCCGCGAGAACCAGCGCGTCACTCCGAACTGCAATATTGGCGGCGTCTTGAACCTTGTGGAAATCGACGTCAATAATCTTAAGCGCTGGCTCGCGGGGAACATTGGTGCCAACGGAAATCAGGTCGAATTTACATCTCAGAACGGTTACATTCTCTACGTTTCGGATCGCCGTGGCATGATTGCAAGCCCTGCTGCTGGCAACATAAAGAACGGCGAATATGGCTTTGAGGACGTCATCAATCCCGGGAGTCTCACCGGCAACCCCAATGGCCTTCTCGATGTCGGGGAAGATGCGAATGGCAACGGTCTACTGGATACCTACTCCGCAAACTTTCTCGGCTTGGGATTTGGCGTCCCGCAACCCGGCAGTTTGCCAAACACCGCCGTCAGCTGCCTGAATACGGCCAGGGTAAACTGGGTTTCTGGACCACGACGTGCCGTGCGCTTGGTGAACGGCAGCCTCGGCAATCTACCGCTCCGGCCGGACAACGGTTTGGGGGGGTTTACGCTCGCCAGCGAAGAGCCTGCTTATGTCCTGGGGAACTACAACGCCAATGCCGCTGGTTTTGGCAATCCCCATGCTTCCTCGGCTGTAATCGCCGATACAGTCACTCTGCTCTCCAATAACTGGAGTGATTTGGCTAGTTTCAGCAGTCCCGCGACCGTTGCTGGCCGCCCTGCGGCCACAAGCTTCTACCGATTGGCTATTGCTACTGGCAAGAACATTAACTTCCCACAACCTGCATTCGCCGGCGTGCCCAATGACTTCGGTACCGACGGTGGCGTTCACAACTTCTTGCGCTATCTCGAGAACTGGGGCGGCCAGACGCTGAACTACACAGGCTCAATGGCCAGCTTGTACTACTCTCAATATGCAACTGGCGTCTTCAAGTGCTGCGGCACAGTGTATTCGCCCCCAACTCGAAACTACGCCTTCGATTTGGACTTTCTGGATCTGAGCAAGATGCCTCCCGGAACTCCCAAGTTCCGCGACGTAGTCAACGTCGGGTTCCAGCAAGTCTTCTAGACTGGGCTGAACTTCAGCTCACGAATAGTCCAACCAGACTGCCTTCTTCATTTTCCCAGCGCTCAGTTCTTCGCCAAAACGTGATCGCTGCGTCTCCGGCAAATTCATGAATGGGCAGGTCGGCGCCACGAGATGTTTCAATCTCAAAAAAAACTTGTCGCCGGGAGGCCGGGACAACCCCAATCGTTCCTTAAGGAAGTTTTTCGATGGAATCGCCGCGGCGGATCACTCCGCCCTCTCGAACGCGGCACAGCATACCTCGCCGTCCCCATAGCTCTTTGCGAAGGCCGGGTCGGATGGTCTCCATCTGATCGCATGGGGTGCATACCGCGCTGACTTCCAGTTGCGCTTCACCGACACGAAGGAGTTGGCCGATCTGCAAGCTGTTCACGTTCAGGCTATCGGTAGTGATGTTCTCGCGGATAATTCCCGGCTGGAGGTCCATGGCTTCCAATGTCTCGCGATCCACGAGCAATACCTGGCGCTTCTGCCCGGATCGCGCATGAGCGCAGCCCTCAAATCCATCGTTGGTCACGGCGCGGACCTCGGCGAGTTCCTCCATCGGTAGACGCCTCTTCGGCGCGCGGAAGAGGTTTTGCACTTTCGGCATGGCCATTAGTCTCCTGCGGCCTTCAGACGGGTTGGATGAGCGCCAATGTCCCTTCGGTAGTGCATTCCCTCGAAGTGGATTTTCGTGGCGGCCCCGTAGGCAGCGGCTAGGGCGCCGTCAAGCGTAGGGGCTGCGGTTGTCACGCCAAGCACTCTGCCGCCGTTTGTTTCTACGGCATCTCCCACAAGCCTTGTTCCGGCGTGCAGCACCTTCACACCGGTAAACTGCCCTAGACTGGTTAGGCCATCGATGCGCTTACCATTCTCGAACTTTCCCGGATATCCGCCGGATGTCAATACCACGCAGACACCTGCGCCGGGCTTCCAGAGCATTTTTGATGGATCAAGGCGTCCTGCCGCAACATCGCTCAGAACCTCCGCCAAGTCAAAGTCCAGACGCGCCAATATTGCCTGGGTTTCGGGGTCTCCCAGTCGACAGTTGAATTCCAGGACTTTTGGGCCGGACGTTGTCAGCATCAGGCCGATATACAAGAAACCTTGATACTTAATGCCGTCCGCAGCTAACCCCTTGAGGGTCGGCTCGACGATCTTCAAGCGGATGGTCTCTCGAAGCTCCTCCGGCAGCAATTCATCTGTCGAGTAGGCCCCCATGCCACCAGTGTTTGGACCCTGGTTTCCATCAAACACGCGCTTGTGATCGCGTGTTGGTATCAGCGGCGCGTAGCGCTTTCCATCCGTGAGAATAATGAACGATAACTCTTCGCCCTCCAGAGTTTCTTCCAGGAGGACTCGCCTTCCCCCCGGCCCCAGTTCGTTCTTTTCCATCACCTGTTCGACAAAATCTTTCGCGGCGACAAGATCCGGCGCCAGAAAAACACCCTTGCCGGCGCACAATCCGTCCGCTTTGATTACCACCGGCCAAGCCACGGAATTTAGCGCCTTGTAGACCTCCGCAGGAGAGTGGAAGGTGCCGTACATCTTTGCTGTGGGAATGTGGTGGCGCGCCAGGAATTCCTTCGAGAAAACCTTGCTACCTTCCAGTTGCGCTGCTTGCTGTGAAGGCCCTATGACAGGCCAATTGCGTTGCCGGAACGCATCCGTCATGCCCTTTACCAGGGGCAGTTCGGGTCCTACGATGGTCAGGTCGGGATGAATTTTTTCGGCAAATGCGACGATTGCGGCGACGTCACCTGCGTCAATGGCCACGCATTCGGCCTCCGCGGCGATGCCGCCATTCCCGGGGGCACACCAAATTTTTTCCACGCGCGGGCTTTCTCTCAGTTTCCACACTAGCGCGTGTTCGCGTCCTCCGCCACCCAGCACGAGAATCTTCATGCACTATTCCTTGTCCATAGCCCTTCGAACGATAGACGGCCCTCTCGCACGTGTCAACTTGGCCGGGTGATGACATCTCTGCGGCTTTCTGAAAGCGGGGCTGCACAACTTATTCAACGGGAGCCAGAACCGAGCGGCGTTTATCACTTGGCTATGCCCTGACCCAAAGGCCAGTTACGCAGGTGCGAATTCGACTCTTACACTCCCCAGAGCTATTGCTCTAGGGCTTTCGATCGGAAGGGGGTGTCCGATGCTGATACCACTGCGCCACGAGAATATGGAAGGCCGCCGTTGGCCGGTGGTCACTTTCGCCCTGATCGCGCTGAACGTACTCATATTTTTTGGTACTCACTGGAAAATCGAAGAGCAAGAACCCGAACGAATTGAAGTCCGGATGCACGTCCTTGTACTTGCCGCGACGCATCCTGAATTGAACATGCCCGATGATGTGGAGAAATTTGTTAATGAAGTGAAGAGGCGGGCTCCCGTAGCGGCCTGGCAGAAACTCTCCTCACGCAAACGCAAACAGGAGGATGCGTGGGACGGGCAAATCCGCGATGTCGAGAACGCACAAGAACTTCAGGCGGAAATGGATACGCTGGCGCAAAAGTTTACGGAGTTGCAAAACAAATCAATCCTCGAAAACTACGCGTTCGTGCCTGCCCATCCAAGACCGATCTCTTACCTAACCTCTATGTTCCTACACATAGGTTGGCTCCATCTCATCGGCAACATGTGGTTTCTGTGGCTCGCAGGCTTTATTCTCGAGGAC
>Ga0137396_10000457_pt1 | contig 19468 bp, 18 predicted proteins | sample czc16metaG_FD_108284 | JGI IMG/M metagenome (GOLD analysis project Ga0137396, IMG submission 108284) | Vadose zone soil microbial communities from Angelo Coast Range Reserve, California, USA - czcobulk3.16 metaG | ecosystem: Environmental > Terrestrial > Soil > Vadose zone | place: USA...
CCTCTACGTCTCCTCTCAGCAGGACGTGAAGATCGGAGATTGGGTGCTCACGTCCGGATTGGGGGGCATCTTCCCGGAAGGCGTGCGCGTCGGGACGGTGACGCGCGTCGGGAACGCGGAGAACGGGCTCATGAAGGAGGTCCAGGTGAAGCCCGCCGTCGACTTCCGGAGCCTGGAGGAGGTGCTCGTCTACATGCCCGCGGGCGCCGGGCGGGGTCCGCGCATGCCGGCCGTCGAATCGACCGCGCCCGACAGCGCTCCTGAGCCGGACAGCGCCGGTCTCGGCGAGCCATGAAGGGCGTCCGCGACGCCATCGTGCTCCTCGTGGTGCTGATCCTCCAGGCCACGCTCTCCCACCGGATCGCGATCGCCGGAGTAAGGCCGGATCTCCTGGTCGCGTTCGTGGTCTACTTCAGCTGGATGCGCGGGCCCGTCTCCGGCGTCGTCGGAGGGTTCGCGGTCGGGCTCTTGCAAGATCTGGACGCCCCCGGCCCTCTGGGCCTCAACGCGCTCGCCAAGACCGTCGTGGGCTTCCTCGTCGCGAAGGCCGGATTCCGCGTCCACCGCTCGAACGTGGGCGTGCGGTTCTTCTTTTTCTTCTTCGCGATGCTCGTCCACGACGTGATCTACTTCGCCGTGTATTCCGCGGGCGAATTCGGAGCCTTCGTGCGGCAGTTCGTGTTCGTCGCGATCCCCTCGGCGCTCTACACGACCGTGCTCGTGATCCTCCTGCTCTCCACGGTCGAGCGGTTCTCCAGAACGCTCCTCCTCACCGACGAGGTCTGAGCGGTGCGCGCGGACCCGATCGCCCTCGGCGACTGGCAGCGGCGCGAGCGGATCCTCACGCTGGCCGTCATCGGAATCTTCGCGCTCGTCGTGTTGCGGCTCTTCGTGCTACAAGTGCTCGAGGGCGCGCGCTATCGCGAGCTTTCGGAGGGAAACCGGATCCGCGTGGAGGTGCTGACCGCGCCCCGCGGCGAGATCCGGGACCGCAAGGGACGCCTCCTCGCCGATTGCGTCCCATCCTTCACCGTCACCCTCGATCTCTTCGACAAGGCGTACACCCGCGACGCAGCGCGCCTCGACACGACCCTCTTGGCGCTCGGGCCGATCCTGGGCGTGGACCCGGAGCTTCTCCGCGACAAGATCCAGCGGGAGCGCAAGGTGTCGTTCCTTCCGATCCGCCTGAAGCGAAACGTGGACATCAAGTCGGTGGCGTTCGTCTCCGAGCACCGCGATCAGCTTCCCGGTGTGCAGGTCGAGTCGGAGCCTCTGCGCCGTTATCCGCTCGGGCTCATGGCGTCCCATCTTCTCGGATACGTCGGAGAAATCTCCGACAAGGAGCTGACGGATCCTCAGTACGCCGACTATCTGAGCGGCGATCTCATGGGCCGCATGGGGATCGAGAAGCGGTACGAGAAACTCCTGCGCGGGCAGGACGGGAAGCGCTTCGTCGAAGTGAACGCCATGGGGAGGAAAGGGGAGTTCTTGGGGGAGAAGCACCCCATCCTGCCCCGGCGCGGGGTGGATTTGGAGCTGACGGTCGACCTGGAGGTCCAGCGCGCGGCGGAGGAGGCGTTCGAGAACGGCGCGCGGGGCGCGGTCGTGGCGATCGACCCCCGGAACGGCGAGGTGCTCGCGCTCGCGTCGAAGCCGAACTACGACCCGAACGAGTTCTCGACCGGGATCACCCGCGAGCGCTGGAACGAGCTGAGCGGCGGGGGAAGCTACCCCCTCTTCGACCGGGCGATCCAGGCGGCCTACCCGCCGGGGTCCACCCTCAAGCCGTTCACCGCCCTCGCCGGCCTCGAGACCGGCGCCATGCTCGCGGGCACGCACTTCGCCCAGTCGTGCACCGGAGAGTTCCGGTTCGGGACCCGTCTCTTCGGCTGCTGGAAGCACGAAGGTCACGGCAGCCTCGCGATGCACGACGCGATCGTCCGCTCCTGCGACGTCTATTTCTACCAGCTCGGGATTCGGATCGGACTCGAGCGGCTGGCCGATTACATGTCGAAACTCGAGCTCTCGGACAAGACGGGGATCGACCTGCCTCAAGAGCGGCGCGGGCTCTTCCCGAGCATGGCCTGGTACGACCGCCGTTACGGCACGGGGCGATGGAGCCGCGGCGTGGTGCTGAACGTCGCCATCGGCCAGGGGGAGGTATCGCTCACGCCGGTGAAGCTCGCGCAGCTCGCCGCCTTCATCGCGAACGGCGGGACCCTGTGGAAACCCCACCTGATCCGAAGCGTGGCGGCGGGCGGCTCCCCGAAATGGGCCCCGCCGGACGATTCGCTCGGCCGGGCCGTGGCCGTTTCCGCGCACAACCTGGACCTCGTGCGGGCCGCGATGGCCTCCGTTGTCTCCGATCCGGAAGGGACGGGTGGGCAGGCGATCGTCGACTCGATCACGGTGGCGGGGAAGACGGGCACGGCGCAGAACCCGCACGGGAAGGATCACGCGCTCTTCATCTGCTTCGCGCCCGTGGAAGCGCCGCGCATCGCCGTGGCGGTGCTGGTCGAGAACGCGGGGCACGGCAGCACGGCCGCGGCGCCGATCGCGCGCAAGGTGCTTCAAAAATATTTCCATCCCGCGCCTCCCGAGAGCGCGGCCGTCGTGGCGAGGCGCTGACATGATCGCGCCGCGATTTTCTCCCGACATCGACCGGCCGCTCCTCGCGGCCACGCTGCTCCTCACGCTGATCGGGATCGCGTTCGTCTTCAGCGCCACGTCGATGCCCTCCGCGGCCGTGGAGCACGGGCTCTATCTGAAACAGATCGTCTACCTCCTGCTCGCCCTCCTGGCCGGCGGGCTCATCGCCGCCGTACCGTACCGCGTGTACGAGGGAAAGACCTCGTATCTGCTCTACGCCATCGGTCTGGGCCTCCTGGTGCTCACGCTCTTCATCGGACACGTGGGTCTCGGCGCGCAGCGGTGGCTCGGCTGGGGGCCGATCAAGATCCAGCCTTCCGAGCTCGCGAAGGTCGCCACCGTCATCCTCCTCGCGAGCCAGCTCGCGGACCGAAAGAAGGATTGGACCCAGCTCCGGAATCTCGTGCGGCCGGTCCTCACCGCGGTGATCCCGTTTCTCCTCGTGCTGAAGCAGCCCGATCTCGGGACCTCGATCGCGTTCGTGGCGATGCTCTTCACGATGCTCTACTGGGCGGGTCTGCCGATCCTCTATCTCTTCTTCATGATCACGCCGATCGCCAACGTGGCGCTCTCGTTCTTCACACCGGCGTGGCTCGTGTTCCTGGGCGTCCTGGCGGTCATCCTCTACCGGTCGCGCATCCGCCTCCTCCCGCTCCTCCTCGTGGTCGGGGTGAACCTGGTCGTGGGCATCGCGACGCCGCAGATCTGGAACCACCTCCAGCCCTATCAGAAGCAGCGCATCACGACCTTCCTCGACCCGGGAGCGGACGCGTACGGGGCGGGGTACCAGATCATCCAGTCCAAGATCGCGATCGGGTCGGGGCAGGTGTTCGGGAAGGGATTCCTCCACGGCACCCAGAAGGCGCTCGCGTTTCTCCCCGAGCAGCACACCGATTTCATCTACTCGGTGGTCGGAGAGGAGACCGGGTTCCTCGGCGCGGCGGTGGTGGCGGCGCTCTACCTCCTCCTGATCCTGCGCGGGATCCGCGTCGCCCACCGGGCCCGAAACCGGTTCGGGGGTCTTCTGGCGATTGGAATGACTTCCATTTTTCTGTACCATGTGCTGGTCAACATATGGATGACCGTCGGGCTGGCGCCCGTGACCGGCCTTCCCCTGCCGCTTCTGAGCTACGGCGGATCCTCGCTCGTGGCGAGCTTTCTCCAAGTCGGTCTCATCCAGAACGTCGCCATGCGCTGGCGCGAATACTGACCGGAGATTTTCGTGCACCCAACCCTCGTTCGGTTTCACGGCCTCGAGCTCCATAGCTACGGCCTTCTCCTCGCGGTCGCGTTCCTCGTCGGGATCCAGCTTTTCCTCCGTCGGGGCGCCCGGCGCGGGCTCCCCGAGGACAGGCTGAGCACGCTGTCGCTCCTCCTGCTCGTGCTCGCGATCCTCGGCGGGCGCGGGCTCTACGTGCTCACGCACTGGAGCGACTACGCGCGGGATTTCGCCGGCGTGTTCCGTATCTGGGAAGGTGGGCTCATGCTGTACGGCGGCTACATCCTCGCGATCGCCGGGGGCATCGCGTACGTCCGGCGGGCGGGGCTCCCGGTATGGCGGGTCGGCGACGCCGCGGCGCCGAGCATGGCGCTCGGCATCGGGATCGGGAGGCTCGGGTGCTTCTTGAACGGGTGCTGCTTCGGGTTGCCGGCGAGCCTGCCCTGGGCGGTCAAGTTTCCTCCGGGCTCCTACTCGAATTTCGTGTTCCCGGGCGAACCGCTCCATCCCTCACAGCTCTACCTCGCCGGCGCGGGCGCGGGGCTCTTCTTCCTCCTGCTCGCCCTGGACAGGAAGCCTCACTTCGACGGCTGGCTCTTCTGGTCCTACATCGGACTCGACGCGGCCCTGCGTTTCGTGATCGACTTCACGCGCTACTACGACGCGACGAGCTATCTCGGAACGATCGGGCCCTTTTCGTTCAACGTGAATCAGGTGTTCAGCGGCGTGCTCATCCTCGTTTCGCTGTTCATGCTCCGGCGCCTGAAGCACGCGCCTCCCGCGACCGAGCCGGGAGCTCCGGAAGCATCCGGGTCGGCTCCCGCGAGGCTGGAGCACGCGAAATCCCCGGCCGGGCAGGACCCGACCGCCTGACCTTCTCCACCATGCCCCGCGTGGATGGGAAGACCCAGGTCTACGCGGTGCTGGGCGACCCGGTGCATCACAGCCGATCCCCCGAAATCCAGAACGCGGCGTTCCGCGCCGCGGCCATGAACGCCGTGTACGTGGCGCTCGAGGTTCCCGCGCCGGGTCTCAGGCAGGCGCTGGATGGGCTCCACGCGGCGCGCGTGGTGGGGCTGAACCTGACCGCGCCGCACAAGGAGGCGGCGTTCGCGCTGGCGCGCGAGCGAACGCCCGAGGCGGAAGAAGCGAGAACGGTCAACACGCTCCGCAGGGAGACCTACGGGTGGAGTGGGCACGCAACGGATGGGATCGGATTTCGCGCGTGGGCCGCGGAGGCGGGGATCGAGGCACGGGGACGGAGGGTTCTCGTGCTGGGCGCCGGCGGCGCGGCGAACGCGATCGTCCCGAAGGTGCTCACGCTCGGCCCGGAGTCGGTCCAGGTGGTGAGCCGGAGTGCCGAGCACGCGCAGTCCTTGTCACGGCGCGCGGCGGAGAGGAAGGCTCTGGCGCGGATCACGTCCGCCGCGCTCGAGGATACAGCCACGGCATGGGACCTTCTGATCCGCGCGGTCTCCGTGGAGTCGATCTCCGCCGACGAGGACCGCTGGTGGCGAGCGCACGCGCCGCGCGCGGAGGTGCTCGACCTGAACTACGGCCCGCGGGCGGCCGAGAGCCGCGCCAGGGCGAGGACGGAAGGCCTTCGCTACGAGGACGGGAGCGCCCTCTTGATTCACCAGGGCGCCGCGTCCTTCGAGTTCTGGACGGCAAAGACAGCTTCGCTCGACGCGATGAGGGAGGCGCTCCGCGCGGCCTCCGGAGGGAATTGACCCAGGCGCTCCGGGCGCCGGGCCGACGGGTGTGGGGGGTGGGGGACATGATCCCGATCCGGAGCGCGCTCCGGGCGTGCTTCACCGATCTCTGCGACATGATGCTCGACCGCCGGTGCTCCGGCTGCGGCGGTTCTCCACCTCGCGACCGCGGCGTATGCCCGGGTTGTGACGGGCTCGTCGACAGGACGGGCGTCGCCCTCTGCCTCCAATGTCTCCACGGCGACGCCGTCTCGTTCCGCGTCGAGCGCGGGTGCCCCGCCCACGGATCGACCCGGCTGCTCCTCGCGGGCCCCTCGTTCGAGCCGCCGCTGGACCGCCTCATCCACGCGTTCAAGTACGAAGGAGCCTCGGCGCTCGCCGGCTGGGTCGCATCGCTCCTGCCCGTGCCGCCGGGATTGGGCGAGGGCATCGGCCGCGAATACGTCCTGATTCCGGTCCCGCTCCATCCGGCGCGCCGCGCCTGGAGAGGCTTTGATCAGACCTCGCTCCTCGCGCGCCACGCGTCGGAGCGCTGGGGGGTGCCCGTCGTGGATGCGTTGCTCCGAACGCGCGACCACGAGCCCCAGGCCCGGCTCGATCCCGACCGGCGTCGGACCAATGTGGCGGGGGCGTTCCGGGTCGCGGGGGGGGCTCTCGTCTCCGGACGACCCATCCTTCTTCTGGACGATGTCGCAACGAGCGGGAGCACCCTCCTCGCCGCCGCCGAAGCGCTGGATCAGGCGGGCGCGACGTGGGTTATGTCGCTGGCCGCTTCGCACGGGGGCGGCCAACCGGGCGCAAAACGGGGAGGTACAGCGGCGTTGCCGAGGCAATAATCTTTATGTTAGATTTCCAAGCTTGGTAAGGACCGGACCCAAGATTCACGGTCCTTCGATAATTCTTTGACGCGCAGCGAATTACGCAGAATATTCGCTCGGGAGGGCGGTATGGACAAGTTGCGTATTCTGGACGAGGCCTATCTGCCGATCGTGACCAAGCCGAGCCGGTATACAGGCAGCTTCCTCCACGCTGCCCGAAAGAAGCCCGATGCGGTAAAGGTGAAGGCGCTCCTGTGCTTCCCGGATCTCTACGAGATCGGAATGTCCTATCTCGGGATCAAGATCCTCTACCACATCCTGAACAAGCGTCCGGACGCGATGGCGGAGCTTTGCTTCACGCCGTGGGGAGACATGGAGCAGCTCATGCGCGCGGAGGGGATTCCTCTGTATTCCCTGGAATCGCGCACACCGGCGGGCGAGTTCGACTTGATCGGCTTCTCCCTTCAGTATGAGCTTTCCTACACGAACGTCCTCACGATGATCGATCTCGCGCAGATCCCGCTCCGCTCGGCGGACCGCAAGGACCATCACCCGATCCTCGTGGCCGGCGGACTCTGCACCGTGAACCCGGAGCCGCTCGCGCCCTTCATCGACGCATTCGTGATCGGGGACGGAGAGGAAGTCATCCAGGAGATGTGCGACCTCATGCTGGAGCGCCGCGAGCTCGGGCTCAAACGCGCGGAGGTGCTCCGCCGCCTGGGAGCGCTCGAGGGCGTGTACGTGCCGGCGCACTTCGAGGAGGTCGTGAACCCCTTTGGCTTCGTCGCGCGCGAGCCCAAGCCGGACTCGCCGACGCAGAAGCCACGGTATCGCTACGTGCCCTCGCTCGATCCGGCGTACTACCCGGAAAAGCCGCTCATCTCCCCGACCGAGATCACCCACGACCGGCTGGGCGTGGAAGTCATGCGCGGGTGCACGCGCGGCTGCCGCTTCTGCCTCGCCGGCTACATGAACCGCCCGCTCCGGGAGAAGCGCGCGGACCAGGTGGTGAAGGAGGTCCAGTGCGGCATCGTCCACGCCGGCTGGGACGAGGTCTCGCTGCTCTCGCTCTCGACCACCGACTACAAACAGCTCCCGGTGGTGCTCCACGAGCTCGACCGGTTCACGAACGAGCTGGGCGTGAACGTGTCGCTGCCTTCCACCCGCGTGGGCACGCTCGCGCCCTCGGTCGCCGACAAGATCCAGCAGGGCCGCCGCGGCAGCATCACCTTCGCCCCCGAGGCCGGCACCCAGCGGATGCGGGACGTGATCAACAAGGGGATCGACGAAGCCGAGCTCGAGTACTCCGTCAAGCTGGCGCGCGACCAGGGATGGGGCGGCATCAAGTTCTATTTCATGATCGGGCTCCCGACCGAGACCGAGGCCGACGTGGATGGCATCGCGGAGATCATCGGGAAATGCCAGCAGTGGGCGAAGGGCGGGAACAAGCGGATGCACTTCAACGTGGGCATCTCCCCGCACGTGCCCAAGCCGCATACGCCCTTCCAGTGGGAATTGCAGGATTCCATGGACACCCTGAACAAGAAGGTCGAGCGCCTGCGCCAGGGCTTCCGCGGCATGAACAACGTGCGTCTCAAGTGGCGGGATCCCGATACGGCATTCCTGGAGGGCGTGTTCTCGCGCGGGGACGCTCGGACGGCGAACGCGCTCGAGGCCGCGTGGCGCATGGGAGCGCGCTTCGACGGGTGGTCCGAATGCTTCAACTTCCCGCTCTGGATGAAGGCGTTCGAGCAGGTCGGCATCGACCCGAGCATTTACCTCAGGCCGCGCGATCTCGACGAGGCGCTGCCGTGGGACCACATCCGCACCCCGGTCGTGAAGAAATTCCTGCTCCAAGAGCGGGCGAAGGCCTATGCCGCGGCCTTGACCCCGGACTGCCGCGACCACGCGTGCTATCGCTGCGGCGCGCCCTGCTTCACGCCGAAGGCGCGCGACGGACGCCGCGTCTCGCTCCAGCTCGCGCCGGGGCAGGGGCAGATGCCCGACACGCTCGATTTCAAGGTTCCGGACGACGTGACGACGCAGATGATCGAGAGCCGCGTGACGGAGCTCAAGCAGGCGCCGATCGAAGCGCTGAAGGCGCAGCCTCCCGTGGAAAACGGGGACGCCGCGGTGGCGAACGGCAACGGAGCCGCGGGGAACGGCAACGGCGCCCGGAGCGACAGCGGTACCACGAAAGAGCCGCCCGAGGCGCTCGCCTACGGACGGCGACGGAAGACCTGGCCGACCGCGAGCCGGGGCCCGCAGGCGCAGCGCTTCCGGGTCGCGTATGAGAAGCGGGGCCAGGCACGGTTCACGTCCCATCTCGACCTCGTGCGCATCTTCGACAGGGCTCTGCGTGTCGCGAAGATCCCGATGGCCTTCTCGCAGGGCTTCAACCGCCACGCGAAAATCGCCTATGGCCCGCCGCTCTCTCTGGGTGCCACGAGCCGCGCCGAATATTTCGATCTCGAGCTGGCGCAACCCTGCGCCTGGCCCACGATCGAGTCCATGAACGACGTGCTGCCGGAGGGAATCCGGATCACCGCCGGCCGCCCGTTCACGAGGCAGACCGAATCGCTCATGGCGGCGATCACGCTGGCCGAGTACGATGTGAGGCTGACGGAATATCTCATGGACAGGCTTTCGCGCGGGGAGAACGTCCACCGCGTGCGGCAGGAGCTGGAGCGGAGTGTCGAGGCCTTCGGAGGGGCGACGGAGTGGCCCGTGACAAAGCAGGCGCACGGGCAGAAGGGGAAGACCGTCAATGCCCGCCCGGCCGTCACCGCGGTCGCGCTCGATCCGGGGCCCGAAGAGCTCCGCGTGCGGATTTCGACCCGGCTCCACGCGCCCGGATATCTGAAGCCCGATCTCCTGCTCAAGAGCTTCTTGCAGTCTTTCGAATTCGACCCCCGCCTGCTGCTCGTCCATCGCGAATCGCTTTGGGTGGAGCGCGGCGGCTCGGTCCTGAACCCATTGGATGCACTTGAGGAATCGTCGTTCTGGCGGCCGGTGCCGGTTGATCCGGCCGACGGGGACGCGGCGGATCCTGCTACCGGAGGTGAATGCGTAGAGAAATCGTAATCAACGCCGGTCTTCATGAAACACGAATCGCAATCCTCGAGGAGAAAGAGCTCGTCGAGGTGATGGTGGAACGCCCCGAGGCCCGGCGCCGCGTGGGCGACATCTACAAGGGCCGCGTGAACGCGGTGCTTCCGGGCATGCAGGCGGCCTTCGTGGACCTGGGGCTAGAGAAGACCGCCTTCCTGCACGCTTCGGATCTTCATCCTTCCGATTCCGAGCTCGACGACATGTTCGAGGACGAGGAGACGGAGGAGGCGAAGCAGGACGGAGGGAGCGGCGGCCGCGGCGGGCGCTGGCGGCGCGACGAGCCGGCGCCACGGATCGAGGAGGCACTCCAGAAGGGCCAGGAGATCCTGGTCCAGATCACGAAGGAGCCGAGCGGGACCAAGGGCCCCCGGGTCACGACGCAGATCTCGCTTCCGGGGCGTTATCTGGTCCTGATGCCCGGGCACGACCACATCGGGGTGTCCCGGAAGATCGAGGACCGCCAGGAGCGCTCGCGGCTCAAGACGCTGATCAAGGAGATCCGGCCCAAGGGCTCGGGACTCATCGTCCGGACCGTCGGATCCGAGCGGGGAAAGAAGGAATTCCAGAGCGACGTCAAGTATCTCGAGGCGCTCTGGACCAAGATCGAGAGGCAATCGCAGCGCGCGAAGGCGCCGGCGATTCTCCATCGCGAGATGGAGCTGACGACGGGCCTGATCCGGGACATCTTCACCGAGGACGTGTCCCAGCTCGTCATCGACTCGAAGGAGGAATACAAGGAGATCCTGGACTATCTCAAAAACTACGTCCCGGAGCTGAGCTCGCGCATCAAGCTGTACCGCGGCGCCGAGCCGATCTTCGATCATTTCGGGATCGAGACCGAGCTCGAGAAGGCGATGGACCGCAAGGTGTGGCTGAAGCGCGGCGGCTACATCACGATCGATCCGACCGAGGCACTCGTGGCGATCGATGTCAACACGGGGCGCTTCACCGGGAAGAAGAACCAGGAAGACACGATCTTGAAGACGAATCTCGAGGCGGCCGAAGAGATCGCGCGGCAGCTCCGACTTCGAGACTTGGGCGGAATCATCGTCCTCGATTTCATCGACATGGAAATCGAGGCGAACAAGAAGGCGGTCCTGGACACGCTTCGGAACCGCCTCAAGCGGGACCGTTCGCGCACGAAGGCGTTCGCGGTGAGCGATCTGGGGCTCGTGGAGATGACCCGGCAGAGGCAGCGGCCGAGCCTCGCCACGTATTTCAACCAGGATTGTCCCGAGTGCGGTGGCACCGGCAAGGTGCTCTCGCTCGCGTCCGCGACGCTTCGGATCGAGCGAATGCTGCGGCGGGTCGGACTCCGCGCCAAGGAAAAGCTCCTCCTCTTGCGGGTGCACCCGGATCTCGCGGTTCATCTGGTGGAGCAGAATTCGGATCTCCTGGAAGATCTCGAGCGAAACTACCGCTTCCGCGTCGAGATCCGAGACGATCCGTCGCTGCGGCGGGATGAAATCCGACTGTTCCGCGGCCGCACATTCGAAGAGATCACGAAGCAGTTCGAGCGTTAGTCCAGGAGCCCCGGACGGACCGGGCGGAAAGGGAAGTCATGCCGAAATCCAAAGCAAAGGCCAGGGCCGAAGCCGAGGAGGTGGAGGCCAAGGCCAACCCCAAAGCGAAGGCAAAAGCGAAAGCCGCAGAGGCAAAGGCAGCAGAAGCGAAGGCGGAGCCCCAGCCGAAGTCCAAAGGCGAATCGCGCTTCGCCGTCATCCAGGCCCAAGGGCTCCAGCTCAGGGTCGCGCAGGACGAGGAGCACATCCTGCCGCACATGGGGAAGGAGCCCGGCGAGGAGATCAGGATCGATCGGGTCCTCCTGGTCTCGGATGGGGACGGCGTTCAGGTGGGGAGGCCGCTCGTCGAGGGCGCCGTGGTCGTCATGCAGGTGGTCGGCCACGAGAAGGGGGAGAAGGTCAAGGTAGGAACGTACAAGCGCCGCAAGAAGTACCGCCGCAAGATCGGGTACCGGGATACCCTGACGCGGGTCAAGATCCTGGGCATCGACCTCCCCAAGGGAGAGAAGCGAGAAAAACATGGCGCATAAAAAGGGCGTATCCAGCTCGAAGAACGGCCGCGATTCGGCATCGCAGCGGCTCGGAGTGAAGCGGTTCGGGGGGCAGTGGGTCCGCGCGGGAAACATCCTGGTGCGTCAGCGGGGCACCGCCGTCGCGCCGGGGCTCAACGTGGGCCGCGGTAAAGACGACACCCTCTTCGCGCTCAAGGACGGCATCGTCGTGTTCGCCCGGCGCGGGAAGAGCGGGATGCAGGTCTCCATCGATCCGAAACCATATCCGGCCGAGGGCGCGGGCGAGTCCGCGGAAGAGACAGCGCGTGCCTAAGATCAGCGTCGTCGGCGCGGGAAACGTCGGAGCTTCCGCGGCGCTCTATCTCGCGGAAGCCGAGATGGGGGACGTCACGCTCGTCGACATCGTCGAGGGGGTCGCGAAGGGGAAGGCCCTGGATCTTCTCGAGGCCGGTCCCGTGCGCGGCTACGACACGATGATCGAAGGGAGCGGGGACATGAAGGCGGTCGCCGGAAGCGACCTCATCATCGTCACCGCGGGCCTTCCTCGGAAACCGGGGATGTCACGCACGGACCTCTTGAAGGCCAACGCCGACATCATTCGAGGGATCGCGCAGGCGATCAAGCAGCACGCGCCGAAGGCGTTCGTGATCACCGTCACGAACCCCCTCGACGTGATGACCTATCTCCTGTACCGCGTCACCGGTTTCCCGCGCGAGCGGGTGATCGGGATGGCCGGCGTGCTGGACTCGGCCCGGTTCCGGTCGTTTCTGGCCATGGAAATCGGAGCCTCCGTCGAGGACATCCAGGCGATGGTGCTGGGCGGGCATGGCGACACCATGGTTCCGCTGCTCCGCTATTCCACCGTGAGCGGCGTTCCGGTCGAGAAGTTCATCAGCAAGGAGCGACTCGCGGAGATCGTGCAGCGCACGCGCGATGGCGGCGCCGAGATCGTGAAGCTCTTGCAGACGGGAAGCGCCTTCTACGCTCCGGCGGCGTCCGCCGTGCAGATGGCGGAGTCGATCCTGCGCGATAGGAAGCGGCTCCTGCCCGTGGCCGCGTACCTCAACGGGGAGTACGGGCTGAAAGACCTCTATCTGGGCGTGCCGGCGATCCTGGGCTCGCGCGGGCTGGAGAAGATCGTCGAGCTGGAGCTCACTGCCGAGGAGAAGACGGCGCTCGCCAAGTCCGCCGACGACGTGAAGAAGGGCATCGCCGACCTCGAGCTCGTACCCGCCGCGCGCTGAGATCGCACGGGGACGCCCCCCGTAGGATCCGATGGATTTTAGTCTCCTCGTGCCCCTTCATCACTGAAACAAGAGGCGCCGCAGGCGCTTACACCTCCCCTTGACCCCCGGCCCGGCGATTGCTAGCATGGCTTGTGCACCGTTCGGCCTCCCCCTCAGCGGAGCGTGAAGCCTCGAGGCTTCAGCCTCCCACGGCCGTGGGGATCATCCCCGCCCGGCTTCACTCGGCTCGTTTACCAGAAAAGCCATTACTCGATCTGTGCGGCGCTCCGCTCATCGCGCGGGTCCTCCAGCGCGTGCGCCAGAGCGGCGCATTTCGCGCTGTGATCGTCGCGACCGACAGCCCGAGGATCGCCGATGCGGTCCGGCAGGCCGGAGGCGAGGCGGTGATGACGCCGGCAGACCTTCCGTCAGGCCTCGACCGGGTCGCGGAAGCGGCTCAATCCGTCGAGGACGATCTCATCGTGAACGTCCAGGGGGATGAGCCGTTCGTGAGCCCCGACGGGCTCGATCATCTGGTGTCCCTTTTCAAGAATCCCAGCGTGGTCATGGGCACGCTCGGGGCGCCCTTTCCGGCGACCGACGACGTGGGCGATCCCAACCGGGTGAAAGTCGTGATCGACCGGATGGGGCGCGCTCTCTATTTCTCGCGTTCGCGGATCCCGCACGGCGCCGGGGCCGTTCCACCATCCGGTATCGGCGCGCACGAGGGCGCGACCGCGCCCCTCCTCCACGTCGGGGTCTATGCCTACAGGCGCGAGACGCTCTTCGAGCTCTCGCGTCGTGGCCCGTGCCCGCTCGAGCGCGCGGAGCGTCTCGAGCAGCTTCGGGCCCTTTGGAACGGCATTCCCATCCACGTCGCGGTGGGTGATTACGGATCGCTGGGAATCGATACTCCGGAGGATCTGGAGCGAGCGAGGCGCCTTTTCGGGGACGGGAGGGAAACGGAATGACCAAGTTCGTGTTCGTGACCGGCGGGGTCGTCAGCTCGCTCGGCAAGGGCATCGCTGCCTCGTCCATCGGCTCCCTTCTCAAGAGCCGCGGTCTCGAGGTGACGATCCAGAAGCTCGATCCCTACCTGAACGTGGACCCGGGCACGATGAGCCCCTACCAGCACGGGGAAGTCTACGTGACCGACGACGGCGCGGAGACGGACCTCGACGTGGGGCACTACGAGCGTTTCCTCGGGGTCTCGATGCACCGCGAGAACAACGTGACGGCGGGGCAGATCTACGACTCCATCATCCAGAAGGAGCGCCGGGGGGATTACCTGGGGCGCACGGTCCAGGTGATTCCGCACGTCACGGACGAGATCAAGTCGCGGATGCTCGGGATCACCCGGCAGGGCCAGGTCGACGTGGCCATCGTGGAGATCGGGGGAACGGTAGGGGACATCGAGAGCCTCCCGTTCCTCGAGGCCATCCGACAGCTCAGGCTCGAGCTCCGGCGCGAGAACACCCTCTTCGTCCACGTCACGCTCGTCCCGCATCTGGGCGCGGCGCGCGAGATCAAGACGAAGCCGACGCAACACTCGGTCCGTGAGCTGCGGGCGATCGGTATCCAGCCCGACATTCTTCTCTGCCGGACGGAGGTCGCCCTTCCCGCCGACGTGAGGGAGAAGATCGCGCTCTTCTGCAACGTCCCAAAGGAGGCGGTCATCGAGGCGATCGACGTCACCTCGATCTACGAGATCCCGCTCATGTTCCACCGTGGCGGGCTCGACGATCTCATCGTCGAGTACATGCACCTGGACGCGCGCCGGCCCGACCTGGACGCGTGGCAGGCCTACGCGGAGCGCGTGCGCGGGGCGAAGGAGCAGGTCACGATCGCGGTGGTCGGGAAGTACACGCACCTCCGCGACGCCTACAAGAGCATCAACGAGGCGATCACGCACGGAGCCGCGGCGAACGGCGTCTCGGTCAAGATCGATTGGGTCGATTCCGAGCGGGTCGAGATGGACGGGCCCGTGGCGCTCCTGGGGCAGGTCCACGGGATCCTCGTCCCCGGCGGGTTCGGGGACCGCGGCACCGAGGGGATGATCCAGGCGGCGCGCTTCGCGCGCGAGCGCAAGACGCCCTTCTTTGGAATCTGCCTCGGCATGCAGTGCGCCGTGATCGAGTTCGCGCGCGACGTCGCGGGGCTGGACGGCGCCGATTCCTCCGAATTCCGCGCCGACACGCCGCATCCCGTGATCGATCTCCTGGAGTCCCAGCAGGGCGTCTCCAAGAAGGGAGGCACGATGCGGCTCGGCGCCTACGATTGCGAGGTCGCGCCCGGGAGCCACGCGGGCGAGGAATACGCGAAGCCGCACGTCGCCGAGCGCCATCGGCATCGCTACGAGTTCAACAACCGTTACCGCGAGGACCTCGAAAAGCGCGGACTCAGGGTCACGGGCCTCTACAAGGACATGAACTTGGTCGAGATCGTCGAACTTCCCGACCATCCCTGGTTCGTGGGAGTCCAATTCCATCCGGAGCTTCGTTCCCGGCCCTCCGATCCGCACCCGCTCTTTCGCGGGTTCGTGCGCGCCGCGGTCGAGGAGCGCCGCCGCCGGGAGGGCACTTCGACCGCGAGCAAGAGCGCGACCGGAGCGCCGATCAAGTGAGGGAGCCACGGTGACCCGGACCTGGAACGCGGTCGCGGTCGGGACGGTCCGCATCGAGCCGGGTCGGCTCGCGCTGATCGCCGGCCCCTGCGTGCTTGAAGACGCGGGCATGGCGGAGGAAGTGGCGCGCGAGGTGAAACGCATCGCGTCGGAACTGAAGATCCCGTTCGTGTTCAAGGCTTCCTATGCGAAGGCGAACCGCTCGGCGGCCGACAGTTATCGCGGCCCCGGAGCGGGGGACGGCCTCCGCGAGCTGGCGCGCATCCGTGAGACGGTCGGGGTGCCGGTGACGAGCGACGTACACGAAGCATCGGAGGTGGCCGAGGCGGCCGAGATCCTGGACCTGATCCAGGTACCCGCCTTTCTTTGCCGGCAGACCGCGCTCATCGAAGCCGCGGCCCGGACGGGGAAGCCGGTTCATCTCAAGAAGGGGCAATTCCTCGATCCGGGATCGATGGAGCGCGCGGTGGAAAAGGCGCGCGCGGCGGGAGCGAAGGGAATCATCGTGACCGAGCGGGGAACCATGTTCGGGTACGGGGATCTGGTCGTCGATTTCCGGGGGATCGAGATCATGAAGCGGTTTCAGTGTCCGGTCTTCTTCGACGCCACCCATTCGGTTCAGCGGCCCGGGGGGGCGGAGACCGGCGGCCAGCGCGAGTTCATCCCGGTGCTGGGGCGCGCCGCGGTTGCTGCCGGCGTGGACGGCATCTTCATCGAGACCCACCCGGATCCGCCGCGAGCCCGTTCCGACCGGGAGAGCCAGTGGCCGCTCTCGGAGCTCAAGGCCTTGCTCCAGTCCTGGGTGAAGATCGGGCAATCGGTTGCCGATGAGAGACTTGTGGGGGCGCGACCTGCGTGAATCCAAAGGCTTCCGATCTTCTATCGCCCGATCGGGCGGATACGGCGCGAATCGGGGCCTGGGCCCGCGAGATCCTCGAGGTCGAAGGGCGCGCGATTCTCGACCTCAAAGAGCGCATCGGCAAGGACTTCGAGCGTGCCGTTCAGCTTCTGCTCGAAGTGCAGGGGCAGGTGCTCACCTCCGGGGTGGGCAAGTCCGGCCTCGTCGCGAAGAAAATCGCGGCCACCCTCACCAGCACCGGCACCCCGGCCAACTTCGTCCATCCTGTCGACGCGATCCATGGAGATCTCGGCATCGTCTCGGAGCGAGACGCGGCCCTCCTGCTTTCGAAGAGCGGGGAGACCCCGGAGCTCCTGGGCCTTCTGCCGGCGTTCCGCCGGCGCGGCGTCCCCATACTCACCATCACCTGCCAGCCGGAGTCCTCGCTCGCGCGCGGCTCGGACTGCGTCTTGGACTTGGGGAGGATGCGCGAGGCTTGTCCCGAAGACCTGGTGCCGACGACGACCACGACGGCCGCGCTCGCTCTCGGAGACGCGCTTGCCATCGTGCTGCTTCGGATGAAGGGGTTCACCCGCGAGGATTTCGTGTTCCTTCACCCGGGGGGCGTTCTCGGACGGACGGCGATGCTCCGCGTTTCGGAGCTGATGCACCGAGGAGACGCGCTGCCGACGGTCCGAGAGGACGCGACGCTCCATGAAGCGCTGCTCGAGATCTTGAAGAAGCGCCTCGGAATGACGACGGTCGTGGACGATCAGGGCACCCTGCGCGGCGTCCTGACCGACGGCGATCTCAAGCGGATATTGCTTCGAGGGTCCGCGAACCTGGACCAACCCGTCTCCAAGGTCATGTCCACGATGCCGCGCACCATCGAGGATGACGCCTTGATCGCGCAGGCGGTGCGCCGGATGGAGGAGAATGAAGGGGGAGCGATCACCTCGCTCGTGGTCGTGGACGGAAGCGGGGCACCGCGAGGAGTCCTCCATCTGCACGACTGCCTGCGGGCGGGCGTGCAGGTCGGATGAGCGATGCGGGCGCGGTTTGCCGGGCTTCGGGAGAGCGTGATACGATGGAGGGTCCCGCGCGTCCTGATGCGGGTCGCGGCGATCGCGTTCCTGATCGCGGCCACGGGCTGCAAATCACGCAACGCCCCGACCCCTGGCGCCACCGATGTCCGGATCCCGGATCAGGAGGCGCGCGACTTCACCCTCACGGAGACCTCGGAAGGGAAGAAGAATTGGACCCTCTGGGCGTCGTACGCGGCGATGTACAACGACCGGAATCTCGTGGATGCCCGAACCATCCAGATCGAGTTCTTCGACTCCAAGGGAAAACGGAACTCGACGCTTACCGCGGATCAGGGGCTCGTGGATCAGCGGACGAACAATCTGGACGCCGTGGGTAGGGTGCGCATCGTCACGGAGACCGGCGTTCACATGGAGACCGACTCGCTGCGTTGGATGAACAACACGCAGAAAATCGTATCGGACGCCTTCGTGAAGGTGACGCGGAGCCAGGACGTCGTCACGGGCTATGGCTTCGAGAGTGATGCGAACCTGGATCATTTCCACCTCAAGCGCGAAGTCCGGGCGGAAGTCCGTGACACGGGGCGCGGCGGAGACTCGCTGTAGCGATGTCGGGTCTCGAAGGGCGGAATCTGGAGCGGTACTACGGCCATTGGAAGGTCGTGAACCAGGTTTCGATCGAGGTGCAGCGCGGCGAGGTGGTCGGGCTCCTGGGGCCGAACGGCGCGGGGAAGACGACGACCTTCTATCTGATCGTCGGTCTGCTGCGGGTGGACGGGGGACAGATCCTCGTCGACGGCAAGGACATCACGCGGATGCCGATGCACGAGCGGGCCCGGATGGGGATCGGATATCTGTCCCAGGAGCCGTCGATCTTCCGGAAGCTGACGGTGCGGGAGAACATCCTGGCCATCCTGGAAACGCTGCCGATGAGCAAGGCGGAACGGGCGGAGCGGCTCGCCGCCCTCCTGGAGGAGCTGAACATCGCGCACCTGGCGGACCGGAGGGGGTACAACCTCTCGGGAGGAGAGCGCCGCCGCGTGGAGATCACGCGGGCGCTCGTGACGCATCCGAAGTTCCTCCTGCTCGACGAGCCCTTCGTGGGGATCGATCCGATCGCGGTCGGGGAGATCCAGGACATCGTCGGCAGGCTCCGGCAACGCGGCCTCGGGATCCTGATCACCGATCACAACGTGCGCGAGACCTTGAGCACGACCGATCGGGCCTACATCATGTTCGAAGGGAAGATCCTCCTGGAGGGCACGAGCCAGGAGCTCGCGGAAGATCCGATCGCCCGCCAGATCTATCTCGGCGAGCGGTTTCGGCTGGATTGAGGGGAAGAACGCCATGGAAATGAAACACAGCCTGAGCATGCAGCAAAAACCGACGCTGATCATGACGCAGCGTCTGCAACATGCGCTCAAGCTGCTCCAGATGCCGACCCTCGAGCTCCAGCAGGCGCTCAAGATGGAGCTCGAGCGGAACCCGCTCCTGGAGGAGGTCGACGAAGTGGAAGAGGTGCAGGAAATCGAGGAGGTCAAGAAGGAGGTCGGCCAGGAGGAAACCGAGCAGCCTGCGGAGACCGAGCAACCGGCCGAGACCGAGGTCAAGGCGGAGCAGGAGATCGATTGGGGCGAGATGTGGCCCGATCAGTTCGAGACGATTTCGGCGCCGCGCACCGACGACGGCGACGCTGAGTTCTACGAGCGCGTTCCGGTCACGGTGAAGAGCCTCGGCGACCACCTGCTGGAGCAGCTGCGCATGAACAATCTGGAGCCGGAGGCGATGGAGATCGGGGAGTTCCTGGTCGGCTCCATCGACGAGAACGGCTACTTACAAACGACGGTCGAGGAAGTCGGCGAGACCTTCCAGGTGAGCCCGGAGCGTGTCGAGGAGGTGCTCGCCGTGATCCAGACCTTCGAGCCGGCCGGGATCGGCGCGCGCAATCTGCAAGAGTGTCTCTGGATCCAGATCGTCCAGAAGAAGATGGAAGGAACGCTGGCGGGCAGGATCATCCAGGAGCAGTTCGATAACCTGCTTGCCTAGCGATTCTCCGAGATCGCGCGGAATCTCAAGTGCACGGTCGAGGACGTCCAGGCGGCGAGCGACACGATCGGAACCCTGGACCCGCGGCCGGCGCAGGAGATCGCGGCCGAGGAGACCCGGTACGTCGTGCCGGATCTCATCGTCGAGC
>Ga0137396_10000458_pt1 | contig 19455 bp, 19 predicted proteins | sample czc16metaG_FD_108284 | JGI IMG/M metagenome (GOLD analysis project Ga0137396, IMG submission 108284) | Vadose zone soil microbial communities from Angelo Coast Range Reserve, California, USA - czcobulk3.16 metaG | ecosystem: Environmental > Terrestrial > Soil > Vadose zone | place: USA...
CGGAGCAGATCCGCGGCGAGGCATCGCTTGATCAACGAGCCGATATCTACTCGCTGGGGGCAGTGTTGCAGTTCCTGCTCGCCGATGCGTCGCCGCAACCGATCCCCCGAGCGCTGGCCGCAATCCGGCGGGAGGCTGCCGCAGCGGACCCGGCGAATCGCTACCCATCGGTCCAGGAGCTGGCCAGCGACGTGGCTCATTTTCTGGACGGATTGCCGGTCAGCGCCTATCCGGAGGGGCCGTGGGCACGGGGTTGGCGTTGGATCGTCCGGAATCGCGCCTGGATCCTGCTGTTGCTCGCCTACATGATCACGCGGGCCTTGCTGATTTTCTTGCGCCCGCGCTAAAGGATTTTCCAGAGTCGCGGAATAGAACGACAGAGCGGGATTGCCCGCTGGAGACAGACTATGAATAAAGCATTGCTGGGGCTGGTCCTGGGAGGAATTCTGGGAGTTTTCGACGGGTTGACGGCGTGGTTCACGCCCGCGGTCCGCGCTCAACTGGTCAAAATCGTGATTGGATCGACGGTGAAGGGACTGATCGCCGGCGTTCTCATCGGCTACTTTGCCCGTAAAGTGAAGTCACTGCCGCTGGGCATCGTCTTCGGTCTGGCGGTGGGACTCCTGCTTGCCTATGCCGTGGCCGCGATCCCGCAACCCTCCGGCGAGCACTACTACTGGGAAATTATGCTCCCGGGAGGAATCCTGGGAACCGTCATCGGGTACGCGACGCAGCGCTTTGGACAACCGGCCCAGGCGGCAACCAACTAGTGCGGAAGACCCTTTCGTCAACGCCCGCTCGAGGAATCCGACGAGGACTGGGAGGCGCCTTCTTCCTCCTCGCCGTGCATCAGCCCGAATTTCTTGAGCCTGTAGCGCAGCGCGTCGCGGCTGATGTCGAGGAGCTTGGCGGCTTGCGTCTGGTTGCTGTTGGCCTGGCGCATGGCTAGCTCGACCATCGCCCGTTCGACTTCCTCGAGCGATGTGCCGCCCTGGGGAATGTACAGCCGAGGAAGCATTCGGCCGTGGGCCAGAGTCTGGCCGTTGTCGGGGGCGGCGGTTCTCTCAAACAGCGTTCGCCCGCCGGTCTCCGACACAGAGAACGGCAGATACAAGCAGGACGGAGGAACTGCTCCTCCTCGAGAATCATGGCGCGTTCGATGGTGTTCTTGAGTTCGCGAACGTTTCCCGGCCAGGAATGGCTCAGCCTGCGGGTCTCGTCAGAAATTCCGCGGACGGATTTCTTGAACTGGCGGTTGTAGCGGTCGATGAAGAAGTCCACCAGCGGCAAAATGTCTTCCTTCCGGTCGCGCAACGGGGGAATGAAGATCGCAATAATCGCCAGCCGATAGTAAAGATCCTGCCGGAATTCGTTTTCGCGGACGGCCTTTTCCAGATCGCGATTCGACGCCCCAATCACCCGCACATCGACTTGCAGGTCGCGCACGCCGCCCACCCGGCGAATCACCTGGTCTTCCAACACGCGCAAGAGCTTGGCTTGCAGAAGGGAGAGAGTTCGCCGATTTATCGAGGAAGAGCGTCCCGCCATCGGCCGCCTCAAAGAGGCCCTTTTTCATCTGCTTGGCGTCGGTGAACGCGCCTTTTTCATGGCCGAACAATTCCGTTTCCATCAGGGTCTCGGGAATGGCGGAGCAGTTGATGGCGACGAAAGGTTTGTCGGCGCGCATGCTCTCGTAGTGGATCGCCTTGGCAATCAAATCCTTGCCGGTGCCACTCTCGCCCTGAATCAGAATGGTGGTGGCCGCGCTGGCTGCGACCTTATGGACGAAAGGTCATCAACTCCGTCATCTTGCCCGAAATCCCCACTACGTTGTGGTAGCCCGCCCGGCGGTGCACTTCACCGCGCAACCACTGCACTTCGGTGCGCAGGCGTGTCGTTTCCAGAGCGTTCTTGATGGTGACACGCAGTTCCTCGAAATCCAGAGGCTTGCCGACAAAATCGTAGGCTCCCAGTTGGAGCGCCACTTTCACGTCATCGAGATTCGGGCCGGCGGTGATCATGATGACAGCGCGCGCGTCGCCGTTTCTCTTGAGCTGATCCAGAACTTCCAGACCGCTCATGTCGGGCATGCGAACATCCCGCAGGACCAGGTCGGGAGACTCATGCTGCGCGAGTTTCAAGCCGGGTTCGCCGGACTCGGCTTCCACGACGTGGTATCCCCACTCCTCGCATTTCTGGCGCAGGGACCAGCGCACCAGGCGCTCGTCATCGACGATCAGGATCTTCTCGGAAGGCATTCACGAATTGCTTACTACGGACCCGCAGGAAGATTCCCCGGGGGCTACGAGCAACGATCGTAGAAGAAAAGACGAGCTGTGCTCCTGCGCAGCTCAATTCAGGCAAGCTCTGTGGTACCATCCATCGCAATCAAGACGCCCCCGCCCGCCGTTGTGATCCGCGACGGTCTCTTGTGGAACGATGTCCAAGAACTGCGAGCGCACGAGACGGTGCCCATGACTTCGTCCCCTGAAATCCAGTATCCTCACTGGCAACCGCTGTTTCAAGCAGCCCTTCTGGAGCTTGAGCCGGAAAGGTTGCTCGAACGAATAGAACTCGCGGAAGCCGCAATTTCCGAGCGGCTTCGCGCAATCTCGATGAGCACTAACCATTTAGAGGAAAAGCGTGCCATGGGCGATGCCCTATCGAGTCTTCGGGCCATTAAGCGGGATCACATCCAGAGGGGATAGTCGTTTAAAATGGCCTGCCAAACGATTCCGCGTGTGAGGCGACTGTGCGGGCGACGGCTCGCCCGGCAATAGACCGCAGGATGAACGAGGGATAAACCTTGACTGACAAGTTACCCAGTGACGAGTCTGCAATTGATAAGCCCGCCGTGACCTTGCCTGGAAGGGTCGAAAAAATCATCAAGCCCGTGAACCCAGACGCTCCTGAAAAGGCACAAATCCGTGTGGAAGGTGCCGAGGAGTTATATCAAGAAATCAGAATCGACAATGTTTTGCAGAACGGCGAGGGTGAAACGGTCAGTTTGAAACGCGGGGCCGAGGTTGAGATTACCGTTGCAGCCGAACCGGACGCGACCACCAAGAAAACCGATTCGCCCGCGGCCCCGTCCCCTGAGAAATCGTCATCCGACAAGAACGGACACGCGGCCTGACCGCGGCTCGCAGCTGGGCCTGATGCAAGCAGACACCCCCTAAGGGTGGCCCTCAGCACCTGCAACCAACTCAAGAGGCAGCTTGCTCTGCGGTTTTCTGTCGCACGGGGAGAACCGACGACGGACTCCGTTCCCTGGCCAGCCTTGCTGTCAACGTCAATCCGGCCGTGGTGTGACCTTCGACAATATGGTGTGCCAAGCTTGACCACCATCCCGTGCTGGTAGCCGACCGGCGTAACGGCCAGAGAAGCTGCAGACTGCATCGAACCAGCGCCATAAGAACGCATCTTTCATCGCTCTCCACTCCGTCGGACCCGATCTTGTTGCCAGGATCACAGAGAGAACCACCACCGGTCCGATCGGCCGGTGGGACAAGACTTCAATGAACGGGGCCCAGGATTTTGAAGGGAGAGCGGCGCTGCATTAACATCGCGGAACGATGATCAACCGCTTCCGGCGGTGGTTTCGCGATCCGGCGTTTCTGGTGGCGCTGGCCGCCGGCCTCATCGCGTTCGTCGTGCAATCCGGCGACCTCGATTCTGCGGACACCGCCCGGCGCCTGCAAACCAGTCACTCGTTGTGGACGTCGGAACCGCCGGTGCTTCCCGGGGACTATCCGGAGTTCGGCCTGCGGGGCCGCGGTGGCAAGGTCTACGCCTGGTATGGAATAGGGCAGTCCTTGCTCATGCTGCCCGCCGATCTGGTCGGAACCGGCCTCGAAAGGCTTCCGGCCTTGAACGACTACAACGGTAACGATCCGAGCGTGCGCGATATCGTCGTCAGCTATTCTACAAATATTCTCATCAACGTCCTGACTGCAATGGTGTGTTTGCGGCTCCTGCGCCTGCTTGGATTTGGGGTGCGTGAAGCAGGGGCGGGAGTTCTCGCTCTGCTGGTATGCACCACCCACCTGCATTACACGCAGAACATGATGGAGAACAACTACATCCTGCTTCTGACGCTGGCCGGGTTTGCTTTCCAGTACGAGTGGCTGCGGACCGGCAACCGGCGAGCGCTCTGGGTTGGCTCGGCGGCGCTCGGACTCAATCTGCTGACGCGCCTGACCACCGGATTGGATCTGCTGACTGCGGGAATCTTTCTGTTGCTGGCACTGCGGTTTGAAGGAGCGCCCTGGGATGCGATTGGGCGGCGCTGTCTCGCCTATCTTCGAACAACGGTTCCCGTGTACGCCGTATTTTTTCTCATCGACCGGCTCTACCAGTACTGCCGGTTCGGATCGTTGTTCAACACCTACGTCTCTCTGTTCGCGTCACAGCAACGACAGGCGAAGCCATGGCTACCGGTCAGCTATCCGTTTGAGACGCCTTTTCACGTGGGCATCTTTGGTGCCCTGTTCACGCCGGAGAAGTCGATCTTCCTGTTTGATCCCCTGCTGGCTCTGACGATCCTGCTGGCGGCGGTGCTGTGGAAACGACTCGGCCCGGACGCGCGTGCATACCTGGTGAGCGTGTTCCTGCTTTTATTGGCAGACCTATCGTTTTACGCGCGGTACACGGTGTGGAGCGGGGATTCTGCCTGGGGGGACCGGTATGTTTCCGCGGCCGTCGATTTAGTGGCCTTTATCGCGGTGCCTCTCTTGATGCGCCACGCAGCGCACGTCGGGCGGGTCGCGAGGATCATCGGAATCGGGCTGATCGGCATCAGTGCTGCAATCCAGCTGGCCTCGGTCGCCTTCTGGCTGCCGCTGGAGCTCTATCAGATGACGACTCTGGGGCATCCTACGTTTGTGGTGGCGCTCCGGTTCAAAAATATTCTGGCTTTCAGCCTCGGAAAGATGGAGCAGTGGGGACTCACGAACAGCGCGATGACCAGGGATGCCTGGGACTATGTCCACATCACCACCTGGAATTTTCTGCCGTTCGTGCTGCGACGTGTGGGCGAGGCTCCAGGCTGGCTGGTTACGGTGGCGTTCGCGGTTTGGGCCGCTGGACTGGCGCTGCTGAGTTGGACGCTCTGGCGGCTTTGGAGAATTTTAGCCGTTCCAGCCTCCCAGCCTCAATAGAACAATCCCCGCTCTCTCGGCCAGCGATGCGCGCACGAGACAAACCACCGCCAGAAGGCAGTCTGGCACGCTGTCCACTGATCCGCCGAGTTGGTTCTGTTTCTGCCATGTTCACAGACTCCTCGATTCTGTGGTGCGCGCCGGGTGCTGCTGGTTCAGATTCTTGTGTTGTCGGGCTTCGGCGATCATCTTCTCGACCAGTGGCTAGCGATCCCGTTTCGGGCTACTGCGCAGCAGCTGGGGATCGCGAGGCGCACAACTCAATGGGATTTCGAGCTACACCGTTTCGACGCACGTGGTCGGGACTTCGGGGTGAAGAAGGCTCACCATCGCAGGCGGCACTAGCCCCCTCAACGCCGACTGCCTCATTTGGACGAAAGCAGATGCAGTGTCTTCGGGTGCTCGACCGGAACACGATTCTTCGTGATCGCTCGAGATGGCTGCCGCGGTTGATAGGAGAGGACATAGAAATCATCTTCATTCCTGATCGCGACCTGGGCAGAGTAAGGCTCGATCCCGTCCAGGGCGCAAAGTTCGCGAGGCCTTCGCAGAATGGCCGGGCCGCGAACGCGGCCGCGGGCCAGAAGCTCTCCCGTTGCCCGGCCCTTTCCTTCCCGTATAATCTGGCTTTGCGGACTCTTGCATGAACTTGTCTGTGGCCCTGCGGGACAAGAAAACCGTGGATCCGGCTGCCTCTCCAGAATCGATTTCCGAAACCATTTTCAGCCGCTCCCGGTCCCTCTGGACCATCACCTTCCTCTGGTTCGCAATTTACTTTGCGGGCATGTTTACCCCGGCGCTGCTGGACGATGTCGATTCGATCCATGCTGAGGCAGCGCGCGAGATGCTGGTGCGGCACGATTGGGTCACTCTCTACACCAACGGCATTCGCTATCTCGAGAAAGCTCCGCTGATGTACTGGAGCCTGGCGACCAGCTACAGCATTTTTGGGATCAGCGACTGGAGCACGCGGCTGCCCCTGATGCTCGGTGTCCTGGGGCTGCTTCTTGCGACCTACCAGCTGGGCCGATATGCGTTTGGTGAATCGGGAGGGCTGTACGCCGGGGTGGTACTGGCAACCTCGGTCGGGCCGTACATCTTCACCCGCTTCCTCATTCCTGATGTCCTCGTCGGGCTGTGGCTCACGATCGGCTATTACTTCTTCCTGCGCTCGCTGGACGAAGAGCCGCCATCGCGTCTGACGTGCTGGGGATTTGCTGCGACGTGTGCCTTGAATGTGCTCACGAAAGGTCTGATCGGGTTGGTTTTTCCTGCAGGAGCGATCGGGCTTTATCTCCTTCTCACAGACAATCTGCGCCACCTGCTGAAGTTGCGGATTTTCTCGAGCACATTGGTCTTTCTGGCGATCGCAGCGCCCTGGCACATCCTGGCATCGGTGAGCAATCCCAGCCAGGGTGCGGTTCGCGGGTTCGTCTGGTTCTATTTCATCAATGAACACCTTATGCGTTTCATGAACAGGCGTGTGCCTCCAGGGTACGACACTGTCCCGCTCCTGATTTTCTGGGGACTTCTGCTGGGATGGCTTCTGCCCTGGAGCGCATTTCTGCCCCAGGCCCTGCGCGATGTGCCCGTTCGGTGGCGGGAATTGCGCGGCAGACTGGATCGCCGCCAGCGTGCAAACTTGCTCTTCTTGCTGTGGGCGCTGGTGATCGTGAGCTTCTTCAGTTACTCAACCCGGCAGGAGTACTACACCATCCCTGCTCTGCCCGGAATGGCGCTCTTGGTGGGTGGCTGGGTGGCGCGCGAATCCGGACCAGCAGCGAGCGAATCGGATCGCCGCGCCGGAAGAATCTCGTCGACGGTGTTGATGGTTTTCGGAGTGCTCGCTTTCACGGCTGGGATGTACCTTTTGTCCGTTTCCCATTTACCCACTGCCGGGGCCGATCTGGCTGACCTCCTCAAGAAGAATCCGCAGGATTACGACTTCTCACTGGGGCATGTGCTGGACCTGACGCCGCGGGCACTGGGCGCGTTCCGCGGGCCCCTGCTGGGAGCATCGCTGGGACTGCTGCTCGGAACTGGATTCAACTGGATTCTGCGCAGACGCGACCATCCGGTCGCGGGCAATGTTGCCCTGGCCGTCATGATGGTCGGACTGCTCGCGTGCGTGCATTCTTCTTTCAGCACTTTCTCGCCCGTCCTTTCGTCGTACAAGCTTGCGGTGGCAATTCGAAAACAGTTTCGAGCGGGCGATGTGATCGTAATCGACGGGCAATATCATCAGGCTTCCACCTTGAATTTTTATACCGGCGTCCAGGTTCACGTGCTGAACGAGCCGAGCGGGAACCTCTGGTACGGCGCGAAATTTCCCGATGCCCCCCATATCTTCGAGACGCCGGAGTCGCTAGCCGTGCTGTGGAACGGTCCAAGCGAGGTGTTTTTGTGGACCGACCAGGACAATCCCAAGGAATTGCGCGGATTTACATCCTTCTTGCTGGCACGGAGTGGGGGGAAATCCGTCTACAGCAACCGGCCGCAGGGTGACTAGCGTGATCGCCATCCTCCTGCTAGCGTTGCTGGCCGGGGCGGTGGTGTACTCGTTGCTCGCAATGCTTGCGGCGTATCGGTATCTCTCCGTCACCCGTCCGGCAGGAACGAGCTCGGAACCCATCAGCGTCCTCAAGCCCCTGGCAGGCGCAGAGCTCGACCTCGAATCCAACTTGCGCACATTCTTTGAGCAGGATTACCCGGCGTTCGAACTGTTGTTTGCGGTGCGCGAGGCAGGGGACCCGGCGGTCGGCGTGGTCGAGAAGCTGTGTCGGGAGTACGGCAACATCCCCACACAACTGCTGGTAACCGGCGAGCCGCCATATCCGAATGCCAAGGCGTTTAGCCTGGATCGCATGTTGCAGACGGCGGCGAATGATCTGGTGGTCATGAGCGACAGCGACACGCGTGTTACCCGGGACCTGTTGCGGACCGTGTCTGCGGAATTCATGGACAAGCGACTGGGAGTCGCGACCTGCCCGTATCGGGCCGTACCTGGTCCGAGCGTGTGGTCCCGCATGGAAGCCACCGGCATGAATACGGACTTCATGGCCGGGATTCTCGTGGCGCGCATGCTCGAGGGCATGAGGTTTGCCGTCGGGCCCACCATCGTCGCGCGACGCTCGGTGCTGCAATCCATGGGCGGGTTCGAACGCCTCAAGGACTACCTGGCGGAAGATTTTGTGCTCGGCAAGTTCGCAGCGGAAGCAGGCCATGGAGTAATCCTGTCGTCTTATGTAATCGAGCACCACATCGGGGATTCAACCCTGGCGGAGAACATCACGCACCGGCTGCGCTGGGCGCGCAGCACGCGCCGTTCCCGGCCGTCGGGCTACCTTGGGCAACTCTTTACCATGCCGGTTCCTTTGGCGTTGCTCGCATCGGCGCTGGCTCCCCGTCTTTGGCCAGCTGCGCTGCTGACGATCGGGATACGGGCCGGCGCCGCTTACGTCGTTGCGGTGCGGGTGTTGCGCGCCCGGATTATTTGGCCGCTCGTGCCCTTTGAGGACCTGCTGGGATTCATCTTCTGGCTCGCCGGATTTTTCGGCAACACGGTGGTGTGGCGGGGCCGCCGGTACCGTCTGCGCGCGGATGGGCGGTTCGAACTTCTGTCAGGCTGAGAGTTTTTGCTTCGGAGCGCAGCTGCGAGGATGCTAACTCGGCGTGCCGGTCCGGATCAGCTTCCCGTCTTTCAGGACAAACGAATCCCCTCGCCACGAAATCGTGTTGCTGAGGAAGCTCGCGATCCAGACGAGCGCCGCTATCCCGTCACGCAAGGGCACCAGCGGCAGTAGGCGAAGAACCTGTGGATCCCCCAGAACGCCCTTGCCGACCACGAGGACAACCGCCAATCGCAGGAGCAGCGTGGCTCCCAAAAGTCCCCAAGCCCAATATGCTCCCCGGGAGGCGATAACCGTCAATAGCGCCCAAGGCAAACCGAACGTAAAGAGCAGACCGAAGTAACCCCAGGGACGCGAGTCGCGAATCGCCCGACCCCAGCGAAGCTGGTGCTGTAAAAATTCTTTGAAATCGTAGGGCGGCAGAAACGTATCCACCACGACCTCCGAAAGAACGACTCTTCGTCCCAAGGCGGCGATTCTTTTGCCAAGCTCATAGTCGTCCGCCAGGTGGTCCACAAGCGACTCGAATCCGCCAATGGCCTGCAGGTCCACGCGTCGGAAAGCCAGGGTTGAGCCCAATCCGAAACGCAAACCGCCTTCGAGGAATCGCGCGACCAAGACGCCAGCGGCGAAGTCCGTGCTAATTCCGAGGGACTCGAGTCGGGACCCGAGCGTCGGGCCGGGCATGCCCCGATAGAGACAGGTCACCATCCCGACCGCGGGATCGGCGAGCGGTGCAACCACGTGTCGGAGATAGTCGGTCTGCACCCGGATGTCGCTGTCGTCGACAATCAGGCAATCGTGGCGCGCGACCCGCAGCATCTGGATCAGATTGCTGACTTTCCTGTTCGCGCCGAGATTTTGAGAGCACACGATGAGTTGGATTCTTCTTTGCGGGAACTCCCGCTGAAGCCGGCGAACGGTCTGCACGGCAGGATCGTCTGGCTCGCTGACGCCAAAAATGACTTCGTAATCCGGGTAGTCCAGCAAGCAGTGACTTCGGAAGCTTTCGTAGATTTCCGGATCCACACCCTTCAGGGGCTTCAGAATCGAGACCGGCGGGAGTTTCGACCCTCCTTCGCCGTCAGAGGCAAGCCCAGGCGAGCAGCGATCTGCGAGGTAGACTCGTGCGCTCCACAGACACGCCAGGAAATACCCCATCCCCGAAACTGCAAGTGCGGTGCCGAGGATTGCAATAGTTTTCGCGACGGTGTGGATCATCGGAAGCGAGCAGCGTACCGGACGCGAGGACCGCCTGAAGGCCATTGGCGCGTCGTGTACGAGCACCGACAGGGTATCAAAACAAGGTCCGTGGGATAGCCGCTATTCGTAGCGCAGCGACTCAATGGGGTCCAGGTTGGCAGCTTTCCAGGCCGGGTAGATGCCGAAAAGCAATCCCTCCACCACCGCCGAGCCGAGGCCGAACACCGTCCAGAAGACCGACATCCGCGCAGGTAGCGAACTCCAGATCGCCGGAATTGTCCAGGTGACCAGCGCACCAAAGGCTACGCCGATGATTCCCCCAACGGCCGTCAAAGTAATCGCTTCCAGCGTGAACTGCAGAAGGATGTCCCCCTTGCGGGCGCCGATGGCCTTGCGCACGCCGATTTCTCTGGTCCGCTCGGTGACCGACACCAGCATGATGTTCATCACGCCTACACCACCCACGATCAATCCCACGCTGGAGACCGCGAACATAAAAATGAAAATCATGCTGGACAGCTGATTCCAGAAATCGGAGAGCGCGTCCTGGGTAAACACGGCGAAATTGTCCGGGGCGTCAGGCGCGACCTTCCGGCGCCGGCGCAACAGCTCCCGGATCTCGTCGATGGCCGCGGGCATATCGCCGTGCGAGGTCGCCTTCACGCTGATCCAATACTGCTTCATTTCCGGATGGAGCTTGAGGAACGTGCTGAGGGGGAACATGACGATGTTGTCTTCGGGATTTTTCCCACCACCAAAGGCGCTCTTGCGTCGCTCGGCTACACCGACCACGGTATAGAGCTGACCATCGATATTGATCTCCTTGTCGAGCGCGTTGCCCGCCGGAAACAGTTCAGTCGCGGTATCCAGACCCAGGACGATGACAGGCGCTCGCTGCTCATCGTCGGTTTCGTTGAACCAGCGCCCTGACGTGAGACCGAGATCGTAAACATCCTTCCAGGTGGAAACATCCCCCTCCAGCATCGTGTTCTTGGCTCTGCGGTCCCCGTACTTGACCACGTAGGTGCCCGTGCCGAACTCCGGGCGCGCATACCGGAGGCCCGTCGTCGCAGCCTTCACATGAGGCAATTGCCTGATCGCTTCGTAGTCGTCGAGCGTCAGCTCTTTGCGTTTCCGCATCTCTTCCGAGGGACGGCCGAGTTGGAAGGGCTGGATGTGAAAGACGAAGATGAGATTCGAACCCAAGCTGGAAATGGAATCGGTGACACTGTCGTTGAGCCCGCGCACGACGGAAGAAATGCCGATGACGACCGCAACGCCGATCACGATTCCCAGCACGGTCAGGCCGGAACGCAGCTTGTTGCTGCGGATGGTCTCCAGCGCCATCTTGATCACTTCGCCGTAATCGCCGCGTCGCATCATGGAATTCCGCTCAGGACTCGAACCGCAGGGCGGTAATCGGATCCAACAGTGCCGCCCGCCGCGCCGGATACACGCCGAAAAACACACCCACGCTCGCCGAAACAACCAGCGCGGCAAACACTGCCCACAACTTGATGGATGAAGGCATCCCAATGGCGGCGGTCACACCCTTTGCGATCGCGACGCCAAACAGGACACCCAGAGCGCCGCCAACCAGCGCCATCGTGCCTGACTCGATCAGGAACTGCACAAGAACGTCCTGGCGGGTCGCCCCCAGCGCCTTGCGAATCCCGATCTCGCGCGTACGCTCGGTCACCGACACGAGCATGATGTTCATGATCACGATTCCGCCCACCACAAGCGAGATGGCGGCGATGGCAATCATCGCAATAAAGAAAGTTCCACTCAGATTCGCCCACAGACTCAGAAAGCTTTCGTTGGTCTCGATGGCGAAACTGTCCGGCTTTCCCGGGGCGTCGTGGCGTCGGGCCCGCAGAATCACCCGAGCCTCGTCCATGGCCGCGTCCAACTGGCTGCCCGTGCCGTTCGCCTTGCCTGAAATAATGATGCTGTTGTGCGAGCCGAATTGCTTCAGATAGGCGCTGAGCGGGACGAGTACGTAGTTGTCGCGACTCTGACCCAGCGTCTTCCCCTGCTTCTCTCCGACTCCCACCACCCGGTAGATTTCGCCCTCGACACGAATCTCCTTGTTCAGGGGATCGACACCCGGGAAAAGATTGTCGACGAGGTCGGTGCCGATCACGGCGACATTGGATCGATTGTTCTCGTCGGTGTCGTTGAGCATCCGGCCCGCGCCCAGATCAATGTTTAGAATCGACGGCATGACGGGCGTCAACCCGCGGACGAAGGTGTCGTTGATGGACTGCTCGCCATATCGGATGTGGCCGCTAGTATTGGTCACGACCGCGCCCAGAGCGGTGCAGCGTTTGCAAGACTCGAGGATCGCCTGGTAATCCTCGAGCGTGATGTTCTTGCGCTTCTCGCCTTCCAGAAGCTGATCAACGTTGGTGACGACCGAAGTCCGCTTGTTGATGATGAAGACGTCCGCCCCGAGGTTGAAGATCTTTTCCGCGACGTAGCCGTTGATTCCGCTGACGAACGTCACAACCGCGATCACCGCAGCCACCCCGATGACGACGCCGAGCAATGTGAGAACAGAACGCAGCTTGTTCGCCCACAGGGACTGCAGCGCGACCCGGATGGCTTCGAGGAAATTCATACTCGGTCGTCGGCTCCCGGAACGGCATCCTTCGGCAAGGGGGGATCCGCGACGACCTTGCAGGTATGTTCGCCGGCTTCGGCTCCGACAGCGTTCAGTCTAACAGGCTGGCGGGAGACAATTGTCCCGACTTCCTATACGAAGAATCGAGCACGCCGGTTTCATCGCATATAATAGGAAGGTTGGCAGCCGGATCGGACGGTCGCTCCCGGCAACGGGGGAGGAAAGTCCGAACTCCGCAGAGCGGTGTGCCGGATAACGTCCGGGAGGCCGGGTTGAAGCCCGGTCGACGGAAAGTGCCACAGAAAATATACCGCCCGGGTGGCAACATCCAGGTAAGGGTGAAAAGGTGCGGTAAGAGCGCACCGCCGCCGCAGTAATGCAGCGGGCAGGGCAAACCCCACACGGAGCAAGACCAAATAGGGAGGGAGTTCCGGCTTCGGCTGAAACGCGTGCCGGCTCGGCGCGCCACAACCTCCGGGTAGGTCGCTAGAGCCTCGCAGCGATGCGTGGCCCAGAGGAATGACCGTCCTGCCGGAACCTTCCGGCAGACAGAATTCGGCTTACAGGTCCGGCTGCCACAAACTATAACGTCTTCAATGGTTTAGAAAACCGAACCATTCCATTGTGACGCCGGTGTGACGCACTTTTGAGGCAAACTGGCGAAGCAATAGCCGAAGACACGCAGTAGCTAGTCGGGCTGCCTATCGAGCCGGTGATCCTAGTTTGGTTTCTTGAGGTCGGCTTGAGGGTTCTCACGTGCTATTGCAGCAACTTCTTCCAGGCCTGCACCGTTCTCCATAATTCTACGGACGCGCTCGCGCAGCTCGCGAACGAACGGCATGTAATGCTTTTCGACAGTCTCAATCGTATCGCCCAACATTTTTGCAACGTCATAGGGACTTGCGCCCCTTAACAGCAGGTCAACTGCAAAGGTATCTCGGAATCGATGAGGGTGCACGTTGGGAATGCCAGCGCGCCGGCCAAGCGCAACTATCCGCTGATAGAGCCGTGGACGGGTGAGCGGCTGGCCGGTAACAGGGTTCACCAAGACACGGTCTGTAAGCTGAGCGTTGCGACTCTCTCGCTCCGCTTCAATGGCAAAGAGAAGTTCGGGGTGAAGCGGCAGAACAACTTTTTTCTTCCTTTTTCTAGTAAGCCGCTCAACCTCTTTCGTGTCGAAGTGTAGTTCCCGGAATGACAAGGTCACGGCGTCGGAACCCCGAAAACCCGTCCATCGCAGGACAAGAAAGGTCAGCAAGTCCCGGTCTGCGTGTTTCCGCAGTAGCGACAATTCATTCGCGGTAAGTGGCTCCGCGCCGCCTTCCGGATTGTCTCCGGGCCTGCCCTCCATCTGAACCGGGTTCTTTTGAATCAACTCTCTTCTTACTGCCAACGCGAAAATGCGATGCAGTATAGCCACATCCAAAACCGCGCCGGTCGCACCCCGAGAGTGCTTCCGCTTTTTGATCCTTTCTATGCGCCAGATCTTGAATTCCTCGACAAGCGGAACGCTGATGTCACGTAACAAGGTAGTCTTTCGCTCGGACAGGAAAAGTTCGAACTCAGTGAATGTGTGGCCAGCTCGATCTCGCCGGTCTCGAACGCGCGCCCTTTTGCTCCCGGGTAGACCAACTGGCCGGTGCGATCGCCTGGCAAGAGTAAGTAGGCCATCACAGCTGCTCCTCTGTTGTCTTCGCGATCAGGCATTTCTCGATGGGGACTGTACGTATACGACACAGTGGATCAACTCCTCCCACTGTGAATAGGTGTGCGTCTCCATATAGCGCGAATACCATTCGGCAAGCCATGTGCCCGTGGCCGTGAGTTTTTCCGTGGCGTCCCCATTAGAGGTTCCGGCCGGTGTCGGGTTGTGGTCTGGCATGTTGCTGATCGATTCCCCGATGCGTGCGCTAGTCCGCAGCTGGGCGACCTTCACCGCTCTGGCACCCGGCCACGACTGCACGTGTTGGACGAACACTAGGCTTTCTTTCAGCCCGCATCCCGTCCGTTTGCGCACTAGCTTGATCGCCTCGATCTTCTTGTTCTGTTTGAGCAGCGCCCGCACCGGCTTGACAAGCACAGCTAGCTCGCGCGCTGTTACCGTTTCAGCAGTCATCTCTTCTCCTTAGTAGTCGCGCGCTTCACGCACGGACTCGATAGTCATGGCGCGTGTCGCCTTTTTCGGTCGCGATCATCTAGGAGGATCTTAGTTAGGAGAGGCTAGAAAACCTGTCGCAGACGCCCTCGCCGGGCATTAGTGCAGAAATGTCTGATTTCACGCGGGAGCCAAACAAACAGCAGGCAAGACGCATTCTGACTCTTTTTATTTCGGGAGGTGTCTTCTTATTAGGTTGTCTCGAACCACCGAGAGCCGCACATGCACTGGGAAAGGACGGCGCAGACAGGGAAACAAAATGCGAGCTTGGTAGGAAGAAGTGCGCTGCCTTGAGCAGCGTGTACCAAAATCGTTCTTTCTATGGGTGTCATCAGGCGCTGAAAACGAACCACTAAGGCCCCTACAAATTCCATACTGGCCTTGCACCGAAATCTACAGTTATCGTGTCATGACGGTTGTCGCCAATCCACCCGGCTTCGCAGGCGTACTTGAAAGAGTCGCACGCTCGCATTGACAAACGACCTGCCAGTAAGGGTCATATTCCGACACCGTCTCCAGCCGCAGGTTATTGTTTTGCCTCGATTTGTCATGGTACAGTGTGCGGCAAGACATTTGTGTGGGTACATTTAGCAGAGGGGGGAATGTCATTGCGTCACCTTCGACGCGTTGAAGGGTGGGTTCGTAATGAAGCGTGTTCTGCTTGTCTCATCCCGTGGGGATGGGTCCGCTTGGCAGGACTCCCTTTTCGCAAGTCGTAACCTTGTCTGTGAATCAATTCGCTGGAACGAACTTGAACGTGGTCTCTTGCCTCCGACTGACGTTTCTCTGCTCGTCGCGGTGCTGGACCAATCTTGCCTGACCCCCGTCGAGTCTCTCCGACGTCTGATTTCCTTACGGCCTCATTGTCCGTGTCTCGCAGTTCTTCCCGAAGATGCCCACCCGCAACTCATCCAAGGAGCGTCAAGTATCGCCGGGGACTTTGTCATCCAGCCGTTACGATCAAGCGAACTGTCTTGCCGGCTAGACCGATTCTTGGCGGATACGCACGATGAGATTGTGCGTACAAAACACTCGCTTGCGGAGGAAGCGTGCCTCAGAGAATTCGTGACTCAAGATCCGAAATTCCTGGATGTCCTGGTACAAGTACGGAAGCTAGCGCGTGCTAATGCCCCGGTTCTGATCGTTGGCGAAACTGGAACAGGAAAGGAACTGTGTGCGCGCGCCTTGCATCACCTCGGTCCAAGATCCCACGGTCCTTTCATTCCTGTTGATTGCGCTGCTCTCCCTGATAACCTCTTCGAGAACGAATTGTTTGGCCATGTACGCGGTTCGTTCACCGATGCCCACAAGGACCAGAAAGGACTGGTTGCACTGGCACAGAGCGGAACGTTGTTCCTCGATGAGGTCGATGGGCTTACAGCACTGGCCCAGGGGAAACTCCTCCGATTCCTGCAGGACCGCGCCTATCGTCCTCTCGGCTCCGAGCGCTTCCTCACCGCCGAGATAACGGTCCTGGCCGCGACCAACCGCGACTTGCGGGAACTGGTTGATCAGCGCCAGTTCCGACCCGACCTTTACTTTCGTCTGAATGTCCTCAGCGTAACGTTGTCGCCGCTTCGCGACCGTCCTGGGGATGTGAACCTGCTTGCCGAACACTACGTACGGCGCTTTGCGCGGCCGGGCGAACCGCCGCCCATCATCGACGCACAGGCGGCTGATGCCCTTCGTCAATACCATTGGCCGGGGAATGTTCGCGAACTGGTGAATACCATCCAGCGTGCTGTCGCTCTGGCCGAAGAACGATTTATCCGAGTGTCCCACCTTAAGTTCTGCGCGGACGCTGCTGCTGCCCCGAAGAAACCCGAACGGGTGACCTTTCGCGAAGCCCGCGCGCAAGCCGTGGAAGAATTCGAGCGGAAATACATTTCCAACCTCCTGCAGGAACACGATGGGAACGTGACCCGCGCGGCGCGGGCGGCCAACAAGGAGCGCCGCGCCTTCGGGCGCATGATCAAGAAGTATGGAATAGGCAAGGCCGCTTCCTGAGACCGGGTCGCACGCAACCCACTTCGGTCCAAAGCATTCTCGCTCCCTGATCTCGCTGATCTGTCTGATCCGCCATCAATCTTGCCTGCCGCGCGCTGGGTAGAAAACGACCCGCCACAACATGCTTTGCCTCGTGATTGCAACACTCACACTTGGCAACCTGTTTGCGTCTCCCGTGCGCAGTTGGAGGCTTGTGGATCCAAGGACGCAAAGCGTCGCCCGCGAGATCATGAGTTACTTCCTCGAGCATCCCGAAGCCATCGACAGCCTCGAAGGCATCGCGCGCTGGCGGCTCATGTTGCGTCAGATTGATCGCACCGTAGAGGAAACGGCCGTCGCTCTGCGCGTCTTGATCAGCGACGACCTGATCGAAGAAATCCAGTCTGAATCCGGGCCCTCGTTGTACCGGCTCAATCCCGGCACGCGCAAGGAAGCCCAGCTGATCTTCAAAGGCGGAAAGAGGATGAAGGGGAAATGAGTCAATACTCCGTAGTCCCCGACGTGTCCCAGACGTTGCGCGACGTCCTGTGGACCCAGATGGCCACAGATTCCTCCATCACTCCCGCCATTCTGACGGACAAAGATCACATTTCGCTTGATCCTCCTTTCCGCCTCTTCAAAGACGATATCCCGCAAGCGAATTTCCTCTCCGTGTACTTGTTTCGCGTACTCGAAAATGCGGACCTGAAGAATCGCCCCTTGCGGCCCAACCCGGCGCCCGATTACCGATATCCGCCGCTGACGCTGAATTTCTACTACTTGATCACGCCCCTCACGAACAGCGCGGAAAACGATCAGCTCCTCCTCGGCAAGGCTATGCAGACGTTCTACGACCACGCCATCCTCGATGCCTCCGAACTGCATGGCCTGCTACAGACCAATGCAGAGGAACTTCGACTTTCTCTCACGCCTTGTTCGCTCGAGGACATCACCAAATTGTGGTGCGCGTTCCTGCGGCCCTTCCGCCTGTCAGTGTCATATGAAGTCTGCGCCGTGCTGTTGGATTCGGATCGCACCACCCGCGTCGAACGCGTTCGCCGCAAGCGGCTGGAGTTTGAACAGATCGGAGCCAATTGAACCATGACCAGAGACGTCATCGAACAGGTCGGGTTGGTGAGTGGCAGCGTCCTCAATCGGGGAACCGCATTGCCGCTGGACGGCTCCATTTCCTTCGACTCGCTAGAAGGAGAGGTCTCCGGTCGTGTGCTCGAGGACGGCACGTTTATCGTTTCGGGAAGGCCGGAGTTGCTCTTCCCGCTGCTCGCCACCACAGCTGCCACGTTTCATGTCACGATGCATGCTCGGTCGCCGGAGTTTACGCAGACCACCGTCGACCATGCGCTTATCGTAAACATAGCCACCGCGTTTCCGTTCGATGCTCCCCTCGACCAGGGAACCATATCGTTGCCCGTGAACCCCGCGGACATCACCGCCAATCTCGCACGCACCATTCGCGGGTTTGTGACCAATGCAGTGGATCCCAGGCCGTCGTTGTCAGGCGTCACCATTGACATTCTCGAGAACGGCATCGTCACCCATTCGACCTCTACCGATGGGGCAGGACGCTTCAGTTTCGATGATGTTGTGGTCGCCGCGCCGGCCGAAATACGGGCCACGCTGAGCCAGTTCAAAACTCAGCGCCGGCAATTGTTGATTGATTTTCATTTGTCCATGCATGAAGAGGTGTTTCGGCTGGTGCATGTCTAGCCGGCCGGCGGACGAATGCAGACTTTCGTAGCGAAGGAGAACAACCATGCCGGAATATCTGTCGCCAGGCGTTTACGTCGAAGAACGGGATACGGGCCCGAAGGCCATTGAGGGCGTCAGCACCACCACGTCCGGAATGATCGGCATCACAGAGCGTGGACCGGTCGACGTGCCTACGCTGGTGATCGGATCCGCCGACTTCCGCCGCCAGTTCGGCGGTCTGCTCGACCGCCGCATCTACACGCCCGACGCGCACGGCGATAACTGGTGTCTGCCGCATGCGGTGGACGGCTTTTTCACCAACGGTGGCAAACGGCTGTACATCGTACGCGTGCTTCCCGATCAGGCAACTACGGCCGAGGCGATCTTGTTCGACCGCGGACGGCCGGGCCTGGCGAACACCGAATTGGCAATCGCGGCTCAGGTCGGCGACACCGGCCTCGTGGTTACCGACAACACCGGCATTGCCGCCGGCGATTGGCTGAAGCTGGTGGATGGCAACGCCACCGAATATGTCGAGGTGCTCTCAACCAATGCCGCCGTGATGGCTGTACGCGGCTTATTCCGGTTCACGCACCCGGTGAATCGCAACGTCGTCGTAGTCACGCCGGTGCTTGGCACGGCAGACACTCTCAGCGCAAGCACGAGCGTGGGAGATACGAGCGTCCCAACCACGACCGGCTTCACGCCTCCCGGTCCGCCCGCCACTCCCTTCCGGGTAGAGATTGGCAGCGGCGACAACCGCGAATATGCCATGGTCACCGGTGTCAGCGGCACCACGTTGACCTTGCAGAATGGGCTCCAGCTGGCGCACGCCAACACCGACCCGATCCATGTCATCACAGCGATGACTGCCGGCGCGGCAACCACGGTCACCAATCTGGCCAGTCCGGGCGACAGGGTCTTCGTTGTGGCTGATGGCACCATCGCCGGCTTTGCCGCTGGCGTCGTCGTGCAGGTTGCCGGTAC
>Ga0137396_10000459_pt1 | contig 19447 bp, 15 predicted proteins | sample czc16metaG_FD_108284 | JGI IMG/M metagenome (GOLD analysis project Ga0137396, IMG submission 108284) | Vadose zone soil microbial communities from Angelo Coast Range Reserve, California, USA - czcobulk3.16 metaG | ecosystem: Environmental > Terrestrial > Soil > Vadose zone | place: USA...
CGGCCTCATCCTCACCCAGATCGTGGAAGAGCTCTCGCCCCGCGGGTACGAGTTCGTCGGCGTGAGCGACCGCCCGCTCTCGCCCCATGTCCCCGCTTCGATCGAAGCTCGCGTGTCGGGAACCTCCAAGGGGCGGATCCGTTGGGAGCGAGGCGACCTTCCGCGGATTCTCCGGGCGATCCACCCCGCGCCCGACCTCTACCACGCGACCTGGAACCACGGCGTTCCCGAGGGACTGCCGTTTCCCTCGGTCCTTTCGCTGCACGACCTGATTCCCTGGGTCGCGCCTTCCCTGGTCCCCTGGCCGAGGCCCGCGACGCTCCACCGGTGGCTCTACCGTCGCGCCGTCTCGGACTCCGCGCGGAACGCGGGCGTGATCGTGACGTTGAGCGAGGCGAGCCGGCGCGACATCGCCGAGCGCATCCCCGCCGCCGCCTCGAAGATCGAGGTCGTCCCGTGCGCGGTTCCCCGCTGGTTTCAGGCCCCGACCCCTCTGGCTTCCGCCTCCTTTCGCTCGCGATTCGGCGGAGGGGCGTACTGGCTCTACTTCGGGGGGTTCGACCCGAGAAAGGGCGTCGACCTCCTCGTCGATGCCATGTCGCGCGCCTTTCCCGAAGGGCGCGGGGCTCCCGCGCTCGTCCTGGCGGGGAGCGTGAACCGGCTCGCGGAGCGCCTCTCCCGCGCGGCGGAAGCGTGGGGCCTGCGCGTGCACCTGCCCGGGTACGTGCCCGACGCGGAGCTTCCGGCGCTCCTCGGAGGGGCCGAGCTCTTCATCTACCCCTCCCGCCATGAAGGATTCGGCATCCCGCCGCTCCTCGCGATGGCCGCGGGGACGCCCTGCGTCACGAGCGATGCGCCCGCGATCCGGGAAGTGGTCGGGGACGCGGCGATCCTCTTCCCCTCGGGGGACGCAGCGGCGCTCGCCGCGCGGCTCGCCGCGGTGGCGCGCGACCGGACGTCCCTCACGCCGCTCACCCGGCTCGGCCCGGAGCGCGCGGCGCGGTTCCGGGTCGAGGCGATGGCGGAGCGAATGATTCGGGCCTACGCGCGGGTGGCCGGAAGCCGAGAAGGATCCGCGTGAAGTCGAAGAATCCGAGCAGGAGCGCGCCCGCGGACCGTCCGTCCCCCCGCGCGAGCGATCCTGGAAGAAGCCAGAGCGTCCACGCGAGGTAGGCGACCCACGAGAGCGGGCGTTCCCAGGCCTTCCCGTGGCGCACGAGGTAGGCGGCGCCGCTCCGGAGACGGTAATAGGCCTTGAGCGGCGTGAGCCTCCCTCCGCTCGTCGCGGACACGTGGTGCCACGCCTTGGCGGACGGCTCGTACCGGAGCACGAGCCCCCGCTCCCGGGCGCGGGCGCACCAGTCCACGTCCTCCACGTACATGACGTAACCGGGATCGAGGAGCCCGACGGACTCGAGCGCCTCGCGCGAGAGGAGCGCCGCCGCGAACGAGACGTAATCCACCTCGAGCGGGCCGTCGCGCAGCTTTTCGTCCTTCACGTTCGCGCCGCGGTGGCGGATCAGACCGAATCCACGCCGCGCGAGACCGCCGGCGAACCAAATCACGTCGGGGGCATCGTAGTAGTAGATCTTCGGCGAAGCCGCCGCGCGGCGCGGGTCCTCTTCGAGCGCGCGGCGGAGCGCCTCGAGGGCCCCCCGCTCGAGCACGACGTCGTTGTTGAGGATCAGGATCGATCGGGCGCCCCGCGCCAGAGCCAGCCTAATCCCCTCGTTCACCCCTCCCGCGAAATAGAGGTTCTTCTCGAGCCGGAGCACTTCGACCTCCGGGAACTCGGCGCGCACGGCTTCGGCCGTCCCGTCCGTCGAGCCGTTGTCCACGAGCAGCACGTGCTCGGCCCTGGGATCCAGAGCCGAGACCGAGGTGAGACATTCACGCGTCCTCCGGAGCTCATTCATGGCGAGGACCAACGCCCACGTCGGTCGCGTGCTCACCGGAGACACTCTGCCGCGAGCGCCTCGATCGCCTCGACGAGGCCATCCCATTCGAAGCGGTGCCGGCTTCGCGACACGCCGGCGCGAAGCCGCTCCGCGAGGCGCTCGTCGAAGAACCGTTCGAGGGCGTGGGCGAGGGACGGCGGGTCGCGCGGCGGGACCAGGAGACCCGAGACCCCCTCCTCGACGACCTCCTCCAATCCCCCGGTGCGCGTCGCGATCACCGGTACGCCCGCCCCGAAGGCGATCTGGGCGATTCCCGACCCGGTCGCCTCGCGGTAGGGCAGCGCCACGACATCGGCCGCGGCGAAGTAGCGCGCGACCTCCTCGTTCGCGACGTACCGGTTCACCACGCGGACGCGGTCTTTGATGGCCGGATCCTCCAGAAGCGCCTTGTAGCGCCCGGGCGGCTCGTAGAATTCCCCCACGATCACCAACCGGTCCCAGGCATCGCGCCGCGCGAGCGTGAGCGCCCGGAGCAGATCGTCGAGGCCCTTGTAGGGACGGACGTAGCCGAAGAAGAGGATCACGCGCCCATCGAGACCGAGGGCCGCCCGCGCGGCCTCACGGCTCGGAGCGCCTTCGCTGAAGATCCCGTACGAAGGATGCGGGTGGACGCGCACGGGCCGCCCCGCCGCCAGGCGCTCGAGCTTCGCGGCCTCCGAGCGCGCGTGGACCAGGAACGCGTCCGCGCCGCCGAGCCCGTAGGCGGTGAGCGCCTTGTCGATCGGCGTCCCTTCGTGAGGCGCGACGTTGTGGCAGAGAAAAATCCGCGCGGGTCGGCGTCCCGCGGCGCGGGCCCGGCGGGCGGCGGTCCCCAGCGAGGGGCCGAAGAACGGATGCCACCACGGGACCACCATGAAATCGGGCGCGAGCGCGCGAAGACGCGCTCCCGCGCGCGCCCAGGAGAGCGGGCTCAGGCTGTCGAGGATCGGCTCGGGACGGACGGGGGGCTCGATCGCGGTCGCGCTCGTGTCGAATTGGGTCGTGCCCGGGAAGAGAAATCCCGGGTACAGCCTCCGGAACGAGACGATCGTGAGCTCGTGCCGGGTGTGGAGCGCACGGGCGAGAAGCGTCGTGTAGTGCGCGATCCCGCCCCGGTGCGGGTAGGTGGGACCCAGGATCGCGGCCTTCAACGCTCCTCTCCGCCTTTGGAAGGGGGCGCCTAAAGCCGCTCCCGGATGGCGTAGTCCGGCTCGTGCGAGCGCGTGCTGGCGATGAGCTCGCCCAGGAATCCCATCGAGACGAACTGGATGCCGAGGAGAACCAGCACCGCGCCGAAGAGAAGCGCCGGGCGGAGCCTCAGCCCTTCTCCGAGCACCCAGCGCCACGAGAAACCGATCATGATCGCGGCGCCCACGAGCGCGAAGAAGACGCCGAGCCTCCCGAAGAGGTGGAGGGGACGCCTCGAGCTCGTGGTGAGGAACATGACCGCGAGAAGGTCGAGAAAGCCGTTCAGGAACCGGGCCGCGCCGAACTTGGTCTTTCCGTGGAGCCGCGGGTGATGCACCGTGCGCATCTCGCCCACGCGGAATCCGTTCCAATGCGCGAGCACGGGAATGAACCGGTGGTGCTCCCCGCGCAGTCGGATCGTCTTCACGACCTCCGCGCGATAGGCCTTGAGCCCGCAGTTCATGTCGTGGAGCCGGACCCCGGTCATCGAGGAGGTCACCGCGTTGAAGAGCTTGGAGGGTACCGTCTTCGTGATCGGGTCCTGGCGATTCTGCTTCCATCCGGAAACGAGGTCGTAGCCCTCTTCGAGCTTCTGGATCAGCGGGCCGATCTCCGCGGAATCGTCCTGCAGATCTCCGTCCATCGTGACGATCGCGCGTCCCCGCGCGGCTCCGAAGCCGACCGAGAGCGCGGCCGACTTGCCGTAGTTCCGCCGGAAGACGATCGCCCGGAGATGGGGAACCGATCGGTGGAGCTCGTGGAGACGGTCCAGAGTCCGATCCGTGCTCCCGTCGTCGACGACCAGGATCTCGTAGGTCTTCCCGAGCGCCCTGAGATCCGCCGTGAGCTTTTCCAGGAGCGGCTTCAGATTCTCCGACTCGTTGTAGACCGGGATCAGCGCGGTGATCTCCACCGGATACGCCGGCGCTGCCTGCACGGGCCTCCCCTCCATCACGTGTTCCGCTGCCATTCCCATTGCATGAAGAGCCCTCGTTCGAGTGGAGTGCGCGCCTCGTACCCGAGATCGCGGCGCGCGAGGCTCGGGTCCGCCGAGGTGTCGCGCGGATCCCCATGCTGCGGCTCGACGAACCGGCGCTCGATCGGGCGCCCGACGAGCCGCTCGATTCGTTCGAGCACTTCCCGGAGCGAGACCCGATTCCCGCCGCCGACATTGTAGGCGAATTCCTTCGCTTCGCGCGTCAGGCTCGCGACCGTGGCCGCCACCGCGTCATCGACGAAGGTGAAGTCCCGGGTCTGGCCGCCGTCCCCATAAACCGTGACCGGCTCCCCGCGCCGCGCGGCTTCGAAGAAGCGGTGAAACCCCATGTCCGGCCGCTGCCTCGGTCCGTAGACGGTGAAGTATCGGAGCGCGACGGCCGGTACACCGTGCTCGTGCCGATAGGCGTGGACCAGCGCTTCGGTCGCGAGCTTGGTCACGCCGTAGGGACTGATGGGACGCCTCGGCTCATCTTCCGGAGTGGGGTAGCGGCGCGGCGCGCCGTACACGGAAGAGCTCGACGCCACCGCGACGCGGACGAGCGCCCTTCCCCTCGAGGCATCGAGCAGCCGCTGGGTGGCGACGATGTTGTGCTCGGCGTAGGCACGGAACGGTTCCCCCCAACTCGACCGCACGCCGGGAAGCGCGGCCAGGTGCGCGACGTGGCTCACGCCGTCGAAGAGCGGTCCCAGATCGACGTGACGCAGATCCGCCTCGACGAAACGGAATCCCGGGTCGCGGAGGAGCCGCTCGAGGTTCGCGCGTTTTACGGCGGGCTCGTAGTTCGCCGTGAACGCGTCCACGCCCACGACGTCGAATCCAGACGTGCGCAGCGCTTCCGCGAGCGTTGAACCCAGAAAGCCCGCGACTCCCGTCACGAGCGCGCGCACGGCGCGTCAGCGCCCTCCGCCGGCCGCGCGCCTTCCGGCCGTGCCGCGCGGCGGGGAGGCCTCGGACACCCGGAGCGAGTCCTCGTACGTCCGAAGCCACGCGGCCCCCTGCGGATCCTCGGGATGGGCGCGCCCCCACGTCCGCAGCACGTCCACCGCTTCCTGCTTCCGCCCTTCCAGCCACAGCGCGCTGAAAAGACCGCCGAACCAGTCGAAGTAGCGCTGGTCGAGCGCGCACGCGCGCTTGAGCTCGGCGATCCCCTGCTCCGCCAGGTCCCGGTGCCCCAGCTTGTGCCCCTTCTGCCAGTGGATGATGCCGAGATGGAAGTAGAACTCGGCGGAATTCGGGAAGCGTTTCTGCGCCTCCGTGAAGACGCGCTCCGCTTCGACGGTATCCCCCATGTCCTCGTAGGATTTCCCGAGGTATTCGAGCAGCCCTGGGAAATCGGGTGTCATCTTGACCGCGTCGCGGAGCACCGTGATGGCGTCCTTGGTCTGCCCCGCCTGCTGGAGCTGATAGGCGACCTGGACGTGCGCCGCGCTGTAGTTCTGCACCAGCTTGTAGGCATTGTCATCCTTGTACACGGACCTGTCGTAATCCCGGTTCTTGTCGACCAGCCCCACGTACCGGAACACGTGGTAGATGTTGTGGAGCGTCTTCGCGGTGTCCACCGAACGGTCGCCCACCTCGTTCGGGTGCACCCGGAACACGAGACCCTCGAGCGTGAGGCGCTTCTCGAATCCAAGCTGCTCGGGAACCGTCACCGCGAGATAGAGGGGACGTTTCCACTGGTTCACCTTGACCATGTCCGCCACGGCCTGGTCCTTGACCCAGATGATCTTCCCCGTCTTCTCGTCCTGATAGGGCTGCAGCGCCTCGAGCTGGGCGTCGGTGTAGGAAAAGGGAACGCGCGGCTCCTGGTCGCGGAGCTGCTTGATGTACCACGCCGTGTTGAGGAGACTCAGGTTGACGACCTTGATGTCCTTGCGAAGGTGCTCCACCTCCTGGATGTACCAGAGCGGGAAGGTGTCGTTGTCTCCGTTCGTCATCACGATCGCCCCCGGCTCCAGCGGGGTCAGCATGTTGTAGGCGTAGTCGTGCGCGATGTAGAAGCGCGAGCGGTCGTGCTCGTACCAGCCTTCCTTGGCGGGGAGGAGCGAGATCCCGATCAGCGCCGCGGCGCCGATCCAGAGGCCCACGCGCTCCGGGCCGGCCGGCGCGGGTACCCTCGAGGAGGCTCGGCTCTCCTGGCCGTTCCCCACAGGGGCGCCGGGCGCAGCCATCCCCGGAGCGCCCGCGCGGGCGGGCTCGAGCGCGCGCGCGATCCAGTCCAGGACGCCCGCGGCTCCCATCCCCATCCAGACGGCGAGGAAGTGGTAGGAATTCGTGAAGAAGTAGTCGCGCTCGCGCACCTCGTGGTCCGTGAAGTTGAGATAGAAGATCAGTCCCGGGCCCATCACGAGATTCTGGAACAGGAAAAACCAGAAGGTCTTTCTGTCGCGCTTCCAGTTCCACCAGGCGCCGGCGGCCAGGAGGAGGTACGGGATCGCGTTCACCGCGATCACCCAGAAGGAATTCGGGCCGAACGGTCCGAATCCCCGCGTCAGCGTGAACTGCCTGCCGACGTAGCGAAGGTACATGTGACTGATCTGGTACCAGAGATCGGCGCGGCGCTCGAAGGGGTTGGAAGGCCCGTACTGCTTCCGGAGCAGATAGTCCTTCCATGTATTGAATGTCTCGGGCGCCCCCTCGTTCACCGCCGGATGCTGCTGGCTCCGCACGAGCAGGAAGAGCTGCACCGAGAAACCCACCACCAGCGCGATCGTCCACCAGGTGAAGAGGTTGTTCTTCACGAGCTTTCGCCGGTTGAGGGCGTACACGACGCAGAGCACCGCGAGCACGATGAGGATCAGCGGCAAGGGCACGTCCACGTCGGCCGAGAACTCGTTGTACCAGAGAAAGAGCACGAAACCGCCGAGCAGGGCCGCCGATGCCCAGAATCGCCCGTTCGCGAAATAGTTGGGGCGGTTGATCGCGAAGAGCACGAGGAGCCCGGGCGCCACGAGAACGGTCCCGAGATGCACCGCGGCGGAGATGGACAGGATGTAGACGATCAGGACGAGCAGGCGGTCGTTCCCGGTCTCGCCGAGATGGTCCCACCAGTTGAACCCGAGCCAGATCGTGAACACGACCAGGAACGAGGACAGCGAGTAGACCTCCGCCTCGATGGCGCTGTCCCAGAAGGAATTCGAGAACGCGACGAAGAACGCCGCGACGATTCCGCCCACCTCGCACGCGAGCTGGCGCGTGGGAGTCGTGGACCCGTCGAGGAACCAGCGGCGCAGCGAGCGAACCGTGATGAGGAAGGTGAAGAGCGCCGCGAGCGAGGAGGCCAGGGCGCTCATGAAGTTCACCTTCCAGGCCACGGTCTGGAACGGGATCAGGCTCATGACCCTGCCGAGCATCGTGTACACCGGGTTTCCGGGAGGATGCGGCAGGCCCAGGATGTAGGAGGTCGCGATGAACTCCCCCGAATCCCAGAACGGGACGGTCGGCGTCAGCGTCCGGAGGTAGACGAGGAGCGGCACCCCGAAGGCGAGCGCCGCCGCGACGGTGTGCCAGCGCCTGGAACCGTTCACGCCCGTCCCTCCCGGGGAGAAGCGCCCGCCTCGTCGGCCCGGGCGAGCTTCTTCCGCTCGAGATGCTTCCCGAGGGCGCGGCGGGGCGTCCTCGAGATGAAGATGAGCCCTCCGAGCAGGCTGATGAGGACCGACAGGATGTAGGTGAGGAAGGGAACGCTGAACGACTGCTCCCGGGACAATCCCGCGAGCTGGAACAGCACGACCGCGGCGCCCTCGCGCACGCCGATCCCGTTCAAGGAGATCGGGAGCGAGATGAGGGCGGCGAGCACCGGGACGAAGAGGAAGTAGTACGCGAGCGAGATCCGCGCCCCCAGCGCGAGCCCCACGAGATAATGAACGTAGATGCGGCTGATCTGGACGAGCGTGGACGCGACGAACACGGCGGCCAAGGCGCCTCCCTGATTCCGGAAGCCGTGGAGGTCGTCCATCAGCCGGGCGATCGCCTGCTCGATCCGGCGCGCCCCGATGGCGCGGAACGGGCGCTCGAACGCTTCGAGGAGGCCGCGGTTGAAGACGCTGGCGAAGACCGCGACCGCGAGGAGGAACACCGCGAGGGTGGACCCGTAGATCGCGTAGAGGTGCAGACGGTCGAACGCCGCGATCGAGGCGAGGACGGCCAGGAATCCAATCGAGATCACGCCGATCAGCCGCTCCATGAGCGTCGCCGAGAACACGGGGCTCACGTGATCCGCGTGCTTCGCGGCGTCGCTGATCCGCGCGATGTCGCCTCCGACATTCGAGGGCAGAAAGTTGTTGAAGAAGAGGCCCACGAAATAATACGACGCCGCCTTCGCATAGGGAATCGGGACCCCCTGCGCGCGCAGGAGCCTCGCCCAGAGCCAGCTCCCGATCAAGCTCGAGACGAGGAAGAGCGCCGCCGCGAGGGCGATCAGGTTCGGGTCCGCGGACTTCATCGTGACCCACACGTTGCGCGGCGAGACCTTCGCCATGACGTAGGCGAACAGAGCGAAGCTCAGGAGAATCTTGAGCACCAAAAGCGGCAGTTTGAGCTTCCGGAACAGTCCGGACTTTGAGGCGATCACGCCGCGTGGACTCCCGCGGCGGCCTCGATCACGGCCCGGCTCTCCCGGTAGCACCGGTCCCACGTGAATCCATGGGCCCAGCGAATCCCCGCTTCCGCCATGGCAAGGCGCAGCGCGCGGTCCTCGAGCAGGCGGCTGATCGCCCCGCCGAGCGCCTCGACGTCGCCGTGCGGCACGAGAATCCCGGTCTCACCGTCGCGCACCGACTCCACCAATCCGGGGCTCCTGCTCGCCACGACCGGAGCGCCGCACGCGTTCGCTTCGATGACGGTCAACCCCCACCCTTCCTTGGGGGAAGGCGCCGCCGCGACGAGCGCCCGGTTCAGCGCCTCGACCTTCTCGCGCTGGCTCAACGCCCCGAGGAACTCCACCCGGTCCCCGATCGCGAGGGAGCGCGCGAGGGCTTCCAGGTGTCCCCGATAGGGGCCGTCCCCCACGATCAGAAGACGCGCCTCCGGCACCCGGCGCAGCACGCCGGGGAAGGCCCGGATGAGGTACTGCGCCCCCTTGTATTTACGAAGCCGTCCGACGAAGACGACGATGGGCCGGTTCCGGGCTTCCGGACGAACGGTCACCGAGTAGGCGCTCGGGTCGAGGCCGCAGCGGACTACGGCGACGCGATCGCGGGGAATCCCGCGGCGCACGAGATCGTTTCGGGTGCTCTCGGAGATCGCCAGAAAAGGAACACCGCGGTACACGAGGGGGATCAAGCTCTCGTGGGCCCAGACGAGGGCGCCGAGCACGGGCGACGCCTCCTGGAACACCGTGGCGCCGAAGAGGTGCGGCACCACCGCGAGCACGGGAGCGCGGACGTAGCAGGGCGTGAAGAACGGAACCTTGTTGATGTCTTCCAAGACGAGGTCAAAGCGCTCTCCCCGTAGCTTCCGACGATAGAGCTGGGCCAGAGCAAGATGCGCATTGTACCACGATCCTCCCCTGAGAATTCGGATGCCCTGGAGCTCCTCCTCCGGCTTCGAGGCGGGGAACGCCTCCGCGAGCCAGGTCACCTGGTCGCCGTCCAGGACCGCCCGGCGCAGGATTTCCAGCAGATGAAGCTCCGCGCCTCCGGCCTCCGGATGCTTTGGATCCCGCCAGTTGAACGCGAGGAGCTTCACCCTATTCGTACACCGGAACGCGGCGGATCCGCCGTCTCTTTTCGGCCCAGCGCGCCGATGACGAAGTAGGTGTAGAACGACACGCGGGTCTTCCGGAACCGCTCACGCGCGCGGGAGGCGAGACGGGACACGACCGGGAGCGGCGGAGGATAGAGCGGCAGACGGGCCAGGCGCGACCGGAGAAGCACGACCCGGAGCGAGCGGTAGAAGAGCCCGGGAACCATCCAGCTTCCGTAGCGGCGGGTGACCGTGACCCCGGCCCGGCGCATGAGCCCCTCCAGCTCGTCGATGGTGAACTCCGTCTCCCAGCCGGCGAACCATTTCCCGACGGCGATGAGGAAATGCTTGAGCACGGTGTACAGATGAAACCGCTGCGGCACGTCCACGAGCAGAATTCCGCCGCGGCCGAGCACCCGGACGTTTTCGCGCAGAAGCGGCATCGGATCCCGGAAATGCTCGAGGAGCCCCTGATGGAACACCACGTGAAAAGCCCCGTCCCGGAACGGCATCCGGAGCGCGTCCGCGCGGACCAAATGCACGCGCCGTCCGGCGCGCTCCGCCACCCCCCGCGCGACCTCGAGCGAGGCGGCGGAGTAATCGAGCAGGACCGCGGTCGCCCCGGCCTCGGCGAGCGCGACGCTGTCCCGCCCCGATCCCGCGCCCACCTCGAGGATGCGTTTCCCTCCGACGTCCCCCGCGTTCAGGATCTGCTCCACCACCCTCCCCTCGGTCGGGTACACGTCTTCGATCGCGACGCGCTCGCGCCAGAAGCGCGTCCAGTGGGCTTCGGTGGACTTCCGCACGGGAGGCTACTCTCCGGACTTGAGGCGCGAGGCGAGCGCGGGCGGGAGGTTCGCCGCCCGGATCTTTTCCTGCGCGGATTCGATGTCGTAGGGCACGCGCACGAACTCGATCGACCCGGCGGGTTCCTCGAGAAGGACGAAGCAGGCCCGCGGATCGCGGTCGCGGGGCTGGCCCACGCTTCCCACGTTCACGATGTAGCGATGGACCGGATCGAATTGAAGACGCGTCGGGGGCAGCGACACGCACCCCGACGACGAGCGCTCGAAGATCGCGGGCTGGTGGGTATGGCCGATGAAGCAGGCGTGCTCCGTGAAGAACTGGAACTGCGGCTCGGCGTCGAATTGGTCGAAGATGTACTCCCAGTCCCGCGGCGCCGCGGGCGACGCGTGGACGTAGAAATAGGGCTCGAGATGACGGGAGAGGGAGAGCCCGCGAAGGTAATCGCGGTTCTTGTGCGTGAGCACCTTCGCCGTCCAGACGGCGGCCGACTTCGCGTTGGGATTGAAACGCGCTGCCTCGGGGCCGCCGCTCGCCGCCGAATCGTGGTTCCCCAGGAGCACCACCTGGCAGCGTTCCCGGATCTGATTCAGGCATTCGTTCGGGCTCGCGCCGTAGCCGACGACGTCGCCCAGGCAGAGGATCCGGCTCGCGCCGCGCTCGTCGATGGCTTTGAGGACCGCCTCCAGCGCTTCGAGATTGGCGTGAACGTCGGAAAGGAGGGCCGTCTTCATCCAGGGGGCCGCACGTCGTGGGCGAGCCGGTCCAGGATGCCGTTCACGAAGGCGCCGGAGGTTTCCATGCCGTATTTCTTCGCGATTTCGATCGCCTCGTCAAGCGTAACTCTGACGGGCACCTCGACGTGGTAGAGAAGCTCCGCGGCGGCTAGCCGGATCACGGAGCGGTCGGTGGCCGCCATTCGCGAGAGCGACCAATTTTTCGCGATGCGTGAGACGACGGCGTCGATCTCGGGTTGATGCTGCGCGAGCGTGGACACGAGCGAGCCGGCGAAGTCCCGGGCCTCGGGATCGGCCTCCTGCTCGAGATCCTCGAGGATTTCTTGGTAACAGCGCTCGATGGGATCCCCGGTGACGTCGGCCTGGTAGGCGGCGCGGAACGCGAGCTCCCGTGCGTGACGCCTGCTGCTCAACGCGTCCTCTTCGCGGGGAGCGCGCGCGCGAGCCTCGCCATCTCGATCGCGCCCTCGGCCGCTTCCACGCCCTTGTTTCCGTGCTTTCCCCCGGCGCGGTCGAGCGCCTGATCCACGGTGTCCGTCGTGAGCACGCCGAAGAGCACCGGCACGCCGGTCTCGTACGAAGTGCGCGCGATTCCGCGCGAGGCCTCCCCTGCGACGTAATCGAAGTGCGGCGTCTCCCCGCGCACCACGGCGCCCAGGCAGACGACCGCGTCGTGACGGCCCGAGCCCGCCAGACGCTTCGCTACCGCCGGGAGCTCGAAGGCGCCGGGCACCTTGACGACGAGGACATCCCCCGGCCGGACCCCCCGGCGCTCCAGCGCCGAGAGCGCTCCCTCGAGGAGGCGGTTTCCGATGACCTCATTGAAACGCGAGAGCAGCACCGCGATTTTGAGTCCCGCTCCGTCCAGGGACCCCTCGATGACGCGGGTGCTCCCTCGGCTCACGCGGGTCGTGTCGTGCGCCTCCGCGGGGACGCGGCCGGGCCCGCGGCGGCGCTTCGGGCTCACGTGCGGAACCCTCGCTTGCCGTTCCCGCGCCCGGAAAGAGCCCCCCCGCGCAACGGATTCTGGAGCAAATGGCCGAGCCGCTCGCGCTTGGTCGCGAGGTAGCGCGCGTTGGCCGCGTTGGGGGGGATCTCGAGCGGCTCGCGCGAGGCGACCTCGATCCCGTACTCCCTCAGGGCTTCGATCTTACGTGGATTGTTCGTCAGGAGCCGGATCTTCGCGTAGCCCAGGTCGCGGAGGATCTGGGCCGCGACGCCGTAATCGCGGAGGTCCGGCTTGAACCCGAGCTTCAAGTTCGCCTCGACCGTGTCGAGTCCCAGGTCTTGGAGCTCGTAGGCGCGGAGCTTGTTCGCGAGGCCGATCCCCCGTCCCTCTTGCCGCATGTAGAGGAAGGCGCCTGCCCCTTCGAGGTCGATGCGCTCGAGCGCCGCTTCCAGCTGCTCGCCGCAATCGCATCGCTGCGACCCGAACACGTCTCCTGTCAGGCACTGGGAATGCACGCGCACGAGTCGCGGGCTCCCGCCCGGCGAGCCCTTGACGAGGGCCACGTGGTGGTGCCCGTCGACCAGGCTCTCGTACACGACGACGCGGAAGCTCCCGAAGCGGGTGGGCAGCCGCGAGGACGCGACGCGCTTCACGAGCCGTTCGTGGAGGTAGCGGTAGCGGATCAGATCCCGGATCGTGACGAGCGTGAGCTTGTGGCGGCGCGCGAGCCGGACCAGCTCCCGGCCGCTCGCCATCCGGCCGTCCGGAGAGAGAATCTCGCACAGGAGCCCCGCGGGGCGAAGGCCCGCGAGCCGCACGAGGTCCAGCGCCGCCTCGGTGTGGCCCGGGCGCTTGAGTACCCCTTCGTCCGAGGCGCGGAGCGGAAACACGTGCCCCGGCCGCGCCAGGTCCTCGGGCCTCGTCTTCGGGTCCGCGAGGGCGCGGATCGTGAGCGCGCGGTCGTGCGCCGAAGAGCCGGAGGTCGTGCCGCGGAGCAGATCGACCGATACCGTGAACGGAGTCGCGTAGCGCGCCGTGTTGATCGGCGCCATGAGCGAGAGCCCGAGCGCGCCCAGCCGGCTTCCCTCCATGGAGACGCAGATCAATCCGCGGGCTTCGCCCGCCATGAAGTTGACGTCGTCGGCCGTCGTCTTCTCCGCCGCCATGACGAAATCGCCCTCGTTCTCCCGGTCCTCGTCGTCGACGACGACAACCATCTTCCCGCCCCGGATTTCACGAAGCGCGGCTTCGATGCTCGAGAAGGACTCGGGGGCGCTCTTCTTTCCGGCCGCGCGGATCATGCCCGCCTCGTCCCCGCCGGCGAGCGGGACGGAGGCTCGAGGATCCCGCGGCACGCCGCGAGACGCTCGAGGTAACGGGCCAGGATATCGACTTCCAGATTCACGGTTCTCCCTTCTTCGTATTCCGAGGCGATCGTGTGCTCGAGCGTGTACGGCACGAGCGCCACGACCGCGTGGGATTCTTCCCAGGCTGCCACGGTCAGGCTGACCCCATCCAGGGCGAGGGAGCCTTTCACGGCCACGTAAGGCCTGAGCCCGATCGGGATCTCGACCGCGACCCGCACGTCGGCTCCCGAGCGCGTCACCGAGGCCAACCGAGCCGCCGCGTCCACGTGCCCCTGGACCCAATGCCCGCCGATCTCGTCTCCGACCCTGAGGGCCCGCTCCAGATTGACCCTCGCTCCGGGCGCGAGCTTCCCGAGCGTCGTGGCGCGGAGCGTTTCCGGCACGGCGGTCGCCTGGATCGCGTCTCCCAGCGCCCGCTCGACGGTCAGGCAGACGCCGTTCACCGCGACACTCGCTCCGGCCGCGGGGGCCGTATCGAAGCCGGCGCGGATCGTGAGTCGCGCCGCGCCTTCACGGTCGTGCTCCATGGATTCGACGCGGCCTACCCGCTCGACGATGCCGCTAAACATCCCGCCGCCCCCGAAGCGACCCCTCGACCCAGAGATCGCGGCCCACGCGGCGCGCCACGAGCGAATCGAGCTCGATCGCCTCGTCGAGGCGCCCGCGTCCGAGGTTGCGGGTCCAGGCCGGGGCGCCCACGCCGCCGACGATCAGGGGAGCGATCCCGACCGCCACGCGGTCGGCGAGGCCTTCGCGAAGGATCGCGGTGTGCACGGTCGGGCCGCCTTCCACGAGGACCGAGAGATGTCCTTCCCCGGCCAGCTTCCGGAAGAGGGCCCGGAGCGACACCTTTCCCGCGCCGTCGCGCTCGACCGGCCACACCGTGACCCCGAGCCTCGAAAGCGCCTCGATCGACTCATGATCCCGGGAGACGGTCGCGATCAGGAGCGGGACGCGCCTCGCGGAGAGAACGAGACGGGAGCCGAGCGGTGTCCGGAGGTGCGAGTCGAGCACGATCCGGAGCGGACTCCTTCCCCGCGCGAGCCGCACCGTGAGCTCGGGATCGTCGGCGAGGACGGTCCCGATCCCCACCAGAACCGCGTCGTGCCTCGCGCGAAGCCTGTGGCAGAGCCTTTGCTCTTCCGCGCCTCCGAGTCCGCGCGAATCGCCGCTCTCGCTCGCGACCCGGCCGTCGAGGGTCACCATCGCCTTGAGCATCACCCAGGGGAGACCGGTCGCCAGATACTTGAGGTAGGGCGGATTCAGCTCGCGGCATTCGTCGGTCCGCACGTCCTCCACGATCTCGACCCCCGCCGCCCGGAGCGCCGCCACCCCGCGGCCGTTCACGAGCGGATTCGGGTCCCGCATGCCCAAGACCACGCGGCGGATTCCCGCCGCGAGGATCGCGTCGACGCACGGCGGCGTGCGGCCGTGGTGCGCGCACGGCTCGAGCGTCGAGACCAGGGTGGCCCCGCGGGCGCGCTTCCCGGCTTCCTCTAGAGCCCGCACCTCCGCGTGCGCTTCGCCGGCGCACGCGTGGAAGCCCCGGCCCAGAATCTCGCCCCCACGGACGACCACGGCACCGACGCGTGGATTCGGATGGGTCGTGCCGACGCCGCGGCGCGCGAGCCGGATCGCGGCGGTCATCGCCCGTACCTCGGCGGCGGAGACGACGCGAGAGGGCTCGTCCCCCGGATGCTCCTTTCCGATCGGTGAGATCCGCATGCTCATAAAATGAAAGCCCCGCAGGCAGACACCCGCGGGGCGCACGCGGCCTTGGGCCGGACGCATCCGTCCAATGTGATCATCCTTCTCCCATCCAGACTGTTACTGTCGGCTCCGGAATCTCACCGGGATCTGCCGCGGGGTAAGGACCCTTTGGCTCGCGGGCTTTCACCGCCGGTGGGGACTTTCACCCCGCCCCGAAGGATGTCTGCAGTTCGAGGGGAATCTTAGTCCGAAACGGCCGCTAGTGCAAGAGGATGAGCTTCCTGGCCTGAATCACCCCGTCCGCTTCGAATCGATAGAAATAGGCCCCGCTCGCGAGATTCCTTCCTCGGTCGTTCGTGCCGTCCCACGTGACGTGATGCTCCCCGGCCGGCATCAGCCCGTCCGCCAGGCTCCGGACTCGGGCGCCGGAGACGTCGAAAACGAGAAGGCGGACGCGCGCCGGGCGGGAAAGCGCGAACCGGATCGAGGTGTGCGGATTGAACGGGTTGGGGGCCGCCTCGAAGAGGCGCGCTCTCGGGGATGCGGCCTGGGACGGCGGCCCCTCCACGCCGGTCGCGACGTAGCAGACGGGGATCTCGAACTCATCCACCAACGTCCGGTAGAGGAGGTAATTGCGCCGGCTGTTGCTGCTGATCGCTCCCAGGCTGAACCCCAGCAGGGTCGACCGCGAGGAATCCGCCACGACCCCGACCGAGTCGCGCCTTTCCACCGACGCCAGAACCGCGTTCGGGTAGGCGATCCATGCGCGGGCCTTGGGGCCGGCGCAGGGGGCCACGCTGAGCCCGTCGAACCGGTTGAGGCCCGGACATTGGCCGTTCAGCATGAACCGCTCGGAGGCGATCCGCGTTCCAGCCGAGCCGACCGTGGTCGGCGTCAGCGAGTCCTGGGGCGTGCTCTCCCACACGTCGCGGAAGAAGCTCGCTCCGAGCGTGCACGTGAGAAACGTGCCGATGTCCTGCCCGTTGGCCGAGAGGTCGAAGGCGAGGTTGTCCCCGGCGGCGAGGAGCCCACGGTTCGCTCCGGGAAGCTTGAGCCACGCCTGTAATAGTTGCTGGTCCTCGGCCGTGAGGGTCGAGGAGGACCGATCGCCCACATCCCAAAGGATCGCGGAGTAGACTCCGAGCGTCGCCGCGGAGGTCGCGGGCCAGCGCCGGATGGGATCGCTCGGGGGGGCGCCTCCCGGAGAATTCCCGAGCGCGTTCAAGGGAGCGTTCACATCGTAGCGGTCGAATCGAAGGCCCAGGGTGGCGAGACTCTGATCCATCGAGGCGCCGCCGTCGGCACCCGAGTAGGCGTTCACGTAGAGAACCGTGGCCGTAGTTCCGCTGCACGCGCCCGACGGGCTCTGGATCGCGGGGAGCACGGTGGCCGTGAAGTAATGCGACGCGGTCAGGGCGTCGGAGGGAAGCGTGGCCGAGGCATTGAGCGAGTCCATCACGGAGAAGTAGTACCGGAGCTGCGTGCCGGCCGTGTACGTCCCCGCCGGAACGTCGGCCGAAAAGGCGGCCGGAATCGACGGACCGAACGCCGTGAGCGGGAGGCTCGCGAAGGAACCGCCGTTCAGGCTGTAGAAGAAGGAAGCCTGCTTGAGCCCTCGGGACGCGGAGAGCCGCACCGACACGCTGTCTCCCATCGGCGTGTTGAGGTTGTCGTTCCCCATGAACGGGGCCGTCTTGAACGTGTCCTGGTAGAGGTCCTGCTCCGACGCGGCGATCGACGGGGGCGCTCGACCGATCACGCCGACCGCCAGGTTGTCGAAGTAGACCGAGGTCCCCGCCGTCGTCGAGACTCCGCCGCAGTAGATCTGGGAATAGTCTTTCACATTCAGCATGAATTCGATCGAATCCTTGCCGACCGCCCCGGGGAGGCTCACGGTCTGGCGCATCCACTCCTTCTCGTTCCCGACGTAGACCTGGCTGGAGGCCTGCGTCCACAACGACCACGCGGCATCCCCGGCGTTCCGGGTCCGGGATCGCACGTTGTAATAGAAGCAGGCGAGCTGCGGCAGGCTCCGATAGACGTCGAACGCCACGAACACCTGGTCCGCTCTGTTCGCGAAGATGGGCGGGCTGATCAGCTTGTCATCCATGCGCGGCGTCAGCGCGCCGGTGGCCGGATTGGTCACGGTCCACACCTTGCTCGTGTTGCTCGAGCAGAGCTGCTCTCCCGGGACGTTTGCCTGGATCCGCCAGAAATCTCCCACGGCCGGAAAGGTCGACACGGTCCACGTCCCCGGACCGAATTCGAAATCATCGAAGAATCGAAGGTCGCTCACGCCCGCCATCACGGTCACGTTGTCGACCGACCAGCCGTCCGCGGTCTGGATGATGCCGTCCGAGGAAGATCCCTGGGTGTCGCTCGTGAAGACGAAGCGGAACTGCACGGGGTTGTATTTGGCGCGGATCGAATCGGGGATCACGACCGTGACGGTGTCGCAGGGCGCGGACGGGCCGTGGACGGCCCCGCTCCAGGAGCGCAGACGGACCCAGCCTTCAGTCAGGTCCAAGGCTTCCAGGCTCCCGAAATCGTAACCGAATTCGGTGCTCAACTGGTGCTTGAAGGATATCTTGACCGGGCTTGCCGCTCCCGTGAGGTTCACGAAGTTCTGCAAGACTTGCGTCCAGTTGTTGTCGTATCCGTAGCGATTCGGGTCGTTGATCCAGCTCGAGTCGACGAGCCCGCACCAGAACGCATGACCCTGGCAGCCGTACACGGTGTCGATGTGCCATACCGTCGGCTGGAACGAGCCGTCCTGGTGGGTATAGCCGCCTTCGTTCGAAGGGCTCGATCTCGTCTCGAGGCTGTCCCGGTAGATCCACACCGTGTCACCAACCTGGCTCGCCTGGCCGCTGCGGTAGATGCGCGTGGAGGGCGATGCCAGCACGCGGACCGGGGTCACATCGCCAGGGCTCCGCTCGGGAGTCGCGCGCCCGGAGCCTTCGGCATAACCCGCTACGGTTGAAGGGGGTGGAGTAGCCGCCTGGGAGACCGCTGCCGCGCCCGGGGATCCGCTCGCGACAAGCAGGAAAAGCAGCAAAGGAGCAGGCGCGAGGCGTCGGGTCACGCCTCTATTTTACCACGTCCCCTCGCGCCGGTTCCTCTGTAACTACGGGCTCGACGCCCAGCCTCCGGGCGAGGCCTCTCAGGGCGGCCAGAGCCTCCGCTCCCGTCGCGGACGCCCAGGGCTCGAAGCGCCCCTCGGCGCGCAGCGGAAGGCCGAGGGCGACCGCCGACCGAGCCGCGAGGAAGAGATAGTGCCGGCGGCCGATGTCGGGAAACAGATCTGATTCGGCCGCGGCGGCCGGTCCATCACGGCCGCTTCCCTCGATCTCCGAGAGGAGAAGCGCCAGCGTCCCTCGCGTGACCGGATCCCCCAGATGGAGCGACCCGTCCGGGAAAGGCCGCAGCCACCCCCTTGCCATGGAGACCCGAACCCAGCGCTCCCCCCACGAGCCTCGGGCTTCCTCGTTGTCGGAGGGAAAATCCCTTCCGCCGCGCCAGCTCGGCCGCTCGGGATCCAGGCCCAGCTCCGCCGCGAGCAGGACGCCCAGCTCCCCCCGCGAGATGCTCGGGTGCGCCCGCAACGCGGCGTAGCCCGCAGGAAGGCCGGCGGTGAGATACCGCGAATCCAAGAGCGAGCCCAGGGCCGCCTGGGTGGGCGCGTGGCTGGGATCCCGCGCGAGCGCGCGCGCGAAGCACTCGTCCGCGAGCTTCGTGTCTCCCGCCGCGGCCGCCGCGAGCCCGAGCTGGTAGAGGGGCTCGGCGCTCACGGTGTCGAGCGCGGCCGCCCGCTCGAATTCCGTCCTCGCGTCGGCGTAGCGCCGGATCGCCGCGTGAAACCGGCCGAGCGCCACGTGCGCCGTGGCGCTTTTCGGATCGAGCTCGACGGCCCGCGTCAGGGAGCGCCGCGCGGCCTCGGCGTCACCGAGCGCGAGCGACGCGAGGCCCGCTCCCAGCTCGGCGCGAAGCTCCATATCGCGCGAGCCCGACCCCTTCGCGGCCCGCGCCGCGCGGGAGTAGGCGCCGCGCGCCTCCGCCTGCGCGCCGAG
>Ga0137396_10000460_pt1 | contig 19437 bp, 19 predicted proteins | sample czc16metaG_FD_108284 | JGI IMG/M metagenome (GOLD analysis project Ga0137396, IMG submission 108284) | Vadose zone soil microbial communities from Angelo Coast Range Reserve, California, USA - czcobulk3.16 metaG | ecosystem: Environmental > Terrestrial > Soil > Vadose zone | place: USA...
GCGCAACGAGCATTGAAGAAAGCTTTCAACAAAGACGCGGCTCTGATTCGCGAAGGCGGCAGCATTCCGATCGTTTCCGATTTTAGGAAAATCCTTGGCGTCGAGACGTTATTGATCGGCCTCGCGCTCCAAGATTGTCGGGCCCATTCGCCGAATGAAAATTTTCCGTTGGAGAATTTCGAAGCCGGCATCCGAATGAATCAGGCCGTGCTCCAGGAGCTCGCCGGCTAAGCCGTCTTCGTATGAAAAGAAAACTGCGTTTCCTTTTCGTGATTGCGATGACGGTTGCGATCAGCACCGCCCTGGTGCGCGGGACTCAGGAACAGGAAGAAGGGTTCGGAGACAAACTAAAAAAACTTTTCGTTCGACCGACGCCAGTCCGCAAACATCGGAAGAAAAAGAAAGTTTCTCCGACGCCGACCGTTTCGGCGTCGCCATTGGCGACAGCGAGTGAAACGCCGACACCTTCATCGAGTCAAACCCGGCCACCTCCTTCGACAACTCCGCCGCCGCAAGCAAGCGCAACTGTGTCTGTGGTGCCAAGCACAACGCCGCGTCCGACCAGAACAGTTGAAATCAGACCCGCGACTCGAGCCGAGGACGCTCAAAGCCAATATTTCGAACCGGTGCGTCCAATTACTCCCGGACCGCGTTCGAGACGTCGCCCAAGTCCGAGAGCTACACCGATGCCACAAATGACGCCGATTCCGACGACGACATTAAGTCCAATACCGACGCAAACTCCGGCGATCACACCGACTCCAGCAGAAACGCCGGTCTCGCGACCAATGCCGAGTTTGCCGTCGATGATTAAGCCAGCACGATCACCGAGTCCGTCTCCGACGATGAAACCTTCGCCATCACCGAGCGCGAAGAAGATTCCCACGCCGAGCGCGACGATTGCGACCGCCGAGATTTCGGATTCTCAGAGTTATTCGCCGGAAGTTAAAAAAGTAATCGATCTTGGTCTCAACCTGGCGACAAAAAATCTCGGCTACAAAATTAACTCAGCTGATCCGGCGGGCGGCGGAATGGATTCCTCAGGTTTTGTTTATCATGTGCTGTCGCAGGGTGGAATTAAGGGCGTGCCGCGCGATGCGCGCCAACAATATATTTGGGTGCGCAAAGCCGGAACCTTCGAAGCTGTGCTCGCGCAACGGGACGACAGTTTCGAGCTTGATGCGCTCAAACCGGGCGACCTGCTTTTTTGGGCGACGCCATACAGTGTCAGTCGTGACCCTGACCTGATTCAAACCATGATCTATATCGGTCGCGACAAAGCTACGAACCAACGGCTCATGATCGGCGCGAGTGAAGGCCGGACTTACAAAGGTCAGATGCAGAAAGGTGTCGGCATATTCGATCTCAAAATTGGGCGGACGACATCGAAAGCGAGCAAAGAGCCGGCTGCGGTATTCGTCGGATACGGACACGTTCCCGGTTTAGGCGGGAAATAATTCAACGCGAATCGTCAGGTTGTGGCTGTTCTTCCTCCGCGTGAATTGACGGTGAGCTTGTGGGCGTGGATGTCGATCTTGCGGGCGCCGGTTGAGATCTGCTCTCCCAAAAATGTTTTGCAAACGCGAACGCGACCAGCACGGCTACGATCAAGATCACGATTCGCTGTTCACGTTTCGTCAGATCGAAAATATTTCTCATCCGCCTTCGCTAAGAGCTACGGCGTGACGGGCTTCGCGCGTACTTAATGGGATCAGTAACGCCGGCTTCGCGGAAACCCTTCAGACGTAACTTGCAGGAATCGCATTCGCCGCAGGCGCGACCATCCGATGCCGGATCGTAACAACTGTGAGTCAGAGAAAGGTCGACATGCAGTTCCACGGCTTTGCGAACGATCTCCGATTTGGAAAGTTTGATCAGCGGCGCGTGAATTTGAATGCGCGCGCCTTCGACGCCGGTCTTGGTTCCGACGTTGGCGAGCGTTTCAAAGAGCGCGATGAACTCCGGCCGGCAATCGGGATAACCGCTGTAATCGATCGCGTTCGCGCCGATGAAAATGTGTCCGGCCGGAATTGTTTCAGCCCAGGCGAGTGCGTGCGCGAGAAAAATTGTGTTTCGCGCCGGAACATAAGTGACAGGAATGCCGGCGCCGATTTCTTTTTCCGAACGCGATTTCGGAACATCGAAATCGTCAGTCAGCGCCGAGCCGCCGAAGATCTGGTTGTCGATCTTAACAGTCCGATGCTCTTTCGATTCTAACGCCTTCGCGATCTTCCGCGCCGCTTCCAGCTCTTGTCGATGTCGCTGGCCGTAGTCGAAAGAGAGCGCGTAGGTCTCATAATCTTGCGAGCGCGCGATCGCGAGCGTGGTGGCAGAATCAAGGCCGCCGCTGAGGAGAACAACTGCGTGTTTCATCGGCCATCGCGGCCAATCTTTTTATCGGGATATTCGGCGCGAACGGTGAGCGCGATCCCGCCGCGCGCGGAAAATTGTGCGGTCACAATCGCTTCGCGCGGCGAGCAGGCTTTCACGAAATCGTCGAGGATTCGGTTGGTGACTGCTTCGTTAAAGGCGCGCTCGTTCCGGTAGGATGCGAGATAAAACTTGAGCGATTTACTTTCGACGCAGAGATGGTCGGGTACGTAGTCGATGTCGATCCTGGCGAAATCGGGCTGGCTGGTCACGGGACAAAGGCAGGTGAAATCGTCCGTCTCGAAATGAATGTGATAATTGCGTCGCGTCGGATTCGGAAATGTCTCCAGTCGCGCTTCAGACGGCGCGGCGGGCAATTTCGTTTCGCTTTGACCGAGCAACGTCAGGGACGTGGCCTTGGATTTCACGCGCTTCATCGCTTGAACGTTCAACGCTCAACAGCCAACCTTCAACTTTCAAATCCAATGGCCGGACCAGGCGGCGAACATCCAAATAGTGAGGATCGCGTCGGAGTGATCGACATGATCGCGCACGACCCGAAGACAGATGAGGCCGTGCTGGTGATGAATGAACCGGCGGCCTGGGACGGTTCAGAGCAACGACTGCTCGAATTGCAAGAGCGCTTCAACGCCTACGTTTCGTTTTTGCTCGACGGCGAATTTGCGGAGTGGGATCCGAAGCTCGCGCAAAAACGCGCGCGAATCGAAGTTCGTTGCGCGCATCTGCCGGACAAGCGGGCGCTCGATTTGTTAGGCAGTATTCACGACCAGCTCGCGCATCAAGAGATCGACGTGCAGGTCGTTGTGAAAAAACTGTAGCGGCGGTCTATGACCGCCCGACGAATTAATGCGACGCTCATAGAGCGCCGCTACAGATTCAGTACTTCAGAAACGAAGTGACTGGCGTCGGCACAAGTTTTTGCCGGCCGTGCAGGAATTCCAGTTCGATCAGGAAAATCGCTTCCACCAATTGGCCGCCCACTTTTTTGATCAACGTCGCCGCGGAAGCTGAGGTTCCGCCGGTCGCAAGCAGGTCGTCGATCAGAATGATTTGTTCGCCGCGGGTGATGGCGTCGATGTGCAATTCCATTTCGGCTTCGCCGTACTCGAGGGAGTATTTCGCGCTCTCGGTTTTGTAGGGCAGCCGGCCTTTTTTTCTCAGCGGCACAAAACCGATGCCGAGCTCGTAGGCAACGGCCGACCCGAAAAGGAATCCGCGCGCGTCGATTCCTACGATCTTGTCGATCTTTCTTCCGCGAAAGCGTTCGAGAAAAAGATCGATCGACGCGCGAAAAAGCCCGCCGTCCTTCAAAATCGGCGTGATGTCTTTGAAGACGATGCCCTTTTTCGGAAAATCCGGCACGTCGCGGATGCCGGCTCGGAGCTTGTCGATCACGTCGGGATTCACAGCGTGATGATGCTAGCGGACGCAGATGTGAGGTCAACGGTCAGGCGAGTTGGGCCGGCGGGCGGCATTGCCAAAGGAGTGGGGGTATCTAGAATAGAGGGCTCGCCGTGGATCGATATCTTCTCATTGTCTCAACGATCTGTTTTCTCGTGGCGATCGCGCACACGGTCCTTGAAATGCGGGGTGGAATTTTTCGGCCAAGGCGTTTCAACTTTTTTGCGGTCGGGCTGGGCTTTATTTTCCAAACCGCGTTTTTGTCGATCCGCGGTCACGCGCTCGGCCGTTGTCCGATCACAAATTTGTTCGAGGTGATTGTTTTCGTCGCGTGGTCGGTGGCGCTTTTCTACATGGTGGTTGGTCCCGCGTATCGGCTCTCACTCATGGGCGCGTTTACCGCACCGCTGGTGGTTTTACTTCAACTGTTCGCGCTGTTCGCGCCGATCGACACGCCGCACCGCGGACGATTGCCGGCCAATCCGTGGTTGGAGTTTCACGCGTCCATCTCGCTGGTCGCGTACGGCGCGTTCGCTCTCGCCTGCATCGCGGGCGTGATGTACCTCATTCAGGAGCGCCAACTCAAGACGCACCAGTTGCATTCGATTTTTTATCATCTTCCACCATTGACCGATCTTTTCGCCGCGATCACGCGATTGCTCTGGTGGGGATTCGCGCTTTACACCCTCGGATTGGTCAGTGGATTTTTTGTCGGCGAACCGCTGCCGTGGATCCAAATCACCTGCGCGATCGGGGTTTGGTTTCTTTACGGATTGATTTTACAGGGCCGATATCTGCACTGGTTCGCGCCGAAACGCGTCGCTGCGCTTTGCATCATTGGTTTTAGCGCGGCGCTGACTCTTCTTTGGGGAATCACCTTCACCACCCAAACGCACACGCCATGAATTTGTTCTGCGTCGGTCTCAGTCATCACAATGCGGACGTCGAGACGCGTGAGCGTTTCGCCGGAAACCCTGAAACCGATTGCGCATTGCGAAATTCCGGTTGCGCCGAGGCGCTATTGCTCAGCACCTGCAACCGCGTCGAAATTTACGCCGCTTCCGAGAAACGCGTGTCAACGGATGAGATCGCGCGTTGTCTCGTGCGCGAGAGCGATCCTCATCATTTCGCGCCGCCATTTTATCGCTACGAAGACGAAAAATGTGCGCAGCATCTCTTTCGCGTCACTTCAGGGCTCGATTCCATGGTGGTCGGCGAAACCGAGATTCTTGGGCAGGCCAAACGCGCTTACGAAGCCGCGCGCGCATCGGGCGCTGCCGGCCGTTATCTGCACCGCTTGTTTCAGCGCGCGTTTCGAGTGGCCAAACAAGTCCGGACGCACACGGAAATCACGCGCGGTGCGGTTTCGGTCGGCTCGGTAGCGGTCGATCTTGCCGAAAAGATTTTTGGCAACCTTACGCACTGCAAAGTTTTGATTCTTGGCGCCGGTGAAACCAGCGAACGCACCCTGCGGGCGCTGGTTTCGCGCGGCGTCGCCGATCTGCGCGTGAGCAATCGCTCGCGCGAACGCGCGGAAGCTCTCGCTTTCGCGGTCAGCGGCCGCGCGGTTGCCTTCGAACAATGGCCGGAGCAGTGCAGCGAAATCGATATTTTGATTACATCGACATCTTCCGATGTCCCATTGCTCTCACAGGAAAAACTTGCTCCGATGCTGCGCGACCGGCTCGATCGGCCGCTGTTCATTATCGACATCGCGGTGCCGCGCGACGTCGCTCCCGATGTGAACACGCTCGACGGTGTTTATCTTTACGATATTGATTCATTGCAATCGATCGCTGAGCAATCGCTGGCCACGCGCCGGGAACAGATCGCCACGGCCGAGCAGATCATTTCCGAACATGTCGCTGAGTTTGATGAATTGATCGCGCGTGGATTGAGTTGTCCGGCGCAAGCGTCGGAGCATCCGACTGTGGGAGAAAGTTCGCTGCGTCCCTCGGAGTTGTAGAATTGTCGCGGTCATTTGCGACGGTCGCAGACCGCCGCTACAGAAACAGCAGCCATGAAGCGTCCACGCCGGATCAAAATCGTCGTCGGCACGCGCGGCAGCGAACTTGCGCTGAGGCAGACAGGATTGGTGGTCGACCGATTGCAGGCGCGTTGGGCCGATCTGAAGTTCGAAATCAAAATCATCACCACACGTGGCGATGAGGAAAAGACGGCGATCAACGACGTTCGCGCGGGACGAAAAGGATTGTTTACGGGTGCGATTGAGCGCGAACTTGTGACCGAGCAGATCGATCTTGCCGTCCACAGCGCAAAAGATTTGCCGAGCAGGTTGGCGCCAAAGACGGAGATCGCCGCAGTCCTGCCGCGCGCGGTGGTTGACGACGTGTTGGTGGCAACAACGCCATGTGATTTAAATTCGCTGGCTGCAGACGGAATTGTCGCGACCGGAAGCGTTCGGCGAAAACATCAACTGCGCTGGAAACGGCCGGACCTGGAGATTGTCGATCTTCGCGGAAATGTGCCGACGCGGTTGCGCAAGCTCGCGACCGATCGGTGGCACGCGATCATTCTCGCGCAGGCGGGCCTGGAGCGACTTGGGCTGAATTCAAGCAATGGACAGATCAATTTTGAAGGCAACGAATTCTTCACGGCTCGTCTTTCGCGCGAGATTTTTCTGCCCGCTGGCGGACAGGGCGTGATCGCAATGCAGATTCGCTCAAAAGACGACCAGCTCAGAGAAATTGTCGACGCGATCAATGATTTTGATACTCGGCTGAGTTTGCGTGCGGAGCGCGAATTTTTGCGACTATTGGATGCAGACTGCAACCAACCCGTCGGAGTGCTGGCAGTTATTGACGGATCGACCATGAAAATTCGCGGGCAGATTTTCGATCCGGGCGCGACCACACCGCACGAAGGTTTTGTTGAAGGCCCGAGCGAGGATGCGGAGAAATTGGCGGCGCAATTGTTGGAGCAGATTCGATCACGAGCATGAGCAGGAGTAAGAACGGAAAGGTTTATCTTGTTGGCGCCGGTCCGGGAGATCTCGGACTTGTGACGCTGCGCGCGAAGGAGTGCATCGAGCGCGCCGACGCCATCGTTTACGATCATCTGGCCAACGCGGAAATGCTGGGCTGGGCACGCGATGACGCCGAAATTGTTTACGCCGGCAAACGAGCCGGCGAGCACGCATTAAGTCAGGAGGAAATCAATAACCTGCTCGTTGAAAAAGCGCGCGCTGGAAAAGAAGTCGTGCGTTTAAAAGGCGGCGATCCATTTGTTTTCGGTCGCGGCGCAGAGGAGGCCAAGGCGATTGTCGATGCCGGGATCGCGTTTGAAATTGTTCCCGGAATTACCTCAGCGATTGCAGGCCCGGCTTATGCCGGAATTCCAGTGACAAATCGTGCGGAGAACTCGCACGTGACTTTTTTCACCGGTCATGAAGATCCATCGAAAACGAAAAGTGCGATTGATTATGCGGCGCTGGCAAAGCTGGGCGGCACGCAAGTGATGTTGATGGGCGTCGAGAGAATCGACGCGATTGCCCGAGAGATGATGGCGAACGGCGTTCGCCGCGATCTTCCGGTCGCGCTCGTTCGGTGGGCGACAACGGGACGCCAGGAAACATTGACCGGCACACTCGAAAATATCGCCCAGCGGGTTGTTGAAGCTGAATTTGAAGCGCCCGCGGTGGCGGTTTTTGGCGACGTGGTCGCGTTGCGCAAAGATTTGAATTGGTACGAACGCCGGCCGCTTTCAGGAAAGCGGATTGTGGTGACGCGGACGCGGAAACAAGCGGGCGCGCTCACGAGTCAACTCCGCGCGCTCGGCGCTGACGTTTTTGAATTGCCGACGATTCGAATCGAGCCGCCGACCGATTTGCGCGAATTCGCCGAACTCGTTCAGGACGCGCACGGCTACGACTGGATCGTGTTCACCAGTCCGAACGGAGTCGACGGCTTCTTCGAAATATTTTACAAGCTGTATGATGATGCGCGTGAGATTGGCGCCACGAAAATCGCGGCCATCGGTCCGGCAACGGCCCAACGGGTCCGCGATTTCCATCTTCATGTCGATCTTCAGCCAGACGAATTCGTGGCCGAGTCAATCGTCCGTGAATTTCAGAAGCAAGGGGTAGAAAATTTGCGAATCCTCTTGGCCCGGGCGGAAAAGGCGCGGGACGTGCTTCCGAGGGAATTGTCTAAGCTGGGAGCGATTGTCGATGAAGCTTTTGCCTATCGTACGGTTCCGGAGACGCGCGACGTTACCGGCGCGCGGCGCCGGCTTTTGGAAGAGGGGGCGGATCTGATCACGTTCACGAGCTCTTCCACGGTGGAGAATTTTCTCGCGCTCGGTCTGTCTTGGCCAAAAGGAATGCAAATCGCGAGTATCGGACCGATCACGTCGAAAACGGCCACTGATCATGGTCTCAAGGTCGACATCGAAGCGCGGCGTCATGACATCGAAGGTTTGGTCGAAGCGATTCGGAAATTTTTTGTGAGGGAAAATGTCGAATAAGGCCACCAAAGAAGAGCAGGATTTCGCGGTCGTGATGCAACAGCTGAGCGCCGAGGCTGAGAAAATAATGCCGGTGCTTGCGGTCGAGGAAAAAGATTCTTCGGCCGACGGTCAAGAATCGGCGGAGCTGGCAGAAAAGCGGGATGCGTTCGCTGAACGTTTGCACGGTTTGGAAAACTCGGTGCTGAACCGTTTGGAACAGATCGCCGCTCAAATGGAAGAATCTCGAGCCGCTGCCTTTGCCGAACAATTTCGCAGGATCGACGAACAACTGGCTTCGATTCGCAACACGGAAAGTGTGAATCAGCAGCTGTTTGACTCGCTTCATGCCGAATTGCTCAAGTATCGCGACAATTTTCTGCACGAATCGCTCCAGAAACCGTTCATCCATGATTTGGTCTATCTCTTCGACCATCTCAACGGATTGTGCGAACAACTCTCCGCCGTCGCGCAGGAGAAGGGGAAGCGCAGCCGCGTTTCTCAGTGGCGTGATAATTTGGAAAACGCCATTCATTCGCTGGTCGAAATCCTGCACCGATTCGACGTAAAGGAGATTGAGCCTCGGGAACGCGTCGATCGCGCATGTCATCGCGTGATCAACTATGAACCAGCGGATTTTCCGGAAGAGGATGGTACTATCGTCATGCGGGTGAAGCGCGGATTCGTCTGGCGTGACAAGCTGATTCGCCCCGAGGAAGTCATTGCCAAGCGCTTTGGCTGAGGCTTCTTCGGATTGTCGATTTAAACTCCGTCCTTTGCGCAAATTCTTCCCCTTCTGGGGCACGAAAACTGCACTAACGAGCCGATGCCGAACCCAAGGCATTGGTCCAACCTTTTTTTGAGCCATGAGCACACGCAAAGCAGTCGGAATTGATCTGGGCACGACGTTTTCTGCCATCGCGCACATCGATAGCTACGGAAAACCGCAAATCATCCCGAACTCGGAAACCGAGCGCATCACTCCGTCGGTCATCTTCTTTGACGCGACTAACGTGATCGTGGGCTCGGTGGCCAAGAATAATGCCGTCGCTGAGCCGGAAAAGATTGTCGATTTCGTGAAGCGTGAAATGGGCAAACCAAAGGACCAGTTTCATCGCGATTTTGGAGGTAAGGTTTATTCGGCCGAAGAACTTTCGGCCTTGATCATCAGAAAACTGAAGGCCGACGCTGAGAAATATCTTGATCAGCCGGTTACGGACGCGGTGATCACAGTGCCGGCTTACTTCAACGACGCCGAGCGCACGGCCACAATTACGGCCGGCCAACTGGCCGGTTTGAATGTTCTCCAGATTATCAACGAGCCGACCGCGGCAGCGCTGGCTTACGGCCTCGACAAACTGGCTGAAAATCACACCGTCTTCGTCTTCGACCTCGGCGGCGGCACTTTCGACGTCACGATTATGCGCATCGTCGATCAAAAGATCGAGATGCTGGCAACCAACGGAGATCATCGGCTCGGTGGAAAAGATTGGGACGACGTGATCGTTAATCTGATCGCCGAGGAATTCGACCGGTTGCATGGTGAAAATCCGTTACTTGATTTGCACAGCTATCAGGACCTGCATAACCGCGCGTTGACCGCGAAGATTCAGCTCTCCAGCCGTAACACGACAACGATCGTCTACCACCACGGCGGCAAAAGCGTGAAGCTGACTTTGACCCGCAAGGAATTTGAGAAACGCACACGCCACCTGGTCGAAAAATGCAAAACCATCTGCGAAATGGTGATGCAAGAAGCCAAAATGAAGTGGGACAAGATCGACAAAGTGCTTCTCGCCGGCGGTATGACGCGAATGCCGATGATGAGAGCGATGATCGCCGGCTTTTCTTCGGTGCCGTTAATCGATCATGTGAATCCGGATGAGGTCGTGGCCAGAGGCGCCGCCATCCAGGGCATCCTGTCGATGTTGAATGAAGAAGATGTCTCAGGCGTAAGGACGCTGGATGACACGGTGCGCCGGCAATTTTCCGCGCTCGACGGCGGACTGATTGAAGTTACCGACATTACTTCGCACACGCTCGGGGTCGTGCTTTGGGATGAGAAACAACTTCAGGAATATGTTTTCCCGATGATCCGGAAAATGACGCCGGTTCCCGCGGTGATAAAGAATTCGTTCGGCACCGCTGACGCCAACATGCAGCGCGCCGTGGTTAAAGTGGTGGAAGGCGAAAGCACAGTGCCGGGTGAATGCACGCCGCTGGGCGTTTGCGATATCGTGTTGCCGCCTTATTTGCCCAAAGGCTCACCGGTGAAGCTGACTTATCAATACAACGCCAATCAGGTGTTGGAAGTGGATGTGCAAGCGGCCGGCAACACGGCCAAGGTTACGATTGATCGCAATACCGGTCTGGCTCCGCAAGAGATTGAACAAGCCGCTTCGGGCTTGGGCGAGCTTCACGTCAGTTAGCGATGACCAAATGCGACATCACCTTTCCCCTTCCGCTGCCAGATGATCCGCGAAAGTGGCAGGGATGGAGCAATTACCGGTCGCCGAATCTTTACGAGCGGCTCTGTCTTGATCCGCACGCCAATCCGAGCAACGAGCTGATCGAAGAACACTGCCGCGAATTGATGCGGTGGTGGCAGAAAAAACTGCCGCTCAAAAATCAGCCGAGCAACCCACTCGCGCAGTTGCTCCGCTCCGGTCTGGAGGAATCATCGCGTTATCTGACCGAAGCGCGCCTCGAACTTCTCGACCCGGATCACCGCCGAGTCCTTGATGAAGAGCTGGCCGCGCGAGACCACGAAGCTGCGACCGCTGAATTTCAAAAGTATCTCGACTTTGCAATCGCGAGCGGAGTGCTGACAGCCGACGAAGAAAAAAATCTGCTGCGCTTTGGCGCCGAGCGCGCCTTAACCGAAGGCGAAATGAACTCATTGATTGAAGAGGCGTTGCACGAAAGTGGCGCGCAACGTCCGGCAGCGCCTCCGCCCGTAGCGAATATTACGGAAATGCCCGCGAAGACTTCGTCGGCTAGACCTCAGGAGGAGTTCCTGCACCTGCTGCGGCTGAGCAATCTCGACAGCTTCAGCATGAGCGACGACCAACGCGACACCTTCATCGACATGGCGGAAAATCTTGGGCTCGATCCGGGCGAGGCCGAGGATCTTGTCGATCTTTTTTTGGAGGAAGCCGACGAGAAAGCGTTTGCGGATCAGCCGGCCGCGGTGACTCCGCGCGCTGAAGTGAAATCGGTGACAGCGCCCGCTCCAATCGAGGAGAAATCCTCGCCAGAAAAAATTGAGCGCAACGCCGAGTTGGAACGTTCGCGTTACAGCAACTTCACAAACACTCTCGGCGAAATGATGATCTTTGTTCCGTCGGCTGAATTCACGATGGGAAGCGAGATTGAGGAGGCCGCGCCAAATGAGCGGCCCCTGATGCAGGTTACACTCAGCCGTTTTTACATGTCACGCTGCCTCATTACCAACGCCGACTACGAACAGTTTGATCGGGCGCACCGTGCCAAGCGTGCACCCGGCGTGGGAGATCGCCATCCCGTCGTTTACGTGAGCTACCTCGATGCCGTGAAATTTTGCCAGTGGTTGAGCACACGCGAGCGTCGAAAATATCGGCTGCCGACAGAAGCGGAATGGGAATACGCCGCCAAAGGAAACGACGATCGCAAATTTCCATGGGGAAATTATGACGGCCGCGGCGACCTTGCCAACTTCGCCGATCGCAACACCGTTTTTGCCTGGAGCGATCGCGAAATCGACGACGGTTATCCGGAAAGCTCGCCCGTCGGCGCCTTTCCACTCGGGGCCAGTCCGTTTGGAATTGAAGACATGGCGGGAAACGTCTGGGAGTGGTGTCTCAATTACTATGAGCTCTATCGAGGGGGACCGAAAGTGAATCCGCGCGGACCGACCGCCGGCACCAAGCGCGTTCATCGCGGCGGCAGTTGGAAATCGCGCTTCAGCAGTTTACGGACAACGGTGCGCAACTCGAATGTGCCTGGCTTTTCTTGCAACGATCTGGGCTTCCGGATCGTCTGCGAATGCGATTGAGCGAAACCGGATAGCGAGAAACCGGATACCGGATAGGAAAAAGAAAAGCCCCGAAAACTTCGGGGCTTGTAAAACTAAATGATGCCTGCCACGCCGTAGCCTTGGCGAAGGCGGGTCGATCTTACGACGGGGTAAAGCGGAACTTGGTTCGGCCGCGCTTAGCGTTGTTCTTCGCTTTGCGGCGGTGCTTTTGATTCGGCGTCTCGAAGGCGCGCAGACGGCGCACTTCCTCGAGAATGCCCTCAGAATCAAGCTTGTTCTTTAACCGCTTGAGCGCGCGATCAACCGGCTCACCTTTGCGAACGAGTACTTCTGGCATCGTGTTTCAACTCCAATCCTAGCAAATTCTCTGCCCAATAGGCGAGGCCGAGCCTAATCGGGCAGGCCGACTTCGTCAAATCGGCTGCCTAACGAGCCAGCGGATTGGCGGCCGTCGGCTTTTGGGTGATTTCTTTTCGCAAAGTGCTGGTGCTTTCGCCACGGGCGCGGGTCCACCAGAGGACAATCGGCGAGGCAATGAAGATCGAGGAATAAGTACCGACCACGACACCAACGATGATGGCCAATGAGAAATCGCGGAGGACCGCGCCGCCAAAGAAAAATAAACAAAGGATTGGAATCAGCGTGACGGTGCTGGTCAGAATCGTGCGGCTCAACGTCTGGTTGATGCTCGAGTTCATGATTTCTTCGATCGTACCGCGTCGGCCGCTGGCCAGACCTTCACGAATCCGGTCGTAAACGACGATCGTGTCATTGATCGAATAACCGGCGATGGTCAGAACTGCGCCGACCATGGTCAGGGTTAGCTCACGCCCAAGCAGCGAGAATACGCCGACGGTGATGATCACATCGTGAAATAGCGCAACGATCGCGCCGACGGCGAACGAAAGTTCAAACCGGAACGTCACGAAAATCAAAACACCGAGGATTCCGAGTCCCAGCGCGACCAGCGAACTCTTGGCCAGCTCACCGCCAACTAATGCGCCGACGCGCTCCGAGCGTTCCACTTTAAAACTCGCATTCGGCATCGCTTGGATGACTTGTTTTTCGACTTTATCGCTCGTGTTCAGCGGGCTGCGGACCGTGATGTAATTCTTGCCGCTCTGTGCCGATTCCTGAATCGAGGCGTCCGCCAAACCGATCGGCTTCAACGCGTCGCGCACTTGTCCGACATCGATCACCGCCGGCGAGCTCAATGTCACCAAATCGCCGCCGCGGAAATCGACGCCGAAGTTTTTCTCGCCTTTGATGTAAAACGAAGTCGCGCCGGCCAGAATGAGGGCAAGCGAGCACATGCAGGCGAGAAAACCTTTGCCGAGGAAGTTGATGTTCTGTGACGAAATGAGATGCAGCATCGAAATCTTTTTGACGCGGCCGGAATCGACCAGCGACCCGAGCGCATTTCGTCCCACGATCAGCGCGGTAAACAAGGAAGCGAGAATGCCAAAGGTCAGCGAAATGGCGAATCCTCGAACCGGACCGCTTGCCTTCCAGAATAAAATCACCGCGGTGATCAGCGTGGTCACGTTCGCGTCAAAGATGGAGCTGAACGCTTTTTGGTAGGCGGTTTCCATTGCCACTTTGAGCGACTTGCCGAGCGCCATTTCTTCGCGCAACCGTTCGTAGATCAGCACGTTCGCATCAACCGACAAACCGATGGTCAAAATGATGCCGGCAATTCCAGGCAACGTCAGGACGAACCGAAACATCGTCAGGGCGCCGATTAGCAGAATGAGATTCACAATGAGCGCGAGACTGGCGACCAAGCCCGGCAGTCTGTAATAGACGAGCACGCACACAAGCGTGATCGCGAGTCCCATCAAACCGGCCATGATGCTGGCGCGGATCGAATCCATTCCGAGCGTCGGCGAAACACTGCGCTCCTCTTCAATGCTCACCGGTGTTTGCAACGGATTTTCGAGCACGCTCGCCAGACCGCGGGCTTCTTTCTCCTCAAATTTTCCAGTGATGATGGCGTCGCCGCCGTAAATCGCGTCGCGAATCACCGGCGCGGATTGAATCACGCCATCGAGCACGATTGCAAAGCGGTGCCCTTTGTGTTGCTCGGTGATTTGGCCGAATTGTTTCGCGCCTTCGCCATCGAACTTGAGCTGCACCGTCCAGCCTTCGTTGCCGTAATAAGCGTGCGATTCGCGGACGCGGTCGCCGCCGAGATCCGCTTTCTTTTTGACGAGTAAGCGTTCTTCTTTGGACTTTTGCGTGCCCGCGACGGTCTCGCCAAACTCATCTGTCATAGCCGCGCCATCAGGCGCAAACTTGTGGACCTCGATCCGATACTCGGGCGGGATGACTTCCTTGCCCTCATCAATCGCTCGCAAGCGTTCGCCGTTGTCCGGGAAAACAAGGCGAAACTCGAGCTTCGCCACGCGTGAAAGTTGTTCGCGTGCCTCCTGGATCTTCGCCGTGTCGAGCCCCGGAATTTGAACCAGAATCCGATCGTTACCGACCGGGCTGATGACTGGCTCGCCGACGCCAAAATAATCGACGCGCTTACGGATCACTTCGACCGCTTGGTCGAGCATTCCCTTGTTTATATCTTTATCGCCGCCCATCAGGCGAATGAGGAACGAGGTGCCGCCTTGAATATCGAGTCCGAGCTGAATTTTTTCTTTCGGCGGCCAGATGGTGGCGATGCTGAAAGCGACCAGCAACATCACCAGCGTCGTCGCCAACAGCCGTTTTCGCAGACCGACGTCGGTTGCAAAATACCAACCGAACAAAACGAGCAGGCCGAGACCGGCGAAAAATGTGAGAACGGGACTCATCTTTTTGTCATGTCGAGCGAAGCCGCCTGCCACGCCGTAGTTGAACGAAGGTGGGAGACATCTCTTACTATTTCAGTCATTCCGTTTTCAAAACATTCGTGACCGCCGATTTCTCCATCTCGATCTTCACGTTATCGGCCACTTTCACGATCACGGTGGTCTCCTTGACGTTGGCGATCAACCCGTGAATGCCGGCGTTCGTCACAACTCGATCGCCGGTTTTTAAACTCGAAACCAAACGTTGTTGTTGCTGCTGTCGTTTTTTCTGCGGACGAATCAGCACAAAATACATAATGACGATGATGAAAAACCAGAAGGGCAGGAGATTGAGAAAACCGGAAGCGCCGCCCGGAGCTGGAGCGGGCGCGGCCGGCTGGGCTTGAGCTAGAAATAGAAGCATCATCGGAAAATTCGAGCGAGTCGGAGCTTAAACCCGAACGCTTCCGCTGCAATTTTTTTAGTTGTAGCTGCCGATGTCCTCATCGGCAGTCTGCCGCCAGAGACGGCGGCAGCTACAATTCAAGATCAGGCTCTCGCGTCTCGTAATTCGAAACGAACTCGCGGCGAAACTCGTCGAACCTGCCTTTGTCGATCTTGTCGCGCGCTTGTCGCATTAGATCGAGATAGAAATGCAAATTATGCAGGGTGATTAGACGGAGCCCGAGAATTTCTTCTGCTTTAATCAAATGGCGGATGTAACCGCGACTGAATTCACGGCAACTGGTGCAGTCGCAATTGTCTTCAATTGGTCGTTTGTCCCTGGCGTATTCGGCATTTTTCAAATTGAGCGTGCCGCCGGACGCAAAGGCGGTCCCATTCCGCGCGAGTCGTGTTGGCAATACGCAATCGAACATGTCCATTCCGCGTGAGATCATTTCCAGCAATTGCGGCGGCGTGCCAAGCCCCATCGCGTAATGCGGTTTGTCGATCGGCAAAAACGGCTCGCTCGATTCGACTGCGCGAAACATTTCTTCTTCCGGTTCGCCGACACTGACCCCGCCAATCGCATAGCCATCGAAATCAAGATCGACAAGCGCCTGCGCGCTTTGCTTGCGCAGTTCACCAAACATCGCGCCTTGAACGATGCCGAAGACTAATTGTCGAGTTTCCTTTTCTTCTGTGGTGGCAGCTGTCTCGGCTGCCGGTTCTGTTCGCTCCGAAACTTGACTGCTTAAAGCAGTCAAGTTTTCCCGCTGTTCTGCAGCTTCTTTGCAGCGTTTTGCCCAGCGCGTCGTCATTTCTGCGCTTTTCGCGGCGTAATCGTACTCGCACGGCCAGGGCGGGCATTCGTCCAGCACCATCGCGATGTCGCTTCCAAGCGTCGCCTGGATTTCCATCGCACTCTCCGGCGAAATGAACGCCGGGCTCCCATCGACATGATTTTGAAAATGGACGCCGGCTTCCGTGATCTTTCGTAACTTCGCCAGCGAAAAAATCTGGTAACCGCCGCTGTCGGTCAGGATCGGCCGGTCCCACATCATGAATTTATGGAGTCCGCCAAAATGTTTGATCACCTCAATTCCCGGCCGAACAAACAGATGATAAGTGTTCCCCAGAACAATCGGCGCGTTCAGCTCACGCAATTCGCGCGGGCTGACCGCCTTCACACTTCCTTGCGTGCCAACCGGCATGAAGGCCGGCGTTTCAATCGCGCCGTGGGCAGTTGATAAGCGACCATGCCGCGCTTTCGATTGTCGATCTTGTGCGAGAAGTTCAAACGTTTTGCGCATTCGAAAAAGGAGATTCGCGTGTTCGAGCAGAATAACAACCAAAGCGCAAAATATTCTTTGCGGGACGCGGTTTTCCCTCTATATTCGCGCCTCACCGCATCAGGCGCGTGACAGTGTATTACGCGACTGGGCGGGTTTTTTTGTCGCCCGGAACACGAGGTTTTTGGCGGCGCTTTGTTTAGAGAAAATGCCCACGATTAATCAGTTGATTCGGAAAGGACGCCGGAAGGTGTCGGTGAAATCGAAGTCACCGGCGCTGACCAATTGTCCCCAGCGCCGCGGTGTGTGCGTGCAGGTAATGACGCGCACGCCGAAGAAGCCGAATTCCGCCCTGCGCAAAGTGGCCAAGGTGCGCTTGACGAATGGCGAGGAAGTGATTGCCTACATTCCAGGCGAGGGCCACAATTTGCAGGAGCACTCAATCGTGCTCGTGCGCGGGGGACGAGTGAAAGATTTGCCGGGCGTGCGCTATCATATTGTGCGCGGCTCGCTCGACAGTCTCGGCGTGGACGGGCGGCGCCGAAGTCGTTCCAAGTACGGAGCGAAGCGCCCGAAGGGGGGCGCGGGCGGAGGCGGCGGCGCAAAGCCGGGCGCAGCCGCAAAGGAAGCAGCGCCGAAGGAAGAGAAGAAATAAATTTTTGAGACGAAAGATCGACAATGTCGCGACGGAAGAGAGTTTACAAAAAAGAGGAGCGTGTCGATTCCCGCTACGGGAGTCCGGCAGTCGCGCGGCTCATCACCACGGTGATGAAGCGCGGCAAAAAATCGCTCGCCGAGCGCATTGTCTACACCGCGATTGAGAAATCTCGCGAAGGATCTGACTCGGTCGATCCGCTGGAAGTTTTAAACAAGGCGCTGGAAAACGTTCGGCCGCGCTTGGAAGTAAAGTCGCGTCGAGTTGGCGGCGCCACTTATCAAGTGCCGTTGGAGGTACCGCCGGCGCGTCAGGTCTCACTCGCCATGCGTTGGATCGTGCAATACGCCGATACCCGCAAAGGAATGCCGATGGCTCAGGCGCTCGCGCAGGAAATTAAGGACGCTGCCTCAGGCCAAGGCAACGCGATCAAGAAACGCGAAGACACCCACAAGATGGCGCAAGCGAATCGCGCGTTTGCACATTTCCGCTGGTAAATTTATGCCCGCGACGCTCGAAAAGAAAAAATCGGCAGCGGCGGGCCCGAACTCGCCGGATCGCAAGTTCCCGCTCGAGCGAACGCGGAATATCGGTATCGCGGCGCACATCGACGCCGGCAAGACGACGATCACCGAGCGCGTTCTGTTTTACACCGGAATGATTCACAAGATGGGCGAGGTGCATGAAGGCACCACCGTCACGGACTGGATGGACCAAGAGCGCGAGCGCGGAATCACGATCACTTCCGCCGCGACGACCTGCAGTTGGGCGCAACGCAAAGAAGAAGGCGTTTACAAAACTTTCGAAGGAATCAAGCAGCGCATCAACATCATCGACACACCAGGCCACGTCGATTTCACCGCAGAAGTGGAGCGTTCGTTACGCGTGCTCGATGGCGCGATTGCAGTTTTCGACGGAGTCGCCGGCGTGCAGCCGCAATCAGAAACAGTCTGGCGGCAGGCGACGAAATACAACGTCCCGCGCTTGGCTTTCATCAACAAGATGGACCGCGTCGGCGCGGATTTCGCGATGTCGGTCGATAGCATTCATAAAAAACTCGGCGCGAATGCGTGGCCGGTCCTATTGCCGCTCGGCCGGGAAGATCAGCTCAAAGGCCAGCTCGACGTTATTAATAAGAAGGCGATCGTTTATTCCGACAGCGATCAGCTGGGATCGACCTACGAAGTCACGGACATTCCCAAGGAACATGTCGCTGCTGTCGACAAGGCTTACAAAGAACTCGTCGAGCAAATTTCCAATCTTGATGACGAGGTCGCTCATGTTGTTCTCGAAGAGAAGCCGGTTACGCCGGAATTGCTAAAGGCCGGAATTCGCCGGCAAACGATTGCGAACAAATTTGTGCCGGTCATCGGCGGTTCGGCGTTGAAAAACATCGGTGTGCAGTACTTGGTGGACGCGGTGGTCGATTACCTGCCGAGCCCGCTCGATATTCCGCCAGCCAAAGGAATGGAGCCCGACACGCACGAGCCGATGGAAGCACCGACGGACGATAACGGGAACTTCTGCTCCCTCGCGTTTAAACTTTGGAGCGATCCATTTGTCGGCAAACTCGTTTTCTTCCGCGTTTATTCCGGCACACTTTCGAAAGGCGACACCGTTTACAATCCGCGCACGAACAAACGCGAACGCATCTCGCGTTTGATTCAGATCCAGGCCGACAAACGCGAGGATATCGAGACGTGTTACTCGGGCGACATCGCCGCGATCGTCGGCATCAAAAACATTACGACAGGCGACACGTTGTGCGACGAAGACCATCCGATCCTGCTCGAGCCGCCGACGTTTCCTGATCCCGTCATTTCAATGGCGATTGAGCCGAAGACGAAGGTGGACCAGGAAAAGATGGGCGTGGCTCTGCAGCGGTTGTCCGAAGAGGATCCGACTTTCAAGGTTTATACCCATGAAGACACCGGCCAGACGATCATCGCCGGCATGGGCGAGTTGCATTTGGAAATCATTCGCGACCGCATGTTCCGC
>Ga0137396_10000462_pt1 | contig 19424 bp, 18 predicted proteins | sample czc16metaG_FD_108284 | JGI IMG/M metagenome (GOLD analysis project Ga0137396, IMG submission 108284) | Vadose zone soil microbial communities from Angelo Coast Range Reserve, California, USA - czcobulk3.16 metaG | ecosystem: Environmental > Terrestrial > Soil > Vadose zone | place: USA...
AAGCGCTGGGCAACATCGATATCTCCGTAGTTTTTGTTCCAGCGGCCGGCGTAAAGGACGCGGCCATTTCGGCGATTGATGCGGGAATCAAACTCACGGTGCTCGTGCCGGATCGTGTGCCCGTATGGGACGCGATGGAAATCGCGGCCGCGGCCAAAGCGAATGGCGCAACGTTTTTGGGACCTAACACGCTTGGAGTGTTGAGTCCGGGCAAGGGCGTGGTCGGCATGATCGGCGGTCACGCGGAGAGTGCGCGCCAATGGTTCAAACCCGGCATCCCGACTGGCGTGGGCGTGATCAGCCGATCAGGTGGCATGGCTTCGAGCACCGGATATTACCTGGGACAGGAGGGCGTGCGCATTTCTACCATCGCGCACATCGGCGGCGACGCCGTTCTTGGAATTCGGATTCCCGACGCGGCGCTGATGTTCGAAGCCGATCCGCTCACCGAAGCCATCGTGATCTTTGGTGAAATCGGTTCGTCGCAGGAAGAGGAGCTGGCGCAACTGATTCGCGATCGAAAAATCACCAAGCCGGTGATCGCCTACATCGGCGGCAAGGCGGCGCGCGAAGGCACGCGCTTCAGTCATGCGGGCGCGATCATTGAAGGTGGCCGCGGCACGCATGAGGGAAAGGTGAAGGCGTTGCGCGAGGCCGGCGCTACTGTGGTCGATGCGTTTGGCGAACTCCCAAGTGCCGTCGTCGACATTCTCAAACGCATAAACGGAAAGAGTCTCATGAGTGAAGCCGACAAGAACGCTGTCTGGAATACCGCCGTAACGAGGATTGAGCCGAACCGGGTCGCAGTGCGCGGATACGACATCGCCGACCTGATGGGCCGCGCCTCCTTCGGCGCCGCGGTCTACTTAATCCTGACTGGTGAAATGCCGCCGGCGGCCGTCGGGCGTTTGATGGATGCGATCCTGGTTGCATCAATCGATCATGGCGCCACGCCACCGAGTGCGTTGGCCGCGCGAACGGTGGCTTCCACCGGCGCCTCGTTAAGCGCAGCGGTCGCGGCCGGAATCATGTCGATCAATCGTCATCATGGCGGCGCGATTGAAGATTGCGCCCGGCACTTGAAGAAGATCGCGGACCGCGCTGCCAGTGATTCGATCTCGATGGACGAAGCCGCCACGCGCACGCTCGCGTCCATGAAGGAATCGGGCGAGCGCATGCCAGGATTTGGTCATCGCTATCACACCAAGGATCCACGCACCGCGCGGCTGTTCGAACTGGCGCGCGAAGCCGGCGTGGACGGTGCCCACATGCAAGCGGCGTGGGCCGTGGAAAAATCGTTCGCCGACGCCAGGAAACCGCTGCCGATCAACGTGGACGGCGCCATCGGAGCTATCCTCGCCGATCTGGGAATGAATCCGCAGGCCTTCAACGGCATTTTCATGATCGCGCGCACGCCCGGTTTAGTAGCGCATGTCATCGAAGAGCAAACTCGAGAGAAACCGATGCGTCGAATTGAGCCCGTCAAACACGGCTATGACGGGCCGCCGCCCCGAGGCGTCTCGGACGGAAGCCCCAAGTCTTAAAGTCCAAACCCCAAAGAAAAAGGCGACCAACGATGAAAGAAGAAAAAATATTGACCAAACACCCGTTGGGGAAAAGCGGGAAAAATATCGACAAGCAAAAATACGAAACGCTCAAGAAGGCGATCCTTTCTGCTTTGCAGAAGAAAGAACTCACCCACGCCGAATTGTTCGACCGGCTCAACAAGAGCTTAAAGGGCAAGTTTTCGGGGAACATCAGTTGGTACGCGGAAACGGTTAAGCTCGATTTGGAAGCGAGAAAGAGGATAGAGAGAACTTCTGCAAAGCCTCAGAAATACCGGCTGAAAGCGAGATAGCCCTTTATGACAACAACCGAAGGAACCAACTACGGCGTAAAAGAAATAGCGGAACTCTTTCCCAGCTTGCTGAAGATCAAGGACGAGTCGCTCCGGGAAAAAGTGGCCGCGGTCTGGAATGAAGCCATCACCACGGGCTGCGGCGGCAAGGGTTGGACCTTCGACGAACTGCGCGCGGTCAAGTTCACTCTGCTGGCCGGCGACGTCGACATGCGATTCGTCGAGCATCTCAATTCCTGCGCGCTCCAATGCATCGCCATTGCCGATGTGCTCGAGAGTTCGTTCCGCTGCGACATTCCCGTCCAGCGCGACTATCTCATCGCCGGCGCGCTCCTCGCCGACGTGGGCAAGCCCCTGGAGTTCGACAAGGACGCATCAGGCAAAGTGATTCAAGGCACATTCGGCCAACAAGTACGGCATCCCTTCACCGGCGTTGCGTTGGCCTACAAGCACGGCATTCCCGGCGAAGTCATGCACATGATCGCCACCCACAGTCACGAGGGCGACAAGATGGAACGTTCGATCGAGTCGATCATCTTCCATCACGCCGATTTCGTGGATTTCGATATCGCCAAGCTTCTTGGTAAACGCGCGGCGAAAAAGTGACGCGCTGATCTTGAGCATCTAGGCTGTCGGTCAGCCATGAACCAGACCGACATCGTGCGCGACATTTCCCGCCGCTTCGAGGAGGCGGGCATCCCGTACATGCTGACCGGCTCCATGGCCATGAATTATTACGCGCAACCGCGCATGACTCGCGATATCGACGTCGTGCTTGAGGTCGGGGCGGAGGACGTCGACCGGGTGGCCGCCTTATTTCGTCCGGACTATTATGTGAGCGAGGAAAATATTCGTGAGTCGCTCACCCACGAATCAATTTTCAATCTGATTCATCAAGAGAGCGTGATCAAAGTGGACTGCATCGTCCGCAAGAAAAACGAATATCGGCGAGCGGAGTTTGAGCGACGGCAGCAGATTTCGATTGGCGATTTCACAACCTTCATCGTGAGCAAGGAGGATTTGATTATTTCAAAGCTTTTTTGGGCAAAGGACTCGCATTCCGCGGTTCAATTGGGAGATGTGCGAAATCTGCTCGACACCGGGGTTGACTCCGCCTATTTGCGGCGCTGGACGCGAGAATTAGGGCTCGATACGCTACTTGAGGAATGTCTGGAGTGAATGATACGGCGCCGGAGATCGAGCGAATCATGCGCGACAAATTAATGGCGCATTCGGGCGAAGAGCGTTTTGTGATGGGGGCGCAGATGTTCGAGAGCGCTCGCGAAATGATGAAGGCCTCATTTCCCCCGGGTTTATCGGAGGCGGAACAGCGACGGCTATTATTCAAGCGGCTCTACGGGAACGAAATTGACATGGACCTCGTGTTTCCTCAGAAGGAGAAGTGATATGGGCCTGACGCTCGTCGAGAAGATCGCCGCACGACACGCTGATGGAATTGCGGTGGGAACGGTGGTGCGCGCCGGCGATTTCGTTTCGATTCGTCCGCGCCATGTCATGACGCATGACAACACGGGCGCGGTGATTCCAAAGTTCAAGCAGATCGGTGCGACCGCGATCGCGGATCCGGCGCAACCGGTCTTTGCCATCGATCACGACATTCAAAACGTCACGCCGAAGAACCTGGAGAAGTACGCGAAGATCGAAGCGTTCGCCGCCGCGCATGGAATCGACTTTTATCCGGCGGGCACGGGCATTTCGCATCAGGTGATGGTGGAACAGGGCTACGTCGTTCCCGGCGCGCTCGTCGTGGCGAGCGATTCGCACTCCAATTTATACGGTGCCGTGGCCGCGCTGGGCACGCCCGTGGTGCGAACCGACGCGGCGAGTATCTGGGCCACTGGCGTCACCTGGTGGCAGGTTCCCAAAGTGGCCAGGGTGGTGCTGAAGGGAAAGCTTTCGGCCGGAGTCACCGGCAAGGATGCGATCATCGCCCTGTGTGGTCTCTTCAACAAAGACGAAGTGCTCAATCATGCCGTCGAGTTTATGGGCGACGCCGTGACGAACCTTTCCATGGCCGCGCGCATGACCATCGCCAACATGACGACCGAATGGGGCGCGCTGGCGGGGGTGTTTCCGTTTGATGACGTGACGGTCAATTATTTGCGCTCGCGCGTCCCGGAGTTCACCAATCCCGGGCGACCGGGAACACGCGGCCCGACGAGTCGATCTGGCTACACCAACGCCGAGATTGACGCCTGGTGGAGCAATCGCGCCAACTTGAGCGCCGACGCGGACGCCAACTACGCGATCGAGCTCGAACTGGATTTGGCGACGGTCGTCCCGCACGTATCCGGCCCCAATGAAGTAAAGACGATGGTGTCGCTGCCGGAAATGGAGCGGAAGCATGTGCCGATTCAGAAGGCGTATCTGTTGTCGTGCGTGAACGCGCGCTTCGAGGATTTGCATGAAGCCGCGGACGTTGTGCGCGACCGCGGCGGACGCGTGGCCGCGGGCGTCGAATTCTATCTCGCGGCGGCGAGCGCCGAAGTGCAGGCCAGGTCCGAGTCCAATGGTGATTGGAACACTCTGGTGGATGCAGGCGCCATCCCGCTGCCGCCCGGTTGCGGAACATGCATCGGCTTGGGCCGCGGTCTCGTGGGCAAAGGCGAAATCGCGATCAGCGCCACGAATCGCAATTTCAAAGGCCGCATGGGCGACCCCGATGCGCAGGTTTATCTCGGTTCTCCCGCGGTGGTGGCGGCCAGCGCGCTCGCCGGATTCATTTGCGCGCCCCAAACATTCTCGGATCGCGCCGCGGGCACCTCTGTCCGTCGTCCCCAAAGCAAACCGGCAGCATCCGTTTCAGTGGAGATCATCGCCGGTTTCCCACCGAGCGTGCACGGCCGTGTTCTTTTCGTGGACAAGGACAACCTGAACACAGACGGCATTTACGCCGGCAAGCACACCTACCGCGACGACATGACTCCCGAGCAGATGGCAGCGGTGACGTTTGAGAATTTCGATCCGAACTTCAACACCCTTTACCAAAACGGCGACGTCGTGGTCGGTGGCCTGAACTTTGGAACGGGATCGAGCCGCGAGCAGGCGGCCACGGCACTGAAGTTCAAAGGCATTCCCTGCGTCATCGCCAGCAGTTTTTCCGAAACCTACAAACGCAACGCGTTCAATAACGGTTTCGTGGTGTTCGAGTGTCCCGAGTTGGTGACGCACCTGCGCGCGACGCTCACCGATCACCCGCCCACCACAGTGGGGCCGGAGATCACCATCGATTACGGCAAGTCCACGCTGACCATCGACGGAAAATCATTCGCCTTCCCGGCGCTGAGTCCGGCCGCGCAGGAATTGATCGTGGCCGGCGGCGCTGAAAATCTTGTGGCCGCCCGGCTTCGTGCGAAGCAGAAGACCGCGTAGTTTTGGACTGGCATTTCTGCCGTTCAGATCGGGCCGGGGGCAAAGGGCTGGTCAGCGATTGCAATTCGCCCTGGAAGCTTGTGAAATAAGCGGGTGCGCGAGATTGTTTTTTACGACAGCGATTTCGGGAACAAACCGCCGAAGATTTTCTCGACAGCCTCGAGCCTGCAGCGCGAGCAAAGGTCGTCCGCACGTTGGAACTACTGCGAATGCAGCACATCGTTCCCACGAAGTTCTGGAAGAAGCTCTCCGGATCCGATCTTTGGGAGGTGCGAATCGAATATGTCGGAAACATTTACCGGGTACTCGCGGTATTAGGGAAGGGAAACCGCGTGATCCTTCTGCACGGATTTCAAAAGAAATCGCAAAAAACGCCGCGGCAGGATATGGAAATTGCTCAACAGAGACAGAAGCGGTATTTTCAACGACACGGTTATTTGTGAAAGACGACTTGGAACAATTTCATGTCCGCCAGATGGCGGTTGACCCGCAATACGCAATTGCGCGGCAGTTACTTGACCTTGGCGATGCGATCGCGCAGCTGCGCGAACGTGCGGGCATGACTCGCGGTCAACTCGGAAAACGTCTTGGTGTGAAGGCGCGGGACATCGCGATCGCCGAAGAAGAAACCCCCCGCGCTCCTGCCGGTCTGGTGGAGGAAGCGCTGAGTCTTCTCGTTCAGATGCTGACTCCGAGCATGCAACGCCAGTCCGAGGTTTCGACTTCTCTGCGAACAATCCGTCACCTGCGGCCGGCGTTGGTCCCCGCCTAATCGGGTGCCCTTCGCTTTACCAATCGGCGCGCCTGTGGTATTTCCGCCGCTTCAAGTTTGAATCTCTGCTAAGAAACATATCGATATGGCTAAGTACAAAATCGCGTGGATGCCCGGTGATGGAGTTGGGAACGATGTCATGGAGGCCGCGCGCGTCGTGTTGGATCGGATGAAACTCGACGCCGAGTACGTCCCTTGCGACATCGGCTGGGATTTTTGGTGCAAGGAAGGCAACGCGCTGCCCGATCGGACAGTGAAGGCCCTCAAGGAAACGACCTGCGGACTTTTCGGCGCCATCACGAGCAAGCCGCAAAGCGAAGCCAAGGAAGAATTGATTCCGGAACTGAAGGACAAAGGCCTGGTCTACTTCTCGCCCATCGTGAAGCTGCGCCAGATGTTCAACCTCCACACCAACATGCGGCCGTGCAAAAGTTATCCCGGCAACCCGCTGAATTATCGCGGCACCAGGATTGCCAACCCAAGCGGCGAAGACATCGCCATCGATCAGGTCGTGTTCCGTGAAAATACCGAAGGCATGTACGGCGGCGTCGAGTTCTTCCCGCTGCCCGATCCGGTTTACACAGCGCTCTGCGCCAACCCGAAGATGAAGCCGTGGAAAGACAAGGCCGGCCTTGAGAATATCGCGCTCTCCACCCGTATCGTGAGCACGCAAGGTTGCACGAACATTTGCCAGCAAGCCTTCGAGTTCGCCAAGAAGACCGGACGCAAGCGGGTCACGCTGATCGAGAAACCTAACGTGTTGCGCGAAACCGGCGGCCTGATGATGCGTTGCTTCAAGGACGTGGCCAAGAGTTACCCGGACATCCGCGCCGACGACGCGAACATCGACGCCATCTGCATGTGGATGTTCAAGAATCCGCAGGATTACTCCGTGCTCGTCGCGGAAAATATGTTCGGCGACATCGTCAGCGATCTATGCGCCGGCCTGGTCGGTGGACTCGGCTTCGCGCCCAGCGCTAATCTCGGTGACAGCTACGCCGTGTTTGAACCGACGCACGGCTCTGCGCCGAAGTACGCGGGCCAATTCAAAGTCAACCCAATCGCGATGCTCTTGACCGCCAAGCTCATGCTCGACTGGCTCAAGGAAACGGACATGGCCACGCGTCTTGAAGCCGCCGTCGCCCGCGTGATCGCGGAAGGCAAGGTGCGCACCTACGACATGGGCGGCAAGGATTCCACGCTCGACGTAGCCAAAGCGATTGCGGACTACGCGAGTTCATAGATCGGAAAGATCGACATCGGCCATTCCGGTAGATGGCAATTCGTTAAACGGAAATCTGCATTATCTCCGTGCGGTTCGAGCCGGCGCGGGCGCTTAGTCGCCCTCTGGCGCTTCGGTGTCTTTCGGTTTTAACCGAGGCGAAACCGGCTTAACCGGCACTGGTTTTAAAGTCGTGGAGAAAATTTTCCTGCCGTTCTGAACGACGAATTTCAATGGAATCTTCGGATTGTTGATATCGCGTCGATCTAAATTCCATTTGGCTTCCCATTTTGAGAAGTACGGCTCGAGCTGCTTGGGCTCCATTGAGTAAGCCGCCTGGAGCTCGATTCCCTCATATACCGCGAAACACCATTTGACCTTTCTGTATTTTCCAATGATCACCGGATTCATGTGGTGATGTGTCGAGAAGCTTTGGGTTAGGAGAGTGTTCACGGATTTCAATTCGTATTCGTTTCCTCGTCGATCGCGTGCGTCGTTGCCTTCTCTCCCGGGGATCACCGTCAATCCGGTGATGAGAACGAGCTGAAGAAGCTTGCCTCCGTTGTCTTGAAAAATATCCCCGATCCCGTGTTTGGATGCGAGTTCTTGGTATTTTCGTATATTCGGAAAGATGCGCTCTAAGACTGCTCGATCGGGATGCGATTTCACGGCTTCAGGATTTCAAGAGTTGTTCAATGTTCGAACCGACCGCGACCGCGAGTCGCTCCATGTTGTCGATCGAAACGTTGCGTTCGCCGCGCTCAACGGAACCGATGTAGGTGCGGTGCAACCCGGCTTTTTCAGCCAAATCTTCCTGGGAAATTCCCAATATTTCCCGCTTGCTCCTCAGGTTCTGACCAAAGATCTGCCGAACGTTTCGCTTGCGACTCACGAGTTCATGCTAGACAACGTGATGCCTTTAAGACTACAGACTTAAAGTAGCATTTGACGCAATGACGACCGCTCCCGTTTACTCAACTGAGCTTGGCTCTGCCTTCCAAGGCGATGCACTCGATCTGCTAAACGAACTGGATGACGAAAGCATCAATCTCGTTTTCACAAGTCCACCATTCGCGCTTCAAAGACAGAAGGAGTACGGAAATCGAAGTGAGGCAGACTACGTTGATTGGTTAATTGAATTCGCGGCACTCGTGAAGAAGAAGTTGCGCGCCGATGGCAGTTTCGTGCTCGACTTGGGCGGCGCATATCAAAAGGGGGTTCCGTCTCGAAGCCTTTATCCCTTTCGCGTTGTCACGCGATTTTGTGACGAATTGGGATTTGTTCTCGCCGAGGATTTCTACTGGTTCAATCCATCAAAACTACCAAGCCCAATCGAATGGGTGAATAAGCGGAAGCTCCGTGCAAAAGACGCGGTGAATACGATCTGGTGGTTCTCCAAAACCGCTTGGCCGAAGGCTAACATCACCAATGTCCTTACGCCATATAGCGAGCGCATGAAAAAACTTATTGCCGATCCCGCTGCATTCTACACTCCGAAAAAGCGGCCAAGTGGGCACGACATAGCGGCCACTTTCGGCAAAGACAATGCGGGTGCAATCCCTTCAAACCTTCTGCAGATCGCTAACTCCGAATCAAATGGTCAGTACTTGAACGGATGCGCCACAGTCGGCGTAATGGGCCATCCTGCCAGATTCCCAGCAAAATTGCCTGAGTTCTTTGTCAAACTGCTCACCGATCCCAATGATCTGGTTGTTGACATTTTTGCCGGCTCAAACACCACGGGCGCTGTTGCAGAACAAGAGGGACGGCGTTGGCTCGCGTTTGAACTTGATCTCGGCTATTTGGCCGCGTCCGCGTTTCGCTTTATCGGGCAAGATCGTTCCACGGAAACATTACTTGTGATTTATCGGTAGATTCTTCACCGAGAGCCGGTAGACCTGCGCGAGGCGAGTTCGCAGCTCAGTTTTCTCGAAGTGCCGCGTAGCGGTTACGCGACTAGGCCTCCCCGTCGACAAAAGATCAAATGATCGCGCCCCCGGTCAATCGTTTACTGCGCTTTCAAAGAGATCTCTGATAGCTGTATCCAGCATTCTTGATGTGCGCGTCGAAATAACTGCCTTTCGAGCCAGCAGACATTAATTCGACGTAAATTCGATAAGGGACACCACGATACTGATATATTTTCCCTGACTGAAACTCGATCTCGATGATCGACCTTGCCTGATCGTATCCAACCGATCGGATCATCGATGACGTAACAGGAATTCTTTCCATAACTCGCTTTGCGATCAAGCCGAAGTGACCGCACTACGGACGCTCAGCAAGACTAAGTGGATTAAGATCGCGTGGTCTACTTCACATTTGCGATCTTTACGATACCGCCTTTTGCCTGCGGGTCTTTGGGATCCTTCACCACGGTCACGTACAATTCTTTCTCGCCATCGCTGAAGGCGACGTTGGTGGTGCCGTCACCTGCGGCGATCTCGAATACGTGGAGAAGCTTGCCGTCAGGAGATATTTTCAAAATCTTACCGCCGAACCATTGGGCAACGTAAATGTTACCCCTGCTGTCGACCTTCATGCTATCAGGCCCAAGCCACCAGGATTCGACCTTGTTTGGTGTGAGAAGGTTTAGCAGAGCAAAATTCGATCTGTGGCTCAGCGAGCCGTCGTTATTGATTTTGAATTTCTTTATGCAGTTTCCGACGGTTCGCTGACGTAGAGTGTTTTTTGATCGGGAGAGACGCCGATTCCATTGGCGTAATTCAGGTCGTCCGCGACCTCGACCCATTTCTCGCTGCCGGGCCAGATAGAGAATTTTTCCCACGACGGAGGTTGGCACGTCCTTGTATGGGCCGAAGACGGTGGCATAAGCGCCGCCGTTGGCCGTCACGACAATATCATTGATGCCGCCATCGAATGGCTTGCCGTTTTTGTCGGCATCCCAACGGCGCAGCTGCTTGCCGGTCAGGTCGAGTTCGAGAATGGCGCCATGCTCCTCAGTGCAGGCGAGGAGAAATGTCTTCTGTTTCGTGAGCGCCAGCCCGTTATGGCCGCAACCCGGGGTGTGATTCAACTCGGTGGCCGTTTCGCCATCCCATTTCGACAGCGTGTGGGAGGCCCAGCCAACGTAGTAAAGGTCGCCGTCAACGAACAACGGGCCCTCGGGTCCAAGAATATTGTCGACGATCGAAATTTCGCCGGCGCGCGCTGCTGTGGCAACCAACATTGCGCCAACGGCGAAGAAGAGAATTTTGCCTGCCCTCATTTTGATTCCTCTCCGGTTAGCATCGGCTCGACGCGACATTCCCAGGTTCGCCAGGTCTCCAAGATTCATGTTAAACCCGCTTTGAGAAGAAAACGCCGGACGAGAAGCGACCAGGCCAGGATGGTGACGAGCTGGTACCAGGCAAAGAACCGGTCGTAGCCTTGCCGGCGCAGGGCCAGGCCGGCAGCACTGAGCAATGCGTAATGACCAACATACGGCAGATACCAAATTGGATGGAACAGGCCGCCGCGCATGGCTGTTTGCAAAATGTCGAAGAGGCACATGACGAGGTAGGCGCCGTAGTAGCCAACGCGATTTTGCAGCCAGATATCGCGATGCTCCTCCGATTCCGATAAATCCGGAGGATAAAGAAAGATGGTGAGCATGAAGAGCGAAACCATCCAAACAATCAGAACCAAGAACTTCTCGAACGTCCAGTTGGTCTCCGTTCTCCACGAAAAAATCACCCACCAGTTCAAGATCAGGATGAGCAGAGTCGAGGCGGTCAGAACCATGTGGACCTCATCGATTGGGCTCTTTTGGCGCCGATAGAACGCGCGGCCCGCGCCGGAAAGCAGATTGGTTATGCCCAGGCCGATGATGAGTGAGATGAGAACCGAGATGAAATCGAATTCGCCCATCGGAGCTGAATCAAGACCGGCTTCAGATTTGCCGTCAACGTTGTTTTCAACCGCTGATTACCCGCCTTTGCCCGGGACGGGCGACGCCGTGGCGAGCGCGGATCTAACGGACTAGTGGTAAGAACCCATCAATACGTCCCGCGCGGTCGTGGAATTTGAGACTCGATACCAAATTCGAGATTCTAGAGGCTCGATTGCCTACAATCCGTGTTGTCCGGGTAATCCGCGGTCAAATTGATTGGCATTGACGCCTCACGGCAGTTCTGTCGGAATCCCCCGCATGATAAAAACTCGAATTGCAGTAGTGGCTTTGGCCCTGTCGTTTATGGGAGCCGCATTTTGTTTTGGTGCAGCGAAAACGACCGAGCCAACGGCAAGTCCAGCGGCTGCAAAAACCGCAAAGACAATGGCCCCGAAGAAGGAGGCCGCCAAGATGGCCAACCCGCACATGGGCACATGGAAGTTCAATGAGGCGAAATCAAAGGTGGCACCCGGTATGGGGAAAAATCTCACGGTGGTCTACGCCGAGATGAAGGACAAAATGAAGGTGACGGTGGACGGCGTAGACAAGGATGGGAAAGCGACCCACGCCGTCTGGGTGGGCATGGCCGATGGCAAAGCGTATAAGACGAACGGGAACCTTGCCTGGGACGCGGCGGCCTACAAAGTTGTGAACGACCACACCTACGGGATTACTACGATGAAAGGCGGAAAAGTGTTCGGCACTGGCACGAGCACGGTCTCAAAGGATGGTAAAACGCGGACCGTCGCCACTGAAGGGACAGGCGCGGACGGGAAGAAGTTCAAATCCAAGGCTGTTTACGATAAGGCGTAGGGCTGCGCTTCGCTCGCCTGGGTGATTCGTTAAATCGTTACATCGTTACATCGTTACAACGGAGAAAAGCCTAACGTCCAATTCGGAAGGCGTTATTTTGGCGCAACGTTTGCAAACGTTGCGCCATTTTAGCTCCCCGAGGAAACCTTTCGGATTCATGGCTGATTGTCCTGGCAGAGTTTCTGGAAGCGCGGATCATTGCGCACCGGATCGAACATTGGATCGAGCCGAAGCAGAGCCGGAGTGAGCGGATGTAGGCGAGTCATTGGGCCAGAGTACGGGATCGAGAGCAGTTTCTGGATAGCAGCGATGGCGCGGTCGGGCTCTCCGGTTTGCGCTGCCACTCGAGCGAAGATCTCGAGCGACTTCGCCGGTGCGCTTGATTCCTTCCGGCGTCAACTCGAAGGCCCATGCGAGCACGAGCACAATCGGAAAGCCGAGCGCGACCAGCACCAGAAGCGTTTGCAGCACCCATTCGGGCGCGTGAAACGTCGGCAGGACAGTCGAGCTGATCTGAATAACGAGCCAGCTAACGACACCATAAGCGACCGCGACCTTGTAAACATTGCGCCGCTTCAGTTCCCCGAAGAAGCTCCTCGGATTCATGGCGTTGCTTGTGCCACACCGTCAATGTATGAGCAAGGCTGGCGTTGCTTAAATTGGGTGAACAGCGCGGCGAACCGGCTTGAAAATCTGCACGGCCCGATCAAAGTCATGAACCCGGAAAGATCGACACCTCATGGCACATCAATCAACTGAATCAAAACGTCTTCTCTCACACATCATCGCCGACTGGGCGTGCGCTCTGAAATACGAGCATCTCTCGCCGGAGGCGATCCAGGCGGCGAAATTGTTCTGGTTCGACTCCATCGGCTGCGCGCTTGGCGGCAGCCAGCAGGACGACGCCAGGATTTTGCTGAAACATTACCGCGCCATGGGGATCGGCAACGGCGGGGCCACCGCGTTCGTCTCTGGGTTCAAGACCAATCCCGTGGATGCGTCGTTCCTGAACAGCCACATGATCCGCGCCATGGATTACAACGACATTTATTGGAAGGCCGATCCCTGCCATCCGAGCGATCTCATCGCCGCGCCGCTCGCGTTGTGCGAAAGCGAAGGGCTGGGCGGCCAGGATCTGATTCTCGCCACCATCATTGCCTACGAGATTGAAATGCGTCTTTGCGAAGTGGGCCGGCCCGGCGTGCGCGAGTATGGCTGGCATCACGCCACTCTAAGCGCCTTCGCGGCGCCGATCGCCGCGGGGCGCGTGCTGAACCTCACGCCGGCGCAAATGGTCTCCGCCATGGGCATCAGCGCGGCGCGCACGTTTTGTCCGGGCGCGGTCACGGCAGGCAAGTTGACCAACATGAAGAACACGGTTGATCCGTGGGCGGGCCGGATGGGCGCGGAGAGCGCGCTCCTGGCTCGCGGTGGATTCTCCGGTCCAGAGCACATCATCGACGGCAAGGAAGGTCTGTTCGCCGTCTTCAAGCATGTGCAATACGAGGGCAAGCCGGCCACGTTCGACGCCGATGGACTGATCAAGGATTTGCCGACTTCAAAAGACTCGCATTACCGCATCCTGGATTGCGGGATGAAGAGTTTCCCGATCGAAGCGCTCAGTCATTCGCCACTCACCGCCATGATGAAGACGGTCAAAGAACACAACATCAAGGCCGACGACGTGAAGGAAATCAAAGTGGAAGTAATCGCGCGCGCCGCCGACATCCTGGGCGATCCGCACAAATATCGGCCCGACTCCAAGGAAACCGCCGATCATTCCCTGCCCTATTGCATGGCCGCCGGATTGGTGGACGGGATGGTGACGCCGCTGCAGTTCAAGGAAGAGCGCGTGCTCGATAAGGCGCTCATTCCGATCATGGACAAGGTGAAAGTCGTGGCGAACCAGGAGTTCGAAGCGCTCTTTCCGAAGTTCCAGCCGAGCCGTGTGACTATTACGACCAACAACGGCGAATCGCATTCCACGCGCGTCGATGTTCCCAAGGGCGATCCGCGCGATCCGATGACCGAGGAGGAAATCGCGGTGAAATTCACGGCGCTGGGCGGCGACGTCATCGGCCAGGAGCAATGCGAGAAGTTGCAGAACTTCATCATGAGCATGGAGATCGCCAAGAACCTTGGCGGACTCTTCGAGTTGACCACGGCTCGCTAGCTGGCTCCGGGTAGCGCACGCGTCTCGCGTGTTGGCGAGGGCGTCTCGCCATCGCGGACTTTCTCGTCAACGGTTCTATTTCAAGACGCGTCGTCCTGCCTTTTTACGTCGCATAAGAGTTCGTCTCGGCGGGACGCACGCGCTACCCAGATCATGTGCAGCCAACCGCAAACTGGAGTCGAGACGCTGCCGCTGCTAGGCTGACGACGCGATGCCAACATTCGAAGCCGCTGACTTCTACAATCTCGAGGAACTGCTGACGGCGGATGAGCGTCGCACGCGAGATTCCGTGCGGCAGTGGGTCCAGGAACGCTTTCTGCCGGTCGTGACGCAGCATTATCGCGATGGCACCTTCCCGATGGAGCTCGTGCCGGAGCTGGCCCAACTGGGAGTCTTCGGGCCGAGCATCAAAGGCTACGGATGTGCCGGACTCGGGAGCGTCGCAGCCGGACTGATGATGCAGGAACTCGAGCGGGGCGACAGCGGACTGCGCACTTTCGCCTCTGTGCAGGGCTCGCTCGCTATGATGGCGATCAATCTGTTTGGCTCCGAAGAGCAAAAGAAGTTCTGGCTGCCGGCGATGGCGCAGGGAACAAAGCTCGGTTGTTTTGCGCTGACGGAACCCGACTTCGGCTCGAATCCCGGTGGTCTGCGCTGCCGCGCCCGCAAAACTGCCGATGGCTACCGCCTCAGCGGCGCGAAGAAGTGGATTGGCAACGGCACCATCGCCGACGTGGCGGTGGTGTGGGCCAAGGTCGAAGGCGAAGCTGGCGTCGATCCGGAAAGTGCCGGCGCGATCCGGGGATTCCTGGTCGAAAAAGACGCGCCTGGTGTCACATCGAAACTGATCGAGGGGAAACTTTCACTGCGGGCAGCGTTGACGGCCGAGCTGGAATTCAACGACTGCGCGATACCAGCGAGCGCGCTGCTTCCGCTAAGCGGCGGCGTAAAGTCGCCACTCCTATGTCTCAACCAGGCGCGTTACGGGATCGCATGGGGTGCCATCGGGGCGGCGATGGCGTGTTACGACGAGGCGCGGCAGTACGCGATGAGCCGCGTGCAATTCGACCGGCCCATCGGCGGTTTCCAGCTGGTGCAGGCGAAGCTGGCGCGCATGCTCACCGAAATTACCAAGGCCGAGTTGCTGGCCCATCGCCTCGCGCAATTGAAAGACGCCGGCACCGCCCGGCATTATCACATTTCCATGGCCAAGATGAACAACGTCGAGATCGCGCTGGACGCCGCGCGAACCACGCGCGACATCCTGGGCGGCGTCGGCATCCTCGATGAGCACCAGTGTTTCCGGCACATGTGCAATCTCGAAAGCGTGAAGACTTACGAGGGCACGCACGATGTCCATCTGCTCGTGCTCGGCGAGCAGATCACGGGAATGCCGGCGTTTGCAGGGTGATCGGTTGTCGAATTGATCATTAGCGGGTTGTCATCCCGAGCCGCGCAGACGCCACCATGGGTGGTCAAAAGGTTACAAGAGTTACAAAGTTACAATGTTAAGAGCGATGATTACTCCGTTTTAACAATGTAACTTTTGCAACCTTTTAACTGTCCTACGCCGTCGCGCTGCCGGCGTCGTCGCTGCCGAACTGAATTCCCTGCGCCAGCGGCAACTCGGTCGAAAAGTTGATCGTGTTCGTCTGCCGGCGCATATACATCTTCCACGAATCGCTTCCGCTCTCGCGTCCGCCGCCGGTTTCTTTTTCGCCCCCGAACGCCCCGCCGATCTCCGCGCCGCTCGTCCCGGTGTTCACGTTGGCGATGCCGCAATCGCTGCCGACCGGGCTCAGGAATTTTTCCGCCTCGCGCACGTCGTTCGTGAAGATCGCGGAGGTCAGCCCCTGCGGTACGCCGTTGTTGATTGCGATCGCTTCGTCGAAGTCGCGATAGGTCAGCAGATAAAGCAGCGGCCCGAAGGTTTCGTGACAGACAATCTTGAAATCGGGTTTCGCGTTGGCCAGGCACGGCGTCATGTAGCAGCCGCCCTGATATTGCGGGCCGTCAAGGCGTTCGCCGCCGTAAAGAACTTCGCCACCCTCTTCCTTTAACCGCTGGATCGATTGCTGCACCATGTCGACCGCGCCCTTCTCGATCAAGGGACCCATCAACGTCTCGCGTTCGAGCGGATTTCCGATTCGCAAACTTTTGTAAGCGGACAGCAGCTTCTTGCGCACCTCATCGGCGATTGATTCGTGCAAAATCACGCGCCTGGTCGAGGTGCAGCGCTGCCCCGCGGTGCCGACTGCGCCGAAAAAAATCAACTGAGTCGCCATCTCGAGGTCGGCGCTGGGAGCCACGATGAGCGCGTTGTTACCGCCCAGTTCCATGATCGTTTTGCCCAGCCGGCTGTGGACCGCTTGCGCCACATGCACGCCCATTTGCGTAGAGCCCGTGGCGGAAATCAACGGAATGCGAGAGTCGGCCGAAAGTTTTTGCCCCACGGTCTTGCGGTCGCCCATGAGCAAAGTGAAAATCGCCGGATCGGCCCCGGTTTCGCGACAGACGCGCTCGGCTATTTTCGTCACGGCAATGGCAGTGAGCGGCGTTTTTTCCGAAGCTTTCCAAACCGTCGCGTCGCCGCAGACGGCGGCCAGTGCCGCGTTCCACGACCAGACCGCGACCGGGAAATTGAAAGCGCTGATCACGGCAACAACCCCGAGCGGGTGCCATTGCTCCATCAAACGGTGGCTGGCTCGTTCCGATTGAATCGTCAGGCCATAAAGCATGCGCGACTGCCCGACGGCGAAATCGCAGATGTCGATCATTTCCTGCACTTCCCCCTCGCCTTCCGCGATAATTTTCCCGGTTTCGAGCGTCACTAGCTGACCGAGATCATGCTTGAAATCGCGTAACGCGTTGCCGAGACGGCGAACGGTATCGCCGCGAACTGGTCCCGGCGTTGTGCGCCATTTCAAAAACGCCTCGTGCGCTCGAGAGATGGCCATGTCGTAATCGTCACTGGAAGCAGTGCGAACGCTGGCCAGCTTTCGCCCATCGATCGGCGAAATCTTGTCAATCGTCGCGCCGCCACCACGCCATTCGCCGCAGAAGACGCCTGGATTGTCTTCAGCGAGACCAAGTTTATTGAGGACTGATTGCATAAAGGTAGGGATGGCTCTCCGAGCCGTCCGTGGAATTAGTCGGCGCGATCGGAGATCACGCCCTACCTCCGCGCATCTTTCGGCATTGCTGCCGCAGCAGCCGCACCGCCTCGTCAACGATCTCCGTGGAAATATCGAGCGCGGGACGAAAACGAATCGCCTGCTCGCCCGATTTCAACGCGAGAACCCCGCCATCGAACAAACCTTTCCAGAATTCATCGCGCGTTTTGGGATCAGGCAGATCAAAAGCGAGGAAAAGACCGCGACCGCGAACCGCGGTCACGATCGGCTCGTCGCGCTGCAATTCATGGAGCGACTTCAGGAAATGCGCGCCGACTTTTCCGGCGTTGGCGACAAGGTTCTCCTCTTCGATCACGCGCAGAAAGTGCGTCGACCGCACCATGTCGGTGAAATTTCCGCCCCAGGTCGAATTGAGCCGGCTAGGCAAGCGGAAGGCGTTGTCCTGGACCTCATCGAGTCGCGGTCCGGCCATTACGCCGCAGACCTGCACTTTTTTGCCGAACGCCATCAGGTCCGGTTTCACGCCGAAATGCTCGCAGCACCAGTTGCGACCGGTGGTTCCCATGCCGCATTGGACTTCGTCGAATATGAGGAGCATTTCGTTCTCGTCGCAGATGCGCCGAAGTGTCCGGAGCCATTCGCCGCGGAAATGATTGTCGCCGCCTTCGCCCTGGATCGGCTCGATGATGATCGCGGCAATGTCGGTGCCGCGCTCACCGACGAACTTCATGATCTCCTGCTCTGACTTCTTTTCGCGCGCGATCACGTCGTCTGTCTGCTCGGATTCCGGCAATGAGAAGTCAATATGCGGGTTTGAAACGCGCGGCCAGTTGAACTTCGCGAACAAGTCGGTCTTGCGCGGATCGGTATTCGTCAGGCTCATGGTGTAACCGCTGCGTCCGTGAAACGCCTTGCGGAAATGCAGGATCTCGGTGCCGCGCTCGCCCCGCCCAGCAGCGATGTTCTTGCGCACCTTCCAATCCATCGCGGCCTTGAGCGTGTTCTCGATGGCGAGGGCGCCGCCTTCGATGAAGAGATAGCGCTCGAGCGGCGGCAGGCCGGCGACACGCACGAATGTCTCGACAAATTCCGCGTAGCCTTCGGAGTACATGTCCGAATTCGCGATCTTGATTTTCGCGGCGCTCAGGAGATCGGCTTTCACTTCGGGGCGCTCGAAATGCGGATGATTGAAACCGATCGGGTTCGAGCCAAAGAAGCCATAGAGATCGATCAAGCGCTGATCGTTGACCTCATTATGAAGATAAGAGCCCCGGCTTTTCTCGAGATCGATTACGATCTTGAAGCCGTCGAGCAGAACGTGTTGCTCGAGAGTTTTCAGAACGCCGGAAGCGTCGTGGGCTGATGGTTTGGGCTCGCTGATACGGCGCCGCGATGAGGTGCGGGCCGCCTCCGTGAGCACGGACGGCATACTCATCCGCTGAGGTTAGCCGGAGGGGTGCGGTTGGTCAAACCGCCAGGCCGAGCGGCAGGCTAATTGGCAACGCAGCCGCGAGTCCTAAAGGATTTTGCAAACCTCGAAGTGCATTCCATCGCCGCGGCTGAAAAAACCACCCCAAAAGAATCCGTGCGCATGAGCCAGGGGGACCAATTCCCAAACGCTTCCGGTGGCGCCGCGCGGCGCGGGCGTATGTCCGAGCTGGTTCCATTCATAATTGATGTCGAAGGCAGTACCGTAGGCGTGATTGGAAAGCGAGCGGGTGGAGCCACGAATGAGCCGCGGCACGAACGCCCCGTCATATGTCTTGATCAAGGGGATCAGTCCGGCGTCGTCCCACGCTTTCCAGAGATTCGCAAGCTGCGCCTGGGCACGTGTGTTCCAGCGCATCCTGTGATTTTTCCCGCCGGTCGTCTTGGACAGCGCCGGCAGCTCCACCGAAACAATATTGTCCTCTTCCCAGCTGCCGCGAATCTCGATGTTCTCGCGATTGTCGCTCGTCGGTCGATGAACCCAGTCAAACGGGCCACCGAACGTGCGCTCCCGTTCTTCCGAGCCCAGAGCGGGGTGCAAGGCGTCGTTCGCCGTCGCCGTGGGTTCGTCGATTGTGATGACGTCCCGTCCCGTGTCGGAGGGTAACTTATCGCCGCCCGCAGCCTGCCACCGGCGCGTGGCGTCTTCTGTCTTTCGCCCCCAAAGTCCATCAATGGG
>Ga0137396_10000465_pt1 | contig 19331 bp, 13 predicted proteins | sample czc16metaG_FD_108284 | JGI IMG/M metagenome (GOLD analysis project Ga0137396, IMG submission 108284) | Vadose zone soil microbial communities from Angelo Coast Range Reserve, California, USA - czcobulk3.16 metaG | ecosystem: Environmental > Terrestrial > Soil > Vadose zone | place: USA...
CCGCGATCGTGACGGGCGAGAGCGGGACCGGCAAGGAGCTGATCGCGCGCGCCATCCACGCGCTGTCGGGCCGGGTCGGTCCCTTCCAGGCCATCAACTGCGCCGCCATTGCGCCGACCCTGCTCGAGAGCGAGCTGTTCGGCGCGCGCAAGGGCGCCTTCTCCGGAGCGACCGAGGACCGTCCGGGGCTGATCCGGGCGGCGGACCGGGGCACGTTGTTCCTCGACGAGATCGCCGACCTGCCGCTGCCCGCCCAGGCCGCCCTGCTGCGCGTCTTGCAGGAATCCGAGGTGCTCCCCGTCGGGGCGACGCGCCCGGTCCGCGTCGACGTCCGCGTCGTCGCGGCCGCGCAGCGCGATCTGCGCGACCTGGTCCTCTCCGGCCGGTTCCGTCCCGACCTGCTGGCCCGGCTCGACGCGTTCACCGTCGCGCTGCCCCCCTTGCGCGAGAGACGCGAGGACCTGGGCCTCCTCGCCGGCGCGCTGCTGCGGCGGCTCGCGCCGGGCCGCTGCGAGCGCGTGCGCTTCGATCCGGGCGCCGCGCGCGCGCTGTTCCGCTATTCCTGGCCGCTCAACGTGCGCGAGCTGGAGCTGTCGCTCGCCACCGCTCTCGCCCTCTGCGGCGACGGGCCCATCGAGCCAACGCACCTGCCCGAGGCGGTGCGCCTGGGCCGCGCGGCGATGGCGCAGCCCGCGGGCGAATGTGCCCCGCGCGACGAGCTGGTCGCTCTCTTACAGGAGCACGGCGGCAACGTCGCCGAGGTGGCGCGGTTGTTCGGCAAGGGGCGGATGCAGATCCACCGCTGGGCGCGGCGGTATGGCATCGACCTGGCGAGCTTCCGCCGCTGAAGCCGCCCTCCGTCACAGCGTCGCAACGTTCCGTGACGGCGTGACGCCGCCGCAAGCGGCAACGCTCGGCAGATCGCGGTGTTGCAGCTCGTCTTGCCTGGCGCGGGACGTGCTCCAGGGCCCTCCGGAGAGGAGGGTCGATGGTCATCGAGGAGCTGGATGCCGGGGAAGCCCGCGCCTGGGACGGTTACGTGGCGGCCCATCCGCGCGCGAACTGCTACCACCTGCGCGCGTGGAAGACCGCCGCCGAGGAGGCGTACGGGATCGAGGCGCCCTTCCTCGTCGCGCGCGATCGATCGGACGGACCAGTGCGCGGGGTGTTGCCGCTCTTCGTCGTCCGCGGCGGTCCGGGCCGGGTCTATCTCACCACGGGGCTCTTCGGTGCCTACGGCCCCGTGCTGGCGGACGGCGAGGCCGCGCGCGACGCGCTGGTCGACGAGGCGCTGCGGCGCGCAAGCGTCGCGAAGGCGCGCTTCCTGGTCCTCAAGGCGGTGGGCGAGGGGAGTCGCGCGAGCGGATTCGAAGCCCTCGACCGCTGGGTGGTCGCCACCCTGCCGCTCGCGCCCGATCCCGAGATCGTCTGGCGCCGTTTCCGCGACAAGACGCGCAACGCGGTCCGCAAGGGGCAGCGCAGCGGCCTCGAGGTGCGCTCCGGCGAGGGCGAGCTGGACGGCTTCTACGACGTGCTGGCGGAGAACATGCACGGCAAGGGCGCGCCCATCTATGGCCGAGCGCTCTTCCACGCGCTGGTGCGGGCGCTCGGCGAGAGCGCGGAAGTGATCACGCTCGCGCACCGCGGGCGCACGGTCTCCGGGGCGCTCGTCATCCGGTTCGGCGGCGTGGCCACGGTGCCGTTCGCCTCTTCGCGACCCTCCTCGTTCCACCTGAACCCGAACAACCTGCTGTACTGGGAGATCATCGAGCGCGCCTGCCGCGCCGGGCTGCACACGCTCGATTTCGGGCGCTCGCTGCGGGGCTCGAGCGCGCTCTCGTTCAAGCTGGGCTGGGGGGCCCGCACCGAAGCGCAACCGATGCTCGTCCGCACCGTGCGGGGCGCGCCGCCGCGCTTCGACGTGTCCGCGCCGTCGGTGCGCCTGCTGGTCGCCCTCTGGCGCTCGCTGCCGCGCGCGCTGGCCGATGCGCTGGGCCCCCAGGTCTGCCGGCGGTGGCTGGCGTGACCTGCGCGGCGGCCCGCCGCGCAGGGCGAGCGCTGGCGTGCGCGGCGGCGGCCGTCCTCGTCTTCGCGTTGGTCCGGCGCATGCCGCTCGCCGACGTCGCCGCGGCGCTGCGCGCCTCCGATCCGGTACCGCTCGCGCTCGCCGTCGCCGTCTACCTCACCGCCAACACCGCCGCCAAGGCGCAGAGGTGGGCGGCGCTGCTCCGGCCGGTCGCGCGGTCCGGACCGCCGGTGTGCGGCGTGGAGCTGGCCAAGGTGCTGTTCGCCAGCCAGGCCACGAGCAACCTGCTGCCCGCGCGCGCGGGCGAGGCGGTGCGGGTGGTCGAGCTGGGCCGGCGCGGATACGCGGTCCCGGGCCTGCTGGCCGCGCAGCTCCTGGAGAAGATCGTCGAGGCGGCGAGCCTGTGCCTCGTCTCGGGCCTGGCCGCCGCCGCGGTCGGGATGCCTCCCATCCTGCGCATCCCGGTCTGGACGGTCGCGCTCCTCGGCGGCGCGCTGATTTTGGCCATCGCGCTGCTCCGCTTCCTGCCGGCGTGGCGGAAGGAGCCGTCGGGAAGGGTGGGCGCCTTCCTGGCGCGCTTCGCCGCCGGGATGGACGGCGTCGCCAGCCCGGCCGTGTGGCCGCGGAGCCTTCTGTGGTCGTGCGCCTCGGACCTCGCCGACGCCGCCGTCCTGGGCCTCTGCCTGCAATCGTCCGGCGTGCACCTCGGGCTGGCCGCCTGGCTCGTCGTCCTGCTGGCGATCAACGTCGCCATCCTCGTCCCCTCGACGCCGGCGCACCTCGGCATCCTCGAGGCGGGCGCGGGGGCGGCCCTGATGGCGCTGGGCGTTCCCCCGGCGCGCGCGCTCGCCGGCGCCGTGCTGTACCACGCCGTCCAGGTGCTTCCTTCCACGGTGCTCGGGCTCGCGGTCCTGCGGAATCGCTGGATCCGCCGCAGGAGCACCGCATGAGCGGTGCGGCGCGCCGCGCGGCCCTGATGGAGGCGTACCCGGCATGGATAGCGAAGCATCGGCGCGGGGTCCTGGCCGCGGCCGCGTCGCTCGCGGTCGCTGCCGCCTGCGCCGCGGCCACGCTTCCCATCCGCACCGAGTTCAGCCAGCTCCTTCCGGCGCGCGAACCGTCCGTGCTCTCCTTGCGCAGGCTCCTCGCCCGCAAGGCCACCACGGCGGTGGTCGAGATCGGCATCGCGGCCGACGACCCGCGGGTCGCACGGAAGTTCGCGGAAGCGCTCGCGCCCGAGCTGCGCCGCCTGCCGGAAGACCTGGTGCGCGAGGTGGACGACGACGACTGGCCGATGCGCAAGTTTGTCTGGGACAACCGCGCGCTCTACGCCTCGGAATCCGAGCTGCGGCAGGCCCTGGACGCGGCCCGCTCGCTGCTCGCGGCCGGAAGCCCCCTCGTGGTCGACCTGGACGACGCCCCAGACGCCCGCCGAGGGCTGGGCGACCTGACCGAGCGGATGCGGCGGCTGCGGGACGCCACCGTCGGGCGGCCACCCGGCTACGCGGGCGAGGGAGGACGGCTGCGCATGATCGTCGCGCGCGCTCCGTTCAGCGACACCGAGCCGGCCAAAGGTGAGGCGCTGCTCGCGGCCCTGCGCAGGACGGTGGCGGCGCTGCTCCCCGACCACCCCGGCGTCGAAGTCGGCTACGCCGGCGATCCGGTGACCGCCGCGCTCGAGCACGGGCTGGTGCTGCGGGACGTGGCGGTCTCCGCCGTCGCCTGCCTGGCGCTCGTGATCGGGCTGCTTCTCGCCGCGTTCCGCTCGCCACGGATGGTGCTGGCTCTCTGCGCCAACCTGGCGGTCGGGTGCGCGCTCACGTTCGGCTGGACGCGCCTCGCGGTCGGGCAGCTCAACTCGGCCACGGCATTCCTCGGCTCCGTGGTCGCGGGCAACGGCATCAACTTCGGAATCGTCCTCGCGGCCCGGTACCGCGAGGAACGCCGCCGGCGACCGCACGCGCAGGCGCTGTCGGAGGCGCTGGCGCGGACGGCGGTTCCGACGCTGGCCGCGGCAGTCGCGGCGGCGGCAGCCTACCTGTCCCTGATGGTGACCTCGTTCCGCGGCTTCAGCGAGTTCGGCGCGATCGCCGGGGTGGGGATGATCCTCTGCTGGGTCACCACCTTCGTGGTGCTCCCCGCGCTCCTCGACGTGCTTCGGCCGCTTCCGGCGAGCAGCCCCCAAGTGGCGAACGGCCCGGCGCCCGTCGTCCGCCCAAGGTCCCCTTCGCGCCTGCTCTGCGCCGGGATCCTGCTCGGCGCGGCCGGCTTCGCCCTGGCCGGCACCCGCGTCCTCCTGCGCGAGCCGTTCGAGGACGATCTGGGCGCGCTGCGCAGCCGTTCGCTCCCCTCGAGCGCCGCCGGCCGCTGGAGCCGCCGGCTCGACGCGGCCTTCGGCCGGACGCGGTCGGGAGGGTTCGTCCTCGGCGTGCAGCATCCGGAGGACGTCCCGGTCGTCCTGGCGGCGCTCGAACGCGCCGAGCAGGACGTCGCGCCTGCCGATCGGGTGCTGGGCCAGGTGGACGCGCTGCCGCGTGCGCCGCCGGGCGCCCCGGACGAGCAGCGGCGAAAGATGGATCTGCTCTGCGCGCTGGCGGCCGTCCTCCGCCGCGCCCTGCCGCATCTGCCCGCCGAGGCGCGGGACGAGGCCGGCGCGCTGCTCGCCGGCGCTCCGTCGCGGGCGCTCGGGTTCGCGGACCTGCCCGCCGCCGTGCGCGACGCGCTCGTCGAGACCGACGGGCGCGCGGGCCTGCTCCTGGTCGTGCACCCGGGCCCGGCGTTCGCGGGATGGAGCTACCGCGGCATCCGCCGCGCGGTCGAGCTGGTCCGCGGCCTCCAATTCGAGAGTCCCCTCCGCGGACCGCTGGACGTCTCCGGCCCGGAGGTCCTCTTCGTCGACATGATGACCGCCGTCGAGCGGGACGCGCCGCGCGCGACCGCGGTGTCCTCCGTCCTGGTCCTCCTCCTTCTGGCCGGGGCGCTCCGGCCGGGACGCGACTTCGCGGCGGGCCTGCTCGCCTTGGCCGCCGGGGCAGGGGGAATGCTCGGCGCGATGGCGCTGCTCCACGTCCGCCTGAACTTCCTCAGCGCGGTCGCCATCCCCATCACCATCGGCATCGGAGTCGACTACCCGCTGAACGTGATCGTGCGGGTCCGGCAGGAGCTCGCGGCCGGCGGCGAGGTGCGCCCGGCGCTCCGCCGCATCGGCGGGGCCGTGGCGCTCTGCTCGGCCACCACGGTCATCGGCTACCTGGTGCTGCTCGGATCGGATACGGGCGCGATCCGATCGTTCGGTCTGGCGGCGGCGCTGGGCGAGCTGGCCTGCCTGCTGGCCGCTCTGGTCGTCGCTCCGGCCGCATTGGTGGTCCTGCGGCGCCTCCGATGAGCCGCTCACCTGCGCCAGAGCGACAGCACCAGCTCGACCAGGATGAGCAGCGCGATGGACATCTCCAGCAGCCACATGCGCCGGTCCCGCGCCACGTCGAGCACCAGCTCGAGGGACTCCTGCACGCCGCGCAGCTTGATCTCCAGCGACTGGTAGCGATCGGTGAGATCGAATTAGGCTCGCAGGTCGTCGTATATGCGGTCCAGCTACGGGTCCTCCCAGACCTAGTCGGGCTTGTCGGGCAGGTGGAACACCGAGAGGATCTCGTTGCGCGAGGTGATCGCCTCGCCGATGAACCGGTGGAGGCGGGCGGGGCGAGCGCGCACCGTGCCCGTCTTCTCCAGGCGGTCGACCAGCGCGTCGGTCCGGCCGAACAGGTCGTCGACGAGGCGCTCGTAGTACTCCATGGCGGCGCTCTGGGCGACCACGATGGCCACCGCCGCGGCGCGGGCCCGGCCCAGCTCGCCGATCTGCAGCACTCCGTCGGCGAAGCCGATCTTCGCGCCCGGCTCCTCGCGGACCGTGAAGCTCTCCGCGACCACCTTGCGGGCCGGAGCGCGGAGCGTGGCGCGGATGCGCTCGAGGAACCGTTCCCGCTGCTCCGCGGGGGCGTCGTGGAAGACGGCCGCGCCGAACGGGTAGACGAACACCTCGCCTACGCCCTCGAGCGGGTAGCGCAGCTCGTGGGCGCGCAGGCGGCCGCCGGGGATCGCCTGCGCCATCTCGCGGAGGTTGAAGTTCTCCACGAAGGCGACTGCCTCGAATTGATGGATGCGGCCGCTCAAGCTTGAAGCCCTCTACCGGGCGCGGAGGGTCGTCGCAAGGACTTCCGGGCGGTCCCCTTGCGCGCGCGACCGATGCTCGCCGCTGATAACCTGCGCGGATGGATCGAGGCTCCGCGAAGCTTTTGGCGTCATTGGCGGTGGTGGCGGCGATCATCGGGCTCGCCGCGCTCCGGTACCGGCCGCCTGCCGCCCGGCCGGCCAACGCGCCCGCGCAGGAGTTCTCCGCCGCCCGCGCGCGCGAGGTCCTCCGCGCGCTGGTGGGCGACGGCGAGCCACACCCGACGGGCTCCGCGGCAGGCGCGCGTGTCCGGCAGCGCATCCTGGCCGAGCTGCAGCGGCTCGGCTACCAGCCGCGGACGCACGAGGCGTTCGCCTGCGGAGCGGTGGGCATCTGCGCGCGCGTGACGAACGTGGTCGCGCGGCTCGACGGCCGGCGCGCGCTCAAATCGGTGCTGCTCTCGGCGCACTACGACTCGGTGGCCGCCGGTCCCGGCGCGAGCGACGACGGCGCCGGCGTCTCGGCCGCCCTGGAGATCGCGCGGGCGCTGAAGGCGGGGCCGCCTCCGGAACGGCCCGTGCTGCTGCTGCTGAACGAAGGCGAGGAGGACGACCTGCTCGGGGCCGAGGCATTCGTCGCGAGCGATCCGGCCGCGAAGGAAGTCGGCGCGGTCGTGAACCTCGAGGCGCGCGGGACCACCGGCGCGAGCCTGATGTTCGAGACCAGCGATCGGAGCGGCTGGATCGTCGACCTCTTCGCGAGGAGCGCGGCGAGGCCCGCCAGCAACTCCATCTACTACACGATCTACAAGATGCTCCCGAACGACACCGATCTCACCGTCTACAAGCGGAGCGGGCTTTCCGGGCTCAACTTCGCCTTCATCGGAGGCGAGGCGCGCTACCACACGCCGCGCGACGACTTCGCGCATGCCGATCCAGGCAGCTTGCAGCACCACGGCGAGAACGCGCTGGCCATGGTGCGCGCGCTGGCGGCGGCGGACCTCGAGGCGCCGCGGCGCGGTGAGCTGGCGTTTTTCGACGTGCTCGCCCTCGGCGTCGTGCGCTGGCCGCTCGGCTGGATGCCGGCGCTGGCCATCGCCGCAGCGCTCCTCTGGCTCGCGGGGGCGGCGCGCGCCGTCCGGCGTGGGGAGCTGCGCCCCGGTGGGCTGGCGTTCGGCGGCGCCGCATTCCTCGCCGCCATCGCGGCGACGGGATTGCTCGGGTACGGCTTGCTCCTCGCGCTGCGAGCGTCGGGAGCGGTGCCATACCCGTTCGTCGCGCATCCGGCGGCGGCTCGAGCCGCCTTCTTCGCGCTGCCGGTGGTCGGCGCGTGGGCAGCGGCGCTCTGGCCCGGCCGCAGGGCGGGCGCGGCCGGCCTGTGGTGGGGCACGTGGTGCGCGTGGGCTGGAGCGAGCCTGGCGACGGCCTTCGCGAACCCGGGTCTCGCCTATCCGTTCGTGCTGCCCTGCCTGGTGGCGGGCGCGTGCGGTCTCGCGGCCTCCGCGCAGGCGCGGTGGGTCGCGTCGTTGTTGCCGCTCGCCGTCGCGGCGGTCCTCTGGTGCCCGGTGGCCTGGCTGCTGTACGACGCGCTGGGCATTCCCATCTTGCCGGCCTCGTCGGCGCTCCTCGCGCTGGTGTTGGGCACCGCCGCGCCGGCCTGGCTCGAGGCCGATGCGCGCATCCGCGGCGCCCTGGCATTCGGTGCCGCCGTCCTGGTCGTCACGGCGGCCGTGGCGGCGGCGGCCGCGCAGCCCTTCAGTGCCGACAATCCGCGCAAGCTCAACCTCTGGTACAGCCTGGACGCCGGCGCGAACGAGGCGCGCTGGCTCGCCTCCGCGAGCACCGGGCCGCTCCCGCGCGAGCTCGCCGCGGCGGCGCCGTTCGGCCGCGCGCCGGGCGCCGCGCTTCCCTGGGCCCCGCGCGTGCAGGCGTACTCGGCGCCGGCGCCCGCCCTCGCCCTGGCCGCGCCGGAGCTGGTCGTCGAGGAGCAACGGTCCGAGGGCGGCACGCGGTCGATCCGGGCCCGGCTGCGCTCGCCGCGCGGGGCGTCGCTGGCGGGAATCGCCTTGCCGGCCGAGCGCGTGAGGTCCGTGCGCATGAACGGGACCAGCGGCCCCGACACCTCCTCCAAGAACCGCGTCGGCGCCGCATTCGGGGATCTCCGCTCGTGGCGCGGATACGTCTGCACGACCACGGGGTCCGAGGGCGTGCGGATCGAGCTGGAGCTTTCCGGGACCGGCCCGGTCGAAGCATATCTGTGGGACGCATCTCCGGGCCTGCCGGAGCAGGGGGCGGCGATCTTCTCCGCCCGCCCGGCGTGGGCGGTCCCGTTCCAGACCGGCGATCGGACGCTCGTCGTCGGGAAGGTCCGCCTGTAGTCGGAATTTGGCAATCGGCCGCCTGGCAAAATTCCAGCCGCATCATGCACACGCCGCGTCTTGACCCGCGTTCCAGCCATGCTGCAGGGTCCGCCTCCCTCCAACCGAAAGGGACCGCGAAACATGAGCTCCAAGCGACTCCGCGTCGTGTGCGTCTGCTCTGCGGCAGCTCTTCTCCTCGGTGGCACCGTCGTCGCCACCCGCCTCGCCCGCGCCAGCACCTTCCAGAAGATCACCGTCACGGTCGGAACGAACGTGGCGGCGGCGGTCTCGCCCGCCGACGGCCACATCGTGATGGACCTGCAGGGCGTCCTCTGGTCGCTGCCGAAGACCGGCGGCGCTGCCCAGCGGCTCACCGAGGACTTCCTGGAGCCGGCCCGGCCCGACTTCTCCCCCGACGGCAGGTCGGTCGCATTCCAGGCGTACAAGGGCGGCACGTTCCACATCTGGGTGATGAACCAGGACGGCACGGGGGTGCGCCAACTCACCTCCGGCCATGGCGACGATCGCGAGCCGCGCTTCTCCCCCGACGGCACGAAGATCGCGTTCTCCTCCGATCGCGCATTCAACGGGACCTACGACATCTGGGTCGTCGACCTGGCCGGCAACCTGACGCAGTGGACGAACACCGCCACCATCGACGAGTTCGAGCCCACCTGGACCCGCGACCACCCTGCGCAGCTCGCCTACGTCATCGGCACCGGCATCGTGAAGAGCGCCGCCGGCGCCCCGGCCACCCAGGTCGTGGCGCCCACGGGCCAGACGGTGCACTCGCCGGCGTATTCCCCGAGCGGCAGCCAGATCGCGTGGGTACAGGCGGCGAGCAACAAGAGCCGGCTGGTCGTGCGCAACCTGAGCAGCGGGAGCACCACCGAGTACACGACGCCCCGGAACGACGTGTTCCCCTTCTACCCGCAGTGGCTGTCCGAGACGTCCGTGCTCCACACCGCGGACGGGCAGATCCAGACGACCGACCTGACCACTGGGAAGACTTCGCAGGCGATGGCGTTCAGCGCCGCCTTCGACGTCAACCGGCCCCGGTTCGACCGGAAGAAGTTCGACTTCGACAGCCGCAAGAAGCAGCAGGCGAAGGGCATCGTCGGCCCGGCGCTCTCGCCCGACGGCACGCGCGTGGCCTTCGAGGCGCTCAACCAGATCTGGGTGATGCGGATCGGCGAGGAGCCGCAGCCGCTCACCGGCGATGGCTATTACAAGACCGACGTCGCCTGGTCGCACGACGGGACCAGGCTGGCCTTCTCCACCGACCGGGCCGGCACGATGGACGTCTGGGTGCACGACTTCAAGACCGGCGCGGAAACGAACGTCACCAAGAACGCGAACGAGGCCGAGGTCTCGGCGGCGTGGTCGCCCGACGACAAGTCGATCGCGTTCCAGGACCACCTGGGGATCACCTGGACGGTGGAGATCGCGACCGGGCAGACGAAGCCGGTGGGCCCGGTCGACGGGAAGGGTCTACCCACCCTGGTGCTCTTCGCGCCCAGCAAGCCGTCGTGGCACGCGAGCGGGAACACCATCGCCATCGGCGCCCTCAAGCCGTACACGCGCCGCTTCCGCGAAGGGACCAGCCAGATCCTCACCGTGGACCTGAGCACCGCCGCGACGACGTATACCGAGCCCGAGCCGTTCGAGTCGCTCTCCACTCGCGGGGAAGACGGTCCGGTCTATTCGCCCGACGGCAAATGGGTCGCGTTCGGAATGCGCAGCGTGCTCTTCGTCCGCCCGGTGGACGCGAATGGCGTGCCGACCGGAAAGGCGCAACAGGTCACCAGCGAGGCCAGCGACGCGCCGACCTGGAGCGGCGACTCGCGGCGGATCCTGTATCTCTCGAATGGACAGCTGCGGCTGATCGACCGCGACGGGTCGAACGCGCGCACCATCCCGGTCGAGTTGAGCTGGCGGCCGGAGCAGGCGACCGGTCTGACCCTGATCCACGCGGCGCGCCTGTGGGACGGGCGGGGATCGCAGGTGCAGACCAACGTGGACATCGTCGTCGCCGGAAATCGCATCCGGAGCATCCAGTCTCACAAGGACTCGGCCCACCGGGGCGCGATCGCGAACAACGGGCACGTGCTGGTCGCCACCGACAAGCAGACGGTCGTGCCCGGCCTGTGGGAGTCGCACACGCACGAGTGGATCGAAGGCAGGTTCTACGGCGACAAGCTGGGCCGGCTGTGGCTCGCCTACGGCGTCACCTCCCTCAACTCGGTCGGCGATCCGGCGTACCGGGCCGTGGAGACGCGCGAGTCTTTCGGCTCCGGATCGCGGGTCGGCCCGCGCTTCTTCGCCACCGGCGAGGCGGTCGACGGCGAGCGCGTCTTCTACAACTTCATGCGGCCGGTCACCCGGCACGATCAGCTCGAGCTCGAGGTGTCGCGCGCGGCGGCCCTCGAGTACGACATGGTGAAGACGTACGTGCGCCTGCAGCACGACTGGCAGGCCGAGGTGGCGCGCACGGCGCACGACCGGATGGGCGTGTGGACCGCGTCGCACTACATGCTGCCCGGGCTGGCGCACGACATGGACGGGCAGACCCATGTGAGCGCGACCACGCGGCTCGGCTTCCCGTACACGCGGTCGGCGGCGGGCATCAGCTACGACGACATGACCTCGCTGTTCGCCCAGGCCGGCATGTTCGACATCTCGACCACCTTCAACGCCTCGCTCTACGCCGAGGACCCGACGATGGTGGAGGACAAGCGGCTCGCCCTCCTCAACCCGGCCTGGGACCAGGCGGGGCTGGTCGCCAAGCGGAACGGCGCGCTGGCGAACGACCAGACCGTCAGCCTGGACAGCCTGGCCAAGGAGGAGGCGACCGTCTCGGGGATGATCGACAAGGGCGGCATCGCGCTGGCGGGCACGGACTCGCCGCTGGACAACGTGGCGACCGCGCTGCACCTGAACCTCCGTGCGCAGGAGAAGTTCGGAGGCCGCCCGAACTGGAGCGTCCTGCAGACGGCCACGTACCTGCCGGCCAAGGCGTTCGGCTTGCTCGACGACCTGGGCACGCTGGAAGCGGGAAAGCTGGCTGACCTGGTGATCGTCGACGGAGATCCGCTGGCGCGGATCAAGGACCTCGCGAACGTGGCGCTGGTGATGAAGAACGGCCGCGCGTACGCGCTCGACGAGCTCGAGGCGCCGTTCAGCGGGTCGCGCACGGCCGCGGCGTCGCCTTTGCTGTCGGCGCCCAGGCACGGCAAGGACGCGAAGTTCTGGTGGCACGACCCCGAAGAAATGATCGAGGACGACCACAAGTAATCCGGACGGGCGGCGGAGCCGGCGCTCGCGCGCCGCTCCGCCGCCGCGGTTCAGGTCTCCTGGGTCGAGCTCCAGGAACCGTTCGACGACGCGCCGTAGAGCTTGCCGTCCGCCGCGCTGGCGAAAACGTCGAGCCGCCAGCGACCCCAGGCGCAGGCGAGCGAAAAGCCGGTGAAGGGGATCGGCTCGCCGGCGGCGGAGCGCGGCATTCCGAGCGACTGTGCCCGCGTCCACGAGGCACCGTTCCAGGTCCGGCCCAGCAGATCGCCCCCCGGACCGCGGGCGAAGACATCGAGCCGCGTCGTTCCCCCTCCGCAGGCGACCGGCGCGCTGGTGAGAGGCAAGGGCACGTCGACGAAGTGCGAAGCCGGATCCAGCTCGTCGAGAGAGTGGACCTTCGCGAACGGGGCCCATGCGCCTGCCTTCCACCATTTGACCAGGAGCTCGCCGGCCGGGCCTCGGGCGAAGACCGCCATCGCGGCATCTCCGCAAGCGGCCGCCGAGATCCCGCCGCAGATGGGCAGGTCCGCTTCGGAACCGGACGGCAGCCCTCCCAGAGCCTCTACTTCGGAGAACCCGGACCGATCCCAAACGCAGTGCAGCAGCTCCCCCGACGGGCCGACGGCGAACACGTCCATCTGCCCGGGCGCGCGGCTGCACGCGGCCGGCGCGCCGGCCAGCCCGCGCGGGACCGACCGGTCGCCGACGCGCACTTCCGGCGTTCCGATGGACGCGAAGTCGCGCCATTCGCCGCCGGCGAACGTCCCGTGCAGCAGCTCGCCGTCGGGACCGCGGGCCACCAGCTGGATCTCGTCCTCCCCGGTCGCGCAAGCGGCGATGGGCCAGTCGAAGGGCACGTTCGGGATTCCGCCGCGGGCACCCGGGAAGGCCAGGGCGCGGAAGTCCGTCCATGACTCGCCGTCGCGCTGCCGCTGGAGCAGCTCGCCGCGCCGGCTTCGCGCGAACAACGCAAGGCGTCGTTGTCCAAGCGCTACGGCCGCCGGAGATGAGACCTCGCTCGCCACCTCGGCCCAGAGCTCAGGCATGGCTTGCTTTTGCAAGGAATCGCAGGCGCAGTCCAGGATCCGACTGACGGGCTGCGCATTGACTTCGTTTCCGCCCGCGACGTAGCGCCGCACTCACCGAAAGGAGGGCGGCACATGGCCAAGAAGCTCCCCGGTTCCCGAGAAGAGGATTCCTGGTTCGACGAGGATCAGCTCGACGGTCTGGTCCGGGCGGACGAGGCCGACGACCTGCGCGGTCCCATTCCCACGCAGATGGTCTCGAACGGCGAGTACCTGCCCAACCCGCAGACCGAGAAGCAGAAGGAGGTCGAGTTCCGCATCAAGGAGCTCGCCGACCGCGCCTCGAAGAAGCTGGGCGTCAGCCGGCGCAAGTTCCTCGGCAGCTCGGGGGGAATCGCCGCGTCCTTCATCGCCATGAACGAGGCCCACGGGGCGGAGTTCTTCAAGGTCAGCAAGGACGAGATGTTCGAGCCCGACGCGCACGCCCAGAACGCGCCGCCTCGGGACCTGTTCGTGTTCGACGATCAGCTCCACACCATCCGGTCCAGCCGGATCGGACCCGGGAATACGCTCCGCGACATCGCCGAGGGCAACCACAGCTCGCTCAACCCGCGCGATCTTCCCGACGAGAACGGGAACGTGAACTTCCCCTGGAACCCGAAGCTCATCGGACTGGAAAACCTCAACTCGAACTTCCACCTCATCCAGTTCATGAAGGACGTCTACATCAACAGCCAGGTGACCATCGGCGTCCTGAGCAACAACACCTCCGCCGCGGTCCCCGATCTGCAGGGGCAGCGGCCGCCGCGGAGCATCAGCGAGTCGGAAGCCGGCGAGTTCCTGACCGCGACGCAGACGGCCTCGGTGCGGGATTGGGTGAACGAGATCGCCGGCTCGACGCGCATGCTCGCCCACGGCCAGCTCTTTCCCGGCAAGGGCAACCAGCACGATCCTGTGTTCGAGGACTTCCACCGCTGGCAGATCGAGAACCTGAAGCCCGATTCGTGGAAGGGCTACACATCCGCCAACTCGACCAAGCTGGTCGACCCGGTGACCGGAAAGCCCGACCCGGCCAGCGCGATGACCCGGTGGCGGCTCGACGACGAGCACGCGGCGGTGATGTTCGGCGTCATCCTCGAGGACCGGTACAAGGAGTACGCGAGGAGGCACCCGGGCTTCTACAACATCTGCATCCACAAGGGCCTGTCGACCGGCGCGGCGGATACCGATCCGCCGGGCGGCACGAGCATCGACAAGAGCAGCGTGCCGCTGGGCTTGCCGGACGACATCCCGGCCGCCGCCGCGATGTACCCGAAGCTCAACTTCCTCATCTATCACTCGTGCATCAAGTCCGGGTTCTGGATGGGCTCGCCCCCGCCGCCGCAACCGGGGTCGCCGCCGCTGCCGCCGGGCGCCTATGACAACTTGAAGTCGGGGATCCTGCGCGAGGGCGTCCCGAACATCCACTGGAGCACGCAGTTCCTGCAGACCTCGGCGCCGTTCAGGAACGTGTACGCGGAGATGGGGACCACCTTCGCCTCCTGCGTGATCACGTTCCCCAGCGTCTGCGCCCACCTGCTCGGGCAGGCGCTGAAGTACTTCGGCGAGGACCGGATCGTCTTCGGCTCGGACTCCGTCTGGTACGGCTCGCCGCAGTGGCAGATCGAGGCGCTGTGGCGGTTCCAGATCCCGGATCGGTTCCCGAACATCGACCGGAACGGGGCCGCGCTCCCCGGCGGCACGCGGCAGCAGTGGGGATACCCGCAGCTCACGCAGACCGCCAAGCGGAAGATCCTGGGACTCAACAACGCGCGGCTCTACGGCATCCGCAACGTGAACGGCCGCCTCACCAACCTGCCGGACGGATGCGACGCGGAAGACGACCGCGCGCGCGACGGGTACCATCCCGTTCCGTTGAACTTCGAGTCGCTGATCCCCATCTCGCTCAAGCGGACGATGGAGTTCTCCGGATTCGCCATGGACGACCGCCTGTCCAGGATGCGGCGCGAGTACCTGGCGATGGGCGGTCCGTCGAGCAACACGCGCTACGGCTGGCTGCGGAAGCGCGCGTAGCCGTCGCGGAGGAGCTCGACACTAGGTCTTCCATTTCCGGATGGTGACCGTGGTCCCGCGGTCACCGTCCGACTCGATGTGGAACTCGTCGACCAGCCGCTTCACGCCCGGCAGGCCGAACCCAAGGCTGCCCGAGGTGGAGAACCCGTCGCGCAGCGCCAGGTCGACGTCGGCGATCCCGGGCCCGTGGTCGTGCGCGATGACCTGGATTCCGCGCCGGTTGGGAGGGCCGTCGAGAATCTTGAGACGGATCTCTCCCTGCTTCGCGTAGGTGACGATGTTGCGGGCCAGCTCGGAGATCGCGGCGGCGATCAGCGTGGCCTCGCCGGAGGTGAAGTCCAGCGCTGCCGCGAGCGAGCGACCTTTCTGCCGAGCCGTGACGATGTCCTGGTCCGTCCGGATGGGGACCTGGGTCTCGTGTTCCAAGGGGCTTGACCTGCCAGCAGGAATGGTCCCGGCGGCGCATTCTCGCAATCAGGTGAACACTGGAAGGTGGCCAGGGTGCGCGCCCGAACGCTGGAGCCGCGAAGCCCGGCGAGCCGCGTGCGTCACGGCTGGACGAGGCCACGGCGGATCGCGTAGCGAACGAGCCCGGCGGTCTCGTGGATGTCGAGCTTGCGCATCAGCCGCGCCCGGTGCGACTCGGCGGTCTTGGCGCTGATCCCGAGGATCGTCGCCACGTCCTTGGTGGACCGGCCCTCGCCCACCATCTGCAGGACCTGGCGTTCCCGCGGCGTGAGGGGGTCGACGGGGATGTCGGCCTTGGAGAGGTATGCCTCGACGACGGCACGCGAGACGTGCGGGCTCAGGTAGATCCCGCCGCGTGCGACCTGCTGCACCGCCTCGACCAGGTCGGTCGCCGCCTGGTTCTTGACCACGTATCCCTTCGCCCCGGCGCGCAGCGCCTCGCTCACGTACTGGACCTCGCCATGGCGGGTGACCAGGACGGTCTTCGTCCTCGGCCAGGCCTTCTGGATCTCCCGCGCGGCGTCGAGCCCGTTCAAGAGCGGCATGCCGATGTCGAGGATCGCGACCTCCGGGTGGAGGGCCGCCACCAGCAGCAGGGCTTCCTGGCCGTCGGACGCTTCGCCGGCCACCTCGATCCCCGCCTTCTCGAGCAGCGCCCGGACGCCTTGGCGGACGAGCGCGTGGTTGTCGGCAAGAACGACACGCATGTCAGTCCTCGATCGGGACGTCGGCGATCAACTCCGTCCCCCGGCCTGGTTGGGAGCGGATCTGCAGCTTGCCCCCGGCCGCTTGCAGGCGCTCCCGCATTCCCACCAATCCCAATCCGCCCCGCGCTCCTTGCGCCAGCGTGGAGAGGTCGAAGCCGCTCCCGTCGTCGCGGATGGAGCAGCGGAGGTTTCCTTTGCCCCGGCGGGCGATCTGGATGGTCGCGTTCCTCGCCCGCGCATGCCTGACCACGTTGGTGAGCGCCTCCTGCACGACGCGGTACAGCACCGTCTCGACCTTGGCCGCGGCGCGGCGCGCGAGGGAATTCTCGATCCGGATCCCCAGGCCGGCCCGCCTCGAGATCCCCTCGGCGAGGAGCTGCAGCGCGGGGACGAGGCCGAGGTCGTCGAGGATCGTGGGACGCAGCTCGTGCGAGAGGCGGCGCAGCTCGGTCTCGGCGCGATCGAGCATGCAGCCCACTTCCCGCAGCCGCTCGCGCAGCATCGGAGGCAAGTCGTCGCCCACCACGGAGATCGCCAGGCGCGCGGCGTCGAGAAGCTGCCCCGCCTCGTCGTGCACCGAGTGCGCGATGCGCTGGATCTCCCGCTCCATCGTCTCGTTCAGCTTGCGCAGGGCGGAAGTGGCCTCGCGGAATCCGCGGTGCGCCATCTCGTACGGAGAAAGGCTTTCCGCCAGGAATTCTCCCGCGCGAACGATCTGCTCGGTCAGCGCGGCCGATCCAGGGCCGCGCGTGGAAATCCCCGCGAGCGCTTCGTGGTGCATGGCCACGAGCTCCAGGATCCCGAGCCCGCGCGAGAAACCGTGCCGGCCAATCTCGTAGGCGCGGCGGAGCGCGCCTTCGCTCGTTTCGACTAGATTGGCTCGCAACGCGTCGGCGTAAAGGGCGGCCAGTTCGCGGCGAGCCCGCACACCGGTAGCCGTCGCTACCAATGCATCCGGCGCCACGACTTCACTCATTCGACTGCCCTTTTGGGCCTTTGGACGAGCCCCGCAACCCGTCGATACCGCTGTTTCATTAGTGTACGGACGAAAGCGGCCGGTTGGAAGTCCCTCGACGCGCAGACCGTCGCCGCCCTGCAACCGGCGAAGCGCGCCGGAAGGGCCGCTCGGGGGCTTGCTTGTTCAAAGCAGGGACGAGCGATATTGGGTCAATCGCCAAAGTCGCGTTGCCAAATGCAGACAGCTGCGCTTCGTCAGCCTTGCTGGCCGCGCAGCCACGCGGCGACGGCCTCGGTCCGGCTGCGCAGGCCGTGCTCACGCAGCAGGCGATCGACGTGCGTGCGCACGGTGCGATGCGCCAATCCGAGGCGCTCAGCGACTTCCTTGTCGGAGAGCCCCGAGGCGATCAGCGCCAGGACCTGCGACTGCCGCGGCGTCAGCCGGAGGCGGCTCACCGAAGCTTCCAGCCGGCGGTAGGCGCCGGAGGCGTGCGCCGCCAGCTCGGCGATCACCTCGCCGTTGCCGGAGAAGGCGTCGGGACGGAACGATCCCAGGTACGTCAATCCGACGACGCGCCCTTCGGTCGCGAGCGGGACGTAGATCGACGACCGCAGCGGCGGCGGCACGGCGATCCGCACGTCCTCGTCCTCGCGCTGCGCCCGGCCGGACACGATCCAGAACAGCGCCAGCGCGCGCTCGCGCACGAGCTCCAGGGTCGAGCCGGAGCAGTCGGAGGTGGCGTGCACGTCGACCAGCGGCTCCCCTCCCGGCCGGGCGATGACGGCCGCGCCGACGTCGAAGTCGACGGTGCGCTCCAGCGCCCGCGGGAGCATTCCGGTCAAGTGCGCGTACGACCTCGCCTCCACCGGCAGCTCCGCCGCCGGTCGCGCGCTCTCGGGCTGTTCCGCGGCGGCTTCGCCTCGCGCGCTGGGCGCCGCGACCTGGTCCAAGAGCGCGCGGATGGCGGCGGCGAATCCGTCCGCGCCCACGCCGGCAGGGAGGATCACGGCGGGATGGTCGCGGAATTCGGCGAGCAGCCTGGGCAGGTCGGACTCGGGCGCGGCGATCACCGCGGGAATGCCCGGGAACACGTCGCGCAGCCGGGTGACGGCCTCGCCCGCCGATCTCCCCGCCGCGAACAGCAGCGCTGGATCGCCGCCCGCCGCCGCTTGGGTCGCCTCCTCCGCGCTCGACACGGCCATGACGAGCGAGGACGACCCGAGCCTCTGCCGGAGGCCCGTCGCGAGCAGCGGGTCCTCCATGACCGCGAGCACGGTGGGAACCGGCGAGGTCTCCCCCGCGGGACCCGGTTCGGCTGCCAGCGCGTCCGCCGCCTGCGTCAGCTCGTCGAGCGCGGCGAGGAAACGCCGGACCGCCAGTTTCCCCGCCTTGTCGCCTGCCGCCGCACCGCTTGCCTCCCAGCTGCGGAAGACGCGCTCGACGCGCGTCCGCACGATCCCCGCAAGAGGAGATTCCCTCAGGTCCATGCCCATGGCTTCCATCAGCACCACACTATAGCCATCCGCCTGGTTTCCCTGGAGGAGGAGGCCTTTGGAACATACCCAAGAGTTGGATTCCGTGCTCGCGGTGCGCGACGCGGGCAACGCCGGAACCTACCGTGATTTGGAGCGGATAGCGCGGGCCCTGGAGGCGGCCTCCGAAGGGGACTTTCGCGCCCGCGCCCAGGTCGACGGCGCCGGCGTCCTGGGCCGGATCGGCTCTTCCGCCAACCGGCTGATCGCGCGAAATGCCAATCTCGTCAGGGAGATGTCGCGGATCACGCGCCGCGTCGGCACCGAGGGCATCCTGCAGGAGCGCGCCTCGCCCGCCCTCCTGCCGGGCAGCTATGGGGAAGTCCTCTCCTCGCTCAACGAGGTGTTGGATCGGCTCACCTGGCATGCGAAGGAGACCGCCACCGTCGCCCGGGCGCTCGAGCAAGGCGAGCTCGCGCACACCATGCCGCTGGAATCGCCGGACGGCCTGCCGCTGCGGGGGCAGCCCCTGCGCATCGCCCGGAGCATGAACGCGCTGGTGGGGAGGTTGCGCGCCATCCGGTCCGAGGTGATCCGCATCGCCGGCGAGGTCGGCACCGCGGGGCGGCTGGGCGGGCAGGCGGAAGTGCGGGGCGCGGAGGGAGCGTGGAAGGAGCTGGTCGGGGCAGTGAACCTTCTCGCGGCGAACCTCACTTCCCAGGTCCGCAACATCGCCGCGGTCACCACGGCGGTCGCGCGCGGCGACCTGTCGCGCAAGATC
>Ga0137396_10000467_pt1 | contig 19317 bp, 15 predicted proteins | sample czc16metaG_FD_108284 | JGI IMG/M metagenome (GOLD analysis project Ga0137396, IMG submission 108284) | Vadose zone soil microbial communities from Angelo Coast Range Reserve, California, USA - czcobulk3.16 metaG | ecosystem: Environmental > Terrestrial > Soil > Vadose zone | place: USA...
ACCCCTTCGCGGCCCGCGCCGCGCGGGAGTAGGCGCCGCGCGCCTCCGCCTGCGCGCCGCGCGCGGCGGCGGAATCCCCCGCCGCGAGGAGGACCGGGACCGAAGCCGACTCATCCGGGCCCGACGGGAGCGCTCCCCGGCTGCCGGAACATCCGGCGAGGGCGAACGCCGCGACGAGGAAAACCCCGGCGTAGACAAGTCTAGGCATGAAGAAGCTTTCGCTCCTTGAAGCTCGCGTACGCGTCCTTCGCGACCACCACGTGGTCGAGGATGTCGATGCCGAGGATCCGCCCCGCCTCGACCAGCCGGCGGGTGATGGCGAGGTCCTCCTCGCTCGGCGTCGGATCGCCGGAAGGATGATTGTGCGCGAGGATCAGGCTCGCCGCGGAGACCGCGATCGCGGGCTGATAGACTTCGCGCGGGTGCACGATGCTCGCGTTCAGGCTTCCGATCGAGATGATCTCGCGCCGAAGCACCTGGTTTCGGGAATTCAGGTAGAACCCGACGAAGTGCTCGCGATTCGCGGCTCGGATGTCGCGTGTGAGATCGAACACGGTCTCGGGTCCCCGCACGAGGGCGACGGCGTCGCCGTCGGGCCACAGCCTCCGGCCCAGCTCCGCGGCCGCGAGGAGCTGCGCGGCCCTCGCCGGGCCCACGCCCCTCACTTGCAGAAGCTCCTCCACCGGCACACGGTGCAGCCGGCGAAGCGGAATCGCAGCCGTGACCCGGCTCGAGAGCTCCAAGATCCCTTCCCCCGCGCTGCCCGTTCCGAACAGAACGGCGACCAGATCCGCGTCGGTCAGGACGCCCGGACCTGAGCCGAGCAACCGTTCACGGGGCCGCTCGCCGTTCGCCATGTCGTCGATCGTGGGTCGTTTCGTCCGCCGCATCCCAGTTCCCTCCCTGAGAGCGGGGCCATCGTGTGAGAAGCGAGGTGGCCCGATGCTAGGGAGGAAACGGGCGCGGCGCAAGCGCGATCCTAGAGCTTGAGGTCCTTGTTGAGGATCTCGATCTTGGCGCGCGACCGGAGCCGCTCCGTCCACGCCGCGGTTCGCTGCTCGAAGAGCTCCATCTTGAGCTCGTCGCGATGCTCCGCGAACTGCTTCGGACTGAGCGTCGCGACGGAATCGACCACCGCGTAGAGCGTCCCGATGGACCCCGGGTGCGGCCGCAACACGGTGCCCGGGCGCGAGGAAAAAATCTCGTCGTACAGCGTGGAGTCCCGGGAGAGAAGCGAATCACGCGCGAGATCCGGAATGGGGCCGCGGCGCGGGAAGGCGCGCGAGGGCCTCAGTCCGCCGAGCGGGAGCGCGAGCGCCTCGAGGTCCTTCCCGGCCTTGAGCTCCCGCCGGAGCGCGGCGTCGATGGAATCCGCCAACGCGCGTCTCCGATCGGCCTGCATTCCGCGGATCGCCTCTTCCTTCATTTCTTCGAAGGTGGCCGGCCTTGACGGCACCGACCGCGTGAGACGCGCCACGATGAAACCTCTCTCGACGGGGATCGGACGCGACACGCCTCCCTCCGGAAGCGATCCGATGCGGGATTCCATGTCCGGAAGGCTCCCGAGCCCGGGGACCGGCTCGAGCGGGCCGATCGGACCGACCGTGGACGCTCCGCCATGGGACTTGGCCAGGTCCCCGAAGTCAGCGCCCGGCTTCGCGGCCACTTCCGCGAAGGAGGCCGCGAGTTTCGCGGCGAGCGAATCCGCGACGCTCTCGCCCAGGACGCCCCGGATTTCCTGGCGGGAATCGTCGAGCGTTCGGAGTCGCTGCGGGGTCACGCTCTCGACCCGGATGATATGGAATCCGAACTGGGTCTCCACCAGCGTGCTGATCTCACCGGGCTTCAAGGCGAAGGCGGCGTCGCCGAACTCCTTCACGACCTGGCCGCGCGTGATCTCGCCTAAGTCCCCTCCCTTGCTCGCCGAGGCGCGGTCGTCGGAATACTCCTTCGCCAGCGCCCCGAAATCCTCCCCCGCCTTGACCCGCTTGAGGATTCCGAGCGCCTTCGTCCTGGCCGCGCTCCGCGCGACCGGCCCGTCTCCGGGGCGGAATCCGATCAGGAGGTGACGCGCGTGCGCCTGCGCGGGGACCGTGAACTCGAGCGGGTGGCCCTCGTAGTAGGCCCGGATCGAGTCCTCGGGAACCGGGGCGGAGTCAGCCCTCACCTTGGCAAAAAGGACGTAGTCGAACGCCCAGCGCCGAGGCGTACGGTACCGGTCGTGATGCGCCTCGAAATAGCTCCGGGCATCCTGCTCGGCTTCGCTCCGGCGCTTCGCCTCCACCTCCGAGCGCGCGATCGCGCGGATCGCCTCGTAGGGGGGTTTGAATCGCTCGTTCACCTCGATCACGCGGGCAACGAAGACCGAATCGCGCAGCGCCCGCGGACCGGCCACGGTCCCCGAGGTCGTCTTGTAGAGCGAATCGAGAAGCGATCCTTCGAGCAGGATCGGCTGCTCCGGCGGCTGCCCCTGGTAGATCGAGACCTCGTCGAGCCGGGCGCCGAACCGCCGCGCGACCTCATCGGGACGGTCTCCCCGGCGGAGCCGGGCCGCCGCTTCGCCCATCGTGCGGAACGCCAGATCGAGCTGGCGCTCCTTGCGCACGAGATCGGGAAGCGTCTTCAAGACCGAGTCGGCCCAGGAACGCGCCGTGTCGGGCATCGAGGAGCCCTTGCGGATGCGCTCGAGCGTCCGTGCCACGTCGCGCTCCGAGACGGGGCGTGGGTCCACGAACGAATCCGTGGCGCGGGCGACCACCGCCGCGCGCAGGAGCGGCACGCGGTAGCGGTCGGGACGCAAGGCGTAGTCGATGCGGGCGATCGAATCGATCTCCGCGTCCCGGAGCTCGGCCTCGGCCCGGCGCTTCGCGATCGCGGCCACTTCCCGGAGCGGCCGCGTGACCGCCCCGCGATGCTCTTCGAGCCGGGCCACGACGAATAAAGGTCCGACACGGATCGGTTCCGGGAACCATCGCTTCGGCCGCGCCGCGTGGATCGCCGCAACAAGGGCATCGGAACGGCCCAGCCCCCGGATCGGATCTCCCAGGTGGAACGTGCCTGTGTCCTTCACCCCGCCGAAATCCTTCGCCAGAGCCTCCACGGATCCGCCCTTCTCGAGCGAGGCGAGGAGCGCTTTCGCGGTGATGAGGCCCTGGGCCTCCGCGACGGCGCGGAGCGTGTCGGACATCGATCCATGCAGCTCGATCGGCACCCGGATGTAGGTGAGCCGCGCCTCCTCGGTGGACTTGAAATCGTCGGGGTGGCTCTCATAGTAGGCTCGAACCCGCTCGGCGGTGACCGGCGGCTCGAGAGAAACCGCGTCGGGACTGAGCCAGAGGTACCGGATCGACGCCTGCGCCGTCCTGCTCTGGAATTCCTTGCGAAGCTCGGACTCCGGGACCGCGTAGCGGGTCTTCATCCATGCGATGTACTTGTCCAGGAGCACCGCGTTCCGCACCTGATCCACGATCACCCGGTAATTCGATTCGGGCGAGAACTTGAACTGCTGGAATTTCGCCGGATCGAACTTCCCGTTCGTCTTGAAGTAGTCGTTTCGCTGCAGGCGCGCGTCCAGCTCCGCCTCGGTCGCCGTGAACCCGCGACGCTTGGCATCCGCGACCCAGAGCCGCTCGCGGACGAGCTCCTGGAAGACGTTTTTCCGGAGCAGGGATTTCTCGTCCTCGTTGAGCTTGCGTCCGGCGCGCGCCTGGATCTCCGCGAAATAGGGCTCCGCCAGCCGGTCCCACTGAAGCTTCGTGATCGAGATCCCATCGACGACGGCGAGCACTTCGAGGTCGCCGTGTCCGGGAGCGAGCGCTTGCGGAGCCGTGCGGGACGGCGCGGAGGGGGTCGTTCGGGCCCTCACGGGCGACACCCCGCGGGAGGCTTCAGCGCGCGGCGGCGAGGGCCGGGCGGTGGAGCGCGCGGCGGCATCGGTGCAAAGGAGGAAACCGACGAGCAGCGTCACGGCCGCGGCGAGCATACGTACGTTACGAGCGCGTTTCACGGGATGCGCACGAGTTTATTCAGGACGTCGGGAGCTGTCTATGCCAATTACCACCCAAGTACCCGTTTTTCTCCAAGGCGGAGGTTGATGGGGAAGGAACCGATCCACTACGATGTCGGCCGCGCTCCTCTCGAGGGACCGCGACATTACCCGGTTTAGGGGGATTCCATGCCGCCCGATCATGAATCCAACGTCGCCGAGCGTCTCTCCGCGGAAGACCTTCTGGAAGCGTGGCACCTGCTCGTTCCCGAGGATCGCTTGGAGAGTTTCCATGCCCTGCCGCGACCCGAGGCGGAAGAGCTGTTCCTGAGCCTGAGCGCGCACGACCAGGCGGAGCTTTTGCGCGCGTTGCCACCCCCGGAACGCCGGTCCTGGATGCGGCTCCTGGCGCCCGACGACGCCGCGGATCTGGTGCAGGAGATCCCGCACGAGGAGCGGGAGGCAGTCTTGGCGCTCCTCGACGACGCCACCCGCAAGGAAGTGAACGGGCTTCTCGCCTACGCGGAGGACGACGCGGGCGGGCTCATGAATCCGCGGTATGTGCGCGTGCGCCCCGACATGAGCGTCGACGAGGCGATCACGTATCTGCGCAGGCAGGCGGCGGAACGCGCGGGGACGATGCACTACGCCTACGTGCTCGATCCGGAGCAAAGGCTGCGCGGCGTGGTTTCCTTCCGAAAGCTCCTGTCGGCGAAGCCGGATCAGAAAGTCCAGGAAGTCATGCAGACCGATCTCATCAAGGTCCCCGAGAAGATGGATCAGGAGGACCTGAGCCGTCTCTTCGCGACCTACCGTCTCATGGCCTTTCCGGTCGTCGACGAGCATGGGCACATGAAGGGGATCGTGACCGTGGACGACATCGTCGACGTCGTGCGCGAGGAGGCCACGGAGGACATCCAGAAGATCGGAGGCACGGCCGCGCTCGACGCTCCCTATCTCAGGATCAGCATCGCCGACATGATCAAGAAGCGCGCAGGCTGGCTCGCCGCCCTCTTCATCGGCGAGACGCTGACCGCGACGGCGATGGGCTACTTCGAGGCGGAGATCGCCCGGGCCGTCGTCCTCGCGCTCTTCGTGCCGCTCGTGATCTCGAGCGGCGGCAACTCGGGCAGCCAGGCGACGACCCTGGTCATCCGCGCGATGGCCCTGGGCGAGGTACGGCTGCGCGACTGGTGGCGCGTCGTGCGCCGCGAGTTCTTCTCGGGGCTTGGACTCGGGCTCATCCTCGCCGCGATCGGCGCGGCGCGCATTCTCCTCTGGCAGGCCTTCTTCCACACCTATGGTCCGCACCATCTGCTCGTGGCGCTCACGGTGGCGGCGAGCCTGGTGGGGGTCGTCCTCTGGGGAACGCTCGTGGGGTCGTCGCTTCCGTTCCTGCTGCGCCGGCTCGGGTTCGATCCCGCGAGCGCTTCGGCGCCGTTCGTGGCGACGCTCGTGGACGTCACGGGACTCGTGATCTACTTCTCCACGGCGAAGATCGTCCTCTCGGGGGCGCTGCTCTGAGGGGGACCGTCCCGGACGGCCGGGCTGCGGACTTCAGGGAAGATGGAGGGACTCGCCCGCCTGCTCCTCCGCGTGATAGGAGCTCCGCACCAGGGGCCCGGAAGCCACCTGACGGAATCCGAGGGAGAGCCCGTACTCACGGTAATGGGCGAATTCCTCGGGGGGAGCGTAGCGCTCGAGTGGCAGGTGGGAGCCTGAGGGAGGGAGGTACTGCCCGAGGGTGACCATCGCGCAGCCGTGGGCCCTGAGGTCGCGCAGCAGCTCCTCCACCTCCTCCACCGTCTCCCCGACGCCGAGCATGATTCCCGATTTGGCCGGGATGCCGGGCGCCAACTCCGTGACCCGGCGCAGGAGCTCGAGCGAGCGCGTGTAGCGCCCCGCGGGGCGGACGCGCGGATAGAGCCGCTTCACCGTCTCCATGTTGTGGTTCAGGACGTCGGGGACGGCTTCGAGCACGCTCGAGAGCGCCTCCCGGCTCCCCATGAAGTCGGGAATCAGGACCTCCACGCGCGCGCTCGGAATCTCGGAGCGGATCGCGCGGATCACGGCGGCGAACTGGAAGGACCCTCCGTCGGGCAATTCGTCCCGGTTCACCGACGTCACGACGACGTAGCGGAGTCCCAGGCGGCGCGCGGCCTGCGCGACCCGCATCGGCTCCTCCGGATCCACCGGGAGCGGCTTCCCGCTCCGGATGTCGCAGAACGGGCACGCCCGCGTGCAGATGTTGCCGAGGATCAGAAACGTGGCGGTGTGCCGCGAGAAGCAATCGCCGATGTTCGGACAGTTCGCGCTCTCGCACACGGTGTGGAGGTCGAGGGTGCGCAAGATCGCCTTGGTCTCGAGGTAGGCTTTCCCGGCGGGGATCCTGGCCTTGAGCCAATCCGGGCGGCGCAGCGGCGCGGGCGTAGTACTCAGCCGCTCGTAGGAGCGGAGCGGCTTTCGCCTCTCCCCCGCCTCCGTTCTGCGGTCCGAAGGGAGCGAACGTGAGATCGGCGCGAAGGCGCTCGTGATCCCCTCGCTCGCGGACGCCTCCGGAGGCGCCCCTGCCCGGTCAGAAGTGGATGGATCGTCCATCGGTCGCGAACATGGCTTCCATGGTCGCCTCCGCGAGTGTCGGATGCGCGTGCACGACGTCCGCCAGCTCGAGCGCGGTCGCCTCGAAATGGCGCGCGACCACCGATTCCGCGATCTGCTCGGTGGCCTGGACCCCGATGATGTGAACGCCCAGAAGCTCCCCGCTCGTGGCATCCGCGACGGCCTTCACGAATCCGTCCCCCTCGCCGAGGATCCCGGCCTTGGGATTCGCGATGAACGGAAACTTGCCCACCTTGACCGCGCGTCCGGACGCGCGCGCCTGCGCCTCGGTCATCCCCATACTCGCGACCTGTGGATGACAGTAGGTGCAGTTCGGGATCGCCTGGTAGTTCACGGGGTGCGGGTGAAGCCCCGCGATCTTCTCCACCGCGACGAGCCCCTCGTGCGACGCAACGTGCGCGAGGGCGGGGCCGGGCACGATGTCGCCGATGGCGTAGATGCCGGCCACGTTCGTCTCCATCATGTCGTTCACGCGCACGTATCCACGCTCGAGCGCGATTCCCAGGGCCTCGAGGCCGATCCCGTCGGTGCAGGGCTTCCGGCCCGCGGCCATGAGCACGCGGTCCGTGTGGTAGCGCTGGACCTTGCCTCCGACCTCGACCTCGGTCCAGGCCTGGTCCCCGTCCACGCGGACGCTCCGGATCGAGGCGCCGACGAGAATCTCCATCCCCTGGCGGGTGAACGCGCGCTGCAGAGCCTCGGAGATCTCCGCGTCCTCGAGTGGCACCAGGCGCGGCTCCTTCTCGACGAGGATCACCTTGGAGCCGAAGGAGTGATTGATCGACGCGAACTCGACCCCCACCGCTCCGGCGCCGATCACGAGAAGGGACTCCGGCACGCGGTCGAGGCTCAGGATGTCGTCGCTCGAGAGCACGACCTTGCCGTCGACCGGCGCCATGGGCAACGAGCCCACGCGCGAGCCCGTCGCCAGCACGATCGCGCGGGCTCCCACTTCGCTCTTGGCGCCGGCGGCGTCGGTCACCTCGATCCGGTCCTTCGCCTTGAGGCTTCCTTTCCCTTTGATCGTGACGACCTTGTTCTTCTTGAGGAGGGACTCCGTGCCCATGAGGTTCTTCTTCACCACCCGGTCCTTACGTTCCATCGCGGCCTTGAGGTCGAGCGACGCCTCCGAGAGGCGGACCCCGAACTCGCCGGCCCGGCGCGCGAGGAGCAGAACCTCCGCGGTCTCGAGCAGCGCCTTGGTGGGAATACAGCCCACGTGGAGACACGTGCCCCCCACCTTGGCCTTCTCGACGAGCGCGGTCCTGAGCCCGAGCTGGCCCGCGCGGATGGCGGCCACGTACCCGCCGGGGCCACCTCCCAGGATGGCGACGTCGTAAGGTTCGCCGTTCATCGGGCCTCCTGGCTACGCCTTCTTCTGCTCGAGCCGCGCCCGGATGAGCGGCTCGAACAGGTCGATGGGGACCGGGAAGATGGTGGTCGAGTTGTTCTCGGTGGCGATCTCGGCGAGCGTCTGCAGATAGCGAAGCTGCATGGCGAGGGGCTGCGTGGCGATGACCGCGGCGGCCTCGGAGAGCTTCTGGGACGCCTGGAGCTCTCCTTCGGCGTTGATCACCTTGGCGCGGCGCTCGCGCTCCGCCTCCGCCTGCCGCGCGATCGCCCGCTGCATTTCTTGCGGAAGGTCGACGTTCTTCACCTCGACCGTGCTCACCTTGATGCCCCAGGGCTCCGTGTGCCGGTCGATCACCGCTTGGAGCTCCTGGTTGATCTTCTCGCGCTTGGAGAGCAGCTCGTCCAAATCGGACTCGCCGAGCGTGCTGCGCAGGGTGGTCTGCGCGATCTGGGACGTCGCGTAGAGATAATTCTCCACCTCGAGAACCGCGCGGTTCGCGTCGAGGACGCGGAAATAGATCACCGCGTTCACCTTGACCGACACGTTGTCCTTCGTGATCACGTCCTGGGGCGGCACGTCCATCGCGACCGTCCGAAGCTGGATCCGCACCATCTTGTCCACGATGGGGATCAGGAGGATGAGCCCCGGTCCTTTGGCCCCGATCGCGCGCCCGAGGCGGAAGACCACGCCGCGCTCGTACTCGCGCAGGATCTTGATCGCGCTCGAGAGCACCAGGAACGCCAGAAAGATCAGTACCGCCGCGGAAACCGAAAGCATCGCCATCCCCTCCCTAGGCCTTCCGAACGCGCAGCCGCATGCCGTCGACTCGATCGACGACCACGGGCGCGCCCTCCTCGATCCGTTCGTCCGATTCCGCCGCCCAGTATTCCCCATGCACGAAAATCCGTCCTCCGCGGCTCCCCAGCTCCGTCAACGCGACGCCGCGCTCCCCCAGGAGCCCTTCGCGGCCGGTCAGCGGCTTTCTCCGAAGCGCGCGGTACCCCGCGCCGACGACGAACGCGAAGAATAGCACCGTGGCCACGGCGGCGGTCAGGATCACCGAGAGCGAGATCCGCATGGCGCCTCCCTCCCCGCTCAACAAGATCACCGAGCCGAGCACGAGCGACACGACTCCGCCGAGAGCGAGCAGCCCGTGGCTCTGCACCTTTACCTCCACCAGGAAGAGCAGCATCGCGAAGAGAATCAGGAACAGTCCCGTCGTGTTTACCGGCAGCGCCTGAAAGGCGAGGAAGGCCAGGAGAATGCAGATGCCTCCGACGATCCCGGGCAGGATCGCGCCGGGATTGGACAGCTCGAAGAGAAGCCCGTAGAAGCCGAGGATGAAGAGGATGTAGGCGACATTCGGATCGAGAATTCGTCCGAGGAACTTCTGCCTCCAGCTCGCGGCGACCTCATGGCGCACAGCGTCTTTCGTACGCAGGGTGCGCGTGATCCCCGCGACGACCACCTTACGGCCGTCCATCTTGCGCAAGAGCTCGTCCAGATCGCGGGCCACGTAATCCACGACGTGGAGCTTCAAGGCCTCTTCCTCCGGCAGCGAGCCTCCCTGACGCACCGCTTTCTCCGCCCAGTCCGCGTTCCTGCCGCGCTGCGCCGCGAGCGAGCGGATGTAGCTCACCGCGTCGTTCTGCACCTTGCGGGCGAGGTCCTTGTGGACGTCGCTCCCGCCAAGATTCACCGGCGTCGCGGCGCCGATCGAGGTGCCGGGGGACATCGCGGAGACGTGGGCCGCGTAGGCGATGAAGGTGCCCGCCGAGGCGGCGCGACTCCCCGCCGGCGCCACGTAGACGACGACGGGGACCTCGGAGACGAGGATCCGCTTGATGATGTCGCGCATGGCGGTGTCGAGCCCCCCCGGCGTGTCGAGCAGGATCACGAGCGCCTCGCGCTTGTCGCGCTCGGCCCGCCCGATGGCCTGGATGATCACCTGGGCCGAGATCGGCTGGATGGCGCCGTCGATCGTGACGACATCGACGACCGGTTTCTGGTCGGCGGGCGGCGCGGTAGCCGCGGGAGGCGCGGTAGCCGCGGGAGGCGTTGCCTTCGCCCCGAGGAGCGCGGCCGCCACGCACGCGGAAATGACGAGAGTCTTGAGGGGGGAGCGATGATCGCCTCGAGGGCTCTGGTAGTTGCTTTGAGACCGAGAGGGGATCATCGTTCCCCGCCAGACTTGGCTGTTTCCGGCTTCCGGATCCGGTTCCTCTGGTCGACGTAGACGACCGTTGGGACGTGGCGCAGGAGCTCGTCGCGCTCCATCACGGCATACGTGAGGACGATGATGGTGTCGCCGACGTGGGCGAGGCGCGCGGCGGGACCGTTCAGGCAGACGACGCCGGAGCCGCGTGCCCCGCGGATGGCGTAGGTGTCGAACCGCTCGCCGTTGTTCACGTTCAGGATCTGGACCTGCTCGTTGGGCAATATGTCCGCGGCGTCCATGAGGTCCGCGTCGACCGTGACCGAGCCCTCGTAGTTCAGGTCGGCTTCGGTTACGGTGGCGCGGTGGATCTTCGACTTGAAGGCGGCTAGGCGCACGCGAGCACGGCCTCCCTCGCGGCGGCGTAGTGGCGCTCGGGTGCCGCGGACGGCACGGCGCAGCCGGGTCCCAGGATGAATCGCGTGCCTCCGGACGCTTCGATGGCCGCGCGGGCCTGCGCCTGGACGGCCTCGGGCGGACCCTTGACCATGGTCCCCTCGTGGTCGATACCCGTGAGGAGGGTCTTCTGGGTGAGCGGCCGGAGGTCGGCGATCGAGGGATTCGTGGGCTCGTGAGCGGCCCAGGAGACGATGGAGACCGGGTAGTCGAGCTGCTCGCGCACGAAGGCGCGCGGGCCGCAGACGTGGATGGTGTTCAACGGCCCCCTCTTCGCCTCCTCGAGCACGCGGAGATCGTACGGCCGGCCGAATTCCAGGAGCAGCTCCTTGTCGATCACCGTCGCGTTTCCGTAGTCGGTGGTCGCGAAAAAGATCCCGGAGGCGCCGCGCTGCATCGTCTCGCGCACGAACGCCATGAACGTCTCGGTGATCGCGCGGAGCGCGCCGTGCACGCGCTCCCCGTGGCGGCGCAGATGATCCGTGAAGCGCGCGTCGTCGTTGATGAGGTCCGCCGCGATCGATATCGGATTGAAGACCGTCATGAGCCAGTCCGTCTCCCCCTGGATCGCGGAAGCGATCCGCTCCTCGGCGTCGAGCATCTCACCGAGGGTTCCCTTCGTGGGGTCGAGAGGACGGATCGCGTCCCAGTCCTTGGGCTCCTTCACAGAAGAGCAAACCACTTTGGGCTTGTCGAGCGGACCCTTGCCGCGCCGCTCGGTCCGCACCCCCCAATCCTCCACATGGTAGGACGCGCGCGGGTTCACCTTCACGAAGTCCCAATCGTACGCCTTCTGGAACTCGAGCATCGCCTCGGCCAGGGCCGGGGCGGATCCTTCCCGGTCGTAGAAGTGCCTCCAGAACGACATCGGTGGCCTGTCCGTCCGCTCACCCTGAAGCGTTTTCCGGATTCGTTCGCGCCGCGTCATGGATTTCCTTGCCTCTAGAGGCGAGCTTATGTCCTTGCAAGTCGTTACAGGTCGGGCGCAAGATTTCAATGGTACACGGAACCTGTACGCCCCACAAGCCCGCACGAGGTTCGGTAACAGCGCCGGATCGATAAGGTGCACACACATGCAACTCTCTCGAACGTGGTCCCTTCCGAGGCACGTTCCCCGCTTTTGGATGCGGGGAATGGCTTCAGCGCTTCTGGCGGTGCTCGCGGTCTCCTGCTCCGGCACTTCGACCCCGCGCAACAGCGTTCCCGTGGAAGGCGTCGTGCGGATGCCGGATGGCTCGCCGGTGGCGGGGGGAACAGTGGCGTTCTTCGAAGTCCCCTCCCGCGGCGCCCCATCGGCGCCCCTGGCCCCTTCGGTCCCACGTTCGCAAATATTCCCCGGACAGCCGATCGCGGCCACAGACGCTCAGGGACGGTTTTCGATCCGTTTGCCGGTAGGGATCTACGAAGTCTGGGTCGGAGGCGGGGCCGACAGTGGATCCATGTCTCTGCGCGCTTCCGACGTGACGGTGCGACCGCCGCGCGTCAGGCTCGATCTCCACTATGCGGCATTCCGGGTGTCGGGGAGGATGGTCGGGCACGGCGGAACGGTGATCGCGAGCGGTCATGTATTCGTCCTGAGCGGCACGAACACAGCGAATGCGGAAATACGATCCGGGTTGTTCAGGCTCCTGCTTCCCGCCGACACGTACGGGATCTGGGCAACCCCCGACGCGGCGTACTCGGGATTCCCCCGCCTGAGGTTCGACAGTGTTGCGGTCGCGTCCGACACGACGTTCGATCTTTCGGTGGATGGAAACGAGGTGACGGGGACCGTAACCGGTCCGGGTGGCATGCCGTTGGAGGGCGCCTTCGTTTCGGGGTATGCCAGCACCGCCTCGGCCTACTCACCGACCGCGTCGGACGGGACGTATCGGATTTACCTGCCGACGCGCGAGTACGCCTTCCGGGTGAGCCCGGGACACGGACGTGACTCGATCGGCGTGCGAGACTATCCGCCGATCCTCATCGATTCCCCACGCACCCTGGATTTCGACCTCTCGGGACCGCCTGTCGCAGCTCCCTGATGTGTACGGCGTGATTCGAGATCGAGAGGGAGTCGGTATCAACGTCCTCGTTCGTGCGACGAGACCTTAGCCCCTACGCCAGCGCGTCGGGCGGCCCGAACGGCTCCGGGACCCGAACCGGGTGCCCCAGCACCCGCCCGTAGAACTCCTCGTACATGGGGATGATCTTGCCCACCTCATAGTTTTCGATCGCGACGCGTCGCGCGGCCTCCGACATCGCGGCGTGCTTCTTCGCGTCGGAAAGGACCTCGATCGAGCGGCGGGCCATGCCTTCCACGTCGCCGACCGGAAGGAGATACCCTGTCTCGCCGTTTCGCACCAATTCGGGCAATCCCTCGGCGTTCGACGCGATCACCGGGACGGCGGCGGACATCGCCTCCAGAGCCGCCAGGCCGAAGCTCTCGTTCCTGCTCGGCAGGAGGAAGAGATCCGAGCAGCCGATGACCTCTTCCACGGCATCCAGCTGTCCCAGCCACCGGATCCACTTCGTCACCCCCAGCTCGTCCGCCACATCGCGCGACGGCACGCGGTCCGGCCCGTCTCCCACGAGGAGGAGCCGGCTCGGCACCTCGCGCCGCACGGCGGCGAAGACGCGCACGACGTCGGGAACGCACTTGCTGGCCCGAAAATTCGAGATGTGGAGCAACAGCCGCTCTCCCTTCTTCACGAACTGCTCTTTGCGGCAGGAGCTCTCGAGCCTCGGCGCGAACCGGGCCGTGTCCACGAAATTCGGGATGACCTCGATCGGGCGCTCGGGCTCGAACACTTCGAGCGTCTTCTCGCGCAGGTAGCGCGAGACCGCCGTGACGCCGTCGCTCTGGTCGATGCCGAAGCGGGTCAGCGCGTGGAAGGACGGATCGCTTCCTACGAGCGTGATGTCGGTGCCGTGGAGGGTCGTGACGATCTTGAGATTCGCGGATTTCAGGACTTGCCGCGCGAGGTAGGCGCAGACCGCGTGCGGCACCGCGTAGTGGGCGTGGAGCACCTCGAGATGGTACTCGTCCGCGACCTCGGCGAGCTTCGCCGCGAGCGCCAGCGTGTACGGCGGATACTGGAAGAGCGGATACGCGACCATCTGCACTTCGTGAAACACGACGTTTTCCTGAAACTGCTTGAGCCGGAACGGAAGCGCGTACGAGATGAAGTGCACCTCGTGCCCCCGCTTCGCGAGCTCCATTCCCAGCTCGGTCGCGACGACGCCGGAGCCTCCGTGTGTCGGGTAGCAGGTGATTCCGATCTTCACGCGATTACCCTCCCGGCGTTACCAGGACGTGGCGCCCCGGCTCGCGGACCTTTTCGCGGAATTCGTCCAGGAGCGCGGGCCCGTGCTCCGCGGTGTAGCCCAGCACCGAAAAGGTGCGCTCCTGCAAACCACCCCGTGGAAACAGGCTTTCCCGCGCGCGCCGTATCTTCTGCGCCGTCTCTTCGTTCCGGCGCTTCCAGACCTGCATCAGCTTCTTCTCCAAGACCTGCCCTTCGTGGATCACCTTGCCCGTCGCGGTGTCGACGGCGGCCCTGAGCGACGGATCGAACGCCGTCACCTGGGCCTCGATCCGTTTCATGCTCTCGGCCCAACCCACGCGCTCCTTCTCGAAGAGCGCTGGAAAATCCACCGGCAGGAAGCGCGCGAGCGTGTCGCGGATCACGGCCTCCACGTCCCCCGCGAGCGTCTCCCAGGCGATCCCGAGTCGCTCGAGCGTCTTCGCGACCCTGGGCTCGAGGATCGTGGCGCCCGCGCGCGGCACGATCGCCGGCGGGCCCATCTCGAACAGAGGGTACAGCGCGTTCACCTGCGCCCAGTACGCGACCTCCGAGGGCCCGCCGACGTACGCGGCGGTCGGAAAGAGATGGTCCTGCATGAGAGGGCGCAGGAGCACGCCGGGGCTCACGTCCTCGGGCCGCTCCCGGAGCTTCGCCAGGAGGTCGCGCTCCTTCAGCTCGCGACCGCTCTCCGCGAGCCGGAGGGTCCCGTCCCCCGAGAGCCGCAGCGCCTCGCGGCTCTCGTCGTGCCAGAAGAGGTTCAGCTCCTGTCCGGTGCGCGCGATCTGGGCGTGGTAACCCGCGGAGGTGAGCTCGGCACCCGTCGCCCGAGCCGCCTCCGCCGATTTCCCGCGCAGCGAGAGCTCGCGCTCGAATACGGGAAGCGCCAGGCGCTTCGCTTCCCGGTCGGCGGGATCGAAGACGAGCGCGCCCAGGGGCGCGACCCATCCTCCCGCCAGCCTCGCGAAGGCGTCGGTCCAGCCGCGCCCCGGAGCATAGGCCTCGCGGAGCCGGTCCACGACCTCCGCTCGGAATGATGCCTGAGCGAGCGCTTCTTCGGCCTGGCGAACGAGGTCCAACACCGGATCCGCGAGCGGCACGCGGGCGAGCGAGACTCCGCGCGGAGCTGCTTCGAGCGGGTACGCAACCTCCCGGGCAGCGACCGCACCGTCCCCGATGAAGGCGTGCCGGGCCTCCTCGAAATCGTGATCGTCCGAGGCGATCCAGAAAATCGGGACCACCGGCCGGCGGGTGGCGCGCTCCAGATCTCCGGCGAACGCGATCGCGGTGAGCGCCTTGTAGATCGTGTAGAGCGGACCGCCGAAGAGCCCGGGCTGCTGTCCCGAGACCACGACCAAGGTCTCGGGCCGCGTGAAACGCTCGAGGCTCTCGCGGGAATGCTCGAGAAGGCCCCAGCCCTCTGCCTGACGTCGCAGGATCGAAGCCAGCGCCGCGCGCCGCGAGGCCGGGTAGTCACGCGCCTTCCCGGCGCGCTCGCACGCCTTCGGGTCGCGATAGTCGACCGGGTAGAAACGGCGCACCCGTTCCGGTGCGGTCAGGAAATCGCGATAGAGCGCGGAAGGATAGAGGAGCCGCTCCAGCTCAGATGACGTTGGTCTCCTCCACCACGGCTCCGGCTTCGAACCGGTTCAGGCTCAGGGCGTCGAGGTTCACGCTGCGCGCCGCTCCATCGGCGATCGCCTCCGAGAGTGCGGCGCCGATCGCCGGGCTGTGCATGAAGCCGTGCCCGCTGAAGCCGACCGCGAGATAGAGCCCCTTCACCTCGTCGACCCCCCCGACGATCGCGTGATGATCCGGCGTCGTGTCGTACAGACCGGCCCAGCCGTTCAGGATGTTCGCACGCTCGAGTGCCGGGACGCGCATCAAGGCCGCCTCGACCAGTTTTTCCAAATAGCCTTCGTCCACGTTCATGTTGAAGGTGGGAGGGTCGCTCTTGTCCACCATCCCGAGCATGATCCCTCCGGTCTCTTTCCGGAAATAGAGTCCCGTCCCGGAATCGATGATGAACGGGATGTTCTCGGGAATCTCGGGAAAGGTCTCGGTCATGAACAGATGTCTCCGGTACGGCACCACCGGCACCTCGACGCCCAGGGGCTTCACGAGCGCCGGCACCGCGGGACCGCAGGCGGCCACGACGACGTCGGAGGAGAATTCCCCGGCCGAGGTCTTGAGGCCCCGGACGCGGCCGCCCTCCGCGAGGATCTCCGTCACTTCCACCTGCTCGCGGAAGGAGGCGCCGCGCTGCTTGGCCGCGTTCGCGAACGCGACCGTGACCTCATAGGGGCCCGCGAATCCATCCTTTGCCGAGAAGGTCGCCCCGGTCACATCGTCGGTGCGGAGGAATGGCCACCCGGACGCCACTTCCTCCGGGGTCAGGAGCGAGACCTCGACTCCGAACTTTCTTTGGAACGCGACGCGCTCCTTGAAATGCCGGAGCTGCTCGGGCGTGACGGCGAGAAAGAGATATCCGACCTGATGGAATTCGGCGTCGGCCCCGAGCGTTTCCCGAAATCGCTCGTAGAACGCGATCGAATAGAGCGAGAGCTTGATGTTGGTCTCGGTCGTGAATTGGGCGCGGATCCCTCCGGCGGAGCGACCCGTGTTGCCGCTGCCGAGGAGCTCACGCTCGAAGACGACGGGCTTGAACCCGCGGAGGGTGAGGTGGTAGGCGATGCTCGCCCCGATCACGCCTCCCCCGATGATGAGCGCGTCTGCGCGCAGGGGCTCTGCCCTACGCCCCCTCGAGCGCCGGCTCCCCGACGAAGGGGTTGGTCCGGATCTCGAGGCCGATGGTCGTCTCGGGGCCGTGCCCGGGGAGCACCCGGGTGTCGGCTGGATATCGGAAGAGCCCCTCGCGGATCGAACGGACGAGGGTCCGCCAGTCGCCGCCGGGAAGGTCGGTCCTCCCGACCGAGCCGCGGAACAGGACGTCGCCGGCGATGAGACCCTCCGGCGTGACGAAGGTCACGCTGCCGGGCGAATGCCCGGGGGTGTGGACCGCACGGATCGTAAGTCCCGGGATCCCGACCTCCTCCCCGTCTTCGATGGCGTGGGCGACGGGGACAATGCCCGGCCACGGAAGTCCGATCGCCACCGCCTGCTCGGCGCCGCGGTCGTAGAGCGGGCGGTCCTCCGCGTGGAGCCAGACCGGCGCTCCGGTGACGTCGTGGAACCGCTTCACCATGAGGATGTGGTCGATGTGCGCGTGGGTGAGGAGAATGCGCTTCACGTGCAGGGAACGCCGGGAGATTTCCCCAAGGACGCCTTCGCTCTCGATCGAGGGATCCACGACGATCGCATCCCCCGAGCCCGACGCGGTGAGGAGATAGAGGTTGTTGTCGAGCGGGCCTACGGAGAACCGCTCCACCCGCACGGTCAGGCCTTACAGGCAGTGATCGCCGTGATGCCGAACATCGGGAGTCCGACCATGTCCACATCCTTGAAACCCGCCTGTTCGAGGAGCGAACAGAGCTCCGAGCGCGTGAGCGCGCCGGCGAAACGCGGACCGTGGGTGGCCACCACGTTGAGCCGGAACAAGGCGGCCTCACGCGGCTCCGATTTGGAATCCTCGAGGAGGAATTCGGTCACGAGGAGCATGCCGCCGCGCCGGAGCGAGTTCATGACTCCTTCGAGGACCTTGGGAATGTCCTCACGGCTTCGTTGGGAGAGGTGGTGCGAGAGAAGAACAAGATCGTACTCGCCGCCCGGCCTCCCTTCATCGGGGTGGCCCTCCTCGAAGTGGACGCGGTCCTCCAGCTTGGTCAGGCGGATGAACTCCTCCGCCAGCTCGCGGAAGACCGGCCGGTCGAGGAGGGTAGCCTGGAGCTGGGGGTAGCGTCTCGCGAGGCAAAGCGCCCCCGCGCCGGTGTGGCTTCCCACGTCGAGCATGCGTGAATACGTGCTGAATTCGATGTCGAGGATCTCGGCCAGGCGCGTCATGAGCGCGTAGGCGCCGTTGTGGAACCCGCGCGCGAGGGCGATCTCCACGGCGTCCGTCCCCGCCGGCGACACCGGCGGCGCCCCCTGGCGGACCGTGTCGGCGAGCCCTTGCCAGATTCCGAAGAGCGGGTCCCTCATGAACCGGACCAGATCCACGTAGGAACCCGGAGAGCCTTCCACGAGGTAGGCGTTCGAAGTTTCGTCGTTGCGGTAACGGTCGCCGTTCCGGTGGAGGAACCCCAGGGCGCAGTTCGCGTCGAGGAGGGCCTCCATGGCGGCGGGATCCGCGCCCGCTTCCTGCGCCACTTCCGGAGCGGTTTTGGGACCGCCGAACAAGATGGTGAAGATTTTCAAGTCCACGGCGGTGAGGAGCGCCTGGCTTGCCCAGAACCCCGTGGCCACCTGCAAGATAGGCATGGGACTCCGGCGGCCGGATACCGACGGCAGAGGCCCCGCCGCACGACCCATCTGATTCATCGCTGATTCCTCATCGTGTTGATACTAGGGGACGGGACCGGCTCATTCAAGCACGGCCCGTGCGGGTTTGGATGCCACGAGTCACAGAAGGTCGCGCTCGGATTCGGAGGTCTTGATTTGAACCCTTGTCAGCTCCCGGTCGATCTCCAGAACGGCCCGGCGCAGCAGGGCGCCCTTTTCGCGATAGGGCACGAACGCGGACTTGAACCCGTTCAGAAGAATCTGGCGGACATCCATCGGGCTGAGATCGAACGTCCCGACCGCACGGTCCAGCTCGTCGGTCATCGTCGTCGAGGATACGAGCCGGTTGTCGGTGTTGAGCGTGACGCGGACGCCGAGCTTCAAATAGTCGTGGAACGGATGATCCTCGAAGGAGTGCGTGGCCTGGGTCTGCACGTTCGAGGTGAGGCACATCTCGAGCGGGATCCGATGGGCGTTCACGTAGTCGAGGGTCAGCGGATCTTCGCGCAGCCGCGTCCCGTGGCCGATCCGGTGCGCGCCGCAGTGGTGGAGCGCCTGCCGGATGCTCTGGGGACCGAACGCTTCCCCGGCATGGACGGTCACGTTGACGTTGTTGCGCAAAACGCGGTCGAACGCCTCCCGGTGCGCCTTCGCGGGATAATCCTTCTCGGCGCCGGCCAGATCGAATCCGACGACCCCGCGCCCAACGTGCGCCACCGCGAGCTCCGCCAGCTCGAGCGACAGCTTGGGGCTCAGGTGCCGGATGCCGCAGATGATGGTGCCGGTCTGGATCCCGTACCGGCGCTCTGCCTTCGAGAGGCCTTTGAGCACGGCGTCGACGGTGTCGTCGAGCTTGAGTCCGCGCTTCAGGTGGAGCGCCGGACAGTACCGGATCTCCATGTAGCGCACGTTTTCGAGATGGGCGTCCTCCGCCAGCTCGAACGCGACCCGCTCGAGCGCCTCTCGCTGTTGCAAGATTGCGAGCGTCAGGTCGAACGCCTTGAGGTAGGTCGGTAGGCTGACGCCCGCCGTCAGCCGATCGAGGAATTTCTTGAGCTCCGTCTCG
>Ga0137396_10000468_pt1 | contig 19316 bp, 21 predicted proteins | sample czc16metaG_FD_108284 | JGI IMG/M metagenome (GOLD analysis project Ga0137396, IMG submission 108284) | Vadose zone soil microbial communities from Angelo Coast Range Reserve, California, USA - czcobulk3.16 metaG | ecosystem: Environmental > Terrestrial > Soil > Vadose zone | place: USA...
CAGATTCCCTTCATCATCAATTTCTTCTGGAGCATCAAGCATGGGAAGAAGGTGAACGATAATCCGTGGGAGGCCACGACCTTGGAATGGACAGCGCCTTCCCCGCCGCCGCATGGAAATTTTGCCACAACGCCCGTGGTTTATCGTGGCCCTTACGAATACAGCCTTCCCGGCCGCGAGGACGATTTTACGACGCAAAGCGAACCAATGCGCGAGAGCGACCGCAAAGCGTATGAAGCCGCCGCGGCGGTGCATTAATCGCCAGGACAGCGCACCATGGAAATTCCCTACACAGTCACCGCCCGTCCCGATACCGGACTCTGGAACGCGAAGGTCGGCATCTGGCTTTTTCTCGCATCGGAAGTCATGCTCTTCGGAGGCCTCTTCTCCGCCTACGTTTTTCTTCGGCTCGATGCGGCGCCCGGAGCCTGGCCGCATGGATTACTAAACGTGCCGGTGGGCACGATGAACACCGCGGTCCTCATCGCCTCCTCGGTCACAGTGGTGATGGCATGGGCCTCGCTCAAAATGCGCCGGTTTCGCGCTTACTGGTGGTACATGCTGGTCACAATCTTGTGCGGCGTTATCTTTCTGGCGGTGAAACTGGCCTACGAATGGCCGCAAAAGTTTGAGCACTTCGGAGCCTTCATCAAGAAGGACGCGCTCGAAAAATACGAGCCTTACCTTGGGAACCATCACCTCGCCGAGAAGGGGCTTCCGCCCCGGACCGAGATCAGCGGCCATTTGCATGAGGAAACTGCGCAGGAATACGAGATCGCGCTCGATCCCGTAAACGCCGATCCAACCAATCCGCTCATGGATCGCCCGCATTTCCTTCCCCTCCCGCACACAGACAAGATCGCAACGATCGAAAAGGCGGACGTGGAGTACGCGAACATGTTTTTGCCCAAACACAGCGCCTATTTCGCGAGCTATTTCACGATCACTGGCTTGCACGGATTGCACGTGCTGGGGGGCGTGATTGTCTTCACGTATCTCTGGTTGCCCGTCGGGACGAAGCTTTACAAACGCAATCCCGAGCATCTGGCCAATCGAGTTGAGGTCGCCGGCTTATTCTGGCACTTTGTAGACTTGGTCTGGATTTTCGTTTTTCCGCTCTTTTACCTACTCTAAGCAATGAACGAATCGCACGAATCCGTTATCGCCGAGACCGCTCCTGTGGGAACGCCCCCGGAGGCCGCGCACGACGAACATACCGCGCACGATGTCGCGAAACACATTCGTCTTTACATCACGATCGGCCTAACCCTCCTCCTCTTTACGGGCATCACGGTGGCGCTTTCCTACGTCAATTTCGGAACGCAAAAGGCTAACATCGCCGTCGCTCTGCTCGTCGCGACCTTTAAGGCTGGCCTCGTCGCGGCGATCTTCATGCATCTCTCCTCCGAGAAGAGGATGATCTATCGCATCCTGATCTTTACGTTCTTCTTCGTCCTTGGCCTTTTCTGGCTCACCTACCTCGCCTGGTACGATCCAATCACTCGATAAGATGTCGCTGAAAGGTTTCCATATCGTTTTCATCACCGTTTCGACCCTGCTCGCGCTGGGCGTCGGCGCCTGGTGCCTTTGGGTGAACTCCGTCGAAGGCGCGCCGATTTTTCGGATTGGCGCGATCTGTTCATTTATCGCGGCGGGTGCCCTGATGGTCTACGGCGTGTGGTTTTACCGAAAAATGAAACGGCTTCGAATCATCATATGAAAACGAAGTTGCTCATGGCGTTTTTGCTCTTTCTTGGCTCGCAGACCGGGCAAGCCCTCGCCTGTTCCGTTTGCTTCGGGGCGAATGATGGCAAGAGCACGGAGCACATGGCGGTGGCAATCTGGGTCCTGATGGGTGTTGTCATGTCAGTCATGGGTGGCGTAGGAGCTTTTAGTTTCCACCTCTGGAAGCATGCCAACACGCCGCTCGAGCCGCATCAGGAACTGACCGACGAGGATCTGGATCGATATGAATAGGCTTGCCCTGATCAATGAGCTGATCGGCTTGCCGCCGAATGCTTCCGAGCACGGCTACCAGATCGATCACATCATCGAGTTCAGCCATTGGTTCATGGGCGCTCTCTTTGTCGGCTGGTCGGTTTTCTTTGTTTACGTCCTTCTGCGCTTCCGGAAAGGCAGGCATCCGGTCGCCGATCATGAAGGCGTGAAGAGCGGCATTTCCACGCATCTGGAATTTGCCGTGGTCCTGATTGAAGCCGTGTTGCTCATTGGTTTCGCGGTCCCGCTGTGGGCGAAGCGAGTGAACCAGTTTCCGAACGACAAGGATGCGATCATCGTCCATGCGGTCGGTCAGCAATTTAACTGGACCTTTCATCTGCCCGGCCCGGACGGTCAGTTCGGTCGACGCGATATCGGGCTCCTTTCCAACTCGAATCAGCTCGGCCTCGACCCGAATGATCCCGCGTCGAAGGACGACATCGTGGTGCCCAGCGAGTTACACGTGCTGGTCGATCGGCCGGTCATTATCGAGTTATCTTCGAAGGACGTGATCCACAATTTCGCTCTGCCGCACATGCGAATGGCGCAGGATGCCATTCCCGGCCAGATCATTCCGATGTGGTTCAAGCCGATTAAGAAGGGCAGTTACGAAGTGGTGTGCGGCCAGCTTTGCGGCCTCGGTCATTACAGCATGAAAGGGATGCTCGTGGTGGAAGATCCGGCAGAGTATCAAGCTTGGTTGAAGGAGCGCGCGGATCTCTCCGGTTCGCAGACGGCGCCCGCGCCCACGGAGCGCCCACCCGGCGAGCCGGCCGTCGGTCCGACACCCGGAACTGTGGCGCCCCCCGGCGCTCCCAAGACCGCCAACCCAACCGGCCAGCCCGACGCCAAACCGGCTGAACCCCCACAAGCTCCGAGTCCCAGCGGACATTAAGTTGCCGCTTGCGACTGAATTTCCTCTAGCGGCGGTCTCTAACTGCCGAATTCCTTAGCGTCAAATGACTGAAGCGACCTCGAGACCAACTGCGGCCATAGACCGTCGCTACAACAAGTGGCTGTATCGTTTCGCCTTCTTCACGGCCGTCGCCACTCTTTTTCTTATTTGCAGCGGTGGCATGGTCACGAGCAAGGGAGTCGGTCTCGCCGTTCCCGATTGGCCGACAACTTTTGGTTACAACATGTTCCTCTTTCCCATTTCAAAATGGGTCGGCGGAATATTTTTCGAGCATGTCCATCGACTGATCGCTTCGACCGTCGGCTTTCTCACGATCATCCTGACTGCATGGCTGTGGCGGGTCGAGAATCGCCGCTGGCTGCGTAATCTCGGATTCGCCGCTCTGGCGCTCGTCATCTTACAGGGCGTGCTTGGCGGTCTGCGTGTAACGTTGCTGAAAGACGAGATCGGAGTCTTTCATGCCTGCCTTGCGCAAATGTTTTTCGCGTTGCTCATCCTCATCACCCTGGCGACATCGCGATTGTGGCAGCGGCTTTCCGTGGAAAATTCCGCAGGCGGCCCGGCGCAGTCTTTAGCGCGCGTTGCCCTATTTACGACCAGCGTTATCTACCTGCAGCTCGCCCTCGGCGCGACGATGCGGCATGAACATCGCGATCTTGCGATCCTCGATTTTCCCACCGCCTATGGCCAGGTCATCCCCGCGTTGTCCGCTGCGCAGTTGACTGAGATCAACGCGTGGCGAAACGCACGCGCATTATCGGAGGTCACGCCGTTCCACATCTGGTTGCAAATGGCTCACCGTTTTCTCGCCTTGGTTATCGCCCCCGGCGTGATCGTGTGCCTGTTTCGGGCGCGTGCAGCGGAACTGCGCGATACGCCACTGGCGCGATTCTCAGACATGTGGTTCCTGCTTCTGACGTGCCAGATTACCCTGGGTGCCTGGGTCATCTGGAGCAACAAAGCGGCTGACATCGCGACAGCTCACGTCGCATTCGGCGCAATCATGCTTGCCGTGGGTGTCACAATTTCTGCAATCTCGCTGCGGCTCTCGCGAATCTCGGAAGCGGCGCCTGCTCAGCGCGGCTATCTTGTCTCCGAAGAATTACACGTATCATGAAATCCGCAGTGATTCCTTCGGTGACTGTTGAGCCGACAGCCATTCAAACTGAAACGCATCGGCGTATTGGTTCGGATTTCGCGGAGCTCGTCAAGGCGCGTCTGACTCTTCTGGTTCTCCTCACTACTGCGGTCGGTTTCTATTTGGGAGCGGTGGGGGCAATCAATTCCATCGCGCTTTTCCACGCCGTCGTCGGCACGGCGCTGGCCGCGGCTGGCGCCGCCGCGCTGAACCAGTGGTGGGAACGCCGGCTCGATGCGCTCATGCAGCGCACCAGAACGAGACCAATCCCCGCCGGCCGAATGCTCCCGAGAAATGCGCTTGTTCTCGGAAGTCTGCTGGCAATCGCCGGGATAAGTTATCTCGCCCGCGCCTGCAATTGGCTCAGCGCTTCACTCGCGGCCGCAACGATCGTCATCTACATCTTCGCTTACACTCCGCTGAAGCGAATCAGCACCACCAACACGCTGGTCGGTGCGATCCCTGGGGCGTTACCGCCGATGATCGGATGGGCTGCCGTCAGTGGGCGCCTGGATCCCGGTGCGTGGAGCCTCTTTGCGATCCTCTTCCTCTGGCAATTGCCCCACTTTTTCGCCATCGCCTGGATGTATCGCGAGGATTATGCGCGGGCCGGATTTCAGATGGTGTCGAGAGGAGATGAGACCGGGACACGCAGCGCCAGCCAGAGCGTTTTCTTTTGCATGCTTCTCTTGCTCGTCGGCGGGATCCCCGCATTCCTCGGGGTCGTAAGTTCCCTTTACCTTCCGGTGGAGCTTGTCCTCAATGGATTGTTCATCTTCGTGGCGATGCGATTTCTGCGCACGCAAGCGGCCGCCGACGCGCGCAAGCTTTTCCTGACATCGATCGTCTACCTGCCATTGCTTCTCGCTGCGCTCGTCCTGACCAAATCATGAAATCGGAAACCGCGACGGTTGCTCTGACACCCCCTGCGTCGAAGCGTTCGACGGGGTGGAAGGCGACTCTTATTCTCATGCCGATCGTGACCGCCGGTCTGCTTTTTTGGCTGCGTCAGGCGCAGGTGCACCAGCTCACCAGCCGCACCATTGCCGCCTATGGAACTCTCCCGCCGTTCGAGCTCGTTAATCAGAACGCCCAACCGTTCGGCACGGCGCAATTGGCGGGAAAAATCTGGATCGCCGATTTCATTTTCACGACCTGTCCTGGTCCATGCCCCATCATCAGCACCCGGATGAGCGAGCTACAAAGGCCGCTCGAAAAGACCGATATTCACCTTGTCTCCTTCACCGTCGACCCGGAGAAAGATACTCCGGAGGCGTTGCACGCCTACGCGGAGAAATTGCATGCCCAGCCAGAGCGCTGGGATTTTCTGACTGGCTCTCGCGACGCCATTTATGCGCTTACGCGCGACGGATTCAAGCTGGCCCTTTCGGAAAGCGGCGAGGAAACAGGAGTGCCGGTCCACAGCACTCGCGTCGTGCTGGTCGATCGGCACGGCGTGATTCGCGGCTACTATGATGCGCTGGCGCCGGATGCCGTCACCAAGCTTCTCGCCGACGCGAACCATCTCTTTCGCGAGCAACCAAAGTAATCGAATCACGCCGCCCGCTCGGGCGGGTGGGCGGCCGATCCCTCGGCGCGGACGAGCCGCAGATACTCCCGGTACTCGCCCTTCGGCAGTTTATCGACGATTCGTTCCATTTCCCGCTCGTTGATAAAGCCCATCCGGAACGCGATCTCCTCCAGGCAGGCGATCTTCAGGCCCTGCCGATGCTCGATCGTCGCGATATAATTTCCCGCTTCGAGCAAGCTGGCTTGGGTCCCCGTATCCAGCCACGCCATCCCGCGGCCCAATAGCTTTACGTGCAGCTCTTTTTGTTTGAGATAACTCAAATTGAGATCCGTGATCTCCAGCTCGCCGCGCGCCGATGGTCGCAGCGCCCGGCAAAATTCCACAACCCGGTTGTCGTAAACGTACAGCCCGGGAATTGCGAACTGGCTTCTGGGTTTTTTCGGCTTCTCCTCGAGGCTGATCGCGCGACCGTCGGGGCCAAATTCCACGACTCCGTAGCGCTCGGGATCGCGCACCTGATACCCGAAAATACAGGCGCCTCGTTCGAGGGCGAGCGCCGCGCGATAGAAGTCGAGTTTCCCGTAGAAAATGTTGTCGCCCAGGATCAGGGACGCGCCGGAATCGCCGATGAAATTCGCGCCAATGAGGAACGCCTGGGCAATTCCTTCCGGCTTGGGCTGCGCCGCATACTCGATCCGGATCCCCAGCCGCGAGCCATCGCCAAGATAATCCTGCAGCATTGGCAGGTCTTTTGGAGTGGAGATAATCAACACATCCCGGAGCCCGCCCAGCATCAGAGTGGCTAGCGGATAGCAAATCCTCGGCTTGTCGTAAACGGGCAGCAGTTGTTTGCAGACGATCTTGGTCAGCGGATAGAGGCGGGTGCCTGCTCCACCTGCGAGAAGAATTGCCTTTTTATTCATGCGAAACACCCATCATGCTTTCGAGCTCCAGCGATCGAGCAGATCGGCCCATTCCTGCCAAAAACGAGCGCGCCGCGTCCAATCGATCCGGCTGATCGGTTTCAACCAACGCAGGCTTCGTGCCCAGACGCGACTGTTGCCCGCACGGTCAAAGATGAAGGGTTCGCCCAGATGTTCGCTCAACTTACGGTCGGCAATTCGGCCACCCGTCGCATGCCGGAGCGCGCTCTCAATGACCTCGCGCGGGATCGACGGCTTCGCTTCGATCGAGGCGCTCAAAGTAATCCCGAGCAGCTTCTTCAACAGAACCCCGCAGACCAACGCGCGCGAGCTGGTCGCGTGCACGTGCGAAATGTTTTTCTGTGCAAACATCCTCCGCAAAGTGATCGCAAAACGGGCCTGCCGCAAAAAGAGGTCGACCGGTGCCCGAGCAGTTTCATTCGCGCGATCGTCTTCCAGGGCGAGGACGAGCTTTCGATTAGCCTGCCATTCCGCTTCGATCGCCATCGCGTCCGGGAGGAATTCGAGTTGAAGCGCCAATCCTTTCATTGCAGCGGTCAGCTTGCGCCCGGCCGTGAATTCGCAGACGAATGCCGTCACGGCACGGTTTCTCTTTTGAAGTTCGAACAGTTCTATTTCGATCGAAGACGACGCGTCATCGGGCCATTGGTCGATTAGATAGGCAATTCTTGCAGGCGGATAGGGGGCTGAAAGGCCATCCGCCGCCGGTGCCGAGGCCTTCACATGTTTTTCGAAAAGCTCGATAAGCGGATGGACCGTCGTCTCCACTTGGAAATGATCTTCGATCCGCTTTCGTCCAGCCGAACCATAGCGTGTTCGCAGTTGGCTATCCCGGCAGAGAATCTCGAGCGCGTCGGCGAAAAGACCGCTCTCGCCGGCCGGAACCAGCAATCCCGTTTCCTTGTCGACCACCGCTTCCGGAATCCCGGCCACAGTGGTCGAGACCACGGGACGCGCGGACGCCATCGCCTCCAGGATGACAGTCGGAAAGACGTCGCTGGCGCCCGCCTCGTCCACAGTTGAAGCCAGGGCAAAAACATCACACCGCTGGAGCTTTTCGATGACGCGGTCTTGCGGCAGGGCGCCGGGGAGCGTCACCAAACCGCCGAGGCGCAAATCATCGATACGTTCTTGCAAACTCTCGCGGAGCAGACCGTCGCCGACAATCTCGCAGCGGAACGGGACGCTGCGCTGCCGCATTTGTTCGCACGCTTCGATTAGGTACTCGAACCCTTTGAACGCGACGAGGCGTCCGACGCTCAAGATTTGGACGGGTCCGACGGCCAGAGTGCCCGCGGGCCGGAAAAAATTGGCGAGATTCATTCCGTTGTAGACACGATGGATTTTGCCGGCTGATTCTGGACAGCGTTGCGCCATGAGGCCGCGGCTGTATTCGGTCTCAACGGCGACGAACTCGGCTGCCTCGCAAATCTCCCGGAGGAGATCGTCGCTGCCGAGATCAGCCATGAAATCCTGCCCGTGCGCGGTGATGCTGAACGGAATGTTTGTTATCGCTTTCAAAAACAGGGCCGTATGGGCGGCGCGGTTCGCGAAGTGCACGTGGAAGTGGTCGATTCCGTTTCGCGCAAAAAGCTCGGCAAAATAGGTGGCATTTCGAGCGCGCGTACCCGCCTTGACTCCGTCGCCGTATTTTTGTTCGTGTGTCGCGACGAGCGCCTCCGGCCATCGATTTTCCGCGCGAATCTTCTCTTCCCAAAGCTGGAGAACCGGCTGCGGAGGGGCGTAGTGGACAGGCGCCCGCAACTTGCCGGCATGCGCGTGCCGAATGCTCGTGAGAGGCGGATAAATCGAACCGATCACGAGGTTGAATCCCAACTCCTCGAGCGCGAGCATCTCCGTGTCGCAAAAAGTTTGCGAGAGAACGGGGTAACGCGAATAGAGATAAGCGAGCCGCATTGGACTTTCGCGGCATGATCAAGCCACGGCGCTCAAATAGCAACGCACTGTCGGGCGGGATCGCTCGATCCTGCCGGCCGATCCACCTACGAAAACCGGACGTCTTTCCCCGGATCCATCTCGAAATCGAGGGCAAGAGAATCAGCTGTGTTCGGCTTGATCACTTCCTCCATGAATTTCACATGGATCGGGTCCTCGCGGAAGACCTCGTACCTGTCCATCGACTCGAAATCGATTGCGATAAAAAAAGGCCAGGGCAATTCCGGATCGATCCGTTTTCCGCATTTGATGCTCAGCACCTCGGGGATCTTCAGGAGTTGCATGCGTGTGTTCATCATCATCTCTTCGATCCGCGCAAGAGTGACCTCGGGCTTGAGTTTGAATAGGACGATGTGATGAACCATGGGGGTTTAGCTTTAGGCGGAGAGCCGTTGGCAGGCAAGCCGGAAACCGGCGCGGCAGCCGTGGCCCTGCGCGGGGGTGATTGAGGGCGCTACCTCTTCCAATCCAGCGCGCCCTTCTTCAACGCGTAGACATATCCGACCATCAGGATTGTGATAAAGCTCAGCATGCTCCAGAGGATCAGCTTGCTCTCGGCGATCATCTCTTTGTAGACGACCGCCCACGGATACATGAACACGATCTCGAGATCGAAAAGAATGAAAAGCATCGCGACCAGGTAAAACTTTACGCTGAAGCGCGGCTGCGTTTCTCCCTGCGGCACCATCCCGCACTCGTAGGCGGTGTCTTTCACGCGGGTGCGGCGGCCCGCCATGCCCAGAACCACGCTGACCAGCAGCGCGGAGACCGCAAAGCCGATCGCGACCCCGAGGTGCAGGAGCAGGGGAAGGTAATCGCGAAGCATGATCGTTCCGGAGGCCGCGGCCGGCCGGACTTTGGCGGCGACTACTTGGCGGCAGCGGCGGCGGCCCGGGCGATAGCGGCGGTCCTGGCGCTCGCGGCGGCTGCTGCTGCGGCGGGAATATGTCCGTTTTGCGGAGCAATGGCTGCTGCAAGAGCGGCTGGAAGGCCCTTATATTTCTTGCCGGTCTTTCTCACCGCGCCACGCGCCACAAGATTTTGCAGCTTCTCATACGCACGCAGGCGAAGCATTTCCTCGCCGCCGCTGGCCGCATTGCGCGCGCGCAGATTTTCGTGCACGATATCGAAGAGTTGCTTGAACTCGAACGATGCACGCCGGGAAAGCACCGCAACTAATTCCTCGGTCACAAGATCGGGAACTCGGCGCGAGAATGCATTTTTCTTGAGGATAGCCATAAGGCGCAAATGATATCACATTTTGCCCATAACGCAGCAGATTTCTCCCGCCCAAGCCTTTAGCGCCTTTCTCCAAGGCATTTAGGGGGCGCCTTGCTCAGGATGGTTCATCACCGCGAGGAGGTCATTTACTCCGGCGATGCGCCTGGACTTGGATTGGGTGAGGCTGACGGAGATGCAGGCGGGGCAACCGCGGGCGTCACCGTAGAGCTAGTAAGCGCGCGAGTCTGGTTGTGATACAGCACGGCCGCCGCTCCCCCAAGCCCGCCAAGACCGATGATCGTTTGGTAGACAGTCACCGGTCCGACCGACTCCGCGATGTATCCGTCTCCGTCGTAACTTTGCGACATGACAATCGGGCTGAGATGCTTCGTGATAACTTCCGGGGCAGGCAGCTTGTTCAGATCGACCGTGTCGGAGATTCCCGGCAGAAAGGCCGCGCTCATGAAAAGCATGGGCCGTAAAGTCGCATCAATGCGTGTGTAGATAAGGGCCGGGTCGATATAGGTGAATCCCTGTCTGGCGGGTGGAAGCGCTCGCTCGGCGTTCTGGAAGTTTTTGGAAGTCGTCGGCTCGGAATTTCCGGTTGTGCTTCGCTTCATCGCGGCTTCCACTGAGCGTGCGTCCGCCCCAGCAACCAACATCCGGTCCGAGAGTCCCATTGTGGGCGAAAGCGAGAAGAGCTGGCCGCCCGAGCGCGTGGAAAAATATTGCACTCCATCTTTTTCCTGGTGCGTCCAGGTCGCGGAGTCGTCGTTCGCCGCCGTAATGATGGTGAGGATCTTGTTCGCCTTTGCCCGATCCTTCACGGGCAGCGTGGCAAAGAGCGAAGGCCAGTGAGAGGTCGGCGGCCAATCGCCCACCCAACTCAATTCCGGCCCGAAAGCGCTGTTCCAACCCTCCAGAGTTATACCCTGCGCCGATAAGGCACTGGTGATTTTTTGCAGACCACCCATCCAGCCGAGGGCGCCCGTCGAACCCGGCAGCGGTATTGGCTTCGTCAAATTCAGGAAGCCGGCGGCGTAGAGAAATGTGTCCTTTGTCGCGATAGAAAGCGACGCGCGCGTGAGATCGCCTGCATCCAACAATTTCGGCATGCCCACAAAGATGGTGTCGCGAATCTTTCCGGCATCGAACGAGGTCGCAGCGCAAACGCTGCGGATTTGGCGAATCGCTCCTAACTGATCGGCGGCTTCATTCGCGTCGGGTGTTGGCAGGGGCATCAGCTTCCCGACTAATCCGTCGATGCGGGCAAAGGCCAGCGCTGAATAGGTCGAGGGCATGCGTTTGGATGCCGTCGCGAATACATCATCCGCTGCCAGCGCAGTGTTGGGGTCTTTAACCCGGCCATCCACTCGATCCAACAGCGGTTTCAGCTGCTCGGCATCGTTCGCGAAAAAGAACCATTGAGCATCGCGAACGGTGGCGAGACGGACTATACCAGCGGTGTCGGCCTGGATTTGATGGCCCTGGTACTCGACGGTTTCCTGTTTAAGATCCGCCGGCTGGCCGAGCAGCTTCGCCTTCCAATTTGTTACGATTCGTTCCGCGTTGGCCGGATCTCCGTTGAAGCGGAAGCCGCCCACCATTCTCCACGCGCCGTCATCGATGCCAAGCAGGGCGATAAACAAGTCCTTCATTTGGAGCGATTCACATTCCTGCAGGGTTGGTTCCAGGCCCTCATTCCTGGGAATTCTCGAGCGAGGCTTTTGCAGAAAGTCCTGCACGGCTGGTTCGGTCCAAATTTGGTAGAGATCGGTCTGATGCAGTTCCGCGCGCGACCGGCTAAAATCCGGCAAGTGGACGAACGCGAGAGTATCTTTCGGGAGGAGCGCGGTGACGGCGGCGCTCGAGGTGTGGCGGGACCGGTAGAGGCCCAACCAAATGGCGCCCGCCGTGATCATCGACACGATGACGAGCAGCTGAAATCTCTTCATAGGCGGACATTGTAGCGCGGTCTGTCGCCCTCGCGAATTTTTCGAGAGAGGAAGGCCGCGCGCGGATGGCGCAACGCACCGCCCCTACGGTCAAGCACGCGGATGAAACTTCCGGTGCACGGCCTTCAACCTTTGTTGATCTACGTGTGTGTAGACCTGAGTGGTCGAAATATCGGCGTGCCCGAGCATTTCCTGGATAATGCGCAGGTCAGCGCCATTGCCGAGCAGATGCGTGGCAAAACTATGGCGCAGCAGGTGCGGATAAATATTGGCCTCTAGTCCCGACTGCCGGGCGCACGCCTTTACGATTTGCCAAATACGGACAGTCGTTAGCTTCGTTCCGCGTCTCGACAGAAAAATCTCACTCCCGCTGCGGCGCTTCACCAGATTCGGCCGTTCCGTCGAGAGATAGGTGTTAAGCGCCTGGCAGGCTTTCCTGCCCACCGGCACCAGGCGCATCTTGTTTCCTTTGCCGGTCACCCGCAGGATGCGCTCTTCGAAATTCAGGTTTTCCAGGCGCGCATTGGCCAATTCCGAAATCCGCAATCCACTCGCGTAGAGAAGTTCGACGATCGCGCGATCGCGGAGGCCCAGCGGCTGTGTGGTATCGATCGTTTCAATCAAGCGTTCGACTTGAAGCTCGTTCAGCGTCTCCGGAAGATAGCGTTCAATTCGCGGCAAGGTGAGCGTTTCCGTAGGGTCTCTTACGAGCGATCCCTTCCCGCTCAGGAATCGAAAGAAGATTTTCAACGCGACGACGATTAGTTTGATGGACGAGGCCGAGAGCCCGCCGTTTTTCCGCGAGGAAAGGTACTCGCTGATCAGTGGCTGCGTCACGTCGCGAGGTGCCGTGATTTGTCGCGCCGCCGAACACCAGGCCGCGAACTCTGTGAGCGAGCGTCGCGTAGAGAGTTGATAGTTATCTGAGAGTCCACGTTCGGTTGCGAGAAAACGGATGAACGAATCAATCTCCTGTTCCACGGCGGTATTGAATCAGGAACGCAGGAAAACAGGAAATTGAATTCAGGAGTGGGAAGGATTGACAAAACGAGGGTTGGTTCCGACGTTGCTTGCATAATGAGTCTTGACCTCAATTCGCTCCTCAAAGATTGGCCTCATGAAACTGGTGCGATCAAAGTGCGCAAAATCATCGGCCTGGACGGCGGCGAAAAACTCCAGCTCCGGATCGACCTCGGCGTTCTCCAGATGGAAATGACCGGCCGGCCCGATGGACAGCGACCGCATAACTGCGAGTCGTTGCTCGCTTATCATCAGCGCCGCGCCGAGCGCGCCGAAGCGCGCGGGGAGAACTACGAGCTGGCGCCCGAGCAATGCAATGAGCTGCAGCAGGAGGGCATCCAATACTATCACCGCTACCTCAGTCTTTTTCAGATCAACGATTTCCCGGGCGTGATTCGCGACACGCAACGCAACCTCGATCTCTTCGCTTTCGTCGCCGAGCATGCCGACCGGGACGAGCTTATCTGGAGCTTTCAGCAATTTCGGCCCTACGTCCTCATGATGAACACGCGGGCCAAGGCTTCGATCCTTCTCGGCGAGGGCCGGTTCGGCGACGCCATGCGCGAGATCGAGCAGGGCCGCGATGCCATCCAGGAATTTTTTCAGCAATCGCATTTTCCGGAACTGGCGGCGAAAAGTTCCGAGCTCGCCTTTCTGGAAGAGTGGCTTGAGGAAGTCAGCTCGAAGCGCCCGCTCTCCAAGCTCGAGATCATGCAGCGCGAGATGGAAATCGCGATTGCCAGCGAGCTCTACGAACGCGCCGCTGAGTTGCGCGATGCAATCAAACAGCTCAAAACACCGGACACGGCAGTTTAGCTATCACCGATTTGCAGGGCATTTTTGTCAGCGCTATCACTCCGCCATTTGTCGTAGCGTTCCTGCTTGTTCTGACACCGCTTGGGGCGCGGGCCGATTACCGCGAGTTCCGCGCGGTTGCGGTCGATAAAGAGCTCGGGTCTAAGCTAGCTCGAGTGGCCGAAACTAGCCTAAAGGAGTTTCCGAAGCTGACTGCAGATAACCTATCTTTCAGCGTGATCGATCTGGCTAAACCAGAAAGCGTAGTCCGCGCCGACTACCATGGTGACGTTCCTTTCTATCCGGCGTCGCTGGTAAAACTCTTCTTCATGATCGAGACCTATCATCAAGGACACATCACTCCGGAGATCGAGCGCGCGTTACGCGAGATGATTCAGGTCTCGGATAACGATGCGGCGGCTTTTTTGGTGGATGTCCTGACCGAGACGGCAAGCGGATCGGAGCTGCAGGGAAAGGCGCTCGACGAGTTCATCGATCGGCGCCGGAAGCTGAACCGCTACTTCGCTTCTCTTGGTTACGATATTAGCGCCATGATTAAGCCGTGGAGCTTTGGACCATACGGGCGCGACATGCAGATCATGGGCGAAAACAAGATCAACCGGAACCGTGCGAGCGCCAACTCGATTGCGTCACTCCTTCTTTGGATCGTGCGACGCCATGCCATTTCGCCACAAGCCAGTGAGGCGATGCTTTCTTTGCTCGAGCGCCCGCTCGATCCTCCGCGGCCGACTGAGAACCAGATAAAGGAATTCATGGGTGAATCACTGCCGCCACGCTCCCGCCTCTGGTCGAAGGAAGGCGACACCAGCGAGGTCCGACACGATGCCGCCTATGTGGAGCTGCCCGGCGGAACCAAAATGATCATAGTGATCCTGACCCGTGGCGCTGCCGACGAGAAGACCCTGTTGCCAATTATTGGAAAGCGCCTTCTCGCCGAACTCGCGCCGTAGACACTGCTTCAGTCGGAGACAGCCTCGAGTTGCTGATCGAGTACCTCCCCGGTAAAACGATCAATCGCAATGTGAAGCCAATACCGCTTCTCTCCCTCAACGACGAAAGGCTGCGTGAGATTCGCGGTCCCCGGAGGGTATCGCCCGGTCTGGGCAATCAGGTCAATTAGGAGCCCCCAAGTCCGCGTCTGTGTAACCTCGCTGAGCGCGCGAGCGATCGTTTCCCTTGTCTCTTCGCTTGCGGTGAAAGGTGTATTCGTGACAACACTGCTTAGGCGTGCAATTTCGGCTCGACTGAGGGCGGGTAGAGTTGTGGTCACGCTGACGATACTTGTCGCCGCAGTTTTCGCGGCGGGACTTGCGACGGGAGAAGGACTTGGCGCGGGTCCGATGTTCTGCTCTGTCTGAAAGGCTCCGGTCAAGATTGTGGTAATCACGGCAACGTTTTGGGTATTCAAATTGACGGTGCCTGCTCGAAGAGGTGCGCTGTTATAAGTGAACAGGTCGAGGATGGGAGCGTCCGGGCTGGTGGCAGAATAGAAGTCGAGTGTCTTAGGGTTAGGCGAGGGAGTCGGAGTGGGTCCCGGTGCCCTTCGGAAGGCGTAACCGAACTCGCCTACATTGCGGAATGGCCGGTTAAGCATCGTATAGTTAGGGATGGCAGGCGGAGGCGTGGGCGACATGCCGGCAGGCGGTGGAAAAGGTGAGAGCGTGGGCGAAGGCGAAGGGCTCGGTCTGGCGGGATCCATTTTCTCAAGGCCCATGGCCCAGCCACCGCTGTATTCTATCATGGTGGTCGTGGTCCCCGTTAAAGGATCCGCGGCAGTGTCATCATCATACTGATCGATCAAGGCCGCTCCGAGCGAGAGGGTCGTTAAGATGTGGCCGGCATCGGGACCGTTCGTCCCGTTGATTGCATAGTTTAGGAGTTGGAAGAATTCCGGGTTGCTGGTGAAGGCGGGAATACTAGCTTGCAGCGTAGTGCCTGAAGCTCCCGTGTATTGCCAGTGACCGGGGATCGCGGGAGTTGGCGGGGAAGCTGTGCCTGCTGTGCCGCTAACCCACGTGAGGCCAAAATATTTTTGGATATCTGCGTTCCAGGCAGCCGGTGGGTTCGGTTTAACCAAGTTCAAGTTACCGAGATAAAATCTCTGAGCGATCGCCGCCGTGCCGGCTTTCCATGTAGGGGCGTTCCTTTCCCGCGAGAATGTTCCGAGGTGCTGGAGCGCACCCGCGCCAAAGTCGGCCTCCTGTTGAAGCTTGATCAGCTCAGTCCTGGTGATGAAAGCTTGATCGGTTCGATTGAGATAGACAGTTGTCGCAACCGTCTTGAAATCCTGGCTGGTCCCGATCGGAGGATTACCGGCAAAGTAATTTACAAAACGCGTTCCGGTACCGCCTGCAAATGCTGGCAAGTCGAAAGTGAAATTTGGGAACGTTGAATAGGGACGGACCGTCGCATAGTTCCTCCATCCAACGACAGCGTTTATGCCTCCGGCGCTAAGCAGGCTGCCGCTCGCAGTAGTTGGTATGGCCCTAAGGTCTGCGAAAGCAACGCTCCCTTTCCGGCCTATGTCACCTAGTGGCAAACCAGGCGTAGGCGAAGAGGAGGGCGACGTAGAATAGGGGAAGCCTGCGACGTTCACGTCAAGCATTCCACCTTCATCGTAAACGGCGTATGCATATCTTCCGATCACCGAGCTCGAAACTGGCGCGGAATTTGGCCCCTGCGGCGTCAGCAACACCCAATCCGGCGCGGCGAAATTGGAGACCGGTGTAGAGTCGTTTCCTGACGAAGACGCGCGTGGAAGTAAGTAGTGGCTGTTCCAGCGTGTCGGCGTGATTTCGCCGCGCTTTGGATTTGCTGGCGGGGATGGACCCGAGCTGAGACTTGATGTTCGCCCGGTTGGGTCACCTTGTACGCTGCGCCGAATCAAGTTTGGAAACGGTGTTCCGCCGGCAACAGGTGTGCCCCACCTCTGCGGCTGAATATTAGCCGCGGTGACGAATGCTCCGTCGGCAATCTCCTGCTTGAAATCGGCAACGATAATATCCAGGGCGCTTCGGGCCAGGAGATCGGATTTCATGTCCTGGAAACTCGATTGGGCCAATTGGCGGTCGATCCCCGCGCGAGTGAGATACGCGACCACCAGGCCGCTGAGAAGCACAACAAACGCGAGAACAATAATGAGCGCCGCGCCCCTTTTTGAAGCTGGATGGGTCGAAGGCAGGTGGCTCACCGGTCGGAAACAGGAAAGGAACGCTCGTAGAGGCGGATGCCGGAAATCGCGGGGCGCGGCATGTTGGTGATGCTCTGGAGCGCGGATTGCCATCGCGCCGGAAGCTCGCCGGGACCCCACCCTGAAGCATAATCGGGCAGGATCTCACCGAGCGTCGCGATCTGTGAGTTGGACAAAAGAACTTTGCTCGCGGGGTCAATGACGGCGATTGCCACCACGATGGCGGCGACGTCCTTGATTGCCACCGCCGACAGAGAAGTCCACGCGGCGGGGTAAACAACGAGGCTGCCCGTCGCCCTATCGAGATAATAATATTCAAGACGAAAAACCTGAGGCCCAACGATCTCGTAGGTCCTTCTTGTAGGATCAGTTTCATCATACGCGGAGCTGCTGGCTACGGAAGGCCACGTGTTGTAAATGGTAAGCGGAAGAAAGACAACTGGCGTGCTCGTCGGAGACGCACCATTCCAATCCAGTCCTTTTCCCATACGCTCCAGGCAATTGTAGGCAGCCGGGTTGGACGAATCGGAATTCACCCTGTAGGCGACAACGGAAATCGGGCCTGGTGTCGTGGCGTAATAGCCTTGCACGGCGCTGTAAAAGCCGACGAGGTCATTGCCCGTCATGGGCGTTGCCGCCGTCTTTACGTAATAGCTGACGTCGCTCCTTCTAACCAGTTGCGTAAAGTCCATCGCCATCCGCTCGAAAAGCGGTCTTACCTGAGAGTCTGCATCCATTCGGCGGTTGCCCAGGTTTGTGACGGAAGCTGCCTGGTTGATCAGCTGCGTGACCAAAAGAACGAGAAGGGCCAGCACGCTTATCGCGACCAGCATTTCGACCAGGGTGAAAGCGGAATTTCGCTGTGGCGGCGGATGCACAATTTAATGCCGATCCAATGCGGCGAACGTTTCCACGAAACCGGCGGGGTTGGTGGTGGCGGGATCGACCAAAGCAGGCCAGGTGATTTTCAGGCTAACGAACGTGGACGCAAATGCACCGGCTGGACTGGCCGGAAACGTAATCGTTACCCGGTAGCGGGGAACAGCATTCGCGGCCGTCGGACTGACGGCTGTTCCCTCGCCATCAAAGTAGAGCGACTTCGCGGTCCCAAACGTGATGTGATATTGCGGGGACGTCAGGCTTGTTTTGGGGGTCGCGCGAAGGTCCGCGATGACGCTCGATAGCACTGAGGCCGCCGCAGTTTGCGAAATCGAATTTTGATTCGTTTGAAGGCCTAACGGCAGCAAGCCGAACAGGGCGATCAAGCAGAACGCTGCGACGCCAAGGGCAAGCGTGACTTCGACCATGGAAAATCCCGCGGGAAGATGAATTCTGCGGTTCATCGCCTGTAGAATCTTACGATGCTGCCGAAGCCGCTGATTTGGATCGCGACGACGTTGCCATTATAGGTTGCTGTCGATGTGCCCGCGCCGTTGGTCGCAGTCGGGACAGCGCCACCTCGCGTCGGAAGCAACCCAATCTCGACGACCCGCCGGACATCATAATTGTTGCCATTGATCCTGTTCTCTCCGCGCGGACTAAACTGGAGCGTTTTCCGAAAAATGTATTGCGCAGGTGGGGCAGGATTTCCGACCGGATACTGAAAGGGATACTGCGAGTTGGTGTATGGAGCAGTGTTGGGAAGGGCCGCGTTAAGCTCGCCAAAGCGCGAGTAGTTAAAACCGGCGGCAGGATCGAATTGGAGCGCCGGACGAGTGTCAAATGTGTCTCCCGTTCCAGTGCCAATCGCGAAAAGCGGGAGATGCAAATTATCAATCTTAACCAACCTGGCCACCTGCGTCAGTCTTGTTGGATCAATCGCTCCTGGCGTTGAACTGTAGATCGTTGTTCCGTCGACTGAAGCGACGCTCGATAGCACGAGCCGGCCACGTCCCGCGGTCGGTGGATTCGTGGATGCGATTGAACCATCCTCCTCATAAAACCCGACCCAGGCGTAGGTGTTGTTTACTCTCGCGTAGGTGCGCGCCTGATCCAGAACGCCTTTGATGGCATAAGCGGCGTCGGTGAGGTCATTCGCGCCTTTCCGGTTGGTGAAAGCCGGGACGACCAGCACTGTCAAAACAGCGATGATCGCAATGACGACGACGAGCTCAACTAAGGTGAACGCGCGCGGTTTGTGATCTGGTGGGGGAATCACGGGGCTAACAGGGGAACGTTGTCAGGCAAAGTCATATTGAATCTGGGGCGGGAACGGAAGCGGAAAAAAGCCGCGTTAGGAAACACGATGAACTTTTTACGTGGGGTTTTCCGAGGCGGCGAGCTGGGGGCACGCTTCTAGCTTTTATGGGGGCGTTGTGCTGGAACACACATTATCCGAGGAGGAGCATAGTCAGATCGTTCAGACGATTGAGATGTTTGAGGTCATAACTCAAACACAGCCTGACGATTATCAGTCGCTCGAAATCCTCAAGGAAGCGTACGCAAAGGTCGGTCGCGCAACCGATTCGCTGAAGACCTCGCGCCGGCTGGCCGAGGCGTATTTTAACAGCGGTTCCTACACGCTCGCCATGCAGGAATGCGAGGCGATCCTGGTGAAGGAACCGAACGCGCCCGAGATCCTCGCCATGCTGGGCGATATCGAGGCGCGGCTCCAGGCAGCGGGACACCAGA
>Ga0137396_10000469_pt1 | contig 19259 bp, 19 predicted proteins | sample czc16metaG_FD_108284 | JGI IMG/M metagenome (GOLD analysis project Ga0137396, IMG submission 108284) | Vadose zone soil microbial communities from Angelo Coast Range Reserve, California, USA - czcobulk3.16 metaG | ecosystem: Environmental > Terrestrial > Soil > Vadose zone | place: USA...
CGGGCAGCCTAGGATTGGAGAGGCCCTCACCTCAATCCTCTCAGCGCTCCACCCGGTCGCGATCCCGAGGGAAGCCGCGAAGCGGCAGGTGAGGGTCACCAAATAAGGCAAAGCGCCTCGGGATTTGTCGATCTCACGAGCAAGAGCAAGAGTAAGAGCAAGACCGAATGCCTGCGATCGCTAAAGAAAAACCTGATCTCCAAAAGAAGGTGCACGAAGTGCCGCACAAGCCGGGTGTGTACCTGATGCGAGACCGGTTCAATCGCGTGATTTACGTCGGCAAAGCGCGCGACCTGCGCAAACGAGTCAGCTCGTATTTTTTGCCGTCCAAGCTGGCACAGGCCGATTTGAAAACGCGTGCGATGCTCGGGGCGACGTGGGATTTTGAAACGCACGTCGTCCGCAGCGAAGCCGAGTCAGTCTTGCTCGAAGGCAAGCTGATCAAGGAATACCGGCCGCGCTACAATATTTCCTTTCGCGACGATAAACGATTTTTGCTGGTGAAGATCGACATGTCGGAAGAATGGCCGCGTTTTCGGCTGACCCGTTTCAAGAAAAATGACACCGCGCGCTACTTCGGGCCGTACGCGGACGCCGGCGCGTTACGGCAAACTTTGAATTTGATGCGAAAGAAATTTGGCGTGCTGACGTTTGGCCGCGGGGCGCCGAGCGAACGGGAGTTGAAATCTTCGACTTACCAGGTGCCGGTGCGCTTGAGCGAAATTACAGCTGAGCAATATCGAGAACGTGCCGCTCAAGCCTGCGAATTTCTGGAAGGGCATTCACGCGAGATGATCGACGCGCTGGATGAACAGATGCGCAAGGCGGCCGACAAAATGGAATTCGAGAAAGCGGCCGAGCTTCGCAACATGATTGACGATGTGCGCCAAACAACCAGGCAGGTGCGGCGTTTCACGCGCGGGACGTTACCGAACGCGATTGATCCGCTGGCCGATGTGCAGGCGCTCGGCGACGCTTTGCAGCTTCCGCGACTACCGCGCGTGATGGAGTGTTTCGACATCTCCAATATTTCCACGACACATGTGGTGGCTTCGATGGTCTGTTTCCGGGACGGCGTGCCGGACAAAGATTGCTACCGCCGATATCGCGTCCGAACGGTCGAGGGCCAGGACGATTTCGCCAGCATGGCTGAAGTAGTCAGGCGGCGATACTCACGGGTTTTGCTCGAAGCGCGCGACAAAAATCCGGACCTCGCCGATTTTTCACAAGAAAATCCGGCAGACGCACTGGATCGCGCAGCCGATAAAAACGAGCGCGAGTTTGTGGCCGTTCGCCTGCCGGACCTAATCATTGTCGATGGCGGCAAAGGACAGCTTTCATCCGCTTGCCGGGAATTACAGCGATTGGGGCTGCACGATTTGCCAATCATCGGTTTGGCGAAAGAGCACGAGGAGATTTACCGGCCAGGTCGCGCAATGCCGTTGCAATTGCCGGCAGATTCAGGCGCGCTGCATCTCCTTCAGCGAATCCGCGACGAAGCCCATCGCTTCGCAAACGCGTATCATCAGCTTTTGCTCAAAAAACGGATCGACGAAAGTATTCTCGACGATTGTCCGGGCGTGAGTCAGAACCGAAAAAATTTGCTCCTGCGAAAATTCGGTTCGGTCAATCGCTTGCGAAAAGCGAGCGTCGAGCAAATCGCGGCCACCGAAGGGATCGGACCAAAACTGGCCGAGGAAGTGCATCGCTTTCTGCAAAGACATTGAATTGTCCGCAGATTTCGCAGATTAACGCAGATTCTTTCAAATGACTTTTAATTCAATCGGCGAAAACCCGCGCAATCTGTGGATCACGTTGTCGATCCTTGCTCTGTCGACCACGATCCGGGCCCAATCGCCAACGCCGGTTCCGAGCGCGCCGCCGGAAGAAGAAACGATCATTCCAACATTTGAAACCCAGAAGCTCGCGCGCACTTACATTCTCGATGTTCCGGCGCCGCGCGGGCAAATCACGGATCGCACCGGGCTTCCGCTCGCCCAAAACAAAGTCAGTTACAACCTGGCTGTCAGTTTTCCAACACCGCTCGATTTTACCGATGCGAAGGCGGTCGGCTTTGCCCGGGAAAAGATCGACAAAGCGGCAAAGTTAACCGGTCGCTCGATCAAAATTTCGGACGAGGTCATTCTTCGGCATTACCACAACCGTGGAATTCTGCCGCTGGAGATCGCGCAGAACCTGAGCAAGTCGGAATACGAAGCGGTCAAAGATCGATCGAAGGATTTTCTGGTGGTGCGTCCGATTTATGTGCGGACTTATCCGAACGGAAAAGTCGCGGGACAAATCATCGGTTACACCGGCAAGACCGGCCGCAATCTGGACGGCATCATCGACAATCACGAAACGCTTTGGCCGGAAACAGAAGGTCGCGACGGGCTGGAGCAAACCTTCAATGAACTGCTCACCGGCAAGCATGGCGAGTACAAGCTCACTTTCGACAAAGACGGCCGCAAAACTTCCGAGAAGGTGATCAAATCGGCGGTGCCCGGAAATAATATCGTTACGACTTTGGATTTGCGGCTGCAGCAGCTCGCCGAGAAAGCGTTGGAGTCGAAAGCAAAACGGGGCGCCATCGTGATTGTCGATCCAACCGACGGCGACATTCTGGCGATGGCCTCCTGGCCGACTTACGATCCGAATCTTTTTGTTCCGTCCATTTCGGCCGAGAAATTCAAGCAGTTACAAGACGATCCGGACATTCCACTTCTGGCGCGTGCGTTTCGTTCGGCGTATCCGCCGGGGTCAACTTTCAAAGTCGCGGTTGGCATCGCCGCGCTCGAGACCGGCGCGGTTCATGCGGACGATGTCTATCAATGCGTACCGGGAATCCAGATTGGCAATCTCACTTTTCACAATTGGAAAAAAGGCGATCGTGGCGCGCTCAATTTTATTCAGGCGCTGACGGAATCGTGCGACACCTGGTTTTATCAGGTCGGGATCAAGACCGGCGCGGAGCCGATCATCGAGTGGGCGCTCAAGCTCGGTTTCGGCGCGAAGTGCGGCATTCCGTTGCGCGGCGAAGCGGAGGGGCGCATTCCGAACGACGAATACATGAAAGCGACTCACGGTCGCAAATTGCTCAACGGCGACATCGCGAACTTGTCGATTGGTCAGGGCGATACACAGGTGACGCCGCTGCAAATGGCGCAAGCCATGGCCATCGTCGCGAACGGCGGTAGGTTTTACCAAGCGCGGCTCGTGCGCCAGGTGCAATCACTCGATCACGAAATTGTCACTGCCTACCAATTGCGCGAAAAGCGCGCGCTCGATGTTTCCGAGGCAACGATGGAGGAAGTTCGTGCAGGGATGATCGAAGTCGTCAACGGCCCGAACGGAACGGGACACGAAGCACAGTTGGACGGTGTCGAAGTTGCCGGAAAAACCGGGACCGCGCAGTGGGGCCCGAAAAACAAAGAACGCACCGCCGCGTGGTTCGCCGGATTCTTACCGGCGGATGAAGCGAAGTATGCGTTTGCCGCTGTTTATGAAGGCGACGTCGGCAGCAAAGTCCACGGCGGCACGACCGCGGCCCCGATGATCGCCGACATCTTCCAGGAAATTTACAAAGGCTCGAAGACGAGCAATCGGGGCGCGCGCGAACCAAGCCAACAAATTCGGCGCGCTCAGCCGGTTGAAGAAGACGCGTCCGACTAAGCCGCGGCCGTTTCTTTCGACAGCTCCATCGTTCCTTTGAATTTCGGCGGTTCTTCTTCGACGCCGAAGTTTTCGGAATGGAGATTGTCGATCTTAGCGAGATCGTCTGGAGTCAACGGCGGACATTCTGGCGCTTTCGCGAACTCGATGAGTTGTTCTTCGTTGTAAATATTCGGCAGGGTCGAAGCGACGCGAGCGTCGGCCAGCAGCCAAAGCAATGCCGCCTGTCCAAGGGTGCGCTCGGAATTTTCGAGGAAACGCAACTTGTCGATCTTCTTGATTCCGTTCAGCAGCCAGCTGCGCGGGCGATGGCTGCGATGATCGGTCGGTGGAAAAACTGTGTCGGCCGTGTATTTGCCTTCGAGCATTCCGGATGAATGCGTCACCCGAATTAGAAACATTGTGTCTTTGGCCGCTTCGGTTGCGGCCTGGTGCAGCGCGTGACCGGGATGTTGCTCGAGCATGTTGTAAATGTGCTGGAGGCTGGTGATGTCGCGCTCGCGAATGCAATTCATTCCTTCGTAAAGCCAGCCGATCGCCGGACCGAGCGCGATGCCGTAGTAGCGAACTTTCCCGGACGATTTCAATTTCCCGAGCGTTTTCCAAAGCGCGTCGTCGTAAACCTGTTCCATCCGAATGTTGTGCAGTTGGAGAAGATCGACATGATCGGTCTTTAACCGTGTCAACGCTGCATCCGTCGCGCGCTCAATTGCTTCCGGCGAAAAATCCTGCGGGATCTCGCGCTGACCGCGACCGCGCGCTTCGCCGTGCTGGACGAAATCGTACCCGACCTTGGTCGCGATCGTGATTTGGTCGCGCTGTTTCGGGAACGCCTTGGCGATCAGTTCCTCGCTTAGTCCATTTCCGTAAGTATCGGCTGCATCGAACAAAGTGATTCCGAGATCGAATGCCTTGTGCATCAGCGCGATCGCTTCGCCTTCGGTAAAATTTCCCCACCAGCCGGTCGAAATAGTCCAGAGACCGAAGCCGACCTCGCTCACGGTTAGGTCGGTGTTCTTGTAACTGCGGAAACGCATCCAAGAATTTTACCACGAAGGTCACGAAGATCACGAAGGATATTCAATTGAAAGCTTCGTGCCCTTCGTGTTCTTCGTGGTTAATTAGGAGACGTGAACGGCAACGGGGACGCTGGATTGTTGATCGTTGGCCATGGCTCGACGGTGAATCCGGATTCGAGCGCGCCGACGCTGGCGCATGCCGCCGAAATCCGGCGCCGAAACATCTTCGGTAATGTGCAGTGCGCATTTTGGAAAGAAGAACCGAGCTTGCGCGACGCGATCTTTCTTTTTGATCCAGACACGATCAAAAACGTTTACGTCGTCCCGAACTTCATCAGCGAAGGTTATTTCACGCAGACGGTGATTCCGCGTGAGCTGGAGTTGAACGGACAAATTACGAAACGCGCGAATGGACAAGTCTGGAATTATGGCGAGCCGGTCGGGAGTCATTCGCTGATGACGGAGCTGTTGGTGCAGCGGGCGCGTGAAATCGCCCCCGGCGTACCGGAAAACGAGACGAGTCTCTTGATTGTGGCGCACGGGACGGATTTGAACGAGAACAGCGCGGTCGCGGCGAAACGCGAAGCGGAAAAAATTCGGGCGTTGGAGCGGTACGCGAACGTGCTCAATGTTTACATGGAAGAATTTCCGCTGGTTTCCGATTGGAACGTGCTGACCAGCACTCCGAATGTGGTGGTGGTTCCGTTTTTTATCTCCGATGGCCTGCACAGCTACGAAGACATTCCGGTTTTGCTCGGAATCGCTGATAAAGGCTCTTCCGCGAAGCCGAAAGGCAGCGAAGTCTTTCGACGCGGGCCTTACAAGATCGACAATCGCTCGCTCTTTTATGCCAGCTCGATCGGGACTGATCCTCGCATGGCCGATATTATCGTTGAGCAGGCGACCGCAGCGGCCCGGGCAAACGATTCAGTGAATTGACTCAAGAAAAGTTGCGCGCGCGTCCGGCCTCGCAATCTTTCCTGACCTGGCAACGTGACGTTGCATCCATTTATGCACGCTGATACGCTGAAAAAACTTCAAGACATCGGCGGTTTTGTTCTCGCGACCCGCTGCACCAAGAAGAGCCTGAAGCAGGTGACGGAAATGATTCGGGCAGCGCGCGATTATCGGTTCATTGCGATTTATAAAATTGTGAAGGACGAATTTGTGATTCTCGCCGGCACCGGAAACGAGCCGTCGGCGTATCCGCGTTTTCCGACGACGCAGGGATTGTGCGGTGCGGTGTTGGAATCGGGAAAAGCAATCGTGGTGGGCGATGTTTCGAAAGATAAACGCTATCTGCCGGCTTTTCACACCACGCGGTCGGAAATTATCGTTCCGATGAAGGACGAGCATAAGCACGTTGTTGGAATGCTCGACGCCGAGAGCGACAAATTGAACGCGTTCGGAGATGAAGATAAGCAATTCCTCGAACGTGCGGCCGGCTTGATTGCGCATTGTCTGGCCTGATGGCGCAATGCCACTTAAAAAAGCGCTCGCCGCAGTTCTGAGCGACCGCACTAGCTTCGGTCAGCTTCTTATTCAACGAACAGGCTCGGCCAGCTTCGTTCTTTGTCACCGCGACGACGAAAAGGCCCATGGTTTGCAAATTTTTCGGAAACCGGACGACGCCGGCGAGATCGCGCGGTATGACGATGCCGGAAAGTATCGACCGCTGAAGACGGCGCCGAATTTGCGCCATCGCTGGCGTCTGGAACTTGTCGATCTTGGCGAACTGCGACGGGCGCTGGATTATTTTTATCCGGGAAGACTAGCGATGCTCGCGGCATGGACGGAGGATCGCCTGAGCACAGCGCCCCTGCGCGAAACGTTGGATCGGCAATCGGGGATGTACCGGATCGCGGCGAAAATTTCGGATGAACAAGTCGACGATGTCGTTGGAAATTTCTGTAAATCAGACGGCGGCTGTCTGCGGACGATTTTGTGGAAGCGCGGCGCAAACGCCACAGTTCCATCGACAAAGTTGCCGCCGGAAAAATTTGATCCGACGCATGACCAAACGGGGCGCGGCGAAAAGACGATTCCGCTCCTTTGTCAGGAAGCGTGCAATTTGCTGGTGGCCGAATGCCGCAAGGTCGTCAAAGGCGAGACAGACGAATGATCATTCGCGCGCGCATTGTCGTCACGATGGACGGGCCGCCGATCGACAACGGCGCGGTGGCAGTTTCGGGTGATCGGATTACGGATGTTGCGAATTTTCCCGAAATCTCAGCGAGACATGCGGGAGAAGAGATTGTCGATCTTGGCGAGCAGGCGTTGTTGCCCGGGCTAATCAACGCGCATTGCCATCTGGATTACACCTGTCTCCGCGGCAAAATTCCGCGACAACAATCGTTCACCGATTGGATTCGCGCGATCAATGCCGAGAAGGCCAAGCTTTCTCCGGAAGATTACGTCCGCTCGATCAATGAGGGTTTTGCTGAAGCAAAACGCTTCGGAACGACAACGATTGCGAATCTGACTGCCTTTCCGGAACTGGTCGCGCAGATTCATGCGCCGATTCGGACGTGGTGGTTCGCCGAATTGATTGACGTGCGCGATCCGAGTCGCGCGAATGAGATTGTCGATGCTGCGGTCGGGCAATTGAAATCGGCGGAGCATTGGGGGCTGGCGCCGCACGCGCCGTTTACGGCGTCGGTAAATCTTTATCGACGCTGCGAAGAAATCGCGCGGCGCGAAAACGTTTCGCTCACGACGCATTTGGCGGAATCCCGCGAGGAGATGTCGATGTTCCGCGATGGAAGCGGACCGCTGCATGAGTTTTTGAAGGAGATCGGGCGCGACATGAACGACTGCGGTGAGCAAACGCCGCTCGCTCGGCTTTCGGAAATAGTAAGAGATTCCTCCGCTCCGGTCGGAATGACAGAAAGGTGGATGCTCGTGCATTTGAACGAGCTGACAAAAAATGAGTTTGATCTGCTGGCGAAATCGGAAAGGAAATTTTCAGTGATTCATTGCCCACGGAGTCACGCGTATTTCGGGCATTCGCCGTTTGAGTACGACAAATTGGGCGAGCTTGGATTCAATATCTGTCTCGGAACTGACAGTCTGGCGAGCAACACGGATCTAAGCTTGTTCGCTGAAATGCGGGAGTTTCGAAAAACATATCCGAATGTTTCGCCGGAAGAAGTTTTTAAGACGGTCACGGTGAATTCGGCGCACGCGTTACGGCAGGACGATGCACTCGGCAAAATTCGATCCGGTTGTCTCGCTGACTTGATCGCAGTTCCGTGCGCAAGATCGACATCGGTGTTCGAGGAGATTCCTGCTTTCGATCGGTCGGTAAGTTGGTTGATGATCAGCGGTCAGGTTTCGGCCTAAACCAAGCAAATTCTCAAAATCGCTTTCTTTTTCTCAAAACTGAAATATTCTCCGCGCTGAGATTTACCATGGCTAAAATCGTAATTATCGATGACGAACCCGCAATGGTGGAAGTGATCGTGACTCTCTGTCGGGAAAAGGGCCATCAGGTTTTTCCGTTCAATTCCGCGCCGAAAGCAGTCGAGCAACTGGACAGCATCGCGCCGCAAGTGGTGGTCGCCGACATCAAAATGGAGACGATGACCGGGTTCGATGTGCTCCGGCATGTGCGCGAACATCATCGGCAAACGGCGGTGATTTTGATCACTGCCTACGGCACGGTCGAGACCGCGGTCGAAGCGATGAAGATGGGCGCGTACGATTACGTGACCAAGCCGTTCAAGATCGACGAGCTGCAGCTAACGGTGCAGCGGGCGCTCGATTACCAGGCGGCGCTGCGCGAGAACGTTTATCTGCGCAAAGAGTTGAAGAACCGTTACCGCTTCGAAAACATCATCGGCACCAGCGGGAAGATGCAGAGCGTTTACAATTTGATCAACAAAGTCGCCGACACCGACAGCACCGTTTTGATTATGGGCGAAAGCGGCACGGGTAAGGAGTTGGTTGCGCGCGGTCTGCATTTCAACAGCAATCGCCAGCATCATCCTTTCGTGGCGATCAATTGCAGCGCGTTGCCGGAAAATTTGCTTGAATCGGAATTATTCGGCCACAAGAAGGGTTCTTTTACCGGAGCGGTGGTGGACAAGCGCGGTTTGTTCGAAGAAGCGAACCTCGGCACGATCTTTTTGGACGAAGTGAATTCAATGGCGCCGGCGTTGCAGACGAAGTTGCTGCGCGTTTTGCAGGAACGCGAGGTTCGCCGTGTCGGAGACAACAAAAGCTCGCCGGTGAACGTGCGCGTGGTCGGCGCGACCAATGAGCCGCTTCAGCCCAAGCTGAAAGACGGAACTTTCCGCGAAGATTTATATTATCGGTTGGCGGTAATCCCGGTCGAGATCCCGGCTTTGCGTGAGCGACTCGAAGACGTGCCGCTGCTCGTGAACCATTTTCTGCAAAAACAAGCGAGCGCGACGGGCGGCGATCCAAAGAAGATCGATGCCGAGGCGGTCGATATTTTGTGTCACTACAATTATCCCGGCAACGTGCGCGAGTTGGAGAACGCAATCGAGCGGGCATGTGCGTTGTGCGAGAACGATTTAATTTTGCCGACCGATTTGCCGCCGCACATTGTCAGTCACGCCAAAGGCGATAAAACGGATCAAATGCTGGCGAGCATGCCGGTGGGGCAAACACTGGACGATTTTGTCCAGCAGCAAGAGCGCAACTACATCGAAGCGACCCTGCAACATTGTGACGACTCGCGCGAGAAAGCCGCCAACATGCTCGGGATCAGCATGGCCACGCTCTATCGAAAGATCGAGCCGAAGAAAAAATAGATGGCGCGAGCCTAGCCGCGCTTGGCGAAGATTCGAAGCTGATCGGCGGCGTCCTGGAGTTCGCCGAGCCGCTCCAAGGCAGCTTTTTGTTTTGCCAAAACTTCTTCATTCGTGGCTTTGATCTGTTCCAGAAGTTTGATCGCTTCCGGAATCGAATGAACATCAGTCGTCGACGCGGCCGCTTTGGACGATGTCGATGTTGCAGCGGCGGTTGAATTGGCCGCTTGAACAACAATCGGCGTCGGTGATTGCGCGCTTGCGACCGCCACAAACAACAGTGTAATTAAAAGTACGGCGCGCATTATCTTTCCCGTTTCGTGTAAATTCGCGCGGTCCGAACCGTTTCGGCGACCTCGACAAGTTTCTCTTCGATTTTCGCCTGATTCGCGGCGAGCTGCGCTTGTTGGGTCTGAACGTCTTTGATTAACGCGAGAAGCTTCTGCTCCTGGTTCGCATCCGGTGTTTGCGCGGCACTAAATGACATCACGAGCAACGTGCCGGGCAGTAAAAGCGTGAGGAGAATTCGTTTCATTGGGAAGTGATCGACCCGGTCAATTGGGTAGCAAGTCGTGTTCCCGAAATTGTTCTCGAGTGCGAAATTGCCGCGGTCACGAGGGGGTGCGGCCCGTAACCTGCTTGCCTGTCGCTCGCCCGACAGTAAACTCCACTATGGCCGGTCCTGGGATGCATCAGACGCAGAATCTTTCTCTGCAGCAGGTCCTTGCCCCGCAACTTCAGCAAAGTTTGCTCATTCTGCAGGCGCCATTGTTGGAGCTCCGCAATCTCGTTCAGCAAGAAATGGAAACGAATCCGGTGCTGGAAGAATTGGCCGATCCGCCGAATCCCGACGCGCCGCCTGAATCGGAGACGGCGCCTGCGGAGGATAATTTCAAAGAGGAATTCGATAGACTGGCGAAGCTCGATGAGGAATGGCGCGATTACATGGCGCAATCGAGCAGCTATAGCGGCCGCTCGCAGGAAGCGGAAGAAAAGCGCCAGTTCTTTTTCGATTCCATCCCGACCCAGGAGACGCTGCAGCAGCATTTGATGGGGCAGCTCAATCAAAACGCGCTCGACGGCGACGATCGCAAGACGGCCGAACTGATTATTGGCAACATCGACGACAACGGATTTTTGCAAACGACACCGGAAGAGATGGCGCTCAATACCGGAATTCCACAGGAAGATTTCGAGCACATGCTTACGCTCGTCCAAAGCTTTCATCCGCCGGGCGTGGGCGCGCGTGACTTGCGCGAGTGTTTGCTCATCCAACTCAAGCGCGAAGGAAGACAAAACAGTCTCGAATACAAAATCGTGGCCGATCACATGCAGGATTTGGGCAAGCGACGTTTTCCGGAGATTGCGCGCCGGATCGGAATCAGCGTCGAACAAGTGCAAAAGTGCGCCAACAATATCGCCCAGCTCGATCCGCGACCGGGCGCCATTTTCGCGGAGGCGCCGAAAAACTATGTGCTGCCGGATGTGACCGTTGAAAAAGTGAACGGCACTTACCAGGTCATCTTAAACGGCGAGCAAATTCCGCATCTGCGTATCAGCAACACTTACAAGGATATCATGGCACAGGACCGCAACGGAAGCGAAGTGAAGGACTACATTCGCGACAAAATCCGGAGCGGAAAATTTTTGATCAAATCGATCCATCAACGTCAGCAGACCATTTCCAACATTGCGCACGAGATCGTGAAACGGCAGCGCGAGTTTTTCGAAAAGGGTTCGGCGTTTCTGAAGCCGATGACGATGGTGCAGATCGCGGATGCGGTTGGCGTGCATGAGACGACAGTGAGTCGCGCGATTTCCGGGAAATACATGTCCACGCCGCAGGGCGTGTTCGAGATGAAATATTTCTTCACGCCCGGTTACCAGACTTCCAGCGGCGAGTCGATGAGCAACACGAGCGTGAAAGAGGCCATCCTCGATTTGGTCAAGAGTGAGGAAGGCAACGCGCCGTTAAGCGACAAGGAGATTGTCGAGATTCTGAGCAAGCGCGGCATTCCGATCGCGCGCCGCACCGTCGCTAAGTACCGGACCGAGCTGAATATTCTGCCCAGCAACATGCGGCGGAGATATTGAGATTTTCTTTGTAGCGGCGCTCTGCGAGCGTCGCATTATTTGATTGTGCGACGGTCATAGACCGCCGCTACAGTTAAAAAAATGAACCCCTCTCTTCGCGCTCACGTCATCGCTGAATGGCGCGGGTTGCCGGAGAAATATTTAAGACCGGATCGCTGGCAAGCGCCGGTCGACGTGCTGCCGAAGTTGATGCAACGGCTCGGACTGAAAGAGCGATTGCACGAGACCGAAGTGATGGAGGCCTGGGGAAAGATTGTCGGCGAATTCATCTCAGCGCATTCGGCGCCGGTCGCGTTGCGTGAAGGCATTCTTTACGTGCGCGTGCTGCAGCCGGCGTTGCACTACGAGCTCGAGCAGGTTTCCAAGATCGACATCCTGCGGAAGTTGAAGCAACGCTTTGGCGGGAAAATCATTCGTGACGTTCGCTTTCGCGTAGGGTAAAAAACCGCCTGCGAATGTTGCGCCCCCCGGATAAATCTTCTCCTGTGCTGTCGCATTATTCGCGGCTGTTTGGTGGACCGTTCGCTGGTCATGACGAGACCCATCTCCGTGAGCTTTCGACGCGGATGAAGGACATTCCGCAAAATCGGCGCGGCCGCCCAAGACGGGGCGATCTTGCGCCGTCTGGTTTCGTTTATCTTGGTCAGTTCTTGGATCACGACCTAACCCGGGATGAAACCAGACTCGAACACGCATCGGCCGCTCCGGAGAGAACCAAAAATCTTCATGTGCCTCGGCTGAATTTGGAAAGTCTCTACGGTGGAGGACCGAGGAAATCGCCCGATCTCTATGATCATTCCGAGAGCGGGAGCGAGACTTTTCTCTTGGGCAGCACCGAGGCGCTGCCACGCAAAAGGATTCCGTCTACGCCGGACGATTTCTTTCGGCGAAACGGAAGACCGCTGCTCGCGGACAATCGCAACGATCAGCATTTAATTTTGGCCCAACTGCACGTTGTCTTTCTCCAGTTTCACAATCGCATGATTGGTTATCTCAAACACGGCAGGGCAACTGACGAAGCTTTTCCGAATGAAACCATTTTCGACGCGGCGCGCCGGCTGGTTGTCTGGCATTACCAATGGATCGTCCGCAACGAATTCCTGAAGTGGTTTGTCTTACCGGAAGTTTTGACGGACATCGAAAAACACGGGCCACGTTTTTTCAAACTGGTTCCGGGCGAAAAAGTTCCGTCACTTCCGGTTGAGTTTACTCAAGCGGCTTTTCGTTTTGGCCACAGCATGGTGCAACCTCAATATGAAATTAATCAGTGGGTTGGACTTGTCCGTTTGTCCGAGTTGGTTCGAAAAACAAGACCGGACGAACCCGGCGAACCGCTTCCGGCCGATAACGTCTTGGACTGGGACCGCTTCACGCGCACCTGGGGCGGGAACGCGAATTTCGCGGAGAACATCGACACCTTGATCTCCGAGGACATGTTTAATTTGCCGGCGGCGGCGATGCCCGTTCCTACCAAGACGCCGCCACCGCCGTTGCCGGAGATGACGCTTGTGCGCGGATCTCGAATCGGTTTGCCGTCAGGACAAGAGGCCTGTCGAGCCGCGGGGGTGCAATCGCTCGCTGAAACGCAGGTCGGATTCGATGACGAAGGTAACGAATTTCTTCGAGACCGCGGCCTGAACGAGAAGACGCCGCTTTGGTATTATCTATTGCGCGAAGCGGAGGTCCTTGGGATACGTAGATTTCGGGGCGGCGAATGTCTCGGGCCTCTCGGTAGCCGCATTGTTGCTGAAGTTTTGCTGGGCGTGATGAACGCGGATCCCGAACATTATTTAAATGTGGATCCGAATTGGAGGCCGTTGACCGCTGTTTTCGGTGGATCAAATGAACCGCGACGACTTGATACCCTCAGAAAGTTTGTGGCGTTCGCGAAAGGTCGGCCAGCCCGCTAAGCAGACTGGACCGAGACAGTGAAAATTCGCGCGCGCGGCCGGACCTATGCGACCGCGGCGGTAGCGGCGGACGCGAAAGTCGAAGGAATTGCAGGGCAGGTTAAGAATTTTCTGAAACGGCCGTGCCGTGGCTCTTCTCCGCAGGTTGGGAATCGTGGGACAATTCCATTCGACAGAGTAATCGCGCCGGCGGTCACCTTCGCCGTTGGGCGATTGCGATCGAAGAGGTTGGCCGTGGGAGAGATCATGGCTCATTCCGCTTGGCGTGATCTGGGTAAGCACCTGTTAGCGCGTCTCTCCTTTGCGCTCGCACCGACTCTGCGCCTTCAGCACAGCATCGAGAAAGCGGTGGAGCGAAGCGAGCGGCGTCGCCACGAGAGTGGCGAAATTAACTTTCTCGAGACCGTGAAAGAATTTCCGGGCGCTCTGGACACCGCAGCACGAATCATTGCCGCTTGGTGGGAGGCGCAAGATGAGCTGCTCGATCGTCTTTGGCGCGATAAAGATAATCTGTGCGACGTTTTTCTGAATGGGCGCCGACATTTCCGGATCGTTCGCATCCGCGCCGGACTTTCCGATCCGCATAATGGCGGAAAAACCGCAACGATGCTCGAGTTCGCGGGGCGGGGTCGCGTCATTTATAAGCCGAGGTCAGGTGCGGGGGAAGAACTGTGGTTCACAGCTTTAGGTTGGCTGGCTCGAAACGGCCTCCAGTTTTCGTTTCGTGTCCCGAAAATTCTGAAGCGAAAGAATTATCTTTGGATGGAATTTCTGCCGACAAGGGGTTGCCGCACTGCTCGTGAAATCCGAAATTTTTACTTTCGTTGGGGAGCACAGGCAGCTCTTGCGCAAATTCTTGGCGCTACCGATTTGCATCGAGAAAACTGGCTTGCCGTAGGGTCGCAGCCGATTTTGGTGGACGCGGAATTAATCGGCGACGCTGAGCCGCCGAAGCGAACTGGAAGAACTCGCTTAGATCGACAATCGCTGCCGATGCTTCTCCAGACCGGCTTACTGCCGCTTACCCCGCGCGATCGAGTTGGTTTTTATCAGGGAATCGCTCCTTTTGATGCAACGATTCCAGAGACGGCGCCGCCGAGTTGTTGGCCTCGCTACCGGCGAGCGATCCAGAAACCTTCGAAATATGTAAACGATCTTGTTCGCGGATTCGAAGCTGTTGCCGGGATTTTTGCCGATCGATGCTCGGCAGAAAAGTTTTTCAGGGAAATAGTTTCGCCTGCCGGGCAACGGAAAGATGGGCGCGTCCTTCTGCGGGCCAGCGCGCAATACGCGCGACTTCTGCGGGATTCCGTTGAAGCGCGGAATATGGTTTCTGCAGGCGAACGTTGGCGGCTGCTTGCGCGCGAGTGTTGCGCGTCCGCCGAAAACCGACGAGTCGGACTTGCCGAAGTGCGCTCGCTCTTGCGTTGCGATATACCAAAGTTTACGACGCGGCGAAGAGCTGTTCCCGCTTCGTGGAAGAGCTTTTCAGCCGCTATCGCGGACCTGAAGGGTTCGTCGCGACTTCTTCGCCGACGTGTTCTCCTAGGAATTCGTCCTGTCTAGGACGCACCTGGAATTCACTTATCTTTTCCAGTGCAGAAATCTTCTGCCTCTTACCAAAAATTGTAGGTGCAGCGAACGTATTCCATCGTATGCCCATTCGGATGTCCGTTCGCGGCAGGAGGTATTTCCAGCACAAGCGAGCCGGTTCCATCGCGTTTCGCTTTGTCCAAGTCGCCTTCTGGTATGAATACAACCTTGGCATCTTGTGGCACATTGATTTCGCCAAGGGTGCGAAAAGCATTGCGAGCGAATTCGTCCGATTCCAGACATTTCGCTCCAAAACTTCTGTCGCTCATTATTTTCTTCAGGACTGCGGTGCAGGCCGCTTTTTTATCGTCAGGGTTGTTCCATTTTCTCATGTTTTTAGTTTCTTGCTGTTTGTTTGCGTTGAGGTTCGGTGTCTAAGTTTGCTGCTTTTCGAAGGGCTTCGATTTTCAGCTTCAATTTGCCGAGAATGGTTTGAAAGCGGATATCATCCGCGATCCCATCGAATCGCGGATCGAGAGAAAGCGAACGGTAATCGATCCAACCGGCTGAAACTGCGGTCTCGAGGTGTCCAATCGAGGATTCGGTTTTCCCGAGAGACGCTTCGATCGCAGAAATTCGATAAAGAAGATCAGGATTGTCCGGGGCGGCCGCGAGCGACGACAATTCCTTGGTCAGGGCTTCGCGCAATAGAGGCCGTCCGTGTTTGGAGTCGCCTCTAGTGAGGCGCAGAAAGCCTAGTGCTGACTTGAAACTTATATTTCCGTAGAATGTCGCGCCGCCATCGCCATCAGCTTGGGCAAGCTTATCGTACAAGCGTTCGGCCTCTGAATAGTTACGCGCGAAAAATTCAACCATGGCGGCCATCTCGTCTGAGTAGATGGACTGGCCGTACCGTTCTCGTTGCTCGCGGCATATTACGCGCGCGGCCCCCACATTCCCGTGGAGAAGCTGAAGTCGAGATATGCCGACCCAGCCGCGTGGCAATTGCGATTCTAAGTTTATCGCTCGCCGATACGCAGCCTCAGCTTGATCGTCATTGCACAGGTTTGACCAACAATCCCCAATTAAAGCATCCCAGGTCCCCGCATGTCTTGCACAGGAGCGAGCTATTTCGTACCACGGCAGAGCCCTGTCCGGGTGCCCGAGGCTCTCTAACGTCATCCCAATAAATCCCATCACGTGTTCCTCAGGTCCGCCTAATTCTATTGCCCGCATCTGCTCTTCCAGGGAATCGCGCAATCGTCCTCTTTGATACAGAGCTCCAGCAAGCGCTCGGTGACCATCCGCTAGCATTGGAGCCAACCGGAGAGCTTCGCGCGCTTCGATCTCAGCGCGATCCAGAAAACGGGGATCGGAAACCAAGTGGATGCGACTTGCCGCTGAATTCCCCAGGTAGGCGTGCGCCAAAGCGGACCTCGGTTCCAAACTGAGTGCTTTTTCGAAGCAACTGATCGCACGATCCAAATCCACGACGGTATAGCGAAAGTGTAGGTCGCGACCGGCCGTAATTAATTCCCGCGCCTGCTCGTTTTGTAAGCCGGGATCACGCCTGGATGCGATCAAGTTCGACCAGTCGTTTGCGGTCAAAACCGAATACAACGCCGGCGCTAAACCGCGTGTGAATGATTTCAAATCGGATGCTGCGTCGAGATCGACAATTCGTCCGAAGAGTGATTCGCCATCAGGATCGAGCAGCTGCACGGAAATTTGCAAGCCGCGATCCGTTTTTCGGCGAGTGCCGAAGAGCGCGGTGCGCGTTTTGAAATTACGAGCGGCCGTTTTCACATCGCTGGCATCGCTGACTCGGACCACGCGAGCGTTTCCGATGCTTGAAAGTTCTGTTTGCAATCCTTGCGCCAGTGTTGCGGTCCAATCGGATTGTTCCGTTGCGGTGTCGAGGTCGAGGAAAGGCAATATCGCGACCGAGTTCCTCGCCAGCTCATTTTCTCGGATTTGGTTTTGCAACTTCCAGTTCTGGACCTGGCGAGCGACTACTGCGACGCCGAACAACAAGCAAACAGCCAGACTCCCCGCGAGCACCGGATTCCTGCGTGACCAGCGATAGAGCCGGACTGGCGCCGAGACCGGTCTCGCTTCAATCGGTCGCCCTTGTAGCCATCGCTCAAGCTCAGCCGCAAGCGCGGCCGCGGATTGGTAACGCAGATTTGGATCGCGTTCGAGACAACGAGCGCAAATCGTTTCCAGATCGCGGGAAGCGTTCGGAACAATCGAGCGCAGCTTCGGAGCGTTGCTTTCAGCTGCCTGGCGAATTACCGCGACCGCGTGCTCGCCCAAAAACGGTGGTCGTCCGCTAAGTAGCTCAAATAAAATAGCGCCAAGACTGTAAACATCGGCCGCTGGTGTAAGGTCTGTGGCTGCATTCTCCGCCTGTTCGGGCGCGATGTAGCCGGGTGTGCCGAATACAGTGAGCGTGCATGTCAGCTCCTGGGTGGCATCCAGCCATTTGGCCAAACCAAAATCGCTCACCATCGGTTCACCGCGCGCATCCAGCAGAATGTTTCCAGGTTTCAGATCACGATGAAGAATTCCCTGGCTGTGCGCGTAATCGACCGCTTTCGCCACGGTGGCAACCAATTCGGCTGCGCGTCGCGGGGAATCGCGGAAAGTGTGTCGCGAGTCTGACAAACTTCCGCCAGCGGCGAATTTCATGCTGAAAAATGGAAGGCCGTCGTCAGACGCACCAACGTCGTAAATGGGCAGAATGTTTGGATGCTCGAGACTGGCGGCCGCGATCGCTTCGCGTTGAAATCGGGTGAGGGTCTCACGCGAATCGCTGTGATAATTGAGCACTCGCTTGAGGGCGACGATCCGCCGCGAAGGCGCGTGCCGCGCGCGATAAATAACTCCCATCCCGCCGCGGCCAATCTCTTCCAAGATTCGGTAGCTCCCCAATTGCCAGTCGCGATCCGGAATGTCGACGGCGGCGAGGAGTGCGTCGAAATCCTCGATCTCCGTTTCGGTTGATTCCAAGCCGCTGCGCAGCAAGCAGCTCACGCACACGCCGGATGCAACCCGCGCCAGCGATCCGCATCGACAACGCACACAATTCTGCGCGCCCTGCTCCGGCAAATCAGTTAATCCTGAAAAATTCATCCGTCTGATTCACTGAGTGCTGGCGAGTGCGGCGCACAAATAGCGAATTTCGTCGTCAATCTCGGCTGGGTCGGTCACGGTGTGTGAGACTTCCTCCCGCAAAAGGATGCGATAGCGTACCCGGAGTTGATGCAGCATGCGTTTGATAACACTCTCGGACACGCCCAGCGAAGCGGATAAGGCGGCATAAGAAATCTCCATTCGCTCGAGACTGAGGTACTCGCTTAGGGTCGTGAACATTCGCAGCCGCCCGCGGCTTTCACATTCCTCAGCTAATCGGCGCAAGGCCTGCTCGACTACAGTCGCGGCCCAGCGCACATCAAAAATCCGTTCCGGCGGGCACGTTTTAAGTTCCTGTCCGTAGATCGACAATTGTGATGGCGCTTCTGCCATCCACTCATCCCAGGCCACAAATTGGATCCGGCCGCCACGTTTTTGACGCCGGGCGAGGTGCTGCTTGTCGTTCAAAAAATTTTCCACTGCCGTTCGCAGCAGAGATCGAAAACGTCCTCGCGCCGGATCCGCCAATAGGAGCAGGTTGCCTCTAAGCACCATCACAAAAAAATCCTGTGTTAGGTCCTGTGCATCGGTTACGGAATATCCCCGTCGGCAGATTAATGCGAAAACCGGTCGCCAATAGACGCGGCATAGCTCGGTCAAGGCTTTTTGCGCAGCATCCTGCGTCTCGCCGGTCTGGGCGCAGGAGAGAACGATGCTCCAGCGGGTGGTTTGGAACCGGCTCGAATTGAGCGTATCGCTGCCTGCCGGTTCGGCCTTCACGGGCGGCGATGATGGAATGTTGCGCCATAATGGACAAGTCTAAAGGCTGCAAGGTCGAGCGACGCGCGTGGCGTTTCATGCTGGGGCAGGTCTCGCTTTCATTTGGTCATTACGAGATTTGCCGGTAGAAGTTCCGAAAAACTTACCAAAATCAGAAGTTCTCGGTTACAAGAGCATTCGTCAGGAGCATCCGATTTTAGAATGAGAGTTACTGCGGAGCAGCAAATTCATATCGAACAGCTGAAGGTCCTTGCCCGCGTTGGCGTCACCCAATCAGAACGCGCGCGGCGACAGCGGCTCGTTCTCAACATCACGCTTTGGCCTGCGCGCGATCTCCGCGA
>Ga0137396_10000472_pt1 | contig 19241 bp, 18 predicted proteins | sample czc16metaG_FD_108284 | JGI IMG/M metagenome (GOLD analysis project Ga0137396, IMG submission 108284) | Vadose zone soil microbial communities from Angelo Coast Range Reserve, California, USA - czcobulk3.16 metaG | ecosystem: Environmental > Terrestrial > Soil > Vadose zone | place: USA...
CTTTCCGGCGAAGTGCCGTTCGCGACGCTCGGGCATCCGCAGCAGTTCGATCCAGGTATGGTCCGAGACGTACTTATTTACGATGTCATCCATGCCGTCGGTCGAGCCGTCGCTAACGATGACCCATTTGATCGGTCGGACCGACTGGGCCACCACGGATTTTATGGTCAGTTCGATGAACTGTGCTTCGTTCCGCGCCGGTGTAATAAGAACGTAGCTAGGGGGCGTCGGCATACTCATTCCTCAACGATTGAAGCTGAACGGTGCAGTTGATGTTGTTTGAGCACTTCTTCCGCAGCGCACAAGAATGCAGGCTTTGCCGGAAACATCCGGGCTTGGTTGAACTGCTTCCATAAGGTCATCGAATTCATCCATTGTGCGGCCCTCCGGATCTTAGAGATCGCTGCTTAAATGAGGACAGGTATTGGATGTGAGCCGACTGGTATTAGCCAATTTAAGTGGTCTATAACCGCGCTTGAAACTGTTCGGGGTCGCTGCCGACTTTCTCGGGAACCATTCTAGCGCGCAAAAAGCGTGATACTTCATCCACCACCCGTCTCTGCTGCTCAGCCTTAAGCTGGGGAAACATGGGCAGCGACAGGATTTCGGGTGCAATTTTTTCAGTTATCGGAAAATCTCCCCGACTATATCCTAAGTTATAATGGGCCTTCTGCAAGTGAAGGGGCACAGGATAATGAATACCGGTACCGATGTTTGCTTCGGCCAAGTGCTTCAGTAGACCCTCGCGATCCTGCACACGAATGACGTAAAGGTGGTAAACCGCTCGTACCCAGTCAGGACAACAGGGTCTGACTACACCCTCGACTGACGAAAGCAGTTCGTCATATCGGCGGGCCGCTTCCTGCCGTTTTAGATTCCATTCGGTAAGATAACGGATTTTTACCGCCAGTATGCCCGCTTGGAGCGAGTCCAGGCGGCCGTTATAGCCTTCCATCTCGTGATAGTATTTCCTGGACTGACCGTGATCGCGGAGCATTCGCACCTTCTGTGCGTGGGCCTCATCCTTGGTAGTGACTGCGCCCGCTTCGCCACACGCTCCCAGATTCTTGCCGGGATAGAAACTGAAAGCCGCAGCTTTGCCCATGGACCCGGCTTTCAGCCAGCGGTTTTCTTTCTTTGAAAAATATTGGGCGCCATGGGCTTGGCAGGCGTCTTCAACAACGATGAGTTTGTATTCTTCGGCGATGGCCAGAATGGCATCCATATTGGCGGTCTGGCCGTAGAGATGGACTGGAACGATAGCCGTAACCGGCTTACCGGTCTTGTTGTCGATTACCACGCCAAGCTGATCATCAACCGTGCAGAAGTTCTCTAAATATTGCCGGACCTTCGCCGGATCCATATTGTAGGTACTTTCCTCGATGTCGACGAACCTGGGTTCGGCACCTGCCTGTGATATCGCTTCCGTGGTCGCTATGAATGTATGCGGCACGGTTATTACCACATCGCTAGATTTCACGCCGGCAGCCATTAAAGCGAAGCGTAGCGCATCAGTTCCGTTAGCAACGCCGACACAATATTTCGTGCCACAGAACTCCGCAAACGCGTGTTCGAATTGTTCGACCCTGGGACCGCCGATGAAATTGCCGGTGTGGAGTGCACTCTTGAAAATTTCAGTAAGTTCTTGCTCCAGCTCAAGATGAGCTGTTACAAGATCCAGGAATGGAATGCTGTCTGTTCTGGTCATTTTTGATCACCTAGGGCGACACTCGTGCCGCTTTCAAGAAATCTCTTCACACGTGCAGGGTTCCCCACCACAATGGCATTAGCGGGAACGTCCTTCGTCACCACACTTCCTGCGCCGACAATGGCATTTTCACCAATCGTTACGTTACAAAGCACCGTTGCTCCCGAACCAATCGACGCACCCTTCCTGACCACTGTCCGTTCGACTCTCCAATCCTTCTCCGTCTGCAGTTGGCCATCGGTAGTAATCGCACGCGGGTAGGAATCGTTGATGAAAGTCACGCTATGGCCGACGAATACGTTGTCTTCGATGTTCACACCTTCACAGATAAATGTGTGACTCGAAATCTTGCAACGTCGGCCAATCCGAGCATTCTTCTGAATCTCAACGAACGCGCCGATTTTTGTTTCGTCTCCAATCTCACAACCGTACAGATTGATGAACTTGGAAAGCTTGACGGCTCTTCCCAATTTCACGTCTGGGGCAACCGAGCAAAATTCATTCACAGCCTCACCAACTCTCCCCTTTTACGGATGGAACAATCTGCTGCTTCCAGCATGCGCACAACCCGAAGGCCTGCATGCCCGTCATTGAAAGGCTTCTTGCTGTTCATAACGCAATCTGCAAAATAACTGAGTTCGACGCGCAGCGCTTCCGATTGTTCGATTTGTGGCGCCCACATATCGCCGGTGCGATAACTTACCAGGAGGTCGCGGATTCCTTCTCCAGAGCTGATCTGTACGCCCTTGTCATACACGCGGATCTTTTCGTCGGCGACAAGATCGTTCCAGACAAGCATTTTTTTCTGGCCTCCGATCAGCGTCGTCCGGATCTTCACCGGCGAAAGCCAATTTACATTGATGTGGGCGATCACGTTCTGGGGAAAATAGATGGTCATGAACGCGACGTCTTCCACTCCATTCAAGTGCTTTTCGCCGGTCGCAACAATTGCCTCCGGCTCTCTGTTAATTACATGGTCCATGATCGCCAAATCGTGTGGCGCGAGGTCCCAAACCACGCTGACGTCGTGTTGAAAGAGTCCCAGATTCACCCGCAGCGAATCGTAGTAGTACAGGTCGCCAAGCGCCCCACTCTGCGTTAATTCCCGGATTTTCCGCACCGCGCCTGTAAAGAGAAACGTGTGGTCCACCATGACGGTGAGGTTCTTACGGGCTGCGATTTCTATCAGTTCTTCTGCCTGGGCTGAATTGGAGGTAAACGGTTTCTCAACGAAAACGTGTTTGCCGTGCTCCAGCGCCGTCTTGGCCAGCTCATAATGTGTCCAAACGGGCGTGATCACAGCAATTGTGTCAATCTGCGTGGAGTGCAAGACCTCGTTGGGGTCTGTTGTCGTCAGTATGTTTGGATAGGTCTTGCGCACGCGTGCCAGTGCGGTAGGACTCTTGTCGCACACCATGTCCACGCGGGCGTTTTCCAGCCCATGGAAATTTCTGACAATATTTGGTCCCCAATAGCCATATCCGATGACGCCAACTCGGATCATCGATCGTTTAGAACCTGACGAAGGGATAGAAGCACACAGAGATTCAACCTTCATATGGAAAATCTCCTGGGAGACCATGTCTGACTTCAAGAGCTAGCTTAATGAGCGATTGCAAGGCTGGGATGGTTATCGAAGCACGCTACCGCCATAAATGTTGCTCTGAACCAGTTCAGATCTAAGTTCCTAGTCTAAGCTGCAGAAAAAAAACAACTTACAGTAAATGGCGCGCTCTGAAGCGTGCCTTGGATGAGGTGCAATCACGGTACCAGAACTTGGCCCACTTGAGAGCATGAACAAATTGAGACATCCGTACGTAAGTCATTGAAATAATGAGGGATGGTAGGCAATTGAAGATTTGCGGCGGGCTCAGATCGACCTAATTGGCTTCCAAGAAGGGACTTGAGGGAAAACTGATACCATGATTTGATAACAGGCTTCCTTCCCAGTAGCCCAGTAGGATCAGACTTAGATCCGGCGTGAATTTCATTCATTTCCTTCAAAAGTGGCCGAAAATCCAGCATTCGTCTCCAAAATGTTTGCAGCAGTCGATGACTTTTCAGAAAAATAGCTTCAGCTGTCCAGCGGTTTTAACCTATGAATCCGATGGAGTATCTCATCCGCCCGCTCTTGGGTGAAGGGCGATATCGCTAACCGAAGAGTAGGTCGCGCAGCAGCCGGTGCCCGGGTGTGTTCCGTGCTCGCCACCGCGCTATCTGGCCCACCTTCAAACCGGCGAAAGTGGCTCCCTCTTAAACCGGCGCTAACATACATGCAGGCAGGTCAGATTGTAAGGTTACTTTCGCTCTCGTAAAGATGAACCGTATGGGCTGATGCGAAAACGAGCGATGGCCTCGCCGAGGTTTTGAATGAATGATTCGGAATTGTAAAGCTCGGCGCTGGTTCGTAAACTCTCCGGCGTCGCAATCGGCTCGACCTGGTCCAGCTGAAATTCCCGTGCCACATCCTCGATGATCTTCGGCTGGATCGGTCGCTGCTCTTCAACGTATGCGTTAATCAGTGCATGCTCGCACAGAAGGTTCACAACGCGGGGAATGCCCAGCGAATATAGATAAATCGTTTCGACCGCCGTTGGGCTGAAAATCGGTTGCCCGTTTTCGGTAGCTCCACCGATTTTCAATCGTTCGAGAACGTAATCGTTAGTCTGCTCCTTCGTCAGTGCGCCGGTCTTGCAACGGAGCATGATTCTTTGCCGCAGTTGCCGCAGTTGAGGGAGGTTGAGTTTCTCCTCGAGCTCGGGCTGGCCGGAAAGAACAATTTGCAGCAATTTTTTCGTCGAGGTCTCCAAGTTCGTAAGCAATCGGATCTCTTCGAGCACCGGAAAAGTCAGATTTTGTGCCTCATCGATAATCAGCACGGCAGTTTCACCCGAAGTAAATCGTTCCAAAAGCCATTGATTTAATTTCATCAACTGCTGGCTCTTGGACCGTGATTCGCACGGAATATCGAATTCTGCAAGAACGAAATCGAAGAGCTGCGAAGAATTCATCCGGGAGTTAAACAGAAATGCTGTTTTCGTTGCGCGCTGGTGCAACCAGTCAAGGATCCGGTTGACGAGCGTCGTCTTGCCCGTCCCCACTTCACCCGTAAGCGTTAAGATCCCCTTGTGCGTCTGAATGCCGTACATCAGGCTGGACAAAGTCTCCTCGATCTCGTTCGTTAGAAATAGATACCGGGGATCCGGATTTACATTGAAGGGGTTTTCCTTTAGCCCAAAAAATCCTTTATACATGATCTTCGCGTCTTCCGGGCTCTACCGTTGCTTGCATGTTATCCTGGCTCTTACTCATTCTCTGCATTCCGCTTCAAACTTTCTGCATTCGCCTGACTATACGATTTTCTTTTCGCTATCGTAGCACCAGTGGTCTTGTATGCCACTGGAAACTGAGGAAAATCTGGTGCGAAGTGTAGTTCGTGGCGCAATTTGATCCTTGGCAGAGCGCCGCGGTCCCGCCTTGGATCTGAGCCTGATATCCAAGAGACAAATTCGCGGCGCGGCCAAGCGGGCGGTCCAAACCAGTACCGATGACCCACGAATCGTAACTTGGGGTACTTATACCGATCGCACTTGCAATCTGTCCGCTCCTTGCATATTGGAAATTCAAGCTCGCGTTCCAAACTCGGGTGAGCTGTCGGTTCCAAAGGGCCCCGACTAGGTTGGAGTTAGCCCCACTGAACACCCCGCTTCCGCTGCTAACTTCGTACGTGTAATTCACTGTCGCACTGCCATGGCGGAATCCATAGATCACTGACCCGCTCGCTGTCCCGGACACTTTCTGTGTCGAAGTTAGGATGGGTACGCGAAAAGTGGTAATGTCGGGTCCGCCCGCAAGCCTCAGGCCCAGCCTCCCCGTGATCTTCTTTCCATACACAAACAGCACAGCGTGGTCGCCTAAGGCTTGCGGATCACCCGGGTAATGATAGGCGCTGAATCGGTAGACCAATCCCATGGAGTCCTTGGGCGTGAGTGCGTAGTTGTACCCAACATTGAAGATCTCAGTATCACTACTGATGTTGCCAGTTTGGGTGAATCGCAATAAGCCCTGGACTCCCGCGAAAGTGATTGATCCCCGGCGGCTTACACTGAAATTCAGTTGCGCAGCAAATGCATTGCTGTACCGCCCCCCAACGGCACCCAAGAAGGACTGGCCCGGCAGGTACGCATTTTGAAGTCCAGGTAGAGGTACAGCCAGGCTATCTGATATCCCTGGAGTGGAAAGTCCGCTGGTACCTCCAAACCCAAAGGAGCTCTGGGGTAGATAAGAAAACTGGTCAACAAACAATGCTTGCCATCTCCGTTGAATGATTTCGTAGGCTGCCGACAGCTGATGATATTGCCCGTTACCCTGTGTCGCGTCTGTGGAGGCGAATCCACCTCCCGAATAATTCGCTGATAGCAAGGAATGGCTCCACGCTTCTAACAAGCTAACGTCTCCGCTCACAAAGGTTGTCGTATTCCACTGCGTGCTTCCTGCCGAATTCGCATTGCTCGACGCTGTGGTGTTGCTGTATCGGATACCCGGCACCCAATAGCTGTGGCGCATCACTGGAGTCCCCAAAGTTGTGTTCTGCACGCCGCTCACAGGCCAGTTATCCGGTTGCATAGTCTGCGCACCCTGATCTGACTCGTCCTGATTGCCGTTCGAATTTAGAAGTGGCGGATATTCCCGCGCGGCCGGCTTCGGCTTGTCATCGCCCTCTTGCTGAGCCAGCAGCGGCGATGCATAAAGACATGCTGTCAACATCCAGGCAAGTGCACTCAGAATTTTTTTCCGGTCCTTCATTTCTCTTCCTTACGGCACTACAATTACATCGCTGGGTTGCAACTCGATGTTCTGCTCAGGGTGCTTTCCACTGATCGCCTCTTTATAGTTAAATGGCAATTTCACTTGTTTTCCATTTTCCATGCGGAGGATGTAAATGTTTTTCAAGCGGGCAAATTGGGTGAATCCGCCACTGCTGGAAAGTGCTTGCAGCACCGTCATGTGCGGGAGGAGCCCGTACACTCCAGCTTTCGACACTTCTCCCGTTACATAAATCCGCCGGCTGTTGATTTCCATCACGCTTACTGTCACTTGTGGATTGTTGATGAATTTTTTCAGTCCGTCTTGAATTACGTCAGCAAGTTCCATTGGAGTGAACCCGCCTGCCTGCACATCATTCAACAGGGGCAACGTGATTTTACCATCCGGCCGCACCGGAGCCACTCTTGTAAGTTGGTCTTCTCTCCATACATCGACCTTCAAGACGTCCTGCGGTCCAATCTTGTATGCCGGGTCCTCCGCAATTGCCCGCACCGCTCCGCGGTTTGCCTCGCTTTTTGAGCTTTTCGCTTCTTCTTTCTTGTCTTGTGCTGAGGGGCTCTCAGTTCTTGCGTGCAATGCGCTCACCATTAAGCCGGCCGCCAGAATCCTTAAGATCGTGGTTCTCATGGCCGTTCCTCTCCCTCCGTTCCCCCTTGTTTTCTCTCCAGTCCCGTTTGTTTAATCTTGTACAGGAGAGATTTGTAGCTGATCTGGAGTTCCTGAGCGGCTCGCTTCCGGTTCCAATGTGTCCGCTCGAGCGCTTTCGAGATCAAGTCACGTTCGGTTCTCCGGGAAGCCGCGCGGGCTGCCACCTTTAACGAAGAACTTGGCATCTCCTCCGGAAGAATCTGTTCCAGCCTTGGCATCTCAAGAAGTTCCTCGATGGCTTTCCGAGCTTCACCAAACGCGGCAATCTTTCTGGCTAGATTTTCCAGCTCGCGGACATTCCCAGGCCAGTCATGCGCTCCAAGGTGCTCCATTTCTTTTTCGCTCACCCTAGGAACCGAACGTCCCAACTCCGCTGCGTGTTTCGCCAAGAAATGTTCCAGCAACGCGCTAATGTCTTCCCTTCTGTCCCTCAAGGGTGGCAAGTGTAAGCCCACTCCGTCAATTCGAAAGTACAGTTCCCTTCGAAATTTCCCTGTTTCGACCTCTTTTTCTAGATTCCGTGATGTTGAAGCTATTAAGCGCGCGCCGTTGGTATTGCTCTCGTCGATTTCGGCATCCGGAAGTAGTGAAAGCAAAACCTTCTGGCACGCGAGATCCAACTCATCAATTCCGTCCAGAAACAGGGTTCGCGGGCCGTCCCCAGGTCCTTTGCCATTGCCCCTTAAATCGCACTTCAGTTGTTTAAGGAATTCCCCTGCCTCCACGGCCCGACAACTCACCTTCTTAAATGGCGCCCGGCAATACTTTGAAAGCCGGTGGATTAATCGCCCATACGCTTCTTTCCCGCTTCCACCCTCTCCTATCAACAACACAGGAATATTTGTCGGGGCAATCTCCCCGACTATCGCGTTCAATCTCTGGATGGCGACGCAGTGGCCAGGGACAAGGCCCGTCATGACGGGGGGGCCGACTGCGTGACTGAAGGAGGTGCTCATATTTCTTCGATCTTAACGAAAGCAAATCCCCTACCACGAGGAGTTCAAACGAGAAGTACGGCTGTCTTAGTTAAAGCTTTTGTTTCTATAGCTTGCCGGATGGCTCGTCGGGAGTCACGGTCAACGGGGCGAAGCGAGAGTCCTGATTTTGTTCCAAGTAGTGGCAAATTCTTGTCCCTTCCCCATAACTACCATTCTCACTTTCAGGCGCATTCTGACCTGCGGTCTTATGCGGACAGGCTCCAAGACCGCTCTTCCGAGGATCTGTTGAAAACCTATTACGGCGCGAACGTATCGATTGCCACATTGCGGCGTCTTCGAAGTTATCAACCCAGGTCTGATGTCTCGGTTTGTGTGGGCTAGACTAGACTAGGGGAATCCGAATACGACTCGGTTGCTCTATCGTCTAGTTAAAACGCGTTGAGAGTGCCACAAATTGTAGCACATGGAACGGACACGTGCGCCTGCCATGATCGCCTTATGAGGGAGAATCCCGATCAGACCGCGGTGAAGTTTTGCTGTCATGCAAAACTTCCCCCACGGTGTCAGCGGGATATAAAACCTCGGGACTAAGACCTCGCTAAATCCATTTCGTTCCTTGAACTCCCTCAACGAGTTGTGTCTTTTGTTCCCGTAGTTGAACATTCCGTAGGTCAAGTACAAGAGTCCCTTTACGTCACACAGTTCCACGGCCTTTGCGATCAGAGCATTGGCAGGCCGCTTGTCTTTGTGGCTCGCCTTAGTAAGTATTTGCAGGATCGAAGCGATCTCTCCTCTGTAGATTAACCACATAAAACCGATCAAATCCTCACCCGCATACGCGCAAATGTAGTCAGAATGATCAAGAAAGGACGAGTGGTCCTTCTTGGCCTCCTCAAACGTCTTCCAACAATGCCTGTTGGGTTTCCCTTGTCGAACTGGGGACTCGTTGTTTACGCCCATAATTCCATGAATCAGCTGATCATCCAGCGGCTTAACGAAGACCTGAACGCCTCGTTTTTGGGATTTCCTCACATTCTTACGGCTTTCCCGCGGCAGTCCGCCCCACCACTCTCTAAAGCTAGTTGTTTTGACAGCTGCGATGCTATCCCATTCAGCGTAATAGTCATACTTCGGAGTAGTGTAGGGAGGTTTTTGCGCGAAGGTCAAAATGTCGGCGCGCAGCCCTCCTCGCCTTTGGTGCTGCACTAGTTTGGCACAAAGTTCGGGGTCCTCGAGTTCTGTGTCCAACCACGCTTCGTCAAGGACCTGTGCCAACCGCAACCAGGTTCCTTTGGTGATTATGCTTTTCCCTTTGTAGTCGAATGCGGGGACTCTGACCCACTTACCTTCGACTGTTGTCTCAGCAACGCGTAAAGACATGTAACTTATTCAACCCTGCGTTTTGTAAATTCAATGCAGAGGCAACAAAATTTGGAGCCGCGGGGCGGAGTTGAACCGCCGATCAGGTTTTGCAAGCCTTGCCTTGCCACTTGGCGACCGCGGCTCTGAGCCAAACTGAGGCTGTTCTCGTGAATCTTGCCACGCGAGGGCGACGTGGGCCTATAGTACGAAGGTACTTGTTGGGCCTTTCCAACGATGAATTCAGATCAGATACGCTCGATATTCTGTAAGTTAAGTCATCATTCGTGGTTGCACTTTGTGTCCAGGTCTCGGGTCAGATGGCATCTCAGCGAATTCCAATGGCCCTCACCGGACGGTTACGCGGACAGCGTGGAGATGTACGTCTCAAAAATTTGGGCTCGCCATGGTTATAAGCATGGCGAGCCCGGTGCAATTGATCCTTTTGTGCGGCGTTTAAGGTGCGTGTACTCCCGCAACGCGCCTAGTCCGCGTTGCGACGCCCATAACAAATAGTCCGACAATTAGCATTAGTAATACAGTCGGCTCCGGAACCATTATGAAAAACTCTTGACCCACGCTGCCCGTGGGGGTAAGAATCGCCCATCCTTGACCAGTGAACCCCGCCGTTACAGCTGCGAACGCAGCCGCCACTAGCGCGCTATTTGTTCCGTAGGGGTTCGGGCCTCCAGTGAAGCTCCAAATCGCGAATTGGTCTTTGGCAATCTGCAGCTGGTTGGTTGTGCCCATCATTTGTGTGATCAACCACGCCATTGCCAGGTACGTACTTTGATTCCCGAATCGTGTTGAGGAAAAGTTCGACCCCGTAAGACTAGTGATGGTCACATTCCAAGTGTTGCCAGCCTGGATCGGATGGCTAAAATCCACGCAGTAGAAGGCTTGACTCTGACCGTTTAGAGTTCCACCGTAGGGGGGAATTCCATATCCGTTGCTGGCAAAGTGGTAGGTGCCATCGACGCTCACCGTATCAGCCTTTGCAGTACCAGCAAATACAAAAATGAAGCTAGCTACGAGTAAGCCATACCGTCTTAGACTCATAATTATTCCCTTCGCGCTTCCGCGCGCAGTTTATCGCTGCTTCTACAGGTCTCGTGCAACTTGCATACCTATTTCTACAAAATCTTAAATAGTCTGTTATCTATCACTTACAATTCTCCCCCCCTCCTAACTCAAGACTCAGTCGGGCCTACTGTTGGTCCATAAGAGAAATCGCTTGCATACTTTAGGTTCATCGCGGTCGCGACGCCGTGGCCATCTTAAATCTTGCAGCGATTCACGTTCTTGAGATGTTCCAGCGCTGCTGCCGCCAGCCAAATCTTTTCCCCGCAATGCACCGAATCTCTCCTTACGATTGACATCGACGACCTCGCTCGTGTGCATCCTCAACCCGCCTCTGCTGTGCATCGAGCGCTCCCTTTGTCATTGGTATTTTCTTCGCCATCGAGCTTAGACTAGCTTCATCCACTCTTCGCCGATAGCAAACCATCGGATTCCCTAACATCATCCGGTTACCCTCTAGACCTAGAAGGAGGCTTCAATGGGTAAATAAGCTAACTCCTTGAAATTAAACAATTTGATCCTGGCCTACATTTCGATGTGAGCACGGTGACGTTGGAAACCTATTGGAAAATGTTGGTAACGATTTTCATCCTCTTGGCTCTACGTTCTCCGAGAAGTGCGCTCGGAATGGGAGCTCATTCTTGGAACAGTTGATAAGCTAATATTTATCAATTACTTACAGGGAGTATCGGCAGGACGGTGCGCCAACTATTCGCCGCTCGATATGGCTGGTTGATTGCACTGAAGGCGGTGTCCGGTGGTGAGGGTCAATAGCGATAGCCTAATTCGAGGGTGAATTCCTCGGCTATCCGTCGTAACCGAACTAGAACTAAAGGGAGATCCGGAGCTAGGATGACCAACTATCCCAGTCGTGAGCAGTGGTATGCACTCCAACTAAGAAGTCGATGGGAGAGTTCGACGGCGAACTTGCTTTCGGGCAAAGGATTTCAGACTTTTCTCCCCACCTATAAGACTTCGAAGCGTGCGCGTGGAAAGTCATGTGAAGTGGAGGCACCGCTGTTTCCTGGATATGTTTTCTGCCGCTTTGATCCGTTCAACCGTCTTCCGGTACTCATAACCCCTGGAGTGATCAGTGTCGTGGGAACGGGACGCATTCCCATTCCTGTCGATGATTCTGAAATAGAAGCAATACAGAAGATGGTCTCCACCGGCCTTCCGGCTGAACCTTGGCCCTATTTGGAAGTGGGTCAGCAAGTCCGGATTGATGATGGAGCGCTGTGTGGGGTCCAAGGAATTCTAATCGGTTTTAAAGGAGCTCGCCGGATTGTGGTTTCTGTTTCGTTGCTTCGCAGGTCCGTGGCGCTGGAGATTGACCGGTCAGTGGTCTGTCCGATTCAGGCGACGCAGACTGTCACGGCCACGCCACTCTCGTTTTCTACTTTACTCGAACCGGCGATCGCATAGTTTACCGAGGTGTGGCGCTTAGCTAAGGCGCTGGCTGTGAGGAGCATCAGCTTTAGGAATAGATTTTTGAGCTACCCCGAATTCCGGCACCGAGATTTTGTTTAATGGATGGCACGAGGTCAGAACAAAGATGGGAAATAGCCCCTTAAGGATTCCGGCCGTACGCCAACAGACTGCGCGCCGCTCCCCTGGCCACAAGTTTAAGTCTGGTTTTGATTTCCTACTTGCAAGACGAGCGGAGATCTTGCGGGAAGAGGCGTTTCACAACATGCTGACGTTGGAGCGCCGGCGAGCGGAGCGTTCTAGCAAACCGTTTGTCTTGATGCTGTTGGATGCGAGTGCTTTCGTTGACGCCGAAGCGGCGAACCGTTTCATGTCGCAGATAACCTCGGTCCTTCTAAAGTGCACGCGGGAGACTGATCTTGTCGGCTGGCACAAGAAGGGCATCACACTGGGAATTATCTTTACTGAAATTAGTCTGGAATTCGAAAATCCAATCACTGAAATTCTCTATTCAAAGGTGATGCACGCACTTCGCGAAGAGCTGAATACCGAAGTTAGTTCGAACCTGGTTGTTAGTGCTCACCTCTTCCCTGAGATGGGGAATCGCGATTCGGCCGAGCCGATTGCAAATACCAGATTCTACCCGGATATTTCTCAGGGAGGATCATCAAACAGGGTCGTGAAGCGGATGATTGATGTCGCAGGAAGCGCCTTCTTGCTTCTCGTTACCAGCCCGTTGCTCGCAGCGATCGCCCTGGCAATCAAGCTAACATCCAAGGGCCCTGCTATTTTCCAGCAAGAGAGGTTTGGACAGTTTGGAGCTCGCTTTAAGTGCCTGAAGTTCCGAACGATGTATTCGGACAATGATCCAAAGGTGCATCAGGAGTACGTCCAGCGCTTTATTGCCGGTCAATCTGACAGCGGAGAAAGTGAACCTGGGAAGCCGGTCATTTACAAAATCACGAACGATACTCGTGTGACGCCCGTTGGTCGATTCCTTCGCAAGACTAGCTTGGACGAACTACCACAGTTTTGGAACGTCTTGAGGGGCGAGATGTCCCTCGTCGGCCCTCGTCCTTCCATGCCTTACGAATTTGAAGTTTATGAGATTTGGCATCGCCGGCGAGTCCTCGAGATCAAACCCGGCGTGACCGGGCTTTGGCAAGTTAGCGGCCGAAGCCGGATTTGCTTCGATGACATGGTTCGATTGGACCTCCGATATTCCCAGTCCTGGTCTCTCTGGCTCGACCTGAGAATTCTTATTGCAACTCCGGGTGCCGTTATCAGTGGTGAAGGCGCCTATTAGATCGGCACTGCGATCGTCGTTCTACGCTGTACAACCTCTCTCAGCGAGTTTTTTCTCGTCAGCGTCCTCGACACTCCCACCCAAAGCTCGCGTCCATTTCAACTGTAAGGTTGGAAGAATGGGCCCCGCGCCTATGCGCCATCGGATAAACAGTGAACGGGTCAGCAGGAACTTGCCCAATATTTGGGACAATACCATGGCATTATCGGCACCGGACACCCTTTGGGAAGTTCGCTCCTTCGTCCAGGGAGATGCATAATGAGAGATTCAGATGTACAAATGGCTCGACAGCCGCTAAGTAACGAGGGTTTGCAACGCGCTCACAATAACGGTGTTGAGCCGCTGGAAAAGAATGCCTTGGAGAACTCCGATGCGACACTCACGAATCGTTGGTTGCTTTTCGTCGGTTGGATTTGCTTGTCTGCTTTGTTTTTCATATCGCCCCTGGCCGCTTTCGTCCGGATGTCGCTATCGAACGATGATGCCTCTTACCTGGTCCTGATACCGTTCATTTGTGCATGGCTTCTCTTCGCAGAATCTCACAAGATTTTCCAGGATTTCTCGTACGATCTTGGATTCTGCGGCGGCTTCCTGCTTCTAGCTGGCTGCGTAGCCCTCTCTTCGCGTTTTGCTGGAGGTTTGTTGTCGTCCGGTTGGCAACTCTCTGGCTATATTCTCTCGCTCGCGTTGGTTTGGGTCGCCGGTTTTGCTCTCTTATTTGGTAAGACCGCTACTCGGGCGGGCTGCTTCCCGCTGCTTTTCCTCTTCCTGATGATCCCTCTGCCAAACTTCCTTCTCGATCAGGTGATCCATCTCCTTCAGGCGGGCTCAGCTTGGATCACCGGGGCTTTCTTCGACTTTCTCGGCGTCCCAGCATTGCGTGAAGGATTGGTCTTCCATCTTGCACGAGTCAATATTGTCGTGGCCAGGGAGTGCAGCGGCATCCGTTCAAGCATGGCGTTACTAATCGTGGCCTTGCTCGTAGCCCATTTTCGACTTAAGCATTTTGGGAATAAGTCTCTGTTCATTGCCGCTGGGTTATTTATGATGATTGTGAAAAACGGAATCCGGATCGCTACTCTTACGCTGCTTGCTGAATATGTCGATCCGGGCTTTCTCGATGGAAGATTGCATCATGAGGGAGGGGTCGTCTTTTTTGTGCTGGCATTATTACTCCTACTACCTGTTCTATCTTTGCTGCAGCGATGGGAATCCAGGAGGCCGATGGCCGCGGAGCCACTGAAAACCCCGTAAAATTCCATGATTCCTGAGCAATTGTGCTCGTCTTTGAGAGGGATCTGACTCCGAGTAGAGGAGACCTGGTAGAGCTGTAGGTGTTCTTTGGCTGTATCCACCGTTTCCAGTTTCGTGCCCGGTTAAGTCCACCATGGCTCATCAGAATCTCCCCCCTCACGATAGGCTAAACACGTCGGCATCGGAACGAAGAAACGATTTCGGTGCTGATCCTCACGGCCTGTTTCCTTGCTGTGTACGCTTCGCACCCACCAGTCACCCGGTGAATGGCAACACTCGCTACTGACCTGTCTGCTCGACTTTGGTCAGACGGGATTTGCACCCGCTAGACTGGATTAAGAGGTTTCCCTAACTCGTCATCAGTTCCTCCCCTTCCGAGCTTTCCTCAACGCGATAGCCTGGATTCCCACGTCAACTTCTCGCCTAACACTCTCCTCGACCAAACACTGTAGCGGTTGATGGCCTGCTTACCTTCTGTTAGTTTGGCTTAGACTTATAAATGAAAAGTATAATGTCAACAGAATCCTCGGCGCTTGGCAAGAGTGACCCACCTATACTTGTATAAATCGGACCAGGCCGAGAACACGATTTGAAATCGGATTTGTAACTGGGGAGTGCTGGATGGGGGATGTAGCGGTCTCTGCTTGTCCGGAGTGAGAGAGATGTTACGGTCAGTCTTGGGGCTCTCGTAAAGAAGGTCCGTTGATGTGAATGGTCTTGCAGCGGTGTCGCAGGCGGCTGAGCATGGCCTCGGTCAGGTCTTTATTGCCGAGCAGCAGCGGCCATTGATCATACTCAAGATTCGTAGTGAGAAGGGTGGCCTTCCGGCGGTAGCGCTCCTCCATCAGTTTGAAGAAGATGTTGGCCTGCTCGGGACGCAGATTGACGTATCCAATTTCGTCAATGAGCAAAAGATCGAGGCGGGCTAGGCGCCGGATGAGCTTACGCGAGGCGCGATCGGCCATGGAAGCATACATCTCATCGAACAGATCCTGGGCTTTGATGAACAGTCCTCGATAGCCATTCTGTAGGGCCTTCAGCAAGAGTCCAGACGCTAATCCTGTCTTGCCCACTCCAGTCGGCCCCATGAACACTACATTGACGGCCTGGGGAATGAACTCCAGTTCCGCCAGTTCCTGGATCTGGCGGCGCGAAACGCCGGGTTGCTTCTTGAACGGGAACGATTCCAAGGTCCATTGTTCGGGCAGGTGCGCCCCCTTGATGCGCGATTGCAACTTTCTTTCCTGCTGATCGAGCCACTCGGCCCGGAGCAGTCGAGCCAGGACATCGCTATAGGAAGGAGAGTCTTTCCGCGCGGCGGTGAGTTCACCCTCCACCATTTCGGCCATCTTGCGCAAGCGGAGATTCTTCAATAACTGTTGAATCTCCTCCGTCATCCTTCCTCTCCGTCGTCCGGGTCGGGCTTGATCTGGAAATATTCGCGGGCCAGTTTGCGGAGGACCATGCTCTCGACCCGATCGAGATCAAACAGACCGTATTGAGTCGCGGCCTGGAGGACTTCCAGCAACGGCGCGCGAGGATAGTCGTTCACCAGACGGAGCAAGCGCCGCAGCGGCAGCGTAACGCGTCCGGGATAACGTTTCTTGAGCGCCTCAAGATATCCAACCGCTTCGGGAAGCCTGGCCAGAAGAAGTTTTTCTTCCGGGCAGGGATCGCGGCGCTGGGGCCGCTGATCGCGCTGGTGGCGATGTTCCGGCAAGCGATACTTGCGCCCCGTGGGCTCGAGGATACGCGGATGCGAAGCGATGAGCCGTGGCCCACGATAGATTTCCACGCGGTCCTTGGTCTGGCGCACTTCCACCTGGCGCCCGATGAAGTCGTTGGGTACGGAGTAGCGGTTGGTATCGACCGAGACGTACCCCTCCACATCCACCAGGCGTTGGTGGAGAAGATAGACCGGAGGCACCCAGATCGGCAGAGGCTTCAGGTGGGATTGCTCAACGGCGAACAACTCGCGCGGACTGGCCTTGAGATCGTCGCGGAACTTAGCGTTAACCTTATCGCACCACTCGCGCGCCTGCCGGTTGGCATCTTCCCAGTCCCGGAATGTGCGGCCCGCCAAGAAGTTGGTCTCGATATAGCGGAAGCTTCTCTCGACCCGCGCCGAGCGATTGGCGTCTCCTTTCTCATGAGCTTGGAAGTGGAATCCGTAGCGCTCGGCGAAGGCGGCCATCTCTGGCACCGGCACCATGTCGCGGCCCGTGCCCTTCAACACCACGACATGGGTGTTGTCGATCATGCAAGTTTCGCAGGCTCCTGGGAGATACTGGAGAGCGTCGGTGAGAAAGACCTTGCACACGAAACGGGTGAAAGTTGGGAAAAGTTCGAAGAAGAGCACACGGGAATAGCAGCACACCAGCGAAGCGGTCTGTACGGGCCGCAGTTGGCCGCTGATCTCGGCACGGTGCGGAGAGGTATCGTGCTGCATCTCTTGACCGGGACGGAAGTGATACTCCCCGACAGGTTCCTTGGGCTTCTGCCCGATGCCTTGATGCCGACAGAAGGCCGTCAACGCCGGATAAGAGAACTGGGCTCCGGAGACGACCAGTTCTTCGTGAACGCGAACTAGGTTGCCTTTGCAGCGTGCGTACAGCTCCAGGATCTGGTCGCGATACGGGGTCGCCTTTTCCTGGCGCACCAGGGTGGGCACGATCTCCGTCCCGGAGCGGAGGACCTGCCGCACCGCGCCGCGCGACACCTTCAGAGCTCGTGCAATGCCGTGGATGCTATGCCCCTGTTGCTGCAGTTTCAGAATCGCAGCTCGGGTGCTTTGATCCAGCATGGCTCATCTCCTCGGTAAAATGTTCCGCCATCCGTTCCATCTCGTGTCGCGATTGCTCGAGCAAGCGGGCCAAGTCCTGGCGGTCCTTTTCCGGCAAATTCCGCAAGATCCCTGCGCGCAGCCGGCGGTCCGCCCGGCGAGCCGTGGCGCTGAGGATCTCCAAGTCGGTCAGCAGACTGTCGTTCGGACCGGGCTCGACAGAAGGAGGAGTGGCCTGCATCTCTTTGTGGCTTTTGAGAAAAACCAGCGGTGCCTCGAGCAGGCGCTGGCGGGTCACCCAGTTCCCGGTTTGATAAGCCATGTAGAGGATCCCCAGATCGCGGCTGCTCAGCCGGGTGGCCTCGGTCGCTTCCATCAGGTCCAGGCAGACTTGGCGGTTGGCGCGCGCCAACGGCACCAGATACTTGGCTGCCCCATGCGCTCCGATTTGCCCACAACGGACGAGCTCCTGGATCGCTTCGGGAAGGTCCTGGAGGAGTGCCAACCGTCGGCTGACCCAGCTGACCGAATGCCCAAAGCGCCGGGCTAGTTCCTCGAGCGAAAATCCAAAGCGTTCGCGCAGTTCCGCCAGCAACCAGCTTTGCTCGAGCGCCGTTTCCGGCTCGGCGGTTTGCATCAAGCGGGTGAGGATCAAGGCCTCGGCTTCTGCTCCCGGCCAGCAGCTCGCCTCGACGGTGTCTCGGCCCAGGCGGCGCAGGGCGCGAACTCGCTTGTAGCCATCGATCACCACGAACGACACTTCGGCAGCTTCCTTCACCACCACCACGGGCACCTGCTGACCGATTTCGGCTAGCGAAGCCAACAGCCGGCGCTCTGGTTCCGGGCGGGCCACCTTCAGTCGCTCGTAACGAAGTTCGAGCCGGTGAAATTCCAGTTCCACTTGGTCTTTCCATGAAGAAGAGAGAACGAAACCACCCACTGCGGCGGACTTCGCTCCCCCTTCCTCTTCTTGTGCGCACGTGGAAATTACCGACACGGCCGCAGGGAGCGCAATATGTCCGGACGATATCGGCAGGTTTTCATCGCTAGAAACGCCGGGCTTTTTTGCCCCGAGCTCTGGTCCGTTTGCGCCAGCGCCTCTCCCGCTCCAGAACTCGCTCCAGAGCATGGCGGCAAGTCAGGGAACAAAAGCGCTGCAGCGGTGATCGGCGAGTCCGCCGGAAAAGGTCGTAGCATCCAGGTCGGTCGCAGGAGCACGAAAAAAAACTTGATAGGGATAACCCTCGCGTTGCTGACAAGCTGAGTTTTTCGATTGCTTGCCTTCCGGCGCTCTCGGTAACGGCGGCTTTGTGCCCGCCGCTTCTGCTTGCAACCTGCAGATTGGCGGTAGCGTCGCCGCGCCTTCCACTCCCGCCACCGACGCGCTTGCTGTCGGCACGCTTCACTGCAATAGCGTGTCAGCGGATGCTGAGGCCGGAAGACCCGTTCGCAACCCTTCAGCAAACAGACTCGGCTCCGGGGACGATGGGCTCGACGCTTACACCCTGCAGTTCTGAGAGGTCGGGTATCTTGATTTTCGGGAGGAGTTGATGGATGTTCACAAGGGCCCATGGGAGCTTGACTCTCCCAGAAGCTTCGACCCTCGGAGGGGGGTCTTTCCCCCTTCGGGGCATTCTTCTTCGCAGTCGAACCCTACTACTTTACCCCAACGGATAGGCTGGGGCCCCATTCGTCAACTGAGCTGCCTGAGCTGGCTCTGAGCTGGAATTTCTTGGGGTAGGTCAAATCTCGCCAGTGAAGGCGGGTCATTTCTGGAAAGCGCCTAAGATTTAGCTAGAACTTGCTGATTCCCGTCGATTTGTCTCGGCTCCGGCACAATTGTGATTAAATCAGGCACAAGGCTGTTAACCGAAGGGTTGCTAGTTCGAATCTAGCCCGGGGAGCCAAAAC
>Ga0137396_10000476_pt1 | contig 19205 bp, 15 predicted proteins | sample czc16metaG_FD_108284 | JGI IMG/M metagenome (GOLD analysis project Ga0137396, IMG submission 108284) | Vadose zone soil microbial communities from Angelo Coast Range Reserve, California, USA - czcobulk3.16 metaG | ecosystem: Environmental > Terrestrial > Soil > Vadose zone | place: USA...
CGCTCCGGACGTCCGCGCCAAGCCCGGCTGCGCGGGGCGGGCCGGCATTCACTCCGCCCTCCGGCTCGTGGTCGCGAGCACCGAGCGGCGCGTCGGCCCCGACGAGGCGGTGCCGGCCGGCGACCGGGGCGAGATCATCGCGAGCCTCACGTCGGACGAGGCGTTCTCCGGGTACTGGAACCGCCCCGACGCCGATGCCCGCGCGCTGCGCGACGGCTGGTACTTCACCGGCGACATGGGCTGGATCGACGCCGACGGCGACCTCTGGGTCGCCGGGCGCGTCGACGACATGATCATCAGCGGCGGCGAGAACATCCATCCGGTCGAGATCGAGGACGTGCTGGCCCGTCACACCTCCGTGAAGGACGTGGCGGTGATCGGCGAGCCCGACGAGAAGTGGGGCGAGCGGGTGGTGGCCTTCGTCGTGCCGTCGGGCGCGCTGACGACGGAGGCCCTCGACCATCACTGCCGGACGAGCGGCGATCTCGCGAACTTCAAGCGGCCGCGCCGCTTCGTGTTCGTCGCCGAGATCCCCAAGACGGCCTCGGGCAAGATCTTGCGGCGGTTGCTGCGCGATGGCCAGTACACGGAGGTGCGGGCATGAGCGAGTTTCTTCGAGTCGAGCGCGCCGGGGCCGTGGCGACCATCTGGATCGATCGCCAGCCCCGGATGAACACGATGACGGTCGCGATGCGGAACGAGTTCCCCGGGATCTTCTCGGGGCTCGAGACCGACGAGAGCGTGCGCGTGGTCGTGATCCGCGGGGCCGGCGGCAAGGCGTTCAGCGCCGGCGGCGACGTGTCCGAGTTCCTCCAGCAGGAGCCCGCGGATCTCGAGCTCTGGGGCGACACGCTCACCGCCGCCGAGCGGTGCCGCAAGCCGGTCATCGCTGCGATCGACGGGTATACGATGGGGGCCGGCCTCGAGCTGGCCGTCGCCTGCGACTTCCGGCTGGCCACCTTGCGGTCCGAATTCGCATTCCCGGAGGTCCGGCTGGGAATGATCCCCGGCAGCGGCGGCACCCAGCGCGCGCTGCGCCTGATCGGCATGACGCGCGGCAAGCTCTTCATGATGACGGGCCAGCGGATCTCGGCCGAGCGCGCGGAGGCGTGGGGGCTGATCACGATGGCCGTGCCAGACGACAAGCTCGACGAGGCGGTGGCCGCGCTGGCCGGAGAGCTGGCCGATCGCGCGCCGCTGGCGCTCCGCACCTTGAAGATGGTACTCAATCGTGGTGCCGAGGCGCCGCTCGAGACCGCGCTCGAGCTCGAGCGCAAGGCGTACGCGTGGCTCCGCTCGACCCACGATTACGCGGAGGGTGTGACCGCCTTCCTCGAGAAGCGGCCGCCCAGGTACACGGGGAGGTAGACGATGGCCCGATCGGTCGGACTGATCCTCGCCAATCGCGCCGTCGTGCTCGGCGCCGTCAAGGTACCGGATCTCGTCGACCTGACGGCTCAGGCTGAGCGCTCGGGCTTCTTCGACGCCGTCTGGGCCGGCGACAGCCTCTTGGCCAAGCCGCGCCTCGAGTCGGTGACGCTGCTTTCCGCGCTGGCCGGCGTGACCACCAGGCTGCGGTTGGGCGTCGGCTGCATGGCGACCTTCGTCCACCGCCACCCGGTCATGCTCGCGCATCAGTGGGCGAGCCTCGACGTGCTCTCGGCCGGCCGGACCTTGCTCGCGGTCTGCCTGGGCGGGCCGAGCGAGGCGAACGCGGCGCAGGCCGCCGAGCACGAGGTCATGAGCATCGCCTCGGTCGAGCGGGTGGGACGCCTCGAAGAGGGAATCGCCGTGCTGCGCAAGCTGTTCGGCGGCAAGAACGCCTCGCACCAGGGTCGGTTCTACTCGTTCACCAACGTGACGCTCGAGCCGCGGCCCGTGCAGCAGCCGTGCCCGATCTGGATCGCGTCCAACCCCACCGGCCTCACATGGAAGGGCGGCGCGTCGGCCTCGGAGGCGGTCATCGAGCGCTCGTTCCGGCGCATCGCGCGCCACGCCGACGGCTGGATGACGAACAAGCTCACGCCGGACGAGTTCCGGCGACAGTGGAGCCGTATCGGCGCGATGGCGCGCGAGGAAGGGCGCGATCCGGCGAAGCTCGGCAGCGCGCTCTATCACAACATCAACATCAACGAGGATCGCCAGAAGGGGCTCGAGGAGACCAAGGCCTTCCTGGACACGTATTACACATCGAAGTTCTCGCGCGAATTCGTCGAACAGTGGACCATCGCGGGCGGTCCCAAGCAGTGCGCCGAGGAGCTCCGCGCGTACTTCGAGGCCGGCGTGGGCCACATGGCGCTGCGCTTCGGCTCCTGGGACCAGGTCGGTCAGTTCAAGCGCTTCCTGGGCGAGGTGGCGCCGGCGCTCGGCGGATGAGCATCGCCGAGCGCTCGAGGAAAGGAAGGCCGGGGCGATGAGCTTCGTCGACATGCGCGAGTGGATCACGCGGCTCGACACCGAAGGCGAGCTGCGGCGCATCAAGGCCGAGGTGGACTGGGATCGGGAGCTCGGCGCCATCGCGCGCCGTGTGCTCGAGAAGAAGGGCCCCGCACTGCTCTTCGAGCGCATCAAGGGCTACGAGACCGGACGCTGCACGAAGCTCTTCATCAGCGGCCTCGGCAGCGTCGGTCGCCTGGCGCTCGCCTTGGGTTTTCCGAAGGACGCGTCCAATCGCGACCTGGTCCAGCACGTCATGAAGCTGAATCGGCAGACGGTCCCCCCGAGGATCGTCGCCACCGGGCCCGTCAAGGAGGTGATCGTCCGAGGCAACGACATCGACCAGACGGAGTTTCCCGTTCCGAAGTGGCATTACCTCGAGGGGGGACGCTACATTCACACGTTCTCCGGTGTCGTCACGCGCGATCCGGAGACGCGTGCGATGAACGTCGGCATCTACCGCGGCATGATCGGCAAGAAGAACACGACGCCGTTCCTGCTCATCAAGGGCGGCCAGCACTGGGGCCAGCACTTTCTGAAGTACGCGGCCCGCGGCGAGCCGATGCCGGTGGCCTGCGTGGTCGGCTGGGATCCGATCATGCCGTTCCTGGCCGGCTCGCCGATCCCGACCGGCGTGTGCGAGTGGGATGTGATGGGCGCCTATCGCGGCGAGCCCGCCGAGCTGGTCCGCTGCGAGACCGTCGACCTGGAGGTGCCGGCGGGCGCCGAGCTCGTCATCGAGGGGTTCATCAGCGACGACCCCGCGACGTACGAGACCGAGGGACCGTTCGGCGAGTTCACGGGCTACGTCTCGGACGTGCCGACGCCGCGCCCCACGATGCAGGTGACGTGCATCACGCACCGCCGCGATCCGATCTTCCGCGGCTGCCTCGAGGGCACCCTGCCCGGCTCGTACAGCGAGAACAGCGTGATGTCGTCCGTGCAGCGCGCGGCGATCGCGTGGAACATCCTGACAGCGGCGGGGATTCCCGGCGTGCGCGACGTCTTCGTGCCGCCGATCACCAACGGCGTGAACATCGTCGTCCAGATCAAGAAGGCCTATCAGGGCCAGCCCAAGCAGATCGCGGCGGCGCTCTGGGGCTCGAGCGCGGCGCAGTACCGCTACAAGCATGTCACCGTCGTCGAGGAGGACATCGATCCCGCCTCGTACGAGCAGGTCGACTGGGCGTTCGCGCATCGGGTCAACGCGGGGCAGGACGGCATCGTCGTCTTCCCCGGGATCTTCGGCTCGCCGATCGATCCGAGCACGCCGATGGAAGACCGGGACGTCGCGCAGCTCGGCACCGGCCTCTGGAACCGCGTCCTGATCGACGCGACCCGCTCGTGGAAGCTCGCGCGCCGGCCCGAATGGGGCGGCGAGCGCTTCCCGCCTACGGTGCGTCCGTCGCCCGACGACGAGGCGCGAGTGCGCGAGCGCTGGGAGGAGCTCGGGCTCGGCGACCTCTGAGATGAAGATCACCGAGATCCGCGCCATCCCGCTCGCGGTGCCGCTCCAGGTCGCCGGGCTGCCGTCGTCGTGGGCCCCAGGAGCCGGCAAGCAGATCCTGGTCCGCGCCACGACCGACGAGGGACTGATCGGCTGGGGCGAGTGCTTCGCCTATGGCGCGACCGACGCCGTGTGTCACGTCGTCGACGCCGCGCTGGCGCCGATCGTGCTCGGTCAGGATCCAACTCAGATCGAGAGCCTGATCGATCGCATGCACCGCGCCTTGATGATCTGGGGCCGGCGCGGCCTGGCGATGATGGCGGTGAGCGGCGTCGAGCTGGCGCTCTGGGATCTGGTCGGCAAGGCGCGGAACGTCCCGGTCTACGAGCTCCTGGGCGGCCTCTGCCAGTCGCGGCTGCGCGTGTACGCGAGCCTGCTCCGCTATGACACGCCGAGCCAGGTCGGCCGGGCGGTGGCGGCGACGGTCGCCCTCGGCCACAGCGCGGTGAAGCTCCATCAGATCGACGTCGAGTCCGTCGCCGTCGCGCGCGAGGTGGCCGGAGACGGTGTCGAGCTGATGCTCGACACGAACTGTCCCTGGTCCGTCGAGGAGGCGATCCGCGTCGGCCGGCGACTCGAGCGCTTCGATCTGCGCTGGCTCGAGGAGCCGGTCTGGCCTCCCGAAGATTACGCCGGGCTCGCGCGCGTAAGGGCCGCGCTGCGAATTCCGATCGCCGCCGGCGAGAACGACGCCACCGTGTTCGGGTTCCGCGAGCTGATCGCTCAGGGCGCGGCGGACATCGTGCAGCCCAGCGTGACGAAGGTGGGCGGCCTTCTCGAGATGAAGAAGATCGCGGTGCTCGCCGCCGCGGCCAACGTGACGCTCGTGCCGCACTCCTTCTACTACGGCCCAGGGCTCGCGGCGAGCCTGCACCTCGCCGCCTCGACCCCGGGCGTGCCGTACGTCGAGTTCCCGGGCACGCCGCTCGTGGCCTCGCTCACCGCGGAGCCGATCCGCTTCGCCGGCGGCGCCGTCAGCGTACCCGATCGACCCGGTCTCGGCGCCGATCCCGACCCGAGCCTGCTGGCGCGCTATCCGTATCAGGCCGCGGCGGCGCGGCCCTTCTACCTGACGTGAGCGTCTGAGATGAGCATCGACATCGTTCCCGCGACGTCGGCCGATCAGATCGTCACGGCCCGGCGGCTCTTCAAGGAATACGAGGCCTCGCTGGGGATCGAGCTCTCCTTCCAGGGGTTCGCGCAGGAGGTGGCGGGGCTTCCGGGCGCCTATGCGCCTCCCGCGGGTCGTCTGTTCCTTGCGGCCGACGGCGCCGAGCCGGCGGGCTGCGTGGCGCTTCGTCCACTCGGCGGCGGTATCTGCGAGATGAAGCGGCTCTACCTCCGGCCGACGGCGCGGGGCGCGCGTCTGGGCCGGCGCCTGGCCGAGACCGTGATTCGCGAGGCGCGCGCGATCGGCTACGCACGCATGCGGCTGGACACCCTGCCGTCGATGAAGGAAGCGTTCGCGCTCTATCAGTCGCTCGGCTTTCGCGAGATCGCGCCGTACTGCGAGAATCCGATCGCGGGTACGCGCTTCATGGAGCTTAGCCTCTAAGCGCGGCTGATTTTTCAGCAGCCCCTACGCGCGGGCGGGCTCGGCGACCGAGGCTCGCAGCACCAGGCAGAGCGGAATCGTCGTGAGCACGATCGCCGAGACCACGACGAGCGTCGCCGTGACCCCGGCGGTGTCGCCGATCAGCCCGTAGATCGTTGGCGCGAGCGCCGACGACATGATCGTCACCGTGTAGTAGAGCCCGTACGCGCGGGAGCGACGGTCGGCGGTGACGAGGTCGGCGACGGTCCCGTAGAGCACCGACGAGGTCCCGTTCAGCGCCACGCCCATCAGCGGCAGGATCGCCAGGGCGACCGGCAGCGGCGACGGGATCAGGGCCAGGATCCCGAGCGCGGTCGCGGCCTCGGTGAGTACAACCGTGCGGATCACGCCGAGGCGCTCGGCCACCAGCCCGCAGGCGAACTTGCCGACCGCGCCGCCCGCGAACAGCAGCGCCAGCGCCGTGCCGACGCCCGCGACCGAGGAGCCCTTCGCGATCAGGGCGAACGGCAGGAACGTGAGAAACCCGGTCCGCGTCGCGTTGTCGATCATCCCGATCGCGGTCAAGGCCTGAAAGCCGCGCAGGTCGCGAATCCCCCAGCCGGAAGGGGCCGCGACCGGCTCTTTCGACCGATCGTGCTCGACCACCTCGGACATGCCGCTGGTCAACCGCGACAGCACCCCCAAAATCGCGGCCGCTGCCACCAGCCCGATCACTCCATACGCCGCCGAGGCCGTGCGCCAGCCGACGGCGACCGCCGCCAGCGCGACCGCGGCCGGGACCGCCACCTTGCCGAGGTCACCGGAAAAGTTGTACGTCCCGAGCGCCGCGCGCCGCGGGCCCGTTTCATACGCCTTCGAGACGAGCGAGGACGACAGCGGGTGCTGGACGCCGGAGCCGAGACCGGCGATCAGCAGGACCAGCAGCAGCGACAGGAACCCGCCGACGGCACCCGCCGCGATGAACCCGCACGCGGTGACCGCGGTCCCGGCGGCCAGCAGACGCCGCTCGCCCCAGCGCTCGGCGAGCAGTCCCGCCGGAATCTGGAACGCCGCCATCCCGCCGCTGTACGCCGTGCGGATGATCCCGACCTGCGCGAAGGTCAGCCGGAACTCGCTGGCCCAGATCGGCAGGAGCACGTAGAGGATGTCGGAGAATCCGTCGTGGACGAAGTGGATGCTGCAGGCGGCGGCGAGCACCGCGCGCGCGCGAGATCTCACCCGTCGATCATCCCCGAGCGGCCCGCCGCGTTCAAGTAGAATACCGTTTACAGATTAGGGGAGGGTGGCTCCATGCCGATCAGTATCACGCGCGTTTACACTCGCACCGGCGACAAGGGCGAGACCTCCCTGGTCGGCGGCAAGCGGATCCCGAAGGACTCGCCGCGCATCGTCGCGTACGGCACCGTCGACGAGCTGAACGCCGTCGTCGGCCTGGTGCGGGTCTTCAACGCCGAGCGGCTCGACGAGGGCGAGCGGCATCGCTGGCTCGACGAGGTCTTGCGGAAGATCCAGAACCAGCTCTTCGATCTGGGCAGCGAGCTGGCAACACCGCCCGACGCCGTCTACGAGGGAATGTTCAAGGTCGGCGAGGGCGAGGTGAACGAGCTCGAGGCGCTCATGGATCGATGCCAGAAAGATCTGCCGCCGCTCAAGTCGTTCGTCCTGCCCGGCGGCGGGCGCATCAACGGATTTCTCCATCAGGCGCGCACGGTGTGCCGCCGCGCCGAGCGCGAGCTCCTGGCGCTGTCTCGCCAGGAACCGATCGGCGAGTGGCCGCTCCGCTTCCTGAACCGCCTGAGCGACGTGTTCTTCGTGCTGGGTCGCTGGGTCGGCAAGCACCTGGGTGAGCAGGAATACCTCTGGGAGCGCGGGCTCTCGAGCCACGCGCGGCCGAGAAAGGCGCGCTCATGAAATTCGGACTCTTCTACGAGCTCTCGGTGCCGCGTCCGTGGACCCGCGAGTCGGAGCGGACCGTGTACACCAACGCCCTCGAGCAGGTGAAGCTCGCCGACGAGCTGGGGTTCGATCAGGTGTGGGCGGTCGAGCACCACTTCCTGGAGGAATACTCGCACTGTCCCGCGCCGGAGCTGTTCCTGACCGCGTGCGCGATGGTGACGAAGCGGATCCGCGTCGGGTTCGGCATCGTCGTGTGCGTGCCGGAGTTCAACCATCCGATCAAGATCGCGGAGCGGACCGCGGTGCTCGACATCCTCTCGGGCGGACGCGTCGAGGTCGGCACCGGCCGCTCCGCGACGTGGACGGAGCTGGCCGGATTCAACGCGAGCCCGGACGTCACCAAGAAGAGCTGGGACGAGTTCGTGCGGTGCCTGCCGCGGATCTGGACGTCGGAGAAATTCGAGTTCGAGGGCGAGTTCTGGTCGATGCCCCGGCGCACGATCCTGCCGAAGGTGTACCAGCGCCCGCACCCGCCGATGTGGGTGGCGGTGACGAGCCCGGGCACCGAGCTCGACGCCGCCGACCGCGGGCTGGGCAGCCTCGGCCTCACGTTCGGACAGTTCGCCGAGCAGGACAAGCGCATCGCCGAGTATCGCCGGCGGATCCAGCTCTGCGAGCCGGTCGGCGAGTTCGTCAACGACCAGGTCTCGACCGTCAACTTCCTCTATTGCCACGAGGACGACGCGGCCGCGCTCAAGACCGGACGCCAGATGGCGAACCACTTCAACTATCTCGCCGCGCAGCTCATCTCGGTGCGTGAGACCTATCCGTCGAAGTCGTATCCGTCGCTCGGGCTCCTGCCACAGCTGCGGCGCCAGGCGACCGGGCCGGACGCCTCCGAGCAGGCGGGCGAGGGGCTGTGTCTCGGCGGCCCGGAGCGCATCACGCGCGCGCTGAAGCGCTGGGAGGCGTGCGGCGTGGACCGCGTCAACTTCCTGATCAACACCGCCGAGACGATCCCGCAGGCCGAGGTGCTGGCGAGCCTTCGGCTCTTCGGCCGCGAAGTCATGCCGACGTTCAACGGCGGGAAGTCCTGATGCCCGTCTTCGGCGAGCTCGAGCTCAGGACGATCGCGGGCGGGTTGCCGGCGATGAAAGACCTCGACACCGAGGCATGGGAGCTGCCCAAGGCCGAGATTCTCCAGCTCGCGTGCGAGGTCGCCGACGGCACCCGCGTGCTCCTGCCGCGGGCGCTCCACCCGGCGATCCCCGAATACGTCACGTTCGTGGTGACGCGATATCCGGAGAGCCCGGTCGGGCCCTTCAATCTGGCCCAGGTGCGATTGATGGCGCGCGCGGGCGTTCACCCCCGCGGCTACGTGCTGGGGGCCGTCGCATCGAGCCCGGCCGCCATGACCGCGCTCCGCGAGCGCTGGGGTTATCCGACCGTAGCCGGAGAGATCACGCTCAGGCACTATCACGATCGCGTCGCGGCAATTGTTCGGCGCGACGGCAAGACGATCCTCGAGATGGCGCTGGTCGATCCGGAGATCATCGCGGGCGGCGATCTCCAGTACATCCACGCGATCACGCTCGCCCGCGTCGACGGAGCCGCGCAGCTGGTCCAGGTGGATCCGCACTACACGTTGCATCAGGCGAGCCGGGGCCGCGCCGAGGTGAGCCGCTTCGAACCCGCGGCGTGGAACGCGGTGCTGGTCGAGCTGACGACGCCGATCTCGGCGAGCGCCGCGACCTGCGACACGGATTTGCCGCGGATCCGCTTCGTGATGGACCCGGAGACTCCCGTGGTCCGGGGAACTCGGAAGGTCCGCTGAGCTAGCCGCGCTGGGGGGACGCGTCCAGCGCGAGCCGCAGGTGCTGCATCAGCGACTCGGGCGTGAACGGCTTGGGCAGGAGCACGATGTCCGCTTCGAGCACGCCATGGTGGCCGAGGGCGTCGTCGGTGTAGCCCGACATGTAGACGACCTTCGTGCCCGGCCGGAGCTCCAGGACCTGGCGCGCGAGGTCCGGTCCGCTCATCTGCGGCATGACCACGTCGGTCAGCAAGAGGTCGATCGGCCGCGCCGAGTCGTGGCACAGGCGGAGCGCGTCGCCGCCGCGGGCGGCCTCCAGCACGGTGTAGCCCGCCATCTCGAGGATCTCGCGCGTCAGCTCGCGGACGTCGTCCTCGTCCTCGACGAGGAGGATCGTCTCCGAGCCGCGCGATTCGCCGTCTCGCTCGGGCCCCTGCTCCGCGCGGGTGTCCTCTATCTCGGTGGCGCAGGGGAGATAGATCTCGAAGGTCGTGCCCTGCCCCTGCTCGCTCCGGACCCCGATGTAGCCGCCGTGCTGCTTCACGATGCCGTAGACCATCGAGAGCCCGAGCCCGGTGCCGCGGCCCTTGTCCTTGGTGGTGAAGAACGGCTCGAAGATCCGCCCCTGGATCTCGGCGCTCATCCCGACACCGTCGTCGCTCACCGAGAGGCGGATGTGCGGTCCCGTGGCGGCACCCGGGTGCTCGCGCGCGAAGTTCTCGTCGAGCTCGGTGTCTGCCGTCTCGATCGTGAGCAGGCCGCCCCGCGGCATCGCGTCGCGCGCATTGATCGCGAGGTTCATGAGTATCTGCTCGAGCTGGGTCGGGTCGGCCTTGACGAGGTCGCGCTGCGCGCTCGGCACGGTCGTCAGCGTGATGTGCTCGCCGATCAGTCGCTGGAGCATCGAGACCGACTCGCCGACGGCGGCGTTGAGATGCAGGACGCGCGGCTGGAGCACCTGCTGCCGGCTGAACGCCAGGAGCTGCTTGGTGAGCGCCGCCGCCCGATGCGCCGTCCGCTGGATCAGATCGAGGTCCTGGCGAGGCTTCGTGCCCCGCTCGAATCGCTTCAGGAGGATCTCGCAGCGACCGTGGATGATCGTGAGGAGGTTGTTGAAGTCGTGGGCCACGCCACCGGCGAGGCGGCCGATCGCGTCCATCTTCTGGGCCTGCAGGAGCGCCGCCTGAGCCCGCGACACCTCTTCGGCAGCCACCTGGACCTCGCGGAAGAGCCGCGCGTTTTCCAGGGCGGTCGCCGCCTGTGACGCGAACGCCGTGGCGATCGTCTCGTCGTCCTTCGAGAAGCCGGTCGGACGCCGGGTCCGGATCGACAGCACACCGGTCACGCGCTCGCCGACCTTGATGGGGACACCGAGGAACGCGCGATAACCCAGGCGCTTGACCGCGCTCCGGTGGACCGGGATGAGCCGCGTGTCTTCGGTCACGTCGTCGAGCCGGAGCGGCGCGCACGTCGCCGCGACGATGCCGCTCAGACTCTCGCCGACCTTGATCCGGCGCGTCGACATCGTCTCCTTGGCGTCGCCCCAGAGCCCGGCGACCACGAGCTCGTCGCCCTCGACCAGGCGAAACCCGACGGACTCCGACTCGAGCACGCGACCGCACGCCGCCGCGATCGCTCCGAGGAGCTCCTCGACCGGCTGGATCCGCGACAGCTCGTGGCTCACGTCCAGCAGGCCCTCGAGTCGCGCCTGATAGGTGCGCCGCGCCTCGAGCAGCTGGGCGTTGCGGATCGCGATTCCCGTTTGCGCGGCCAGCCGAGTCAGCCGCGCCTCGTCGCGATCGGTGAACGGCCGCGGCGAGCGGTTGAAGACGGCGAGCATCCCTTCCACGCGCGCCTCGGTCTGGATCGCCACCGCCAGCGCGGCCTCGACGCCTTCCGGCTGTGTCAGCGGCTGGAAGTCGTTCCTGAGGCGCGGATCGTGCTGGTAGTCGTCCGTCCTGAATGGCCGCCCGGTCAGCAGCACCTGGCCGCCGAGGCCCTCGCCCGGCACGATCCGGTCGAGGGGCGGCTCGGGAGCGCCGGGCCAGTGGCGCAGCCGCATCGCCTGAGTCGTCGAGTCGCGCGTGGCGATGACGCCGAGGTCCGCCCGGCACAGCTCGCGCGACGCCTCGCGCACCTTCTTCAGGATCGTGTCGAGGTCGAGCGAGGCGGTGATCTGGCTCGCGAGCTCGGCGAAGATCTCGGCTTCGCGCCGCCGGCGCTCCGAGTCCTCGAAGAGGCGCGCCTTTTCGAGCGCCATGGCCGCCTGGTCGACGAAGGCCTGCGCCAGGCGCACCTCGTCACCGTCGTAGGAGCGGCCTTCGTGATCGCCGACCGCGATCGCGCCGACGACCCGGTCGTCGACGATCATTGGCAGGGCGAGCGCCGACCGGTGCGGCTGCGACTGGAGCGACTCGCGCAGCTCGGGCGTCAGCGCGATCCGCGGATCGGTGAGGATGTTGGTCGTGGCGACGGGACGCCGGGTGCTGACGGCGCGGCCCATCGCGCCGGTGCCCGCGGGAAACACGATGTCGAAGCCCGAACCGTCGGCCGACATGTGCCGGCCGATGAGCGCGCCGCTGACCGGTTCGACCCGGACGAGAACCGAGGAAAGCCCACCGAGGAGGGCCCGAAGGCTGTCGGCGATCCGCCCGGCAACCTCGTCGGGGTCGAGCGATTCAGTGACCAGCCGGCCCACGCCGGCGAGGACCTCGGCTTCCCACTTCCGCCGTGTCGTCTCGGAGTGTAGCCGGGCGTTGTCGAGCGCGATCGCCGCCTGGTCCACGAAGGTCTGCGCGAGCCGTATCTCGTCGGGGGTGAAGACGCGGCCCGTACGCCCGAGCGCGGCGAGCGCGCCGAAGACCCGCTCGCCCGCGACCAGCGGCAGCGCCAGGATCGCGCGGTGCTCGAAGTGTTCGAGCGCCGCGCGCGTCTCGGGCGCCAGGGTGATGCGCGGGTCTGAGAGCGCGTCCGGGGTGGACACCGGGCCGCCTTCGCGCACCGCGAGCCCGACCGCCGCGGTGCCGCGTGGAAGCGTCCGGTTCCAGTCGACGCCGACGCCCGCGCTCGCCACCAGCACGAAGTCTCCGGTGTCGAGACTGATCCGGTACAGGGTGGCGATGGCCGAGCCCAGGAGCCGGCCGACGCTCTCGACGATGCGCTGGCCGACCTCGTCGGGCTCGAGGGACTGCGAGACGAGCCGGCCCACCTCGGCGAGGACTTCGGCCTCGCGCCGGCGGTCTTCCATCTCGGCCAGCAGATGCGCGTTGCCGATCGCGACCGCGGCATGGTTGGCCAGGCGGCTCAGCGCCGCCTCGTCACGGTCGGTGAACGCGCGTGCCGTCCGATTGAAGACGTAGAGCAGGCCCTTGAGCTCCCCGTCCTGGATGGGAATGACGATTTGCGCGATGACGCCCACGGCCTCGACCCGGTCGGCGTAGTCCCGGGTGATCCGTGGATCCTCGGCGTAGTTCGTCGTCCGGAACGGCTGTCCGGTGGTCAGGACGAGCCCGCCGGAGCCTTTTCCGGGTTCGATCAGGAGACCGATGAGCGCGTCATCCGCCGCGCTGCGCGCGCCGCGCCGGTGGATCACCCGCACGCCGTCGATGCCGGGCTCTCGCAAGGCGATCTGGGCGCCGTCGGCGCCGGTGAGCTCGCAGGCGCCGGCGACGATTCTCGAGAGGATGGCCGCCAGGTCGAGCGAGCTGTTGATCTGCCCGACGACCTCGGCGAGCACGTCCACCTCGTGGCGGCGCCTGGCCGCATCGTCGAAGAGCTGCACGCTTTCGAGCACGAGCGCCGCTTGATCGGCGAAGGCCTGGGCCAGACGGATCTCGCTCTCCATGAAGATCCGGCCCGCGTTGTCGCACACCGCAAGCGCGCCGATCACCCGGTCCTTGACCAGGAGCGGCAGGGCGAGCATCGCCCGGTGCGCGGTGCCTTCGAGGCGCTCGAGGATCGAGGGGTCGTGATCGATGCGCGGGTCGTCGGCGAAGTTCGGGGTCGCGATGGGCCGGCGTTCGCGCGCGGCGAGCCCCACCACGCCCGTGCCGCGCGGGAACACCGCTCCAGGCCCGAGCGCTTGTTCCCGCTCGCCCATGAGCGCGAGCGCGGCGAGATCTCCGGTTTCGGGAACGAGCCGGTACAACGCCGACTCCCGGGCGCCGAGCAAGGTCCGGACGCTCTCCACCACGCGCCGCGCGACGGTGCCGAGATCGAGGGTCTCGCTGCTCAGGCGGCTCAGCTCGGCGAGGGCCTCGGCCGTGCGGCGGCGCCGCTCGCTCTCCGCCAGGAGCCGACCGTTGCGGATCGCGGCCCCGGCCTCGGCGATCAGAGCCTCCAGGATCTCGTGCTCATCACGCTCGAGGTCGAAGGGCCGCTCGGCCATCAGCACGAGGACGCCGACCACGGACTCCTGATACAGGATCGGCAGCGCGTACAGGCTCTGGAGGCCGTGGGCCGCATACCAGTCGCGGGCGAGCATCGGTGTTCCGCGAAGATCGTCGGCCTTGACGGGCTCTTGGTGGAGCGTCACCCAGCCGGCGACACCCTGACCGTACGCGAGGCGTGGGCTGGGATGCCCCGCGCCGATCGTCGCATTGGAGCACGCGCGGAGCTCGACGATGCGGGTCGCCTCGTCAGCGACCCAGAGAGACACGCAGCGAGCATCGGTCAGCTGTACCGCCGCCGCCGCGATCTGGCGGAGGATCTCGTCGGTATCGAGGGAGGAGGTGATGAGTTCGATGAGCTGGATCAGGGTGCGCAGCTTGCTCGCGAGCGCTTCGGACGCGTCGACCCGAGCCTCCACGCCCGGTCCTCGGTCGGGCCCGGTCCGGGCCATTACCCGAAGCTCCGCCGGCGGCTCGGGGCGTGCGCTGCGGCCCCGCCGGCCGAGGCGCGACTACGAAACAAGGTCCCAGGCACGCGCCGTACCAGGTGATGCCCGAGCCGGCCGGACAGGAGCGCCCGGCCTGCCGTCCAGATGATCGCCACGACAAGCACCGCCACGCCTTCCGGGACGATGGAAGTCGGCACCGGCGGCCGCGGGCTCGAGGTCTTCACGTTCCAGGTCGGGGCATCCCAGGTCGGGAACGGGATGTCGTCTCCCCCAGCGGGCTGAGCCTTTCGGACGGGCTGGCGGGACCCGGCGAAGCCCATGGTGAGCGCCAGGCAGATCAAAAGCCCGGCGAGCACGCACGCGTACTGGCCGCGGCGCGTCATGCCCCAGCGCTGCCGTCGGTCGGGACGGTGATCCGCGATGAAAGCTCGGCGTCGGGGGTGAAGATCCGCGAGACGACCCGATCGAGCCGGTGAAGATCGATCGGCTTGTGCAGGTACTGGACGATCCCGAGCTGGCGCGCTTGCACCTCGGTCGACGGACTGTAGTCACCGGTGGTCATCACGATCGGAAGGGCGGGCTCCACCGCTTGGAGCTTCCTGACCAGATCGCAACCGGGCATGTCGAGCAGATCCACGTCGACCACCGCAAGGCCCAGGCGAAATCGCCCGACGAGGCGCATCGCCTCGAGTCCGCGCGCGGTCGGGTACGCGCGGAGCCGGGCCTGCAGCAAGAAGCTAGCGACGAGCCGTGCCGAGGTCTCGTCGCCGTCCGCGACCAAGATCCAGCGTTGGCCCGCGGACTCGCGGAAATTCATGCTTCACGTAGAGAGCAGGTTCAGTGCCAGAGGCCCCTGTGGCTTTGAAATCGGGAAGTTGCACGATCGGCGTCGCGGGCACTCCGCCGCGCGTTGACAGAATTGACGTCCGCGGTGGACGGTGCTGGTTCTAGAGCAGGCCGAACTTCTTGATGCGACGGTACAGCGTGCGAACGGTGAGGCCGAGCGCGCGCGCGGCTTGCTCCTTGTCGTTCCGGAATCGCTCGAGGGCGCGAGCGATCAGATCGCGCTCGGCTTGATCGAGCGTCGGTAGCGCGTCGTCGACCTCGGCCGCCGGCGCCTCCGACTTGATGGTGAGATCGGGGAGGCTCGCCCGCTCGATCTCGTCGCGCGCGCCCAGGGCAAAGGCCCGCTCGAGGAGATTCTCAAGTTCGCGAACGTTGCCGGGGAAGTCGTAGGCAGTCAGCGCCGCCATCGCGTCGGGAGCGATGCCCTTCACGTCGCGCCGGAAACGCTCGTTGAACCGCCGCAAGAAATAGGTGAGGAGTGCTGGAATATCGCTCTTGCGCTCCCTGAGCGGCGGCACGACGATCCTGACGACGTTGAGCCGATAGAACAGATCCTGCCGGAAGCCCCCACTCTGCACGACCGCTTCAAGATTCTTGTTCGTCGCGGCGATCACCCTCACGCTGACCGTGTGGGTCTTGGTCGATCCGACGGGACGGATCTCCTTCTCTTGCAGGACCCGGAGCAGCTTGGCCTGGAGCGCCGGCGGGAGCTCGGCGATCTCATCGAGAAAGAGGGTGCCCCCGTGGGCCGAGCGGAAGAGCCCGAGCGCGTCGGCGACCGCGCCCGAGAAGGCGCCGCGCACGTGACCGAAGAACTCCGATTCCATGAGGTCGGCCGGGATCGCGCTGCAGTTGACCGGGACGAACGGGCCCTTGGCCCGTCCAGACTGCCGGTGGATCGCCGCGGCCACCAGTTCCTTGCCGGTGCCGCTCTCGCCCTCGATCAACACCGGCGAGTCCGAATCCGCCACCTTGGCGATGACCTCCCGGACCCGCGTCATCCCCGGCGAGCCGCCCACCAGGTCCTTCACCGCCAGATGCTCGGCGAGCCGATTCCGGAGCGAGTGCACCTCGCGGCTCAGGAAGCGCTTCTCGAGCACCTGCTGCATCAGGTGCTGCAGTTCGTCCAGGTTGAGCGGCTTGATGAGGTAGTCGTAGGCGCCCGACTTCAGCGCCTGCACCGCGGTCTCGACCCTCGGGTTGCCGGTCATCATGACGACCTCGAGCGCCGGGTCGTGCCGCTTCATCTCGTCGAGCACTTGAAGGCCGTCCATCTCGGGCATCCAGATGTCGACCAGCGCGGCGTCGAAGATCTGGTGGCTGATCAGACCGACCGCTTCGCGGCCGCTCGCCACCCGGGTGACGTCGTAGCTCCACGCGCTCAACGCATCGCGCAGGAACTCCCCGACGTCCTTATCGTCGTCGACGACCAGAACTCGTGGGCGATCCATCGTCGCCTACCCCCGTGTTCGCCGATCGCACCGGGCCAGGAACTCGAGCACGGTCCGGTTCCAGGCCTCGGGCTGATCGCGGTTGCCGAAGTGGCTCGCCGGCGAGAGCACCACCAGCTTCGAGCCACGAACCTTTCGGTGCATCACCTTCATCGGCGCGAGGGAGGGGTCGCGGTCGCCGCCGATGAGCAGCACCGGCACCCGCAGGCGCGGCAGCTGGTCGGTGATGTGATCCATCGCGAGCAGGGCCCGAAGGGAGTTCGCGTAGCCGATGGGGGAGAGCCGACGATACTCCTCGTAGAACTCCTCTTTCGCGGCCGGCTCGATCGCGAGCCGTTCCGAGAGGTTGGGATTGGCGGCCATGGCGAACTCGGCCATGGCGTCCATCCCTTTCGTCAGCGTGATCTCGATCGAGCGCGCGCGCATGACGAGGTTCTCGACCGAGAGCGGCAGCCCGGCGGCCGAGGACGAGTTCGTGACGACCAGCGACCGGACGCGAGCCGGGAACCTGAGCGCGAACCGGGTCGCGATTCCCGCGCCCAGCGAGAGGCCGCCCACGTGCGCTTTCCGGATCTTTAGAGCGTCGAGAACCGTCTTGAGATCGAGCGCCCAGCGCTGGAACGAGTACCTGGCCGGATCCGCGGGGCTGTCGGACCGCGCGTGGCCGCGCGGCTCCCAGAGAACGAGCCGATGCTGGGCGGCGAGGGCGTCACGGTTCACGTCCCACATGTCGGCGTTGCCGCCAATGCCGTAGGCGAGCACCAGGGGGGTGCCGCCGCCGCCGTGCTCCTCGTAGTAGATCCGCGCCCGATCGTCGGTCCTGGCGAATGGCACGGGGGTATCTTAGCCGCCCCCGGTTTCGTGGCCCAAGGTTTCGCGCTTGACAGGGATTCGGGCGATTCAGTATTTTTAAACTGTCCTTAAGCCCTAGTAAATCCGTGTCAGGCCGGTGGAGCCCCAATGAAGGTGCGCGTCGCCCTGAGCGTCAACGGCGAGCCCCGCGAGGCGCTCGTGCCGGTGCACAAGACCCTGCTCGAGGTGCTCCGCGAAGATCTCGGGCTCACCGGGACCAAGCACGGGTGCGAGCTCGGCGAGTGCGGCACCTGCACCGTGCTGGTCGATGGCGAGCCCGTGCTCTCGTGCCTGGCGCTTCCCGTCGAGACCGAAGGGTGTCGGATCACGACCGTCGAGGGGATCGCGGAAGGCGGACAGCTGCATCCGCTCCAGCAGGCCTTCGCCGAGCTCGGCGCCGCGCAGTGCGGCTACTGCACGCCCGGCATCCTGCTGACGGCGACGGCGCTCCTCGCCGAGCGGCCGAGCCCGACCCGACAGGAGGTCAAGGAGGCGCTCGCCGGGAACCTCTGCCGTTGCACCGGCTACACGAAGATCCTCGACGCCGTCGAGCTCGCGGCGTTGCGGATGGGACGTCAGGAGGCCCGGACATGACCAAGAACGAGTTCGCGGTCATCGGCCGGCCGCTCCCGAAGGTCGACGCGTGGGCGAAGGTCGTCGGGGAGACGAAGTACGCGGACGATCTCTTCCTGCCACGCATGGCGTACGCCAAGCTGCTTCGCAGCGCCCACGCCCACGCGCGCATCCGCTCGATCGACACCTCGCGTGCTCGCGCGGTGCCCGGCGTCCTCGCCGTCCTCACGGCCGCGGACCTGCCGCGTGTGAAGTTCGGGATCCTGCCCGTGTCGCAGGACGAGGAAGCGCTGTGCGCCGAGAAAGTCCGCATGGTCGGCGACGCGGTCGCCGCCGTCGCCGCCGTCGACGAGGAGACGGCCGAGCGGGCGTGCCGGCTGATCGAGGTCGACTACGAGCCGCTCCCGGCTCTCATGTCGATCTTCGACTCGCTCGCGCATCCCGAGGTGAGGATTCACGAGTACGGCGATGGTCCGAACGTGCACAAGAACGTCGCGCTCCAGTTCGGCGACGTCGACTCGGCCTTCGACGGCGCCGGTCTGGTTCGTGAGGATGTCTTCTTCTTCGAAGGCAGCAACCATCTGCCGATGGAGCAGCACGCGGCCGTCGCGCACTGGGCTCCGGACGGCAAGCTCACGCTCTGGTCCTCGACGCAGACGCCGCACTACGTGCACCGCGTGCTCGCCAAGGTCCTCGACACGCCGGCCGCCCACATCCGCGTCATCGCGACGCCGGTCGGTGGCGGCTTCGGCGGCAAGACCGACCCCTTCTCGCACGAGATTGTGGTCTGCCAGCTCTCGAAGCTGACGGGACGGCCGGTGAAGATCGCGCTGACGCGCGAGGAGGTCTTCTATACCCACCGCGGCCGCCACCCGGTCCTCATGTGGATCAAGACCGGCTTCACCAGAGAGGGCGACATCACCGGCTGCCACCTCCGGACGTGGCTCGACGGCGGCGCGTACGGCTCCTACGGTGTCGCCTCCACGTTCTACACGGGCGTGATCAATCCGGTCACCTACAAGATCCCCGTGTACAAGTTCGAGTCCGCGCGCATCTTCACCAACAAGCCGCCGTGCGGACCCAAGCGCGGCCACGGCACGCCCCAGCCCCGCTTCGCGCTCGAATGTCAGCTCGACAAGGCGGCCGAGCAGCTCGGGCTCGATCCGGCCGAGATGCGGCGGCGGATCGTCGCCGAGCCGTTCACCAAGACGGCGAACCACCTGACGGTCACCACCATCGGGCTCGGCGAGTGCATCGACAAGGTCGTCGAAGCCTCGGGCTGGCGCGACAAACGCGCGCGCTACGGCATGTCGGCCAGATCCGGCCTCGCGGAGCGCCGCTCGCCGAGGAAGCGCGGCCTGGGAATCGCGTGCTCCGCCTATCTCACGGGTGCCGGGACCGCGATCTACTGGAACGACATGCCGCACTCGGGCGTGATC
>Ga0137396_10000477_pt1 | contig 19197 bp, 12 predicted proteins | sample czc16metaG_FD_108284 | JGI IMG/M metagenome (GOLD analysis project Ga0137396, IMG submission 108284) | Vadose zone soil microbial communities from Angelo Coast Range Reserve, California, USA - czcobulk3.16 metaG | ecosystem: Environmental > Terrestrial > Soil > Vadose zone | place: USA...
CGGGCCTCGAACGCGGCTGGAGAGGAGAGGTGAGGGGGTACGACACCTTTGTAAGGCGGAAAGCGCAGGAAGAAGCATCGTTCAGAACGAGTGACGAATGGCTTGACAGATCGGCAATCTGGGCGCGCGGAATTCTCGCCTCCAATCAACACTATCTTGATGGCGCAATCGTGCCGATGCCCTGTCCGGCCGAATACAATTTTTACTTCACGCACGACCTGCTGCTCACTGATCTCGGCGCCGTCAACTTCGATCTCGACCGCGTTCGCGAGAACCTCCTCTACGTCGCGAACCACGCCAATAATAGTATCATTCCACATGCGTATTACTGGCGGGACGACGGTTTCAAAACGGAATATTGCACGCCCGACAACTGGAATCACCTCTGGTTTATTCTCGCCGCCGCAAGATATCTCCGCCATTCGGGGGATGATTCCCTGGGGGAGGTACTCTATCCGCTCCTCTCGCGCAGTTTGACCGAGGTCCTTTCGCAGCGGCGATCCGACAACCTGATGCACGGCTACCGGCCGGATTGGTGGGACATCGGCCACCGGGAGGGCCCACGGTCATATCTTACCATCCTGTCGATCCGCGCGCTGCGCGATTACGTTTACATAAGTACGGTGTTGGGCCACCGCTCCGAGGGACTCCTTGAATACGAACTGCTCGCGGATGAAATGGAGAAATCGCTGGCCGTGCGGCTCTGGGACGATTCCCTGAATTATCTCATCAATTATAATGAGGGCCGGAAGGATTCGCATATTTACATGGGTTCCCTGTTGGGACCGGTCTTCGGCCTGCTCTCCCCCCAGAAGTCAACGCGGCTGGTTGCGACCGCTTCAAACCGGCTCCTTCGCTTCCCGGTGGGAATCATGATCGTCGCGCCGCCTGATTTTCACACCGATTCGATGCGCACGTTCTTCCGGTTTGCCGGGAATGAGGCGGGCGACCCGTACGTGTATGCAAACGGGGGAATCTGGCCGCACGCGAACGCGTGGTACGCGCTGGCGTTGAATTCAATCGGCGAAACCGACAGCGCAATAAGCTTCGTCAGGCATGCCATGACGCTCGACGGAATAGCCCGGAGCCCCCGGGGACTCCCGGCCATGTATGAGTACCGCTATTCCGGAAGTGACTCACCCAGGTTCGGGACGATCGATAAACCGTCGTTTCTCTGGGCAGCCGGGTTTTATCTGAATGTTCTCTATGAATTATGCGGATTCCGCGACAATGAATGGAACCTTTCTCTTTCGGGGCGCTTGCCGCTGACGCTTGATTCGGTCAACTGTACGTACGCGTTCGGCGGGAAACACGAATGGTCGCTCACGGGTAAGGCGGATCGGCTGAAGTCGTTATCGGCAGGCGGCCGGAGCATCCCTTCGCTCGTTTTTCCGCTGGATGTCGCCTCCACTGGCCGCTTCCGTGCTGTGTACGGACCGGGCGGAGCTCCGTATCTTGAAAGCGTCAATGCGATCCTCAATCACGTCGAGTACACCCCGCAGTCGAGAACACTTGCCATGAGTATTTCTTCGTTCAGGGGCCACCGCATCGCCGCTTCGGTTATCACACCGTTGTTTCTGAATAAATTCCTGGTGGACGGGAAAGCGAGGACTTCCTTCAAGAAGTCCTTTGAACCTGACGGGCTCATCCGCTATGAGCTTCGGCTGGCCGGATCCGACAAACCCCAGTCTGTCGCACTTGAGTTCAATCCCAAATGAAAGCGGCCCTTCTTAACGGACCCAATTCACTTACGGTCACATTGAAGCCGATCCGCAAGCTGGAGCCGGGGGAGTTATTGGTAAAGGTGGACGTTTGCGGTGTGTGCGGCACGGATGTGCATATCGTCGAAGGAACATCCCGGTCGACTCCGCCGGTCGTTCTCGGGCACGAATATTCCGGCGTCGTCGAAGACAGCGGCAAAACGGGGGGCGGTCAGCTCCATGGCCGGCGAGTTGCCGTCGATCCCAATATCGCCTGCGGAACATGCTATTTCTGCCGGCGGGGCCTTGTGCATCTCTGCTCGAACCTGAAGGCGCTCGGCGTCGACATCGACGGGGGCATGGCCGAGTACTCGATCGTACCGGAACGTCAGATTTATTTCATTCCGCCCGCAATGGCGAAAGAGACGAGCGCATTCATCGAGCCGGTCTCCTGCGCCGTTCATGGAATCGACAGGGCGGGCGTGAAAGCCGGCGATACGGTGATCATCATCGGCGGGGGAACGATCGGGTTGATCATGCTTCAGCTCGCCAGGAACGCCGGAGCGGCGAGCGTGATCGTCCTGGAGCCGCTGGAGCATAAGAGGCGCATCGCGACCGAACTCGGGGCCGATGTCGTTCTGAATCCATTGCAAGACAATCCGTCCACACTCCTCCGCGATGCCGCGATCCAGGGCGGCGACGTTGTGATCGAGTGCGTCGGCAAACCTCAGACGATGCAGCTTGCAATCGAGCTGGCCCGGCGGGGCGGGACAGTGGAGTTCTTCGGGGTGGCCCCCATCGGCGAGAAAATCCCTCTGGAGCCGAATCAGGTCTACTATAAAGAACTTACGATCGTAGGCTCCTACGTCAACCCGAATACCTTTGACCGTTCGATCGCTCTGCTCGTTGCAAAAAAGGTCCGCGTCGACTTGTTCCAGACCGACAAGTTTCCGCTTGACGGAGTCCACGAAGCGCTTCGCTATCAGAGAGAGGGAATAACGATCAAAAGCATCATCCTGCCGAACTCATGACGTCACCTCCATCGATCACGAGTGTGGGTGAGATCCTTGTCGACTTCGTATCGACCCGGGCGGGGACCACGTTGTCGAAAGCGCCGGGCTTTACCAAACATGCGGGAGGGGCGGCCGCCAATGTCGCCGTCGGGCTGGCGAAGCTGGGAGTCCGGACTGCCTTCATCGGAAGGGTCGGCCGCGATCCATTCGGGCATTTTCTCGCTTCGGAGCTCCGGAAGAACGGGGTCAACACGGCGCGCGTTCGCATCGACGATTCGCACCGGACTCGACTGGCATTCGTCTCCCGGACACGCTCGGGAGGGAGGGATTTCGTATTCTGGGGGTCGAGCCCTGCCGATGAACAGCTTCAAAGATCGGATGTCGACTTCGCGCGCCTCTCGCGATCCTCCATCATCCATATCGGTTCGTTCCTTTTGTTGAAAGATCCGGCGCGCTCGACGGCCTTTCACATCGCAGAAAAAGCTTCCCGGCTCGGAAGCATTGTTTCATTCGACCCAAACCTCCGCCTTTCCCTCTGGCGATCGGCACGCGAGGCCAGACGGAATCTATTAAGAATGGTACGACACACTTCCGTCCTACGGCTGAATAGTGAGGAAGCATACTTTCTGACGGGGAGCCGCCGTTACCGGCGCGCGGGCGCTAAACTGCTGGCGGAAGGTCCGAACCTCGTGGCCATCACGCTGGGTGCAAGAGGCTGTTATGCATGCACGAAGCTGCACTCTGTTTTCGTGCGGGGTTTCAAGGTTGCAGTGGTCGATACGACCGGCTGCGGCGACGGTTTTCTCGCCGCGCTTTTGTTCGGCAGCCTCGCGGGCCGAAACCAAATCCGGAATTTCTCTGCATCAACGCTCGAATCGATCTGCCGATTTGCGAACGCGGCAGGCGCTCTCACTGCGATGAGACCGGGCGTGATCTCCGCATTACCGAGCAGGAGGCAAGTCGAACGCTTCCTGGCGTCCAGGAAGACTCGCGCATGATCCGCCCTTCGACGATCGCATTGATTATGCTGGCTTCTATCATGCATCTCGGAGCACAGGAACACTCGTCGCTCGTCAACTTCAGTCATCTTGGGCATCTCACGGAAAAAATCGAGCTCCTCGGCGATAGCATCGATATCCTTCACGTCTATTCGAACTACCCGGATTACCGATGGATCGCGGCGGCGGAATCCGGCCCCGAGGGGATAGCCTGTGTCGATGATGCGGGCCGGGCAGCCGTTCTTTACTTGCGGCATTACGAGCTGACCGGCAGCGAGGAGAGCCGCGCCCGCGCGATCTCCCTCCTGAAATTTGTCGTCAAGATGGAGACACCCGATGGAAAATTCTATAATTTTATCCTGAAGGATCATTCGATCAATACGAACGGAAAAACCAGCTTCAAGTCATTCGGCTGGTGGGCCGCCCGCGCGACTTGGTCGATGGGCATCGGATGCAGGGTTCTGCACACCCGAGACTCTGCGTTCGCCGCCGTCCTCCGGGAAGGGATCGGGCGAGCCCTTCCGAACGTCGACTCCATGCTGAAAACCTACGGTAAGCATGAGATGATGCGGAAACTTCGCCTGCCGACATGGCTCTTCTATGGCTCGGGCGCTGATGCGACATCCGAATTATTGCTTGGCCTGATCGAATTCTACGGATCCTCGCGGGACCAGCGGGTCAAGTCGTACATCGAAAAACTCTCCGCCGGCCTTACCTCGATGCAGGAGGGTGACATGCGAACGTTTCCGTACGCGTTGCACCGGTCCTGGCAGACTCTATGGCATATGTGGGGGAACGGCCAGACGCAAGCGCTCGCGCAGGCGGGAAAATCGTTGTCCAATAAGAAAATGATCCAATCCGCCAAACGCGAGGCCGATTGCTTTTACAGCAGGTTGCTCATCGAAGGATTCATGAAGGAGATGGATGTCGCCGACTCCTCGAAGAAGATTGAATACGAGCAGATCGCCTACGGCGTGCGCCCGATGGCGATAGGATTAATCCGTCTTTATGAAGCAACCGACGATCCCCGTTATCTCAAGATGGCGGGATTGGCAGCCTCCTGGCTCTTTGGGAACAATGTGCTGCATCAGCCGATGTACGACTCCTCGACCGGGCGCTGTTTCGACGGCATCCGGGACAGCGCGACCGTCAACCGAAACTCCGGGGCGGAATCCACCATTGAAGCCCTCCAGACGCTTGTCGAGGTTGAACGCTATCCCCTCGCGAAACAGTATCTCGGTTTCCGCAAGACCGGCATGACCCGGACCAGGAGGTTTCTTTACGCCTCCTTCCGTAATTCCCGCGGGGACGATCTGACGCTGGCTATCGACGTGAATAAATCGAAACTTCTGCTTCTCGAACAAGCGGAGAGTGTTGAATTTCAGAAAGTGCACGACCATGAATGACCGCGCCTGGGATCACGCTCCTCTCTGCCGCACACCTCGCCGAGCAGTTCGCCGAACACTTCGATTGACGGCCGCCTCCCTTCTCGCCATGTTCTGTTCGGGAAGCTTGATAGCTCAGCAAATCACAATTCCGAGAGTAGAGCTGATGCCGAACAGGCCCGCCCCCTATCTCATGCGTGATTGGAAGGGGGTCGCCCGCGGGTATGATTCGCTCGTATTTAACATCAACCTCTCGGGAACCTACCTTCCCCTCGTCTGGTTCAACACGAGCCCAATCAATTATCCCGGGCATAACAGCTTCGGCCTCCACACGGTGGTCGGCACAACCGTACCCGCCTCCGCCGAAGCGATCAATTGCATTCCGGCCGTCGTCGGCGCCGCGCTCACGGGTATTGACAAAAGCAATCAGAACGGCTACAACTGGGTCTTAATGTCTGAGGAATGGTTCAACAAGCGCCCGAGTCAGAATGTCTACAAGAACCATCCGGTCGACGATGGCGGGGAGGATTGGTGGTACGAGACGATGCCCAATGTGTTTTTTTATCAACTCAATAATCTTTATCCGGGGACGGGAGACTTTAACTATCAATTCGCGAGCGTTGCCGACCGGTGGGCACTGGCTTCCCAGGCGATGGGCGGGAGCACAACGCCGTGGCAAATTCCGAACATCAACCATCGCGGCTGGTACCTGCAGACCATGACGCCATACGACGCCGGCGTCCGTGAGCCGGAAGCGGCGGGGGCGATCGGGTGGCTTCTCTATCAGGCGTACGTCAAGACCGGCAGCGCCCGATATCGGATCGGCGCCGAGTGGGCGATGGAATTCCTCGACATCCTCCCGACCAACCCCTCGTACGAACTTCAACTCCCGTACGGCACGTACCTCGCGGCGAGAATGAACGCCGAGCTTGGAACAACCTACGATGTTGAGAAAATGGTCAATTGGTGTTTCAACGTCGGGCCCCTCCGGTCATGGGGGGCTGTCGTCGGAACCTGGGGAAGCTATGATTGCAGCGGATTGATCGGCGAAATTAACGGTGTCAACGACTATGCATTCACGATGAACACGTTTGAGCAAGTTGGGGCGCTTGTTCCCCTCGTGCGGTATGACCCGCGCTTTGCGCGGGCCGTTGGAAAGTGGGTTCTCAACGCCGCAAATGCCTCGCGGCTTTTCTATCCGAATTATCTGCCCGATAACCACCAGGACAGCAGGGCCTGGTCCCGGCAGTACGATTCAAATTCCGTCATCGCCCATGAGGCGATGCGGCAGTTTAACGGCGGCACCAGTCCGTTCGCAACCGGCGATGCGATCAGCGGCGGTTGGGGACAAACCAATCTTTCGTTGTATTCCTCCTCGCATGCCGGCATTCTCGGCGGGATCATCGATACAACGGAAGTCCCGATGATTCTCACACTCGACGTGCTCAAGACCGACTATTACCATGCTCCCGCCTATCCCAGCTACCTTCTTTTTAATCCTTATGACTCTGTCAAGACCGTCTCGATCGACGCCGGGAGCGGTACGCATGATCTCTATGACGCAGTTTCAAGGAGCTTCGTTCTAACGGGGGTCTCGGGCATGAGCCCTCTTCCATTGCAGCCGAACAGCGCCGCACTCGTCGTCATCGCGCCCGCGGGAGGAACAGTCACCTATGACTTCGACAAGATGCTCATCGACGGCATCATTGTGGATTACCATTCAAGCCACTTCACCGGGAATTATCCCCCAAGAATCAAGGCGTTCGCCGCAGACCACACGACGCTGACCCGGGGTGACAGCATTCGGATCTATTGCACGGCCGTGGACCGCGACGGCGACACAGTCGGCTTCTCCTGGCGGGCGTCGGGGGGGACCATCCACGGAGCTGGTCGCTTTGTCACATGGATCGCGCCCGACTCGGTGGGCAGCGATACGGTTACGTGCACTGCGGCGGACGGCCGCGGAGGGCTGGACAGCGCCCGCATCGTCCTGACCGTCGCATTGTTCATCAACCATCCTCCTGTCATCTCCCGGATCGTCGCCGCTCCGAGAAAAATAGACCTCGGAACATCGAGTCAATTGACCTGCCTTGCCTCAGATCCAGACACGAATACGCTCACGTATAATTGGACCGCCCCTGCCGGCACCGTGACCGGCTCGGGCGCCGGAGCGTCATGGAGCGCGCCGTCAATTGCTGGGAACTACTATGTGTACTGCACCGTAGACGACGGCCACGGAGGCCAGGCGTTCGACAGCGTAGGAATCGAAGTGCGCGACTTTTCAGTCGTGCAAAGCGGCGAGATGGTCGCGTATTATCCGTTCGACGGCAATGCGAACGATTCGAGCGGATTCAACAACAACGGCACAGTCAACGGCGCTGTGCCGGCAAACGACCGGAACGGCAGCCCCGGCCGCGCCTACTCGTTCAACGGCACCACAAACTCCGTTCAGGTCGCGAACTCTACGAGCCTGAACTTTCAGCAGGCAGTCACCGTCAACTTCTGGATGAAAATCGGCGCCCTGTTCTCCCGCGAGCAATACCCCATATCCCACGGAAACTGGCAGAACCGCTGGAAGGTGTCGATCTCAAATAATCGGCTGCGGTGGACGGTGAAGACGACCGTCGGCACGAAGGATCTGGACTCCGAAACGGGGCTCACGATCGGCACGTGGTACAATGTCACCGTGCTCTACAATGGCTCGGACTATGAGATTTATCTGAACGGCGATCTCGATGCATTCTCATCCTGGTCAGGTACAATTCTCACAACGGCGATCGATTTGACCATCGGACAAGTCCTCCCAACCGACCAGGGCTATAATTTTCAGGGCGTTCTCGACGATATCCGCATCTACAATCATGCGCTTTCAGTGGCGCAAATCCAGGGCCTGGCAAGCGGACTATCTGCCGTCGAGGATCTTCGATCGCAATTGCTCCCGCGTGAATATTCCCTGAGCCAGAATTATCCAAATCCGTTCAACCCCGAAACTCATATCAGATTCTCGATCCCGTCGGTCGCAGGTCGGGATTTGAACCGCGTATCGCTCAAGGTGTACGACGTAACGGGACGGGAAGTCGCAACCCTGGTGAACGGCGTGAAATCGCCGGGCAGCTACATCGCGAGGTGGGACGCGTCTCTTCGGTCAAGCGGCGTGTATTTTGTTCAACTATCCGCTCCCGCCTTCCAATTGACGCGAAAGATTCTTCTCCTCCGATGAGCAAGGTTCCTTCGTTCATGAAAACGGTTGATCTCGGGGGCGGCTGGCACTTCAAGGCGGTGAACACATACGGGACGCTTCCCCCGGAATTCCGTGGGGTCACGCGGTGGATGAAGGCAACCGTCCCCGGCACGGTTCATACAGACCTGCTGGCCAATAGGAAAATTCCGGACCCTTTTTATAGAATGAATGAATCCCGCGTGCAGTGGATCGAGTCTCAGCAATGGCTCTACCGCCGGGATTTTGTCGTGCCGCCGGATGTCCTGTCTGCACAGGCGATCGAACTTGTTGCGGGGGGGCTCGATACATATGCGACGGTCATTCTCAACGGGAGGCGGATCGGCACGGCGGAAAATATGTTTATCGAACACCGGTTCGAAATCGGGAAATACCTGCGCGGCGGCAAGAACAGACTCGAAATCCTCTTCGACTCTCCGGCAGTCCGCTCGCAACGGCTCGAAAAGAAACACGGTCCACTCGAGGTCTCCCACGGGAGCGAGCGCGTCTATGTTCGCAAAGCGCAGTATTCCTTCGGGTGGGATTGGGGGCCGAAACTCACGACCTCCGGCATTTGGAAAAAGATTTCGATCGAAGCCTGCTCGGGAGGACGGTTGTTCGATCCTTTCGTCAAAGTCATTTCGACGAGCGCGCGTGAGGCGGTTCTCGATGTCTCCGTCGGCCTGCTCCGTTTTACAACTGAGCCTTTCGAGGTGCGCGCAATGATCGCCGGCCCTTCTGTCACCCTTGAAGCTTCAAGGGCGGCCGCCGGGGCTCGCGTATCATTCCGCGTTCACATCCCCCATCCTGAACTCTGGTGGCCGAACGGGTACGGCAGCCATCCGATGTACAGGGTGCTCTTCTCGTTGATTTTGCGCGGCCGCGAGATTCATAATATTGAAACGCCCTTCGCGATCCGGACGGTCAGACTGCTGCAGGAACGGGACAATGAGGGCAAGTCCTTCACCGTTGAGATCAACGGCGTGAAGATATTCTGCAAAGGCGCGGATTGGATCCCCTGTGACACATTCATTCCCCGGATCCAAGAGTCAACCTACGAAACGCTTTTAATAATGGCGCGGGATGCTCACATGAACATGATCCGCGTCTGGGGCGGCGGGTTCTATGAAAACGATCTTTTCTACGAACTCTGTGACCGGCTTGGACTGATGGTCTGGCAGGATTTCATGTACGCCTGCGGCGAATATCCGGAAAGAGCGTGGTTCCTGAAACAGGCGGCGGTCGAGGCGGAATCGGTCGTGAAACGCCTTCGCAATCACCCGTCGATCGTTCTCTGGTGCGGCAACAATGAATGTGAATGGCTCTTTTGCGCAAGCCATCCGGGAAAAAAGCCCGACCAGATGCGCGGATCAAAGATCTTTCGGGAAATCCTCAAGAATACTTGCCGGAAACAGGATGGGACGCGGCCGTACTGGCGCAGCTCTCCTTTCGGTTCGGGATTCCCAAACTCCGGATCGAACGGCAATAATCACGAATGGGGCGTTTGGAGCCAGTGGAAGGATTACCGTGACTATGAGAAAAATACCGCGCGTTTCATAACCGAGTTCGGCTTTCAAGCGCTGCCGAACCGGGCCACGATCGGTGCCGTTACCCTTCCGTCGGACCGCGACATTCAGAGTCAGGTTATGGAGCACCACAATAAGCAGGTCGCCGGGACAGAACGCCTCTTCCGCTTCCAGGCAGCCCATTATAAGATCCCCGATGATTTCGAGCGCTGGATCTACAAGAGCCAGCTCGTGCAGGCAGAGGCATTGAAATTCGCCGCCGAGCATTGGCGGCGAAGAAAATTCCAGACCTCCGGTTCCATTTTCTGGCAGTTGAACGACTGCTGGCCTGTGAGCAGCTGGGCTGTCATCGACAGCGGCCTGCGACCGAAGGCTGCTTACTACTTCGCGAAACGTTTTTTCGCGCCGGTTCTCGTCAGCTTTAAGAAAGTCGAGCGCGGTATCGAGCTCTGGGCCACGAACGACCTTCCACGCCCAACCTCCGGCATCCTGACCCTTTCACTGCGTTCATTCAGCGGGGCGGATCGCTGGAAGCGAAGGTTTCGTATCCGGATACGCGCGAATTCCACACAGAAAATTTATTTAATCGCCGCCTCCGTTTACGGCGCATCGGATCCGTTCTCTCACCATTTACGGGCAGCACTCGGCGGCGGCAGCGCGGGCCAATCGGAAAACCGGTTCTTCTTTGCGGACCCGAAACACCTTCACTTACCGCGGGCGAAGGTCGTCGCAAGAGTCCGCAAGTTGAAGCAAGGAAGGATCGAGCTGACCCTTCAATCGGGCAGATTCGTGAAGAACGTGTACCTCGAGGTTACAGGAGAGGATGCCGTTTTCAACGACAACTATTTCGATCTCGACGCGGGACTTGCGAGGAGGATCATTGTTCATTCAAGGTTTGGTGCCCGGGAACTCAAACGAAGACTGAAACTGACCTGGCTCTAGCGCAGCGCTTTGCAGCGGGTTCCTAGCGTGCGAGGAATCGGTCCAGTTCCGTTCGAGGGATTTTGCCCCCCAGGACCACGCTATCGGCGCCTGCATAGGGGAAATACAGATCCCCATCATAGAAATATGCGCCGCATACAAAGAGAACATTATTCACACCCAGATCCGCATCCCCCCTCGTCTCCGTCTGTGTCTCGGGGCGCATGAGGAGGCCATTGCGGCCTATCGACAGGCTTCCCGATTTCCATTCTGCCTCGGCGATGCCCAGATCATACTCCTTCGTCGCGTCTGTCCCTCGGTTTCCAATATGATAGAGCATCAGATAGCGGTTATCTGAAATCTGCAATGGAGGTGCCCCGCCTCCGATCCATGTGTCTGCGAACTCCGGACTTGGAATCGGCTTCAGCAGGACCCCCCGCGTTTTCCATTCGCCGAAAATATCATCGCTCTCAGCCCAGTGGATCGACATCGCGTTCTCACCCTCCATCGGACGATGGAGCATGACATGCTTTCCGCCGATCGGGTGCTCAAACAACATCGCGTTCTTGTTGTCGATCGTGTTGAACGCCCCGCGCAGCAGGCCGTGCTTTTTCCAACGCACGAAGTCGCGCGTGGATGCGATCGCAATGCGAATGCGGTTTTTGGGAGTTCCCGAGCCATAGGCCGTGTAGAACAGAATGTAGCGGTCGCCGACTTTCGTAATCCTTCCGTCCTCGACTCCAAGATCGTCATATGGCTGGTCCGGGAGAACGACCGGCTCCGATTGTCGCGCGAGCAATTCCAGCCCGGGCGACAGCACAGCAAGGCCCAACGATGAACGCGCAAATCCTGCTGATGTCGCTCCCTGGGCTCGATACAGCAGAAAGACGAGCGCCTCTCTCTTCGCGAGGGTTTCCTTCGTACGCCGATCGAACGGGGTCTTTTCGATAATGGTCACGATAGTCTCGCGTCCCGAGACCAGAGCGCAGGCAGGGTTGAATGTGACCTTACTCTCCCACGGATGCGATGGGATACGCTCAAGGATCAGTTTCCCCCCGTGCAACCGTTCGACGCGAATCGGAGTCTCCGGCCAGGTGTTCATCGGCTGATGTTCATCCGCTGAAGTCTTTTCCCCCTCCGCCCCGGGCCGGCTCAGATGAGCCTCAATGGCCTTCGGCTCACTTCCCGGTGTGCTCTTGAAGGTTGTGGAGTATTTCCTCGAAGTAGGGCTTTTCTTTCAGGCTCGCGTGAGATCCCGGGAATTCCAGGATCGTGATGTCGGCGCTGTCATCTTCATATTCAGTCAAGACAACCGAACAGCGCTGGTCGTGAGAGAGGCGAATGTTGTCGATCATGGGGAAATCGAAAAAGCCGACCCAGAATTCGACGACATTGGCTTCCGGGGCCGCCTGGGACGAATCGCCCAGGGTTCTGACCTCCAGTCGTATCTTTACATTCTTGGAGCGCGGGTCCGCCTGAAGCGCAACGATCCGGAAATCACGCTTGATTTCGTCCACCGCCAGCGTGTCATTATCCAGCTCAATTCCACCCGGGTTGTTCCGCAGGCTGTCGAGATCTATTCTTCGCTCAAACTTTTTCCCCGCTTCCTCGAGCACCCACATCTGCTTGCGAGTCACATCGCGCGCGACGGTTTCCAGCCGATTGAGGTAGTCATCGTGCTCGGCGGGGATCTTGATTTTGCTAACCTGTCGCTCAAGGTGGAGAAAAAGGGGCTTGAGGTCAAGCGACTCGTGAAAATTCTGCGTCAACAGCTCGAGGTTCAGGATCCTGGAATCAAGGGAGCCCGATTCGCCGCCCCTCTGCAGAAACGAGCCGATGATCGAGTTAAACATGTCCTTTCGCAACGCGCTCTCCGACTCCTCCCGTTTGCTCATCAGTTCGGAATAGAGCCGCGAGTTCGAGTCGATCGTCTGGCGCTGCTCGAGAACCCGGGAACCGTAGTATCCGAGCCCCGCCACGGCCAGCGCAGTCAACAAACCGCCGACCGGCTCGAGGATAACTTTCGCTTTCTCCCAACCGTCTTTCCGCTGCGGCGTGCCCGGGACCTCGGCCATTTCTATTTCCTCTTCAGCACGTACAGGCTGTCCTTTCGCTCGACGCTGAAGTCGTACCGTGTCGACCGATCATACGAATAGACGGGTATCGAAGGTTTCTGCTGGCGGTAATGCACCGTCAAAGTGAATTTCCCCTTCTCGGGGAGATAAATTCGGTAGGAACCGTAATTATCGGTCTCCGTTCCGTACGGTTTCGAAGCGCCGGCAATCTCAACTTTCACTCCCTTTCCGACGATCTTCCCATCCGATCTTATGCTGCCGAAGATCTCTCCCGCAAGCGCCGCAGCTGTTGGAAGAATTATTTGCAAGGCAGCCATTGCGATCGATAGTACAGCGCTGATGGGACGGATACCTTTTCGGGGTGACGTGGTCATCTGAATGTCCTTTTCATGGGCGTTTTAGACCGGTGAATGTATCTATCATAAAAGTATTTGATGATCGACTCAAAGTCAAATCCGCCTCGTAGACTTCATTCTTCGGAATGGAACATTGCATCGCTTTTCGGTATATTAAGTCCCGTAAAACGGGAGGAACCTTACGATTGAACAAGCCAGGCGGGCCGTCAAAATGAAACGCGGCATGATACAGCCAACGGTTTAGGACAATGCCCTCAGCGCAAGACGATTCGTCCCGTAAGCGGGATAAGTCCCGTAAGCATGATCTGCCCCGTACGCGGGAAAAGTCCAGTGCACAGGATACATCCCGTATGCGGCATGAGTTCCGCGCGCGGGATAAGTCTCGCACGCGGCATAAATTGAACGAGTATAAACGGAGGGCAGCCGAGTGCGCGGTGGAGTTCGTCGAGAGCGGGATGGTCGTCGGGCTCGGGCACGGCACGACTGCAGGATTCGCGGTTGTGCTCATCGGCGAGTTGCTGCGTGTCGGGAGACTGAACGATATCATCGGAATACCTTGTTCGAACGAGATGGAGGCTGAGGCCGTTCGAGCCGGAATCCCCACCGGGACGCTTGAAACGCACCCCGAAATTGATCTCACGATCGACGGCGCCGATGAGGTGGATCCGCGGCTCGACATGATCAAAGGAGGCGGAGGAGCGCTGCTCCGCGAAAAAGTCGTCGCGGAGGCAAGTAGGCGACGTATCTATATTGTTGACGAGACGAAACTCTCCCCCTGTATCGGAACCCTCCACAGCGTCCCCGTCGAGGTCACGCCGTTTGCATGGAAACCGGTGTCCGCATATCTAACGTCGTTGAAAGCGACAAGCGTCGTGCGCCGTGAGAAGAACGGAAGACCGTTTCTTACCGATCAGGGAAATTTTATTCTCGATTGCAACTTTGGTCGGCTGGAGAAACCGGAGAAGCTCGCCGCTGGGCTCAAAGGGCGAGCCGGCATCATTGAACACGGATTGTTCCTCGGACTCGCAACCGATGTGATCGTTTCAGGGCCCGCCGGTACCAAGCACATGACCCGATGAGCACGGCAATCGTCATCTTCGGGGCAAGCGGAGATCTCACTTCACGAAAGCTCATCCCCGCTCTCTACGGCAATTTTCGAAAGAAACGGCTCCCGGAAAACACGAGCATCATCGGTTTCTCGCGCACTCCGCTGAGCGACGATGCCTTCCGTGAGAATCTGAGAGAAGCGCTTCTGAAGTTCTCGCCCGCCGATTACGATCAGAGCATATGGGCTGAATTTGCCAGGAACCTCTACTATCAGATAGGAAACATCGAAAACGGCGCCGATTTCCGGTCGCTTTCAGACAAAATCGAGAGCGTTGCCGGCTCGCCGGAGGTCTCTCTCTACTACCTCGCAACTGCGCCCCGGTTTTTTCCCATCGCGATAGCGTCTCTCGGCGCCGCCGGCATGATCAGGGAAACGAAGCCCTCGGAAAAGAGGCGGATCGTCGTCGAAAAGCCGTTCGGCCGGGATCTCCCGTCAGCAATCGCGCTGAATCAGGACCTTCACAAAGTCGCCCAGGAGAGGCAGATTTTCAGAATCGACCACTACCTCGGCAAGGAAACAGTCCAGAATCTTCTGGTCTTCCGTTTTGGCAATGCGATTTTCGAGCCTCTCTGGAACAGAAACTTTATCGATCATGTCCAGATAACCGTGGCCGAAAGTGTGGGAATCGAACACCGTGCCGGTTACTATGATCAGGCCGGGGTGCTCAGGGATATGTTCCAGAGCCACCTGATGCAATTGCTCACGCTGGTGGCGATGGAACCTCCGGCCATCGTCGAAGCAGACGCCTTGCGCGATGAGAAGGTAAAGGCGCTCCGTGGGGTGCGGGATATTCCCGAGGAGGCAGTTGCACGATTCACGGTGCGCGGGCAGTATGCAGGTTATACCTCTGAAGAAGGGGTTGATTCACGCTCAACGACCGCCACCTTCGCGGCATTGCAGCTCTCTATCGACAACTGGAGGTGGCAGGGCGTTCCCTTTTTTCTGCGTTCGGGAAAGAAGCTCAAAGAAAAACTCTCGGAGATTGTCATCAAGTTTCGCCGCCCCCCGCTCCAGATGTTCGATACTCAGGCTGGCATCACGGAGCTGTCCACCAACCACCTCAGCATTTGTATTCAACCGGATGAAGGGTTCCACCTGCGGTTTATCACGCGGGTACCCGACGGCGGAATGCAAATCCGGCCCGCCGCCATGAATTTTCACTACCGGGAATCCTTTCACATCTCTTCGATTCCCGAAGCGTACGAGCGCTTGCTGCTCGACGCGATCCACGGCGATGCATCGTTGTTCGCCCGCAACGATGAAATCGAGCTGGCCTGGAAGATCATCGATCCGATTCAAGCCGGCTGGGAAGGCGAACATGCTCCGCCCCTGCTCCCCTACCCGGCCGGGTCGTGGGGCCCTCCCACCGCAGACGAATTGCTGTGGCGGGATGGCCGCTGGTGGACACAGGAGTGTTCGGCGCATAAGGGATCGCCCGGGCGCGCACGGTAATGGCAGTCCGTGCGACGATCAATGTGTTCAAGGATCCCGATGCGCTCGCACTGGAGACGGCCCGGAAGTTGTGCGATATCATGAATCAGGCAGTCGCCGCGCGAGGGGTTTGTTCATTGGCGCTGGCCGGAGGAGAGACGCCGCGGCTCGCGTATCGTCTCCTCGCCAGGGAAGGATCCGGCCGCGTGGATTGGAATAAAATCCACTTGTTTTTCATTGACGAGCGCATGGCCCCCCCGGACAACCCGCAGAGCAATTTCGGCATGGTCAGGCGGGAGCTTCTATCGCTGGTTCCGGTTCCGGAATCAAACATTCATCGCGTCCGTGGCGAATTGGCCCCGGACCGGGCGGCGGAAGAGTATCGAATCGACCTGGAGACATTCTTCGCGCATCCCGTCCCTCGATTCGATCTGATCCTTCTCGGGCTCGGGGAGGACGGTCACATCGCATCGCTCTTCCCCGGCACCGCGGCGCTGGATGAAGAGGTCAGGTGCGTCGTTGCTGTTTTTGTTCCCAAATTTAAAAGCTGGCGAATTACGATCACGCTTCCCGTCATCAATAATTCCCGCGCGGTTCTCTTCCTTGTCTCCGGAGCGCGCAAAGCGTCCATTCTTAAACAAGTCCTTGCCGCCGATCGGCCTGTGAAACATATCCCGGCGACGCTCGTCGTTCCGGCAGACGGGACGGTGGAGTGGATGCTCGACGAAGACGCCGCTTCGCTGATCGGCGATCAAAATCGAGCCGTATCCCACGAAAACCCGCAAGGGAAGGACAGTCGATGAGCAGCGATATCGGAATGCTTGGTCTGGGCGTGATGGGCCAGAATTTCGCCCTCAACCTCGAACGTAACGGGTTCACCGTCTCTGTCTTTGAAAGGGTTGTCGAGGTGACCAATGCCTACATGCGCGGATTCGCGGCGGGAAAACACATCACTCCCGCGTACTCCGTCCATGCCTTCGTTGAATCCCTCTCCCGCCCGAGGCGCATCATGATGCTCGTGAAAGCCGGAGAGCCGGTCGACATCACGATCCAGCAGCTCCTTCCATTCCTGGAAAAAGGTGACATCCTCATCGACGGGGGTAACTCGCATTTCCTCGATACGGAGCGGCGCGGGCACGATCTTGAGGCGAAAGGGATCAGTTACATTGGCATGGGAGTTTCCGGGGGGGAAGAAGGCGCCCTCAAGGGGCCCAGCCTCATGCCGGGCGGGAACGAGAAAGCCTACCGAGCAATCGAACCGATTCTGACGAAGGTGGCGGCGAAAGCGCTTGAGGACCGGGAACCCTGTGTTACCTACATTGGACCCGGAGGTTCGGGACATTACGTCAAGATGGTGCATAATGGGATCGAATATGGCGACATGCAGCTCATTGCGGAGTCGTACGACCTGCTCAAACGCGCCCTCGGCTTTACTGCAAGCGATTTTCAGAGCCTCTTCACGGATTGGAACAAAGGTAAGCTCTCCTCTTTCCTCATCGAAACGACGGCCATGGTATTCGGGAAGATTGACTCCGAAACCGGCGCTCCACTGGTCGACATGATCCTGGATACAGCCGGACAAAAGGGAACCGGCAAGTGGACAATCCAGGATGCGGCCAATCTCGGAGCGGCAGTTTCCACAATCGCCGCGGCGCTCGACGCCAGAAATCTTTCCGCTCTAAAAGACGAGCGCGTGCGCGCATCCCGGATTCTCAAGGCCCCCTCTTCTGCCGGTGGCACGAACTCCCGTCAGAAATTGACTGATGCCGTGCGCGACGCTCTCTATGCATCAAAGATTTGCTCGTATGCCCAGGGTCTCGCACTTCTCGGCAGGGCCTCACAGGAATATTCGTATAGTCTCAACCTGGCCGCGATTGCCAAAATATGGCGCGCAGGGTGTATCATACGAGCGAAGCTCCTCAATGAGATCATGAAGGCTTTCGAGCGCGACCGGGCATTGCCGAACCTGCTCGTCGATCGGGAGTTTCAGTCTGAGGTTAATCAAGCACAGGATGGATGGCGATTTGCGCTCAGGACCGCCATTGAGCTCGGCGTTCCCATGCCTGCGATGGGCGCATCATTGGCGTACTATGATTCCTACCGCAGCGAGCGGCTGCCGGCGAACCTGATCCAGGCGCAGCGTGATTTCTTCGGGGCACATACGTTCGAGCGGATCGACAAGCCGGGCAGTTTCCACGAAACGTGGGTTTCGAAATAACCGCCCACGCGGCCGCACCGGGCTTCCGTCTCCGCTACCCTAACAAGGAGTATTCCGTGAAGACCATACTGGTGGCCCTGCTCCTATTGGATCCACTCCTTGCGATTGCGGCGGCCGGCCACCCGGGCTCGAAGGATATTGAAAAGCGGGTGAACGACCTCCTTAAAAAGATGACTCTTGAGGAGAAAGTCGGCCAGATGACGCAAGTCGCGCTCGACGTTGTTTCCAAAGGCGACAGCGGAAAAGCGGAGCCCCATGCGATCGACCCCGTAAAACTTGAGACGGCGATCTTCAAGTACCATGTAGGCTCGATCCTCAATGTCGCCACATCCGCCCACTCCATCGACCACTGGCACGAGATTATTACGCAGATCCAGGACGCTGCCAGGAAGACGCGACTCGGCATTCCGGTCATCTACGGTATCGACGCCATCCACGGCGCGTCCTATACGAGAGGTGCAACCCTTTTTCCCCAGGGCATCGCCGTCGCCGCCACCTGGAGTCCCGATATTGCAAAACGGATCGGAGAGGTAACCGCGCGTGAGGTGCGTGCTTCGGGAATTCCGTGGAATTTTCACCCCGTTCTTGACCTCGGACGACAACCGCTCTGGCCCCGGTTCTGGGAAACGTACGGCGAGGATGTAGTCCTTGCGACAAGGATCGGCACATCGTACATCTCGGGACTGCAGGGAGACGACATCGGGGCCCCTGATAAGGTCGCCGCATGCCTGAAACATTACGCCGGATACAGTTTTACAATCACCGGCAAGGATCGGACTTCCGCGTGGATCGACGAACGCATGATGCGTCAATACTTTCTTCCCACCTTCGAGGCCGGAGTCAGAGCGGGCGCCATGACGGTCATGGTTAACGCGGGTGAGACCAATGGGATTCCGTGCCACGCGGATTACCATCTCCTCACCGAGGTTCTCAAAGGCGAGTGGAAGTTCCGGGGATTTGTCGTCTCCGATTGGGAGGGAATTAAACACCTTTATACGCGCGACAGGGTGGCCGACAGTCCGAAAGAGGCGGTACGCATCGGCGTCATGGCGGGCATCGATATGAGCATGGTGCCTCTTGACTTCAGTTTCTACGACCTCCTTCTCGCGCTCGTCAGGGAAAAGAATGTCCCCCTCTCCCGGATCGATGACGCGGTGCGGCGGATCCTTCGGGTAAAATTTGCGGCGGGACTCTTCGAGCATCCCTATCCGGAACCGGCTGCAGCAGAGGTCGGATCGAAGCAAGACGC
>Ga0137396_10000478_pt1 | contig 19156 bp, 16 predicted proteins | sample czc16metaG_FD_108284 | JGI IMG/M metagenome (GOLD analysis project Ga0137396, IMG submission 108284) | Vadose zone soil microbial communities from Angelo Coast Range Reserve, California, USA - czcobulk3.16 metaG | ecosystem: Environmental > Terrestrial > Soil > Vadose zone | place: USA...
CTGAGCAGCGCGCTCCGGGCCTCTTCGTCGAACTTGAGCTGCTTCGGCATGGATCGCGTTCCTCCTTACTCGAGAATGGCGAGGACGTCTTCCTCGCGCAGGATGAGGTATTCCTTGTCGTCGATCTTGACCTCGGAGCCTGAATACTTGCCGAACAGGATCTTGTCTCCGGCCTTCACGTCCAGCGGGATCTTCTTGCCGTCGTCGCCGACCTTCCCGGTCCCGACGGCGATCACCTTGCCTTCTTGCGGCTTCTCCTTGGCCGTGTCCGGGATGATGATCCCGCCCCGGCGGACCTCCTGTTCCTCGAGCCGCTCGACGAGGATCCGGTCGTGCAGCGGACGAATCTTCATGGTGTCTCTGCCTCCTTGGTGCTTTGTTGATGTTGCGCTAGCCTGCTGCGGGCGATGGGCGTGACCACCCTCTAGCACCGGTTGCCTGTTAGCACTCAGTTTTAACGAGTGCTAAATATACGGGCGAAGTAGGCCGGCAGCAAGGGGGAAAATCCTGGAGGGGGCGAGAATTGGCAAAAAGTATTTTAGTATCAAATGTTTTGCCGGCAGAGGCCCTGAGGATCATCCCGGGAGAGGTCACTATCGACTACAACGACACCCAGGCTGGACTGTCGAAGTCCGATCTGATCGCCCGACTTCGTGGCAAGGACGGGCTCATCTGCCACATCATCAGCGCGATCGACGATGAAGTCCTGGCCGCGGCCCCCACGGTGAAGGTCGTCGCGAACGTGGCGGTCGGCTACAACAACATCGATGTGGCGGCGGCGCGCCGGCGCGGCGTAGTCGTCATCATTACCGCGGATGTCCTCACCGAGACCACCGCCGACTTCGCCTGGGCGCTTCTGATGGCAACCGCGCGTCGCGTCGTCGAGGCCGACCACTTCGCGCGCTCGGGCCAGTGGCAGCGCTGGCAGTGGGACCTCCTGTGGGGCGCGGACGTTTACGGAAAGACCCTCGGCGTCGTCGGCTTCGGGCGCATCGGACGGGCCGTGGCGCATCGGGCGCTCGGCTTCAACATGCGAGTTCTCTATCAGGACGCCATCCGGGTCGACGTCGGCGTCGAGCGCGAGCTCCGCGCCTCCCGGATGGAGCTGGAGCCGCTGCTGGCGGAGGCCGACTTCGTCAGCCTTCATACGCCGCTCTTGCCCGAGACGCGACACCTCATCAACGAGCGCACGCTCAAGCTCATGAAGAAGTCGGCGGTGCTGGTGAACGCTTCTCGCGGCCCGGTCGTCGACGAAGCCGCGCTGGTGCGGGCCCTCAAGGAGGGCTGGATCGCCGCGGCGGGGCTCGACGTCTTCGAAGAGGAGCCGACGATCCATCCAGGCCTCGTGCCCCTGAAGAACGTCGTGCTGGCGCCGCACATCGCGAGCGCCTCGTTCGACACGCGCCTGGCGATGGCGTCGCTCGCCGTCCGCAACTGCCTGGCCGTCCTCGACGGCAGACCGGCGCTGACACCGGTGCCGTGACCGAAGGCCGAGCTCCACAGACGACCACTTCCGCGGGTCGGAGACGCTCTACTGCCTCGGACTACCTTCGGGCCCCGTGCATTGTCGCAGCCGTCGTCCGCCACGTTTCCGGTCGGGCTCCGTGTACGCCTCCGCGGTTCCTCCGGCGGTCGATCTTGACCGGCACCAGCGCGCCGGGACCGTGTACCACCCTCTCCGGGAACGTCATGGTCTTCCACGCTGCCCACTGCACGAGAGTGCCGGTGACCACCATCGAGCGCGGCGCCACGCGCAGGAGCCTGGCGCCCAGGCGCCAGTGAAGCCGGAGCCAGGGATCGAACGGGGCGCCGTCGGCACGCTTCAACCGAACGTATCGAGGGCGCCATCCACCCCCGACGGCAGCTCATCCGCCGGCTTCAGACGGCGGAGCGGCGGCCACGGTGAGGCGGCGCTCGATGCGTCCGAGGCGGTGTGTGAAGGCGTCGACCGTCCGGCCGGACGCCCCGGCGGCCTCGGCGAGGCCCAACGCGTCCTCGACGACCGCGCGAGCCCTGACGAAGTCGCGCCGGCGGTGCTCGTGGAATTTGGCCAGCTCCTCCCACGGGCGTGGGTCGAACCCGGCGTCGCGCACGGCCTCCTCCCACAGCAGGCACGCGGCGTCCCAGCGAGCGAAGCGCTTCTCCCACCTCGCGAGATGCAGGCGCACCACCTGCGCCGGGGCGCCGGAGAGTCCCGCCGCGAGCGCGGCACGATAGCACTCGAGCGCGCGCTCGACGTCGACCGGCTCCCAGAGCCGGCCGAGCCCGCCGAGCTCACTGGCGCTCAGCTCCTCGCGTGAGGTCAGCGCCCTGCCGAACCAGCCGAGGAGCCCGACCAGGGTGAGGATGTCATCCCGGTTGTGGGCGAGCACGCGGCCGAGCGGCGCGGCTCTTCGCGAGCGCAGGAAGTCGAAGTAGAGCGCGGGGATCAGGCCGCCGGCGATGTCGTCGTCGCGTACGACACCGACCACTTCGCGCTCGAGCGTCGCCAGCCGGCAATCGGCCAGGTACGACGTCCATACCCGTCGCGCCGGACGTAGCAGATCGAGGTGCGGCAAGGTGGCCGGCCAGCGCCGGCGCGTCATGATGAAGCGCGTCTCGAGCAGCGGCAGGTCGAAGCTCGCGCCGTTGAAGGTCACCAGGCCGCTCGCCCGCTCGAGGAGCGGGCGCAGTGCCGCCAGCAGCGCCGGCTCTTCGTCGAAGTCCCGCATGAAGTGCTGGGCCAGGACGAGGCGATCGTCCTCGAGCCAGGCCGCGCCGACGAGAAACGCGTACGTGCCGGTGCCCCCGGCGAGCCCGGTCGTCTCGGCGTCGAGGAAGAGCAGGCGCCGCGCGTCCTCGACGGGCCGCTCGGCTCGGGCCACCGCACTCAAGAGATCGAGGGGCGCCTCGAGGACAGCGCCGAGCGGCTGACGCCCGTGCCGGTGCGAAAGCGGAAATTCGCGGCGGACCACCAGGAGCTGCCCCTCTCCGGTATCCACGAGCTCACCGCCCAGCACCTCCTCGATGGGCTGCGCGGCGGGTCGCCGGGGGCGCCGCGTCTCGATGCGCCGGATAACATGGCGGAGGTCGTCGAGCGAGTGAGCGGCCACGCGACCTCAGTCGGTCAGCGCGCGCAGGAGCGCCCGCGCCGTGCTCTTGGCCTTGCGCCCTACTTCGTTCACCGGACCGACGCACGAGGGACAGCCGTCCCGGCAGGCGCACGCCTCGAGCGTCTCGAGCCCGCGGCGGAGCAGGTCGGGCAGGATCTCGAACACGTGCTCGGCGAGTCCGATCCCGCCGGCGTGGGAGTCATACAGATAGATCGTCGGGTTGAACTGCGCGGCGTCCAGCAGGCGTCGCTTCGTCGACTCGCGCGTCGCCACGGCGCCGCTCGCCGCCGGCGTCGTGTCGCCGAGCCAAGAACCGAGGTCGCGGATGTCGCAGAGCAGGAAGATCGGCGCCAGATGATGGAGCAGGTACGTCACCGCGCGCAACCCGTCGATCAGCTCCTCGCGCGAGCGGCTGACCCGCGCCAGAGTCTCGGGCGCGACGGTGAGCCACGCGGCCGTCGTCTGCATCTCCTGCTGGGGCAGCTCGACCTCGCCCGAGCCGACGTTCTCGAGCGTCCCCATCTTGATCTTCTTGAACCCGACGACCTTCTCGGCCACCAACACCTCACCCTGCTCGGCGAGATACGGGGCCGGCGGGGCTTCGGCCAGCCGCTGGAGAATCCAGACGCCCTTGGCGCTGATCGCGTCGGTGAAGTAGTCGACGGCGACGCGCTTGACGTAGGCCACCTTCTCTTCGTCCTCGCGGAAGTGGAGCTCCTGGACCTCGAAGGGCTCGCTCTCCACGAGGTAGATCGCCTTGGGATAGATCGTGGCGAACGCGCTGCTCCAGTCGACCTCGGCGATGATCTGGCGCCGCTTCGTCTGCTTCTCGTCGCGCGCCGTCGTGTCGATCACGAGGAAGTTGTCGGTCGTGACGGTGCGCAGCGAGACGTGATCGGCCGGGTAGGTCTCGGCCGCCCAGTGCCAGTGGCGCCCGGCGTGATGCAGGACCCCCTCGTCGTCGAGCGCGGCCAGGAGCCGCCGCACGTCGAGCTCGCCGAACCGCTCGTCCTCGGCGATGGGCAGCTCGAACGCGGCACACTTGAGGTGGTTCACGAGAATGAACGGGTTGTTCGGATTCACGCGCGCGTGCTCGGGCGGCGTCCCGAAGAGATACTCGGGGTGCGTGACCATGAACTGGTCCAGCGGCGCGCTCGTCGCCACCAGGAGGGCCACCGAGCGGCCGCTGCGCCGGCCCGCGCGTCCGGCCTGCTGCCACAGCGACGCGATCCCGCCCGGATAGCCCGCGAGCACCGCGACGTCGAGGTGGCCGATGTCGACGCCGAGCTCGAGCGCGTTGGTCGAGACGACGCCGAGCACCTCGCCCTCGCGCAAGCCCTTCTCCACCGCCCGGCGGCGCGAGGGCAGATAGCCGCCGCGATAGCCGCGCACGATGCCGCTGTCACCCGTCTTGTCGGCGACGCCGCTCTTGATCGACGTCAACAAGACCTCGGTGGCGAGGCGGCTCTGAGCGAACACGATCGTCGCGATCTTCTGCTTGAGGAACCGGATCGCGAACTTGGCCGCTTCGCCGAGATACGGCGCCCGGATCCCGAGCTCGCGGTTGACGACGGGCGGGTTGTAGCAGACGAACACCTTGTCGCCCGTCGGCGCCCCGCTCTCGGTGATCTCCTCGACCGGCTCGCCGATGAGTCGGCTGGCCAGCTCGCCCGGGTTCGCGATCGTCGCGGAGGCCATGATGAACTGCGGCGCCGAGCCGTAGTGCCGGCAGATCCGACGCAAGCGCCGTAGCACGTTGGCCAGGTGCGAGCCGAAGACGCCGCGGTAGGCGTGCAGCTCGTCGATCACGACGTAACGCAGGTTCTGGAAGAGCGTCGCCCACTTCGTGTGATGCGGCAGGATCCCCGAGTGGAGCATGTCCGGGTTCGTGAGCACGAGGTTCGCGCGCGCCCGCACCGCGCGCCGCGCGTCCTGGGGCGTGTCGCCGTCGTAGGTGAACATCCGCATCTCGGGCAGCTGCCGGGCGAGCTCTTCCAGCTCGGCCAGCTGATCCTGGGCGAGCGCCTTCGTGGGAAACAGATAGAGGATCCGCGCGTCCGGCTGATGCACCAGCGCCTGGAGCGCGGGCAAGTTGTAGCAGAGGGTCTTGCCCGATGCGGTCGGCGTGACCACGACCACGTGCTGGCCCTTCGCGATCAGATCCCACGCGTGCGCCTGATGCGAATAGAGCTCGTCGATGCCGCGCGCGCGCAGCGCGTCGCCGATTCGCGGGTCGAGCGAGGCGGGAAACGGAACCAGGACGGGGGGACGCGGGGGGAAGTGACGCGTCGCCGTAATGCACGGCCCCGTCGACGGCGAGGTCAGCAGATCGTCGAGGATTCCGCCGAGCATCGCGGCAACTGTAGCACGGCGTCTGCGCCCGGCCGTGTATGTATCATGGCGCCGTGCCCCTCAAGTACTGGCTGCCGCCGGCCCTGTGGATGGCCGTGATCATCGCGATCTCATCCGACGTGGGCAGCGCCGAGCACACCGGACACTGGCTCCTGCCCTTGTTTCAGATATTGGTCCCCTGGGCCACGCCGACCCAGCTCGACGCCCTGCACGGGCTCGCGCGCAAGAGCGGGCACATCACCGAATACGGGGTGCTGGCAGTCCTCTGGTACCGCGCCTTCGCGCAAGGCCGGCACGCGACCCCGCGCACGGCCGCGGCGATCGCATTCACGATCAGCGTGGGCTGGGCCGTCATCGACGAGCTCCGCCAGTCCCTCGTCCCCACGCGAACCGCGAGCACCACGGACGTCGCAACCGACAGCATCGGCGCGCTCCTGGCAATCCTCGTAGGCTACCTCGGCTGGCGCAACGCGCTCGACCGCGCAACGACCACGCTCTTGTGGGTAGGACTCCTCGGCGGCCTGCTGTTCCTCGTGCTCAATGCGATCACGGGCGTCCCTTCGGGCGCTCTTTGGCTGACAGCCCCGCTCGCGGCCTTGCTCCTCCTCGGCCGCCGGATGTACGCACGCTTCACGCATGCCCGCCCTAAGCATGCGCGCGCCGCTCCTCGCCTGAAGAACTAACCACCCGAGCGTGATCGGCGGTGTGGGGCGGCGGCGGGTCGCGGGGTCGGGGTCGCTGCGACCCGTTCCCGCAGAGTGGCGTCGGACGTGAAGCGCCGGGATGGAGCCCAGCCGCACCGGGGCAGCGCCCGCGTGCCGCGTGGTCGCAGGACCCCGACCCGCGACCCGCCGCCGTCCCACACCGCCGGCGCCGAACGGGGGGGAGCTAGAGCTTCAAGCGAGGATCGAGCGTATCGCGCAACCCGTCGCCGAACAGATTGATGCCGAGCACCGTGATCAGGATCGCCAGCCCGGGAAACGTCGCGAGCCACCACGCGGTCGAGATGTAGACGCGGCCGTCGGCGAGCATCCCACCCCACGTCGGCGTCGGCGGCTGGACCCCGAGTCCGAGGAACGACAACGCCGACTCGATCACGATCACGCGCGCCATGTCGAGCGTCGCGACCACGAGCCACGGCGTCAACGCGTTCGGCAGGATGTGGCGCACCAGGACGCGACCGTCGCGGCTTCCGAGCGCGTGCGCGGCCTGGACGAATTCACGCTCCCGCAACGACAGGACGGCGCCGCGCACGACGCGGGCATACACCACCCAGCTCGAGACGCCGATGACCACGATGATGACGGGCAAGCTCGGCCCGAGGACGCCGATCACGGCGATCGCGAGCAGAATGAACGGAAACGCCAGCTGGATGTCGGCGAGGCGCATGAACACGTCGTCGATGCGTCCGCCAAAGTAACCGGAGATCAGCCCGACACCCATCCCGAGCACGCCGGAGATCGCGACGGCGGCGAAGCCGACCATCAGCGCGGGCCGGGCGCCGAAGATCATGCGCGCCAGGATGTCGCGGCCGAGATGGTCGGTGCCGAGAAGATGCGTGCGTCCGGCCGCGTCGACCGACCCGGGCGGTCGCAGCCGGTTCGCGATGTCCTGCTCGATCGGATCGTACGCGGAGAGCCAGGACGCGCCCAGCGCCGACACGATCACGACCGTCACGACCACCAGACCGAAGAGCGCGGTCCGCCGTCGGGCCAGGCGCCGGGCGAACACGATCCATTCGCGCCGGGCCGGGCGGCGCGCGCCGGCGAGGTCGATGGTGCGAGCGCTGATCGGAACGCTCACCTGAGCCGGATCCGCGGGTCGAGGTAGGTATAGAGGACGTCGACGACCAGATTGACGAGCACGAATGTGGACGAGAGCAGAAAGACCGCCGCCTGCACCACCGGATAGTCGCGGTTATAGATCGCCTGGACCGACAGACGCCCGACCCCCGGCCACGCGAAGATCGTCTCCGTGATGACCGAGCCTCCGAGCAAGGTCCCGAGCTCGATTCCGACGATGGTCACGATCGGAATCGCGGCGTTCTTGAGCGCGTGCTTCCACACGACGGGCGGGCCACTCACGCCCTTGGCCCGCGCCGTTCGGATGTAGTCCTGGCTCAGCACCTCGAGCATCCCCGAGCGCGTGAGCCGAGTGATGCGCGCGGTCGTGAAGAGCCCGAGCGTGATCGCCGGCAGGATGAGGTGCTCGAGGTTTCCGCGGCCCGAGGACGGGAGCAGATTGAACTGCACCGAGAACACGAGAATCAGCATGATCCCGAGCCAGAAGGTCGGCATCGATTGCCCGAGCAGCGCGACGACCGTCGAGATGTAGTCGAGCACGGTGTTGCGCCGCACGGCCGAGACGATCCCGGCCGGGATCGCCAAGCATAGCGCCACCAGCAGCGCGGCGCCCGAGAGCTCAAAGGTGGCCGGCATGCGCTCGACGACCAGATTGAACGCGGGCTCGCCGTGGCGCACCGACTGTCCGAAGTTCCCGTGGAGGGCGCCGACGAGGAAACGGCCGTACTGCACGATGAAGGGGTCGTTGAAGCCCATCGCCTGCCGGAACTTCTGCACGTCCTCCTCGGACGAATCGGGCGGCAGCAGCACCAGCGCCGGATCGCCGGTGAGATACAGGATGAAGAACACGATGAACGATACCCCGAGCAAGACCAGCAGCGACTGGGCCAGACGGCGGGCCAGGAAGATCTTCATGGCGCCCGACGAAGACGGGCGACGGCCTCGATGTGCGGCGTCTGGGGAAACATGTCGACCGGCTCGACCCACTCGAGTCGATAGCCTTGACGGACCAGGTCTCCCACGTCGCGCGCGAGCGTGGAAGGATTGCACGACACGTACACGATCCGCGCCGGGCCGAGCGCGGCCAGCGCGTTGAGCGCCTTGGGATGGAACCCGGCGCGCGGCGGATCGGCGACGACGACGTCGGCGCGGACACCGTCGCGCATCAGGGTCGGCAGGACGTGGCGCACCTCGCCCGGCAGGAACGTGCAGTTCTCGATCCCGTTCTCGCGCGCGTTCCGCACGGCGTCGGCCACCGCGGCCGACGCGACCTCGATGCCGTAGACCCAGCGGCTCTTGCGGGCGAGCAAGAGGCTGATCGCGCCGGTCCCGGAGTAGAGATCCATGACCGTCTCGGTGCCGCTGAGCTCGCACGCGGCCTCGACCACCGCGAACAGCCGCTCGGCCTGCACGGTGTTGGTCTGGAAGAACGAGCCCGCCGAGACCTGGAACGTGAGCCCGCCCAGCGATTCACGGATGTGATCGCGCCCGAGCAGGAGATGCTCCTCGGTTCCCACCGCGACCGAGGCCTTCTTCGCGTTCACGTTCAGGACGACACTGGCCAGCGCCGGCACCCGCGCGCGCAGCTCGACCGCGACGGGGGTCAGCGTCTCCACGTCGGGCGCGGCCGCGACGATGTTCACCATCGCCTCGCCTGTCCTCCGGCCCTCACGCACGGTCGCGAAACGCAGGAGCCCTGCGCCCGAATCCTGGTCGTAGACGGAGAGCCGCCGCGCGCGCGTCTGCGCCCGCAGCTCGGCGAGCAGGGTGTTCATCGTCTCCGATTGCAGGTGGCAACGCTCGATGTCGAGGACCACGTCGTAGCGATCGGCCTGATGAAGCCCGATGTCCGGCCCGTCGCTGCCCGGCACGATCGTGAATTCCATCTTATTGCGGTACCCGTACGGCTCCGGCGCGGCCAGGATGGGCCGCAGCTCGAACTCGCCGAGCCCGCCGATGCGCTCGAGGCAGTCGCGTACCTGCTTTTCCTTGAAGCCGAGCTGCGCGGCGTACGAGAGATGCTGCAAGCGACAGCCGCCGCAGCGCCCGAAGTATGCGCAGGGGGCCTCCACCCGGTCGGGCGACGGGGTGTCGAGGGACTCGATCACCGCGCGCCCGAACCGCGAGCGCGCCTCGATCACTTTTGCCCGTATCCGGTCGCCCGGCACCGCGCCGCGCACGAAGAGGACGTAGCCCTGGACCCTCCCGACCCCCTCCCCCCCGAAGGCGAGGTCGTCGATCGTCAAATCGAGAACGTCGCCACGCCTCGGTTTTGCCATGATTGACGCCACTATATCAGGGTCCACAACCGCTCTCGCGGCGCCCCGCAGGGAGGATGTATGATACGAAAGCATGGACAGTCGACCGCCGCGCGCCGTCGCTGATCTGTTGCTCACCGCGGTTCCTGACCTGAGAGATCGGCTGCTCGAGCACCGCATTCGGCGGGCGTGGCCGCAGGTTGTCGGAGCCGACGCAGCACGCCGGGCCCAGGCTCGAAGCTTTGCCGACGGATGTCTCACCGTTGCCGTCGACAACTCGCCCTGGCTACACGAGCTGACCCTCCGCAGCGAAGAGCTGATTCGTCGCCTCAGGGAGCGTTTCGACGCCGTTCGGTCACTGCGCTTCGTCGTGGGGACGACCGTGACCGATTCGCCGGCCCGCTCCGGTGTGACGCAGACGGTTCCGGCGCTCGACCACCGGGCGCTGCGTGAGATCGACGAGGCGACGGCCGCGATCCCTGACGCCGGTGTCGCCGCCGCGGCGCGCCGCCTGCTGACGAAGGCGTGGCCGGGACTGACCGTGATCGCGATGGCGACGGCGCTGATGGGTTGCGCCTCCGTGGGAGGCCCCACGCTGGCCAGCGACGACGAGATTCCCATCCGCGCCGCGGCCGCCGACCCCCGCGCCGACGCGTATTACTCGTACACCGTCGCCCAGATGTACGTGCAGGCCGGCCGATTCAAAGACGCGGTCCCGTTCATGAAGACCGCCATCAAGCGTGATCCGAACTCGGCCGCCCTCTGGACGCAGCTCGCGCAGATGCTCATGCGAGCCGACAACACCGACGAAGCCGTGGGCGCAGCCCGCCGGGCCGTTGAGCTGGCTCCAGACCAGGTCTCGACGCACATGACGCTGGCCGAGCTTCTTCGCACGCAGCGGAAGATTCCCGAGGCCGAGGCCGAGCTCGAGCGCTCCATCGCGCTGAACCCCAACGCCGAGGAGCCGTATCTCACCCTGGCGCGCATTTACGTCGAGCAGAAGACGTACGACAAGGCCAGAACCGTGCTCCTCCGCCTGGTCGAGCAGCAGCCGCGGCTCGCGCAGGCTCAGTTCCTCCTCGGCCGGCTCGCGATCGAGACCGAGTCCTGGGACGAGGCCATCGCGCGCCTCACCGCCGCCGTCGAGATCGATCCGGATCACGACGGCGCCTGGAGCGCGCTGGGCGCGGTCTATGGCGAGGCTCTTCACAAGAGCGAAGAGGCGATCGAGGTCTATCGCCGCGCGGTCAAGGCCAACCCCGACAACCCGGCGTTCGCGGACAAGCTGGCCGACCTCCTGATCCGGCTCGGACGGCTGCCCGAGGCCCAGACCGAGCTCGAAGGAGTCGCCGAAGCTACTCCCCAGAACCCGCGCGCGTGGATGAAGCTGGGCGCCGTGTACTACGAGCAGAAGATGTGGGACAAGGCCATCGAGGCATTTCGACGCGTCGTGGCGCTCACCCCGGCGGACCTGCGCGCGCGCTACTTCCTCGCCACGACGTACATGGACGCGGGGCGAGACGCCGAAGCCAAATCCGAGCTCGAACGCATCCTGCGCGCCGATCCGCGCTCCATCGACGCGCGGGTGCAACTGGGATTCCTGTACGGGCGGGCCAAGCGCTACGACGAGGCGATCTCGACCCTGCGTGAAGCCGTCAACATGGAGCCCAAGCGTCCCGAGCTCTTTCTGTATCTCGGCACGGCCTACTACCGGGCCAAGGAGTACGACCGGGCCGCCCAGACGCTACAGGAAGGCCTGGGCCTCGACGACAAGCAGAAGGATCTGCACTTTCAGCTCGGAGTCGTCTTCGAGAAGCAATCCCGCTTCGACGACGCGGTCAGCGCCTTCCGTCGGGTGATCGCGCTCGATCCCAAGAACGCCGAAGCCTACAACTACGTCGGCTACATGTACGCCGAGAAGGGCCAGAATCTCGACGAGGCCGTCCAGCTCATCGGCAAGGCGCTCGATCTCGAGCCCGAGAATGGCTACTTCATCGACAGTCTCGGCTGGGCGTACTACCAGCAAGGGAAGTATCCGGAGGCGCTGAAGGAGCTCAAGCGCGCGGTCATGAAGACCAAGGAGCCGGATCCCGTGATCTACGAGCACCTTGGCGACGCGCTGGTCAAGAACGGTCTCGACGAGGACGCCCTGGCCGCGTGGGAAAAGGCTCTGCAACTCGATCCGGCCTCCGACGGGGTCAAGAAGAAGGTCAATGACCTCAAGGATCGCCAGCGCCGGGTCAAGGGTGGCCCGAAGGCCTCTCAGTAGTCTCCTCCTCTTCTTGCAGCTCGCGCTGGTCGCCGCCTGCGCGACCGCGCCGCCTCGAGAGCCCCTAGCAGACGACGCCCGCAGCGCCCTTGCGCGGCTCGCCGAGCGCTATGCCGAGTTCACCGACATGCGCGCTCTCGCCGACGTCGCGCTGAGAAAGGGCGGAGAGCGCCAGCGTCTGCGAGGGGTTCTGCTCGTGCGCGCGCCGAGCTCGGTTCGCTTCGAGGCGCTCTCACCGTTCGGCCCACCGCTCATTGTCGTGACCGTCCACGAGGGCCAGGTGACCGCCTATGACGCTGTACAGAACGAGGCCCACGTCGGGCCGGCCGACGCGGAGACGATCTCGAAGGTCCTCGGTCTGCCGCTGGACCCGGACGATCTGGTCTCGGTGCTGGTCGGGCGCCTGGCTGTGCCACGCGACCTCCGGAGCGCGGAGCTCCTCGCCCCTGACGTCGTGGGGCCCTCCCTCGTCCTGGTGAGCGGAACCGGCAGACGCGAGCGGGTGTGGCTCGATCTCGGGACGGGCCTGATTCAGCAACGGCAGATCTTCGGCAGCCGGTTCAACGCGCTCATCAAGTACCGGCGCGACGGCTCGGGGACACTGGCCGGATTCGACCTCGACGCGGCGATGTCGTACATCACGGGGTCGGTCACCTACCAGAACCTCGTCGAGGGCGAGGGAATCGACCCGGAGCGCTTCACGCTGACGATCCCGAAAGGGGCGAAAACACAGCCCATCCGTTGAAAGGGCCCCCGCCCCGTGCTATGGTTCGGTGTCTTGTCGAAGCGGTCGGGGAAGTCCCGTCGCCTCGTGCTCAGCGCAGCGTGCAAGATCAACCTTGCGCTCGAGGTGCTGGGACGGCGGGACGACGGTTACCATGAAATCGCCACGGTGATGCAGGCCGTGGATCTGTCCGACCGGCTGGTGCTCGAGGACGCAGAGCTCCTGGAGCTCCGGACCACCGCTTCAGACGTTCCGACGGACGGGACCAACCTGGCGCTCAAGGCGGCGCTGACTCTCCGTGAGATGGCGGGGGCGAGCCGCGGGGCGCGGATCACGCTGGACAAGCGGATCCCCGTGGCGGCCGGCCTCGGTGGCGGATCGACGGATGCCGCGGCGGTGCTCGTGGGCTTGAATCGGCTCTGGGGGCTCGGCTGGTCGACCGCGCGACTCGCCGACGCGGCGGTGAAGCTCGGAATGGACGTGCCGTTCTTCCTGCACGGCGGCGCGGCGCTGGCGACCGGACGCGGCGAGCACCTCGAGCCCCTGACGTGCTCGGCCCTGTCGCTGGTGCTCGTGAATCCGCGCGTGGCGGCGAGCACGGCGGAGATCTACGGAGGGGTGGTGGCCACGATGTATTCTGACGGCGCTGGCGCGCGGGGGATGGCGGCGGCGCTCAGGAGCCGGCAGCCGGGGCGGGTGGCGGCGACCCTCGGCAACACGCTGGAACGCGTCGCCAGCGCGCGGTACCGTGAGGTGGAGCAGATGGAGGCTGCGCTCCTGGCCGCGGGAGCGCTGGGGGCGGCGATGTCGGGAAGTGGGCTCACGGTGTTTGGCGTTGCGCGCTCGTACGATCACGCGCGGCAGATCCGCACTCGGGTCGCGCGCGCGCGCTGGGGATGCTGGGCGGTCCGGGCGCTGCGCGGCCCCGCCATCCGCATCCGCTGAGGCCCATGGCAGTGCGCGCTGCAGGCCGGTCGCGGGGAGCCGGGGCCCCGCCGGCCGAGGGGCGCCTGCAAAGAGTGAAGCGAACCCGATGGGGCGTGGCCAAGCGGCTAAGGCGCGGGACTTTGGATCCCGTATTCGGAGGTTCGAATCCTCCCGCCCCAACCACACGCTAGGACGAGGCGCCGATGGCGTATGAGCTGAAGCTTCTGACCGGCAATGCGAACCGCCCGCTCGCCGAGGAGATCGCGCAGTATCTCCACGTCCCGATGGCCGACGCCGAGGTCTCGCGGTTCTCGGACGGCGAGGTCTACGTACAGGTCGACGAGAACGTGCGGGGCGCCGACGTGTTCGTCATCCAGCCGACGTGCCCGCCGGTGAACGAAACGCTCATGGAGCTCCTGATCATGGTCGACGCCATGAAGCGCGCGTCGGCCCGTCGGATCACCGCGGTGCTGCCCTACTACGGCTACGCGCGCCAGGACCGGAAGGTGCAGTCGCGGGTGCCGATCTCGGCGCGGCTCGTGGCGGACCTTCTCGAGGCGGCGGGGATCCACCGGGTCCTTGCCCTCGACCTGCACGCCGGACAGATCCAGGGATTCTTCAGCGTTCCCGTGGACCATCTCTTCGCCGGCCCGGTCGTGATGATCGACTACCTGCGCAAGAAAGATCTGAGCGATCCCGTCATCGTCGCCCCCGACGCGGGCGGCGTGGAGCGGGCGCGCGCGATGGCCAAACGGTTCGACGCCGGTCTGGCCATCGTCGACAAGCGACGCGAGGGACCGAACTCGGCGGTTGCCATGCACCTCATCGGTGACGTCAAGGGGCGCGACGCCGTCGTCATCGACGACATCGTCGACACGGCCGGCACCCTGACGCAAGCCGTGACGGCGCTGGAGCGCGAGGGCGCGCGACGCATCCTGGCCTGCGGCGTCCACGCGGTGCTCTCGGGGCCGGCGATCGATCGCATCGCCGCCTCTCCGATCGAAGAGATCGTCGTCACGAACTCGATTCCTCTGAGCGAGGCCAAGCGCGCGGCCGCGCGCATCACGGTGCTCTCGGTCGCGCCCCTCCTGGGCGAGGCCATCCGGCGCATCCACGACGAGGAATCCGTCTCGACACTGTTCGCGTAACTCGACTTTCAAGGAGCTTCAGTCATGGCGATGCAAGAGCTGACGATCAAGCGGCGCGAAGGAAGCGGCAAGGGATTCGCCAAGCGCCTCCGCCGCGAGGGCGCCGTTCCCGGGATCCTCTACGACGGAAAGAAGGCCGAGTCGGTCACCGTGGACCCCAAAGCCGTGCTCCGGATGATCCACGGCCACGAGGGCACGACCCAGCTGCTCACCCTGCGGTTCGACGGTGAGAACGGCAACGGCACGCGGATGGCGATCATCCGCGACCTGCAGTTCGATCCCGTCACCGAGCTGCTCCTGCACGTCGACCTGCAAGAAGTCGCCGCGGATCGCGCGATCACCGTCCAGGTGGCTGTGCGCGCCATCGGCGAGGCCGCGGGCGTGAAAGAGCAGAAGGGCATCCTGAACCTCGTGCTGCACGAGCTGACCGTGTCGTGCCTGCCGACCGCGATCCCCGATCGGATCGACGCCGACGTGAGCGCGCTCATGATCGGCGACGTGCTGACGGTGGCCGAGCTCCGCGCGCCCGAGGGCGTGCGGATCGTGAACGATCCTGGTCAGGCGGTCGCGACCGTGGCTCCGCCGATGGCGGAGGAAGTCGCTGCGGTGGCGGCGCCGGCCGCGGCGGCGGTCACCGAGCCGGAAGTCCTCACCGAGCGCAAACCGAAGGAAGGCGAAGAAGCAGCGGCCGACGACGGCAAGAAGCCGGCGCGGCCCGCGCGCGCGGAGAAGTCCGACAAGGACAAGTAACCGAGCGAGCATCGCGTGGCCCACGCGGAGGGCCGGGGAACCGGCCGAGTGGTCGTGGGGCTGGGGAACCCGGGTCCGGAGTACCAGCACACCCGCCACAACGTGGGCCAGCGCGTTCTCGACGTTCTCGCCAAAACCGTTCGCGGGTCATGGCGGCGCGACGGCGCGACGATCGTGGCCCGCGGACGCTGGCGAGGCGAAGAGGTTCGTCTCGTCAAACCCCTGGCGTTCATGAACGAGAGCGGACCCGTCGTCGCGAAGGCGCTACGCCGCGCGGAGGCCGGTCCGGACGAGCTGATCCTCGTCTACGACGACATCGACCTGCCCCTCGGGACCGTACGCCTGCGCATGAAGGGCAGCCACGGCGGCCACAACGGCGTGCGCTCCGTGATCGAGGCGCTCGGCACTGAGCAGATCAAGCGCATCAAGGTGGGGATCGGACGCCCGGACCACAAAGGCGACGTCCCCGACCATGTGCTCACGTCGTTCGAGCAAGACGAGCTGCCGGCCGTCGACGCCGCCGTCGCCGCCGCCGTCGAAAAAGTCCTCGCCCTCCTCGGCTAGCATCGCGCCAACAACGTGGCCTGGATCGGTACGCGCGCCCTCGAATTTCCAGCGCCGGCTTTGCCGGCGCGACGCTCGAACTTGCTGGCCAAGGGAGACCGGTGGGGGGCGATCGGGGGGAGCAGCGCTCGCTCCCCCCGATGTTCAACGGAAAAACACGAGCGTGACGATCGCGAACAGCGGCAGTAGGACCGCGCCGCTATAAACCATGTACCCGAAGAAGCTCGGCATCTTGACCCCCTGCTCTTCGGCGATCGACTTCACCATGAAGTTCGGCGCGTTGCCGATGTAGCTGTTGGCCCCCATCGACACGGACCCCACGCTGATCGCCGCCAGGATCGCGTGTGGAACGTCCACGACTTCGCGCGCCAGGCCGAGCCCCTGCCCGAGCGCCAGGAACGTCAGATAGGTCGGCGCGTTGTCGAGAAACGACGAGAGGATTCCGGATGCCCAGAAGAAGTGCCAGGGCTCGCGCACGCCGAGCTCGGCGCCGCGCAGGCGCAGGAGCTCGAGGGCCGGGATCATCGTGAGGAAGATCCCGGCGAACAGCACGGCGACCTCCACGATGGGATACGCGGTAAAGCCGTTGGCGCGCCGCACCGCGCGCGGCGTTTGCCAGAGTGAGACGGCCGACACGGCCACGATCGCGCCCTCGCGCCACGGCGCGTGCAGCAACGCGACCGCGAGGACGACCGCACCGAGCCCGACGACATTGAGCGCGCCGCGCAGACGAAGCGGCTCGATCCGAGACCGATCGCGGCGCCGCGCCGCAATCGGCTCGCGCGTGTATTGCCGCGTGTCCCAGACGAAATACAACGCCAGCAGCGCCGCGACCTGGAGCGCCCAGTGCGCCCAGAGCCGGAAGGTCCACGTGAAGGGCACGCCCTGCAGGTAGCCGAGGAAGAGCGGCGGATCGCCGAGCGGCGTGAGCATCCCGCCGATGTTGGACACGAGAAAGATGAAGAACACGACGGTGTGGCCCACGTGCGTGCGCTCGCGGTTGGTTTGCAGCAGCGGTCGGATCAGGAGCATCGAGGCCCCGGTGGTGCCGATGAACGAGGCCAGGATCGATCCGAGCGCGAGGAACCCGGTGTTCGTGGCGGGCGTCGCCTCGAGATCTCCGCGCAGCACGATGCCACCGGAGATCACGAAGAGCCCGGCGAGCAGGACGATGAAGGAGACGTACTCTTCGGCCATGGACAGGAGGGCCCCGGGCCGGCGGCCCGCGTAGAGGGCGAGGACCGGCAGGCCCAGGAGGGCTGCGACCACCAGCTTGTGCCGGTTCGACTCCCACCAGCGCGGAATCCAAAGCGGGAAGACGGCGATCGCCAGGAGCATGGCGACGAACGGCGCGACGGTGTAGAGCGGTAACGCGCTGGTGGGGGTCAGGATCGAGACGTCTCCCTCGCTGGTCTAAAAACTGCCCCAGTCTAGCAAGAGGGCGCTCGATTGCCCGAGGGTAGGTCGCGTGGTATATAGTTGTTGTTTATCCGGAGCTCCAACCGTCCTGAGGGGGGGCCGTGTGACCAAGGTCATCGTCGAGCCCGACGAATCTTTCGAAAGCGCCCTCAAGCGCTTCAAGAAGCAGTGCGAAAAGGCCGGGCTCCTCTCGGAATTCAAGAAGCGCCAACACTACGAAAAGCCCAGCGTTCGGCGGAAGCGCAAGGCCCTCGCCGCCCGCAAGAAGGCCAAGCGGCGCGAACGGATGTCCGATTAGCCGGGACATCTCTCGATGCACGCCGGCACTCCCGTGAACCGGGTCGGGAGCGGGTGAGGCGAAGGTTGGAAGCAGGCCGAATCTGGGAGCCCGGCACCGAATGGAATGCGGTGCGGGCGCTTTTGGCTCATGAAGCTTTGACCGAGATGGGACGCGACCGGGCGACGGCAGCCGAGCCGCTCACCGACCTCTCCGATGTCCAGGCGGCGATCGAGATGACGCGCCAGGCTCGTCTGGCGCTTGCCACAGCCGGCTCGCTTCCGCTGGAAGCCCTCCCCGACATCCGCCCCATCCTGGCGCGCTGTCGGGCCGAGGGCAGCGTGCTGGACGGCTCCGAGATGATCCAGATCGTTCCTATCCTCGACGCGAGCCCCAAGCTGCGGGCCTACGGGCGCGCCATGCGTGAGGCGAGCCCCGCGGTCGCCGCCGTCACCGAGGCCCTGCCCCGATTCGCCGAGCTCGCCGACCGGCTGCGCCGCGCGCTCGACGCGAGCGGCGCCGTGACCGATGACGCGAGCCCGACACTCAAGCGCCTTCGTCGCGAGATCCGTGACCGTCGCCGTCAGCTTGCCAGCGAGCTCGAGCGCGCCTTCCAGGGAAGCGACTCCGACCGGCTGTTCACCGATCGGTACGTCACGCTTCGACACGGGCGCTACGTTTTGCCGGTTCGGACCGAGGCGCGCAGCCGCGTGCGCGGGATCGTCCACGACCGCTCGCAGAGCGGTCAGACGCTCTTCATCGAGCCCGAGCACGTCGTCGACGCCAACAACGACCTCGTGCAGGCGACCCGCGAGGAAGAGCACGAAACCGCCCGCATCCTGGCCGAGCTGACCGCCGGTGTGCGCGCCCGCCTCGACGATCTGGATGGCCTCGTGAGCGCGATCGGCGAGCTCGACTGGATCTTCGCGCGCGCCCAGGCCGCCGAGCGCATGGGCGCGACGGCGCCCACGATCGATACCGGCCGGACCGTCGCGCTTCGCGCGGCCCGCCACCCGCTCCTGCTCGCCCAGAGCTGGAAGGATCCGAGCCGCACGGTCGTCCCGATGGATCTCGAGCTCGGGCCCGATCGCCCGCTGCTCGTCATCACGGGACCGAACGCCGGGGGCAAGACGATCGCCCTCAAGACGCTCGCGGTCCTGGCGCTCATGGCCCAGGTCGGCTGCCACGTGCCGGCCGACGAGGGCTCCCGCCTGCCCGTCTTCGACGACGTCTTCGCGATCATCGGCGACGACCAGTCCGTCGCCGAGAACCTCTCGACGTTCTCGGCGTTCGTCAAGCAGGCGCGCGAGATCCTCGAAGTGGCTGACGAGCGCTCGCTCGTGCTCCTGGACGAGCTCGGCGCCGGAACCGATCCCGACGAGGGCGCGGCCCTGGCCCAGGCGATTCTCGAGGAGCTGGCCGAGCGCGGCGCTTTGGTGATCGCCACGACCCATCTCGAGCCGCTCAAGGCGTTCGCGTCCACCCATCCGCGTGCGCGCAACGCCTCGGTTGAGTTCGACACCGCGACGCTGGCGCCCACCTTCCGGCTGCGCTACGACCAGCCCGGTCAGAGC
>Ga0137396_10000479_pt1 | contig 19151 bp, 15 predicted proteins | sample czc16metaG_FD_108284 | JGI IMG/M metagenome (GOLD analysis project Ga0137396, IMG submission 108284) | Vadose zone soil microbial communities from Angelo Coast Range Reserve, California, USA - czcobulk3.16 metaG | ecosystem: Environmental > Terrestrial > Soil > Vadose zone | place: USA...
CCAGGGCCCGAAGCACGCCACCCTTGGCGATCTCGCGACGAAAGCGCGGCCTCGATAGGATGGCGTTCGTCTTCAGACGTGAGTTCGAGGGTAGCGGCTGTTTCCAGGTTCAGCCAGGCTTGGCCGGAGACGGACCGCGACTCGGAAATAGTTAGACGCTTACGCATAATCTTGCCCAATTGTCATTCGTTAGGTTTCGATGTTAGAACAGGTCGTTGCGGTTGGCATGAGATTTGCAGCAGCAAGTTCAGGGTGCTGACGGAGAGCGGCTCGAATATCCCCCGGATGGTCGGCAAACAAGAATCTATGCGGTTGTTGTCGCACAATCACCTTCACGCCCGGCTTTGCGAAGCTCGATGGTTGCGCGGAAGAATACGGATACGATTTGGGCGTGAATCAACTTATTCGAACAAGAAGGAAATGAATAATAATGTCGTATCAGCCTATTGAAAACTACGGAATCATCGGCAACATGCGCACTGTCGCCCTGGTGGGCATGAACAATGGTTCGATCGACTGGTACTGCTATCCGCATTTTGATTCGCCCAGCATTTTCGGAGCGATCTTGGATGATAAGAATGGCGGCTGTTTCCGAATTTCTGCCGACTCTGATGGCGTGCGGGCTTGGGTTAGGGCCTTTCCTTGCAGGCTTGGACAAATGGTTCAACCTATTGACCAACTGGACCGGGATACATCAGTCCCCTGGCCTTGAAACTCTTGCCGGTCAGCGGGCAAACCTTCATGCGCATCGTCGGCGTCATTGAGATGATCGTGGGGCTGGCGATTCTAACCAAATGGACGCGTCTGGGCGCGTATGTTGCTTCGGCATGGCTGGTTGCCATCGCCATCAACCTAGTCTCAACAGGAATGTTCTTTGATGTCGCAGTGCCCTGGCGGCCTTCGTGCTTGCGCGTATGACGGAGGTTCGCCGAGATGGCCTGCAGAGTGACATTCCACACGATCGCAGGGAAAACGCTGCGCGAAGAGTGCGAGTCTTTGTGGCGATATCCTAAAGCGGCTACCGATTTCTAGAGACCGAGAAGCGATGCATACAATACTTGAGCCCCAATCATTAGCCAATACCGGCCTGCAGGACCTCACACGGGAAATGTTGGTCCGTCTGGGCGAAGACCCGGAGCGGGATGGCCTGCGTCGTACTGCCGAACGGATGGAACGTTCGATGCAGTACTTGACCAAAGGGTACCGAGAGGATCCAGAGGAAACCCTGCTGGGCGCGATGTTCGATGTGTCCTATGACGAGAGGGTAGTCGTCAAGGACATTGAGATGTTCAGTCTGTGCGAACATCACCTGCTACCGTTTTTCGGCAAGGTTCACGTCGCCTATATTCCGCGAGGGAAAGTCATCGGGCTCAGTAAGGTTCCGCGTTTGGTGGACGTACTTGCGCGGCCTTGCAAGTACAAGAGCGTCTCATGACACAAATTGCTGAAGCGATTGACAAGGCTATCAAACCGCTGGGCGTAGGCGTAGTCGTTGAAGCGCAGACACTTGTGCATGATGATGGGCGGGGTCGAAAAACAACACTCTTCGACGGTAACGTCCTCCATGCTGGGTGCTTTCCGACAAAAAGAGACTCGGGACGAGTTTCTTGCGCTTATCCGCGGAAGAGACAACGCCTGATAGTCTGCAAAGTCAGCACTGGCATTGCCGGACTCGCAGCTGGCTACAGGACGAAAGGTTGTATCGGATTGTCACGTCTGGTTGGCTTTTAGAGAAGTGGACGAGCGAACTGCAATCATTCGTTCACTGGGAGAAACCCCTTGCGCTTGATTAGCGGAATTCTGATTGGAATCGCCATCGTCATTATTTTTATCTTCTTTATCGCTGGAACCACGAATGTAAGTGCAGATGCACCTGGACAACTCGAAACTCGCGTCATGACGCGCGTCAAGTATTGGCGAATTGGAGGGAAGGATCTATCGAACCCAGAGCCCGAAACAGCGGTAATCAGGAGCGAGGGGGCGGAACATTTCCAACATCATTGTCAAATCTGCCACGGACTAGACGGCCAAGGCACCGGCGTTCCGCTCGTTAATAAGATGTCTCCGCCGGTCGCCAATCTCGCCTCTCCTCGGGTTCAGGCATACAGCGACGGCCAATTGAAATGGATTATTGAAAATGGAATTCGATCGACTGGAATGCCCGGTTGGAAAGGGACCCTCGACGAACTCGAGGCAAACTTAGCCGCAGCAAGGGCAAGCCTTCCGTAGTCCGCTTGCGCCAAACTGAACCACACGGCAGATTGTAGCTCGAACTTCCGGCTGATCACGCCCTCATGAGTTGCTCGCTCCCGAGCCAGACGTTCTTTGCCGCTTGTGGAGGCCGTTTCCACGTTCCGTTATTGTGTACCGCGTCCCTAGGACGGTGATGTCAAGCAGGGCGGAACTTCTGTGGCGGAATGTATCGTGACACAAACCGAGATAAACAGCGATCCCGGCGTAGATGTTCAGGAAGAAAATGCCGATCGCGAGAGGGTAGCTGAAATACATGACACGTTCGAGTCAAGTTTTTTACCTAATCCAACCGCGGTGGCAAAATAAGCTCTCTGATCCCACGGGAGGAGGTAACCAGTGAAGGCCATTGCCAACACCAGCCCAAAGAGCGCGCACCCAGATAGCCAAAGAAGCTCGCACCGTCCTTAATAGGCTCCGTAGACGTACGTTTGCGACAGATGTAGGAACAAGACGACGACCATCGCCCTGGCCCCATATGCGTGCAGGCTGCGGAGAAAAGAGCCAGCCGTAACTGCTTTTGTAATGTAAGCGACGGTTGTGTGCGCGTGATCGGCGGAGGGGACGTAGTACAGCGCCAGAAATATTCCGGTGATTACCTGAGAAATGAAAATGAATAAGAGTCCCGAGCCGAATATGTTGCCGGAAATACTGGAATCGCACCAGCTATGTTGATACCCCCGCTAGTCAATTGCTGGAAGGCCGGGATGGATTGGACGTGCCGGGAACTTTGATCATCACGTTTTCGCGTCGCACCGCTTTCCACAACCTGTGTGCTTAATCAACAGTCGCCTGCGTGTCGCGTATGAGGTCTAATTTTGGTTTTGTCCAAATGTGAACACGCAATGCGCTTCGAGTTCAATAGATTGAACGCATTGTTCGCCATCATCCAGTCTCTGCTTGCTTCGTACCTTACGGGTGTTGTAATAAGACCTATGCTGCGCACAGGCTGCTTGAGTCCCCGATTCGATGGGCAGGTTGATGGAAGGGATGCCACAGTGGAGTCTTAGAGCAGCAGGACAGTTTGAGGCATCGCCCTATGGATAGGTACTGCGCGGGCAGAAAAGTCGTTGCCACCTCTTGCTTACTGTTGTCATGCGTTGCTGCGGTCACGCAGGGTTCGGGTGCCGCGAGCAGCGCGGCACCAACTGCCATTCACACCAAGCCTTACCGAGTCCTGCTTGTGGTCGAACACTGGAGCGATCCTTATGGCCTGGTGGTAAGTAGCGAAACCGACAAGTTCCAACCTGTCGCAGCGCTCCTCAAAGCGTGGTCGGTTCCCTTTGACATTCTGCGACTAGATCAGCAGCATCTCGATGCTTCATATCTATTTGGTCGCTCAGGAAGGATTCGCTATGGCGCTGTTATCTGGCTCGCCGATCCTTCATCTTCTGGTGGGCAAGATCTTGCCTCTCTGGAGGAAGCAACCCGCGCCGGGACGGGTCTGATCATACTCGATTCCCGGTTTCTTGACTCTACGCTTGACAAGCTGGTGGGTCTGAAATTCAAGGACTTCTACACGTCAACGGATAATTTCCAGGTCACACAGGAGCATTACATCACGCGCGACATTGCGACCAGCGAGGATGCTACATCCGCACACGGTCATGACTATTCGGATCGCATATGGGTCCAGCCGACAAGCGCGGAGGTGCTGATTGCGCAGGGTCATCACCCCGTTCTCACTGTGAATCAATTGGGATCGGGGAATTCTGCACTGTGGTTGGGGTCTCCAAATTTATCAGTGTTGTGCAACTCCCTTTTTTGGAGGAACCTTTTCTTTCGTTCGCTAGTTTGGAGCTTGGGTTATGTAGTCGTGCCCAATGTGAATTATGCTCGTCGCATTATTTTCGAGCTTGATGACTGGGGAACGGCAGACAAGGGATTCCTTTCTTATTGGCGCTATCTCGAGCCGAGTGAAGACACTATTCGCGAGCGTCTCGTGGGGCCGTTGAAACAACATCATGCCGTCGCGAGCGCCGAGGTCAACACAGGATACGTGAACCGGCAATCGAAACGGGTTGTGTCGCCCTGGGTCCAGAGATTCACCGATCTCTATGGACTGCATCAGGACTATGCCTCCACCCACAAAGGCCTCAAAGACGCGGCCGATGCGGGTGTGCTAGACATCGAGAGTCACGGATGGACACATATGGAGCCCAACCTGGAATCGCCTCCGGGTCCTTGGTGGACGGCAGATTTGGCGGGCGAGGGCTCGGTGGTCGGCTGGTACGCCGAGTTTGAAGATCAGCGACGCGGCGAGGAAATCCCGGCGGTCACACAGATTTATCATATGGAGCGCTCGCTAGCTGAACTGCAGCAAGACTTCGGAAAACAAGCACTGGAGTTGAAACCTGGCAACAATTCATGGTCGAAATCGCAGTTCAATAACACCGCGGGGCTGGCAGCGCGCGTTGGTTTTGGTCTCTTTCACGGCGACAACGCTACCTACTATCTCGACCACGACTTTGTTCTAGATATGGCGGACGTCGTTCCCGACTTTAATACCGCCTACGACCTCCTCGACGTTCTCAATCCACAACGATGGCCCGATCATCGAGACGGGCCTCTAATCCTCGGATTTCATGACCGAGACATTGCTCTGGATCGTCGCTTTATGGAGCGGCTTTTCGCTGCTTTGCCAGCCAATTACGAAACGTTGGGAACTAACCAGTACATAGGGATCATGCATACGCAGATCAACTCCACCGACGGTGACGGTATGGAATTCATCTTTACTCAAGATAGCCATTACTGCGCCTACTTCGCGAGTCATCCTTCTTCATGGCGACTGTGGCTTTCCGACCCGTTACGCCAACAGTTGGCGGCTGCACATCTGGAAGTCTCGATAGACGACAAACCCACCAAGATAAGAGCGGCAGATTTCGATCACGAAACTCTTACGATCGATCTTCCTTCCGGATTGGAGATCCACGCCTGGAAGTTGGAAGCGGCGAAGAACAGCAAAGCGCCCTGAAGGGAAGGCTTGTCGCAGTGGCTGCCACTGGTCCCTTTTTATGCAGAAAAGCCTTCTTTACAGAACCGCGATCCCGTTGCGGAACACATGGCAGATGCCGCTCGGGCGAAGCGATGGAATTTGGTAGGAAGCCGGGCTGTTGACCCTTGGGGGGTCAAAAACCATCACATCGGCAAAATAGCCGCGCTCAAGGCGTCCGCGCTGTGGAATCGAGAAACGACGCGCCGGCTTCTCCGTGACTTTATGAACAGCCGCTGCCAGCGTGAGCCATCCGCGCTCCCGACTCATCTCTCCTAGCAGCAGAGGAAATGTTCCGTAAAGGCGGGGATGGGGGCGTCCCTTCACGTAAAAGCCGTCGCTGATGATACACGACAGCGGATGACAGATTGTCTGGCGCAGATTCGCTTCGCTTTGATTCATTTCGAGCATATTGACGCGCCCGTGCTCTTCCTGGATCAGGTCTAATACCACTGCGACGGGCTCGCGCGCTCGGATTACAGCAATCGCCGCGATGCTTTGTCCGATCAAGTCGCGGTTGGGAAGTGTTTCGAGGCTAGAGATCAGAATGTTGGTCCAGCCCTGCTCCAGGCTCGCTTCGGTCTCGGCTGCGATTCGATTCCGTTCGGCACCATCGGCCAGCCTCGCAAGAAGACTGTTGATTCCGCCCTCAAGCGCCCACTGTGGGAGCAGTTGTGTCAAAACCGTGCTGCCCGCGATGTAGGGATAGCAATCAAAGCCAACGTCAAGACCCTCGGCCACGGCATTCTCGATTTTTTCCAGGGCCTCTGCTTGTTTGCTCCAATTGCGGGGACCGACGGCCTGCAGATGGGAGATCTGTAGCCGGCAACCGGTCCGGCGAGCCAGTTGCAGCTGCTCATCCACCGCTTCGATCAAGCGATCGCCATAACCGCGCAGGTGGGTGGCGTATGTCTTGTGATGGCGCGCGACGACACGGCACAGCCGTTCCAATTCGGCAAAAGGGGCGCTGGCGCCTGGTGAATACATAAGCCCGGTGGAGAACCCGCACGCGCCTTGGGCGAGCGATTCGGAGAGTTTCTGTTCCATCCAGTCGAGATCGCGTTCCGCAAGCTGCCCCAGTTGGTGTCCGACGCGAGCGATGCGAAGGCTTCCGTGTCCGACTAGAGAAAACACCGCAGTTGTCATCGAGCGCGCCGCTTGTTCGAGATAGGCTCCGGCACTCGGCCAACCCCAGTCAGTGCCACCACAAAAAAGACCATTGGCAAAATCGTGGAGCAACCGGCGATCGGCCGGGACCGGATACGGCGAAAAACCACAGTTGCCGACCACTTCGGCTGTGACTCCCTGCGCGACTTTGTCCGGACGGTTCTCGAGCACCTGAAGATCCAAGTGGCTGTGCGAATCGATGAAGCCGGGCGCGACCGCCAACCCGCGACAGTCAATTACCTGAGCTTCGACGGGGGTCCCGAAGACGCCAACCCTCTCTATGGTTTCGCCGGAGATTAAGACGTCACCGCAACTGGGTGGCGCCCCCGTGCCGTCGATCACCGTACCGCCCTTGAAAACAATACTGTTCACGTCAATCTGATTCCAATCTAACCACGATTCAGTCCGTCCGGTTCCCGTAGTGCTAGTGTTTGACGATTCCCGTCCCCTCTTTCACCGACAGGATCTGATTAGCCGGGAGGTCTTCCAACTTCTCCACCAATCCACTGGGCCATCGGATTTCCAATACATCAATTTTCGTCGCGGAACCGAGGCCGAAATGCAACCGGAAATCACTTTGCGAGATGTAGCCGCCGCCGCTGCGGACTTCTTGCGATTGTTGATGGCCGCCCGTCCGCACCCTCACTTGGGCGCCGATGGCGTCGCGATTAGACTTCGTTCCAACCAGCTTGACCAGCACCCAGTTACCATGTTTGTCGTAATTCTTCAGCAGACTCGGCGGATCATGGCTGTTGTTCACCAAGAGTTCCACCATACCGTCATTGTCGAAGTCAGCGGCAGCCACACCGTGGCTGTTAAAAGGCTTGGTGATACCCGGACCGGCATTGAGCGAGATATCCTTGAACTTGCCATCATGCCGATTCCAGTAGAGCAATTTGCGCTCCCGGAAAGTACTACCCATGGCATTTCGATCTAGTTCAGGATAGACGTGTCCATTTGCCATAAACAGGTCGGGCCATCCGTCATTATCAATATCCACGAAAAGCGTGCCCCAGCCCAGGAATTGTATGTTGCCACCAAGACCCACCTCGTAAGTAACGTCGGTGAAGGTACCGTCTTGATTGTTGCGGTATAGGCTGGCCGTTTGGTCAGAAAAGTTCGTCTTGATGATATCTAACCAGCCGTCGCCGTCGTAATCCGCGGCATCGGCGCCCATCCCGGCTTGTTCATGGCCGTCCTCGTTGTAGGCGACACCAGCGCGAACACCAATCTCGCTGAATGTCCCGTCGTGATTGTTGTGGAACAGAATGCTGGGAGTGGAATCGCAGGCTACATAGATGTCAGGCCAACCGTCGTTGTCGAAATCTCCGGTGAGGGCCGTGAAGCAGTAGTATGGTCCCGCTCTGGCCACTCCGGATTTGTCGCTGACGTCGCTAAACGTGCCGTCGCCGTTATTGTGGTAGAGTTCGTTTCTTGTGCCCTTCAAACCGCGGGGGCCGCACATGACAGGAATCCCCTTCCAACGGCAGAGACTGCTCTGTCCTGGAAGGGGCGTCTTCGCGGGATCAAAATCGATGTACTGGGAGATGAACAGGTCCAGGCGGCCGTCGCGGTCATAGTCGACGAAGGCGCATCCGGTGCTCCAGCGCAAATCGTCATGCCACAGCCCAGCCTTCTTGGTGGTGTCCGTGAAGGTTCCATCGCCATTGTTGTGCAGCAGCACGTTGTGGCCCCAGAAAGTAATGAACAAGTCCACCCCTCCGTCGTTGTCATAATCGCCTGCGCAAACTCCTTGGCCCCAGCCCGTCAGTCCGACATGAGCTTTTTGAGTCACATCGGTGAAAGTCCCATCGCGATTGTTGTGATACAGGTGGCTGGTGGGCTCCCTGTCCTTCCGAAAGCCTTCCAGAGTAGTTCCGTTGACCAAAAAAATGTCCGGCCACCCATCATTGTCGTAGTCGAAGAACGCCGCGCCGCTGCCGGTGGTTTCGATGATGTATTTCTTCGTCTTCTCGCCGCCATCCTCCGTCCTGGCCGTCAATCCGGCACGAGCCGCGATATCTACAAACTGGACACTCGGCGGAGTGGCTGGGAAACCTTGGGGAGCGGTTGTCGCCCTGGGCCAGATAACCGAGGAGACAGCGAGCAGAAGGCACCCAAACATGAATGCAGCGACTGACAAATGTGACGCCTTCATGGCAGACATTTTCGTCGATACGTCATTAGTGCTCCAGCTTTGTCCCCCAGCTCCGATCATTGAGCAGGTTCCATCGTTTGCAGAAAGTTCTCGCGTAGCATCTGAATCTCCCGTCCTTCCTTATCTGCCTTGAGTTCTTGGAACTGATCTTGCGCGCGCGATGCGTCGGCGTTGCGGCCCACGCGGCGATACAGAGAAGCCAGGCGATACCAGGCTTCGGGAAAGGTCGGATCTAACCGAGTAGCAATTTCGAGATCAGCAATGGCCGCTTCGAAGTTTCCTTGCGCCTGATGCGCTTTGCTCTCCGTCAAGTAGCACAGACTGCAGGAGGGAATCTTACGTTGGGCAATGCTCAGTTCTTCGAAGATCCGTTTGTACTGTCGTGATTGAAGCTTCACCAGAATGGAAGCGTCAAGGTAATACAAATAGGGAGATGCACGAGTAGAGCTCAGGCCCTGGCGCGCAACCTTTTCGGCATCCTCTAGCTTCCCCTGCGCAGACAGAACAAAGGTCATGAGAACCTGGGCAGGAGCGAAATCCGGCTGAATAGAAAGAAGCTTCTTTAAGGTCTCTATCGATTGCGGATGCTGCCCAGCGAGGAATCGGGAGAGGGAGAGTCCCAGAAGAAGAAAGGATGAGCGGGAATCAAAGCCTGCAGCCCGTTCGAACACTGTGGCCGCCTGCAGGTACGCATGCTCGTGGATGTAAAACAGCCCAAGGTCCATGCCGTAGGTTGGATTCTGCGGCGCACCCGCAAACGCATCCGAAAGATCGTGCTCAGCTTCGCGGGTTTTCCCCTGCGAATCCTCTACCTTACCGCGTAGATACGAACAGGCCAAGACTTCAGCTCTCGATTCCTGCGGCGCTCGCTCTAAGATCGCAAGCGCTTCGTCCCACTTCTGCCCGGCGATGTCCGCCAAAGCCAGGTTGTAATAGGCCTCAAAAATCTCAGGATGCTCCTGAATGCAGCGTTGGAAGGCCTCGCCTGCCTCCCCATACCGTTCTCGTTGGGCGAATTGTATTCCCACTCGTAATAGAAAATCAGAGGTGAGATGAGGACGTTTCAAGATCTGGACTAAGAGATCATGGGCTTTTTTGGTCTTCCCATCGGATAAGGCTCTTTCAAGCGACTCAACCACCGCATCGGACGAGGATTCCGTCACTTGTTCGCTTTGTGTCGGAAGCAATGTTTGTGGGATTGCCGCGCCTGGAGAACAGAGTGGTGAGTGCGAGTCCCCACCCTCGCCAGTTCTGATGCTTCCGTGCCCAACCGTAGTCGTGCAAACCAGAAGTGTGACCACTAGAAGAGCCGCATCACGTCCTGGGCCAGTCAATATCAATACCCGTCCAGCCCGGCATGGCATTATGGCTATCAAGGTACAAACAGTCTTCTCCCCTGTACTCCGCTACCCTGTACTCCGCCGTTGCAGACCCTGCTTCCGAGCTTCACGTTGTTTGTCGGGCGCCATTCTCTCGACCGTGCCGCCAAGGCAGCTCCCATTCTCCTCAGGATATTTCCGAGCCAGCGCCCTGACGTCATAACTGAATTTCAAGAAACGCTTTTCCCATCTTCTCGCCTGCGCAGGCGTGTACTCGTAAAAGCCTCTGGCGTTCGCAACGCCTTGGGCCCCGGACTCGACGAGTCTCGTGATCAGGGGTGGAACCTGCTTGCTACAGTCGAGCTCCGGCAGAAGATCGCGCATGACCGCACAATAGGCAGGGATTCCGGTAAGGTCCATGAAGCGGAATGGTCCGGCAAAAGTGATCCAATATCCCAGATCGTTCCGTAATGATCGGTCCACGTCGGCGATTGAAGCTACTCCAGCCTCGACCAGATGAAATGCCTCGCGCAGCATCGCATACATAATTCGATTGGTGATGAACCCGCGCACGTCTTTGCGCAGAAGAGACGGCTCTTTGCCTAATTGCCGGGCCAAGGCGAGAGCGCGCTCAGCGTAAATTGGCAGCGTGCCCTCTCCGCAAATAATTTCCATAAACCGTGTTATATGGGCGGGCTCCGCCCAATGAATGCCTAAAATGCGCTCAGGGTGGAGCGCCCCTTCTTGCAGAGCGGTCGGCGGAATCGCGGACGTATTGCTTCCGATAATCGTGTCCGGGGGCACATCCTGCTCGATCCTCCGGATCACCTCCCTTTTGACATTGAGATCCTCGGTGACGCATTCGATGACAATTTGGCTTTTCCGCAGGGCAGAATAGTCCCCAGACATGGTCACCTTTCTCAAAATCCTTCGCGGGTCTGATCTGAGTAGGCCTTCTTCGCTTAGACCTTCAAGAAGAGACAGCACTTGACGAGGAGCTTTCCTGAGCCTACCCGGATCCGCCTCCACCGCAGCCACAGTGTGCCCGGCGGCGAGCAGGCAAGCAGCGATGCTGCTTCCCATCAGCCCCATTCCAACAATGCCGGCATGGGCGCAAATAAGGGCTCGCGGCCCTTTCTCGTTGGGCCCAAAACCAGATTTCGGATAGCTGCCTTTTCGACTCCGCGTCATCTTGTCCTCTCCGAATCGAGATCCTGGTCCGCTCTCACTGTGAGGCTGGCAGTGCGTTGTATCTCCTTGAGGCCTGTCTGTTTTCCCAAACGGTGATCAGTAGTGTGCTACCCAGAATCAAGACTCCGCCGATAATCGCTACTGATGTTAACTTCTCCTTTAGCCAGATCGCTGCTATTGGAATCCCAAAGAAAGTTATCAAGTAGTTCGACAGTGCGGCCTGAATCGCATCGAGCTGTTTGAGAGCCTTAAGAAACAGAACCATCGATAGATAATTATGGAAGAAGGTGAGCAGAGCCAGGCCGATCCAGGTGCTGAGAGAGAAATGAGGAATAGCAGCGAACACTCCAGGTTCCTGGGCCAGAGTCAATGGAGTCATCACTGCAAACATCGCAAGGTACGTGAAAAATAACATTTCTGTCGGCGAGTAGCGTTCCAATATCTTTTTGCCGTAAGAGTTGTAAAAGGCGCTGCCCAGCGTGCCTATGAAAATCAAGGCATTCCCGTACAGATAGCCTTTGCCAAAGTTCAGAGTTCGAAAATCGATGCCGGAGCACATTACGACGCCGATTATTGCTAGGCCGAAACTCACCCACCTTATCGGCGTCATTTTTTCATGTAGAAAGAGAAACGCCAGAAACGCAGTGGATACCGGCAATGTCAACATGAGCAAAGCGGCATTGCTAGCTAGCGACATGCGAGTGCCCCAGGTGATAAGTACTTGTCCGGGAAAAACTCCCACCACGGCGAGTAAAAGGAAGATCAGAATGTCGCTGCTTCGCCTAGCATGGTTCGCGGCACTTTTCGACTCCAACCTAACCAGCGGATAAAGCATTACTGTGGCCAGAGTCATTGGACCCCACACGGTAAACAGGGAGCCAACCTGATCCTGAACCAGTTTGATACAGGTGAACTGCAGTGCCCACATGAAGTTGCAGCTGAATAGAAGCAGCCAGGAGCGCATGGGATTCCTTACCTCAACATTTCACATAGCCGGTTTTTGATTTGCTCCAACGTGGCTTCGATGTCTCCTGTTGTGTGGGCAAAGGAAATGGAACATTGCTTTGCGGCAACTGGGAAGAAGTAAACGCCAAGCTCGATCAACTTCCTGCGAAGCTGTTCGTCAAAACCGAAATCGTGATGGTCCGCCAAATCATGCCAATCCTTTGGGCAATGGTCCATGAAATAGATACAGAAGGCTGAACCTTGCCTGGCGATCACTGCCTCGGAACCCAGGTTACGGAGAATCTGTTCCAAGCCTTCCTGCATTTTTTGCCCTAAGAATTCGACGTGGCGGTAGACTTCTCCATCGTTCATGAGCAGGCGTTCTATTGTGGCAATGGCGGCCGCGGTTGGGACCGGATGCGAATTGTAGGTGCCGGCCAACAGCACTCGTTTCGAAGGTTCGGGGTGGACGAACCAATCCATCAGCTCCTTCTTGCCACCCAGCGCGGCAATGGGGTAGCCGTTTGCCAGAGCCTTGCCATAAACGGCGAGATCGGGGATCACACCCGCAATCCCTGCATAGCCAGCAATCCCGTGGCGAAACCCGGTCTTGACCTCATCAAAAATGAGGATGAAACCGTACCGGTCGGCCAATCGACGGAGTCCTTCCAGATATCCGACTAGCGGCTTGATGATCCCAAGGTTTTGAAGAATCGGCTCCGTGATGAGTGCCGCTATAGAATATTTTTGACAGACATACTCTACTGACTCAAGGTCATTGAAGTTAATAGGGTGAACGAGTTTTTGATGCTCGCGGGGAATTCCCGCGCTCATCGGAATGTAAGGGTATTCACCTGGAGTAACCCTTGGCCCGATCACATCAAGGGGCGTCATTAAATTACAGGAGACGTCGTCGTGCCATCCATTGTAGCCACCCTGCATAACGACGAGGTGATCCCTTCGGGTAACCGCGCGTGCTAAACGAATCGCCTCGTACGTAGCTTCGCTGCCAGTGTTCAAGAATTGAACCGATTCTACTGCTGGTATATTCCGGCAGATGAGTTCCGCTAGCTGCCCCTCCAGTTCGGTCGTTCCGGAGCCGTAAAGGCTGGCCCCCTCCCGCAGCACCGATATGACTGCGTCGGTGACGTACGGATCGTTGTGTCCTAAGAAGTGCGGAGCAAATGCTGCATGATAGTCAATGTACTGATTCCCATCTGCATCCCAGATGTGTGCGCCTTGCCCTTTGACGAAGACGATCTCCGGTTGAACGGCCCGGTTCACTGAGACCACGCCGCCGGGTATGAAGCGCCGATTATGACTGAAAATTTGTGCGGACTTGGCATAAGCAGCCGAGGCGTCCGTGTCCATTGCGGCCTGGTGACAAAATTCATTTGGAGTCTGTGGATTAGCGGAAGCGACTTGTGGGTCGAGCACTCTGTTACCATCCTGCGTAGTCATGATTAGCGCTCCTGGGCGAGCTTCTCCAGCGGAGGCAGGACGTCTCCTTCGTGTGAGCTGTCCGAGAACTGCTGCAATCGCTGCTGGAACCTTCGCCAATACTCGTATTCAGCATCCCATCGGCCTAACGCAGATCCGAGCCTGTAGGGGGTGTATTCTTCCAGCCACTCCGCACGGTAAAGTGGGCGCAATTCCGTAATAGCATCCATCAGATCCACGATGCGTGAATGATCCTGGTAAACGACCTGGGATTCCCACTCGTTCCACCACTTGTCTGCATCGGGACGCGTGGTACCGATTCGTCCCCACAGCTCGATAAGTTCTGGGGGCGTTTGAAACTTCTGGCCCGCGTAGTCGAGCATCCGAGCTCCAATCAAAAGGCTATTCAACGTCGTGGGATCAGCCCCCGAAGCCAAAGCATGATAGAGATGACTCTCGGCTTCTTCAGCTAGCAGACGAGTCTGCTGCAAATGTCCTTGATTCTGCGCCAAGGCCTTGAGATATGTTGGCGCAAAAGGATCCTCCCACAACGCAGATTGCGTGGGCTGCCCCAGGACCTTTTGCAATTCGGTTTCAGACTGGGCGAGCTTTTCGGCGGCCGTAGCAAAATCCGTAGAAATATCCGCGGAATACATGATCCGCGCATAGTCGGGGAAAAAATGTGGCCTGTCTATAGGCGTAGCTTGCCAGGCTGCAGCGGCGCCATAAGCCATCCCTGGCAGGGACATGCGTAGCAAGATCTGACCATCATCCGCCCAGACGGAGTTGATGATGCCCAGTGCGTTCGACTTTCGTCCGGCCGCGATAAAAGTGTCGATATTCTCAAAGCTCGTGTCGAAGTCGGGGGCAATCTGGGCCCAGCTGGTCACACCCGGCTGGACAAAATGCGGCACTGCCTTTGCCACCAGAGGTCCCAGCCAATGTTTGTATTCCTTGTCGGCAGGATCCGCACTGTAATACCAGGCGACCGCGATGAGGCCCGGCGGCAGATCCGCAACGATCTCCGGATATCTCACCATGATGTCCGCCCAAGCCATCACTTGCTTACCATGTTGCCGAAACAGGCGCGTGACCTCGGTAAGCTGCTTGACAAACAATCGGGTTGCAGTGGCGGACGTACCCTGCTGCTTGACGGCCATCTCGATCTGGAAGGTCTCATCGAATCCGATGCTGACGAAAGGACTCGGAAACAGATTGGCCAACTGGTCAACCCAATTACTCACCAGAGCCATCACGCCCGGGTTGCTCGGGTTGAACTCGACTCCGTGCGGCAGGTCAGAGAGTTGGGAGTATTGTTCCACTCGAAAGACGTCATGCAGGTGAGCGTAGAGCTCCAGATTTGGGATGACATCAATGTGCCGCTCACGGCCGTAAGCGATGATGCGCCGCACTTCATCCTTGGAGAGACGGCCTTCGGGATTGAGCAGTGGATATCCCTCAAGCTCAATACTGGCTTCGCTATAAAGGTAATACTGATTGGCCTTCCAACGAGAGAGGAAGTCAAGTTGCCTCTTGATCTCAGCCTCCGTGGGTAGAGGTCCGTGGCTCATGTCCACCATCGTTCCCCGGTAGGCCAGCGATGGCCAGTCATGAATTTCCACTTCCGGAAGTAACGCCTCAGCCGCGCTCCCTTCGATCAACTGGCACATAGTTTGCACTCCATAGAACAAGCCAGCTGACGACGCTGCTTGGACTTCAGCTTTATCAGGCGTCACCTTTAGAGTGTAAGCCTCACGGGACGCCGGTCCCGGGTGTTCGCCAGGAAGCGGCAATGCGCCAACCTCTCCAGTCCGTTTAAGCACAATCAAGGTGCCCGAAGCCTCGCCCTGGGAAACCCGAACAGGTTCCTTGGCTACATCGGAAAGGCAACTCGACAACTGCTCCGCAGTGAAGCGATCCTCAACGCTAGGATCCGTCACCAACCGGATGCCTAGACCTCGTATCCGAAGTTGACGAGGCCCATAGTGCATTTGCTGGGGTTGAGGCAGGAGAAGGTTTTGTCCCGTGATGGCCGACGCGGTGACCAGCAAAGCCCGAAGCAAAACAAGAGCACAAAGCGACCAGCGCACAAGCCTCCGTTTTCTCGAGCTGCCTCTGAACCGTCTTGTCTGAACTCTTGCAGGCATAAACTAAATGCCTCGCTTTACCTGGAGCATGACGACTCCATGCTGGGGAACCGTCGCGGTGTACTTCTCCTGGAATGTCCCGAGATCTTTTTTCGCCCAGAGGTCCCGAACGACTGCGGAGTTGCCAGGACCAACATCTCGAAGATTTACGGTCACCGGCATTGCTCCCCATCCCCGGTTAAATAGGCCCACAGCGGTGCTGCCATCGTTCAGGAGCTTTACCCATACTTCCAAGGGCCCTTCTTGCTTGATTCGGTGCCCCTGGATACCTAGCGGGTCTTGGTCAATAGCAATGACTTCGGCGTTGGTGAGGAGAGCCCGCGTCTCAGCATCCATGACGGCGAGATTGTTGCCGGTAATAAGCGGAGCCGCAAGGATGCACCACAAACTCATGTGCGTCCGATACTCGTCAGTGGTCATTCCACCGTTACCCACTTCGAGCATGTCGGGGTCATTCCAGTGCCCGGGCCCGGCGAACTGCTCAAGGCCGTTCTGCCCGAATCCAAGTTCCGCCATACTGAAGTAGTTGTCGCGAATATCGTCGTCCGTACGCCACAAGTTTCCACCCACGGACGCTGACCACTCCCAGCCTTTTTGCATTCCATATTGGCAAAGAGCATAGACCATGGGACGACCGGTTTTCTTGAGCGCATCACCCATCTTCTTGTACGCGGCAACTTGATCGCCCATTCCGTCATAGCTGCACAAGTCGTACTTCAAATAATCCATTCCCCAAGCGGCGTAAGTTTGGGCATCCTGTTCTTCATGACCATAACTTCCCGCATAACCCTCGCACGTCTTCGGACCGGGCGAGGAATAAATTCCAATCTTCAAGCCTTTGCCATGAACATAATCGGCCAGCGCTTTCATGTTAGGAAACTTTGCATTGGGACGAACGTATCCTGCGGCGTCGCGGGTCCCTTGCCAGCAATCGTCAATCAGGATGTACATATATCCGACGGCCTTCATTCCGCTTGCAACGACCGCATCAGCCTGAGCCCGTACCACCGCGTCGCTCACATCGCATGCAAAATGATTCCAACTGTTCCATCCCATGGGCGGTGTGCGGGCCAGCATAGAATCTTGGGCCCAGGCAATCCCGCTCCACGACCCGAAGATCAGAACGCACCTCACAATGCAACAACCGCGACGACTAATCTTCATGCTGATTCCTCGTCCGAGGACAAACCGATGTCAAGACCCTCGATTTGCCGATCAAAGAGTCGGGAATGGAGAGTGCGACGGCGATGATTCTCCCGGCGCGCTGGTAGAGTGAAGCGATCTACCACGCTTCCGAACGTGCACTGGGCGTCGTTCTTTCCGCCACCCGCAGGTCCGCACGCGAATTCTCCGCGGATCTCGCTTCGCGTGAAGTGCAGCTTGAGAATCCCAAAATGCATGGCGCGATAATCAGACCACCAATACCAGTCCTTGCCGCAGCAACCTTGGCTTGGTGCACTAGTCGACATTTGTTGATTTGGCAATTCGAAACGACCTTTATAGTTCCTGAGATCGTCCTTCGCAGGAACGTCCCACTCGTGGTTACCCCAGGCTGGCATGTATGCCATGTTTTGAGACCACACCATTACATCGTTGAAATGCTGATCGACTGAAGACTGTCCAGTCTGGTTGCCGTAAGTTAGATCCCCGAGGATCAGGACGAAGGCCGGCAGATCGTCGGCAATGAGGTGTTGAACGACTGGAACGGAAACCAAAGAGTTGGAACCGCCGATGTCGCCTTCAGCATCGACGGTGAACCCCGTAGTGCCAGATTGGGGTGGAGTGCGGAAGGTTTTGTCTGGGGCTGAACCAATCGAATAGTGGTAGACGACCTTTGGCTGCAAACCCGTCAGCTGGGCCTCCCAGAATGGACCAGAAGACGAGAACGGAATGGGACTTGGTGGTTGAGCTATCGCGACGGTCCCGTAGGCTGAGCTTATGCCGTCGTGAACCTCAGTTGCTGTCCCACGCCAGTCGACGCTAACTGAGTTCAGTCCGGTGAATGTCCAGTGAATTTCGTCGGCTGTACCAGTCACCCGGGAAACCACATTGTGTGGAACACCAGTAACTGGAATAATCATGCCGCCCCCTCCTGCCAGCGACAACCAAAGTTTGGTTGACACTGTTCGCATAGCTGTCCCAATTATGGGCTTGTGGCAGGCCGCTTCAGGCCTTAATGAAAACATTTCGTTTGTACATCCAGAATAGGATTAGCCATTGGACAACCAGTACTGCGACCTGCTGCAAAAGCAGCCCTGCCTTGGGCAGCCATCCTGAGAGTTCCTTAGTAAAGACGTGGACCATGGAATCAAGGTGAACCAGGCTGGTAAACATATAAACAAAAATCGCGTTCATCCCGATGATCATGAATGGGAAGGCCCATTTCCGATAACCGCGAATGGAGATAAGCCAATAAAAGGTCAGCAGCATAAGGCATGCCCACCCGGCAGATATGAGACCGTATGAAGTCGTCCACATCTTCATGACCACCGGAACAGCAAAGCTTGTTGCATAACCAATTGCCAAGCACACAAGTCCGATACCTCCGATGAACTTGGCCTTACTTCGTTTCGCGCGCTCGCTCATAAGCAATTTGCCAATTAGCAAGCCGAGAAGCGTAGTTGAAATAGCTGGAATCGTGCTCAGCACGGTCCCCCAGCCTTCCTTTGCGTAAGGCCAGCGGTCCCAGTGAGCTTGGCCGAGCAAAGCAATATCGACCCAGTGAACTAGGTTGTGATTCAACTCATAGCTACCCGCCGATAAGCCTGGAGCCCGAATGAACGCTAAGACAAGCGCATAGCTCAAGAGGATCCCAGCGCCAAGCAAAGCCTGGAAACGCCAGGACTTGCGGACTACCAGAACTGCCACGAAATACGCGACCGCGATGGGCTGCAAGGCGCTGCTCAATTCAATCAAGTACGGCGCACCAAGCGACACCGATTCGCGCACCGAGCCTAGTAAGAAAAGGACTATCGCGCGCTTTGCGGCGTGAGCCAGCTGTTGATGATAGGTCTGGGTAAGTGAACGCTTTGCGAACGAGAGAGGCACCGAGACTCCAACCATCAGCATGAAGCATGGCCAGATACAGTCGTAAAAGCGCAGCCCTTGCCAAGGACTGTGGCTTAGCTCATAAACGATCGTGTCGATGACGCGGTTGTGTCCCAAGGCCGCTAGGCCCACCATCAACCCCTCGCCGCCAATAATCCAAAGCATTACGAAACCGCGGAAGGCATCGAGCGAACCTAGGCGCCCGGGGGCTGCGGCGACGGGTATTCGGTTCGTCTCAGACTCAATGGCCAGAGAGTTCTTGGCATCTACACCGGGAAGCGAAACGAGGTTTGCCATTTCTCTGCAGTCAGGGGGCGCAATTGCTGGCGGCGATCTGACTTCCCAATTGCTCGCGAACCGATTGCAACAAGCTTTCGTCTCTCGTCCAGTGGGCCCAGTCAGAACCGACTCTTTGGGCCTCCGCTAAGGCCAAGGCAGACTGGCCACAATTCTTGAGAAGCTGCACATATTCGTAGTCCTCGACCCCATCG
>Ga0137396_10000480_pt1 | contig 19128 bp, 15 predicted proteins | sample czc16metaG_FD_108284 | JGI IMG/M metagenome (GOLD analysis project Ga0137396, IMG submission 108284) | Vadose zone soil microbial communities from Angelo Coast Range Reserve, California, USA - czcobulk3.16 metaG | ecosystem: Environmental > Terrestrial > Soil > Vadose zone | place: USA...
CGGTAGCACAGGAAGACGAGCAGGTCGATCGGGTAGATGAGCCGGCGCAGCGACAGGCTCCAGACGACCGCGTCGCGGAGCCGTTCCAGTTGGCCCAAGAGCCCCGGACGCCGGGCGACCTCGTCGAGCGCGACGGCCCGCGCGGGACCATCCGGTGGGGCGCCCGTGAGCGCATCCCGGACGGCGCGCAAGACTGCGTACAGGCCGACATCGCGATTCATGTGCAGCACGGTGACCGCGCGGTGGCGGCGCTCCAGCTCGCCCTTGAGCCAGGCGATCAGGCTCGATTTGCCTGCGCCGTCGAGTCCCGAGAAGGTGATCAGCATGCCGGGTTCACCACGTGAGGCGCTGCTCGCGCAGCCAGAGCTCGAGGGAGAGCACGGTGAAGACGCGCTGGTAGAGGCCACCCCGGCTCATGGATCCGCCGGCGCGCCCCAGCCCGTGACGGAACCCGGCGAGCCAGCGGCGGACGAGGGCACCGTTGAGCACGGGACGCGTGCGAGCGTCGCCGGCAAGCAGCAGGTCCTCGAGCGTGCGGTGGAAACCGCGCGGCACCATCACATCGAGCGGGATGCTGAAGCCCCGTTTCGGGCGGGCGGCGACGGCGCGCGGGAGCCAGCGTTGTGCCAGGGCCCGCAGCACGCGCTTGCCCGCGCGGGCCCCGGTCTTGAGTCGGTGCGGCAACGTGACGCCGAGCGCGACGACGTCCTCGTCGAGCATGGGCACCCGCACTTCGATGCTGGCCCGCATGCTCATCATGTCGACCTTGCGCAGCATGTCCGACGGCAGGCTGACGGCGAAGCAGCGCTCCGTGAGGCGCCGGGACAGCTCGTCGAGATCCGTGGGACGAGCGGGGGAGGGGCCCGCCGTGTCGAAGTGGCGGTACACGGGCGCGAGCCCCGCGCGGCCCTCGGGCCCGACGAGCTCTTCCTTCTGCGTCTCGCTCAAGTAGTTGCCGAGTCCCGCGAGGACGACGGCGGGGTTGCCCCGTCCCGCGCGGGCGAGCTGAATGGCCTTCGCCGCCCGCCGTCCCCAATCCCGCGTCCACGGCGTGGCCCAGCGGCCCGACTGCTCGGCGAGTCCCAGCAACCAATCAGGCGACCGCATGAGCAGCGCACACAGGCCCGCCCGCCGGAAGTTCTCGTAGCCGCCGAACGCTTCGTCGCCGCCGTCGCCCGAGAGGGTGCAGATGATCCCGTGCTCCCGCACCGCGCGGGAAATCCAGTACATGGGCACGAGGCTCGTATCGGCGAACGGCTGGTCGAAGTGTCGGAACAGCGCGAGCACCGCCTCGGGCGTCATCGCCCAGTCGCCGAGATCGATGGTATGGTGGCAGGTCCCGTAGTGGCGGGAGACTTGGACGGCGGGCCCCGTCTCGTCGTAGCCCCGGTCCGGGAAACGCACGTTGAATGTGGTCGTGGCGCCACCGGTCGCGCGCGCGTGCGCCGCCACGACGAGCGACGAGTCGATGCCCCCGCTCAAGAGCGCCGCGACCGGGACGTCCGCGACCGATTGCCGCCGCACCGAGTCGAGCAGTCGCGTCTCGACGACCGACACGGCGCCGGCGAGCTCACGCGCGGGATCGGGTTCGACGCGAAGCTCGTGGTAGCGGCGCAGGCCATGCGCCTCCGGTGTGATCGTCAGCGTCGTGCCGGCGGGAAGGGCGGCGATGTTGGCGAACCCGGTCGCCGGCTCGGGGACGTAGCCCAGGCCCATGAAGTCGTAGCAGGCCTGCCGATCGATCGCCGGGCGGAACTCCCGCAAGGCCGTGATCGCCTTGATCTCGCTGGCGAACACCCACTGCCCGTCGAGCCGCGCGTAGAACAGTGGCTTCACCCCGTAGCGGTCGCGCGCGAGCAGCAGTCGCCGGCGCCGCGAATCGTAGATCGCGAACGCGAAGATGCCGCGCAGCTCGTTGACCAGCTGCTCGCCCCGCTCTTCGTACAGATGGACGAGCACCTCCGTATCGGATGTGCCGCGGAAGCAATGCCCGCGGCCCTGGAGCTCCCGCCGCAGCGCCTGATGGTTGTAGATCTCGCCGTTGTACACGACGTAGACGGTCCCGTCCTCGTTGGGCATCGGCTGGCGCCCGGTGGGCGACAGATCGATGAGGGCGAGCCGGCGGTGGACGAACTCACAGTGCTCGTCCGAGTGACAGCCGCACCCATCGGGCCCCCGGTGAGCGAGCAGGGCCTCGGCAGTGGCGGCCCAATCCGGCTCGGGGCGCAGCGCGATGGGGTGGAAGCGTCCTGCAAAGCCACACATGTGCGCACGGTCCTGGGTCGCAGTTGTCGACGTGGGGGGCTGCAGAACGCGTGCGGGCGGCGGTTCTGGCCTAAACATTTGTCACGTCGTCTGTTAACGGTGGCACGGGAGTTCGTCCGTTGCGTGCCCGCAACGCCAGGGGATGTGCGCCTACACCGCCCGGCCTCGCGTGAGGTCAGGCGCGCACGCCAGGGCACACGCGAACACCAGCCACAGGATCTTCGAAGCGATCCAGGTGCCGCTCATCGTCCCCATGAACATCGTGCCGAGCAAGGCGACCGGCAGGATGGCGTAGCTGCCACGTCGCCCGCGCCACGCCGCCAGCGCGACGAGGGAGAGCCCCATCAGGAACGGGATCAGGCCGATGAACCCCGTGGTCGTCAGTACCTCGAGCACGAGATTGTGGGCGTCGCGGCGCGGCTTGACCTTTTCCTCGATGCGCTTCGCCAGCTCGAACTGATTGGTAATGGGCCCCCACCCCAGCACCGGCCGCTCGACCAACATGCCGAGCAGCGCCGGGTAGATGCGCTCGCGCCCCGCAAAGCCACCATGGGCGGCTTCCTCGAACCGGTTCCGCATCATCTCGACCCGCATGGCGGCCCACACGAGGAACGCCATGGCGATGAGCACGGCGGCGCCGCTGCGCACCCGTTGCCAGACGGTGTGTCCCCGGAACAGCAGCACGAGGAGCCCAGCGGTGAGAGCGAGGAGGCCGCCGCGTGAGCCGGTGTGCACGACCGCGCTGGCCATGAGTCCGGCGAGCGGCCAGAACACGACTGGCGAGCGCAGCACACGCCAGCCCCCCGCCTGCCGTACGCCGAAGGCGGCGAGCAGGCCGCACGCCAGGATCAAGGCGCTGATGTTGGCGTTCTGTCCGAACACGGTCTCGCGCTCGCCCCCGGTCCAGACGTGGCGGGCGGTGACGCCGACGCCCAGGAACTGCATGCCGGCACGCAGTGCACAGGCGATGACCAGCGTCACCAGCGCGGCGCGGAACACCCGGCGATCGCGCATCAGGTTGCTCCCCGTCCAGCACACCAGCACCAGCTCGAGCAGATTCGCCAGGAATTGCAGCACCATCAGGGCGTGCTCACCCGACTGGAGGAGCCCCGACACGATGGCCACCCACAGCCAGACGCTGAACCACACCAGGGCCGAGGGCACGCGGCCGAAGCACGCGCGGTATTCGAGCGGCGTGGTCAGCAGGAATAGCGCGGCGGTGATGGTCGTAATCTCGAGCGGGATCGAGCGGTTGGGCATCTCGAACGGAATCGAGAGGATGAAGAAATAGAACGCCCAGCGCACGACCGGATTGAGCGACGCCGCCGCTGCGACCGCCCTGGGACGCAACGGTGGGTTCGGCGCGTAGACGGCACGCGCGGCGAGGGCGGTCATGGCTTCCAGGCCCCTCTCGGCCAGAGCCCGCGCACTCTGGCGTAGATGGCCCGTCGCGTCGCGGCGGACGGACCGACCAGGAGCGCCACACCCACGGAGAGTGCGAGCGTCAGCACCAGGCCTGCTCCCCACGCCGGCCAGCTCGCTGCGACGACCTGCCGGCCGAGCGCGCTGCTCGCGGCGAAGAGCAGCACGGTGACGCCGAGCAGCCGCGCGGCCTCGAGGGAGGGCCGAAAGCGCTGCTGGAAGCACGACCGGACCAGCATGGGGTAGCCGACCGACTGGACCGAGCGGCCGGCGAGCATGCCGACACACAGACCGGCGATCCCCAGCGCCCGCGTGAGCGGGACGGCGAGGGCAATCGTGGTCACCGTGGCGGCGGCGCCGACCAGCACGCGGGGTCGCGGTCGCAGCGCCGCGTCGATGATGTACGCGTCGGTGCGGATGAAGGCGGTCTGGACGGCGACCACGACGATCAGGAGGTCCACCCAGGGACCGGCGTAATGCTGCCGTCCGACCCACAGCGCAAGGAAGGACGGATTCCAAGCGAGAATCGTGGCGCCGATCCCCGTGACGAGCAGCCAGGTGAGGGTCTGGAGCTCGCTCCGCACCTGAGCGGCGCGGGCGTGATCCCCGCGCCCGATCAGGCCGCCTAACCCAGGCATCGCGGCGCTGGTGGTGAACTCGTGAATGCCGATGGCCGTGCGGGCGGCGTATCCCGTCAGCGCGTACGAGGCGACCACGGCCGGTGACAACACCATCCCCAGGATGAGGACGTCCGAGGCGAGCAGCAGCTTCACCACGACTTCCCCCGCCGTCAGCCAGGCGCTCATCGCGAGCAGCGCGCGAACGTCGTCGCGGGTGGGCCGCGCGACGCCGAACCACGGCACGTACCGCCTGGCGAGGGACCAGAATAGGAGGCCAGTGATGAACGTGAGCACGACCTGCGTCCCGCCCAGCCCGACGAGGCCCAGACCAGCTCGGACCGCCGCGATCATCAGCAGGCCGCCCACCAGGTTGAGGCTCGCCTGCAGACCCATGCGGCGATACCCGAGGTTCATCCCGCGCAGCACGGATTCGGGCACCCCAGCCACGAGCGTCATGAAGAAGCTGGCGAGCAGCAGCGCCGTGGCGATCCGCACGGTGTCGTGCAGGGGGGGCGCGGCCTTGGTCACGCCGGGAGCGAGCCAGATCACGACGCCGCCCGCCGCCGTGATGATCGGCAGGAACAGGAGCCACACCGCCAGCGCCGCTCCGACGTACCGGCGCTGCGTCGTCGCGTCGTCCACGGCCTGGCGGTTGGCCACCATGAGGCGGATCGCTTCGGTGGGCCGCCCGTCGGCCGCCGACATGTATGTCACCAGCCGGTTCAGCATCTCCCAGGTCCCGAACAGCGAGCGGCCGAGTCCCGCCACCACGATCGGGGTCACCACGAAGCCCACGACCAGCTTCGCGGCGTAATCGAGCAGCGACGCGATCGCGTTGAGGGACGCGCGCTGCGTCAGCGTGGGACCACGCCGTCCGGCCGCGGTCGGGATGCCGACGAGCTCAGTCGCCATCGCACGCCTCGCTGATCGCCGCGAGCACCCGCTCGGCGGTACGCTCACGTGGCTCGTTGCCGGTCACGAACGTGACGATCTCCGGGCCGCCGTGCGCCCGCAGGTCCTGCAGCACGCGACCGAAGGCGGCGCGGAAGCGCGCCATGAAGGCGCGCACCTCGTCATCGGGGGCGTTCTTGACCGTGTGGCCTTTGGGGCGCGTCCGCATCCGGTGCAGCAGCGTCGGGTCCGGGGCGTCGATCGAGACGACGAAGTCGAGCGTCCGGGCCCACTCGGCGAGCGCCTGCGTGCGCCACGCGGCGAAGCGGGGGCCGTTGCGATCCGGGTAGAAGACCTCCATCCAGGTCAGGGCGAACACCGGGCCCTCGTCGATCAGGATGGCCCCGGGCGACCTCGGCCGTTCCCGTTCCACCGCTTCCTGCAGGGTCTCGAGCCGGACCAGGTGCGCCAGCTCGGCGAGCGCGGGCGGGCGAGGGTCCCGCGCGAGCCGGATGAAGGTCGGCATCAGGCGCACGCCATGCGCGATCAGCCGGGTCCGCGGCAGTCCCCAGATAGCGAGCGGCCCGCGCATGCTGCCGACCTTGGCTCGGAGGTCCTCGACGAGCGTGCTCTTGCCTGCGGCCGCCGGACCGATCAGCTCCAGCACCGGGGCGTGGACGCGTCGCCGCGGGCGAACGGGTGCGCGGGCGATCACGCTAGAGACGGCTCCAGATGTGCGACTTCAGGTCACGCAGCACTTCCGGAAGCGCGCGCCCCGCGTCGATCACGTGCGCGCCAACTTGCGCCCAATCGGTTTGCCACACGACCTGGGCCCGTCCCCGGACGTACTCGGAGGGCTCCTCGGGCTTGCGGCGAACCGCGGTCTCGGGGTCGAGCTGGAGCACGATCGCAGCGTCGGGCGGCGACATGCGCTCGTAGTACAGCGCCTCCCGCCGTCGCAGCAGGCGCGTCACGCGGTTGTCCACGGGCGTGCCGAGCCCCTGGGCGGCGCTCGGCCCGGCCAGAAAGTAGTTCGCCGCGATCGGATAGCGCTCCGCGATGACGATGCCGCCGGCTGCTGCGAAGCGGTGCGCCTTGCGGTACAGTCGATAGCGGTCGCGCGCCGTGCAGACGTGACGGAGCAGATCCACGTAAGCGGTGACCCCGGCCCAACCCACTCCGCGGCTCGCTTTGAGCGCGGCGCCCACCGCGTAGGTCGCCACCGAGCGGGGAGGTCGACCGAGGTGTGCGTGCATAGTCGCCAGATCGGGCGCCAGCCAGGCCCTGAGCGCGTGGGCGCAGGTAGACTTTCCCGCTCCGTCGCCGCCCAACAGCGCGACGACACTGCCATGCGGCAGCCGAACGCCGAGCCGGCGATGGTAGCCGACCAGGCTGCCAAGCCGATCGGCTAACGCCATCAGCACCGCGACCGTCTTGGGGCGACGGGCGAAGGGGGCCAGCCGGGCGCGCAACGCTCGGCCGGCGACGTAGCGCGCCCACGCGGGACGATCCGGCTCGAGGGCGCGGCGGCACCGGTCGAAAAGCGCGACGTCCACGGACGGCAGCTGAGCGGTCAGGAACTGGATCACCTCGGACCGGGACACTTCGCGCTCGAGCTGCTCCAGGGTCGTCTGAGCCGCTAAGAGCCAGGGGGGGTGGGGTCGGAGCAGCGTATCCCGTGCGGTGCACTGTAACGCCAATCGCAGCACGAGCAACACGAGCTCGTGCTTGGGGGCCGGAGCCTGGAACACGAAGCGGCGGCTCGCGCTGGCGAGTATGGCCGTTTCTACGGGGGGCGCGTAGGTCATGGTCCAGGGCCGGCCGAACACGATCCGGTAGTGCACGTGGACGTTGACGAGGCGCATCAAGTCGGGGTCATAGCCGAAATAGCTCTCGGTGCCGGGGAGTGTGCGCCCGGCGGAGGGCTCGACCCGCTTGAATCCCAGCGTGCCCAGCAGCTGCGCGAATAGCGGCTGCGCCGTGCGATCGACGAGCAGGTCGATATCGCCGGCGCCGGTGAGCCAGCGCTCGGGCCGCCGGCCGCCCTTCCACTGGCAGTACGGGACGTTGCGCGCCGCGAGGGCGTCCCCCATCCGGCGCACCAGGCCAGGTGCGGCCGGGGCGTTGGGTCGGGGCTGGTCGTGAGGCCGCTGAGCGAGCGTCATGCGTCTCCTGAGATGACCGAGGCGGCCCCCGGGACGTTCGGTGCAGGCCGCGACCGACCGCTCCGCATGCTGCGGGCCAGGAGCGCCAGCGTAGCGCGGACGCAACAGGAGTCGTCCGGGCGCGTCGCGAGTTGTAGGCCCTCGCCATGCACCGCGACTCGGGCGGTCGAAGTCACGGTCGCCGAGCTAGGCGTAGGTGCGCGCGTTGTAGCGCCCCCAGCTCGGGTCGTAGCATGCCTGGTAGTCGGCAGCTCGGCCGTGCGGCAGGGCGTTGTCGCCGAGCGTGACGACGGTGCCCGGGATCGCGTCCACGAGCTGTGCCGTCAGCTCGTCCCCGTTCGTGGCGCAGCTCGCGATGTTGCTGGCGACGACCAAGGTCTGGTCGGACGGCCCGCTCACGTCGGCGCGGAGGGCGGGGGCGATCGGCGGGCGATCTTCGCCGCAGGCCAGCGCGGCCATCAGCGCGGCGGTCAGCGTGCTGCGACGGTTCAGTGACATGAGGCCGTGCCCGAGTCGGTGTGGCTGTATTCGGGGGGAGTCGAGGCCGAATCGAGGGTGTAGCCCGATGGGAGAAACGCCCAGTGATACATGCCCTCCGACAGCGTCAGCTTAAGTACGCCGTGATCGACCCCTCCCACCTCGCTGTTGCCTAGCTTGGTCACCTTCGTGACGTCGAGCGAGTCGTAGCCGCCCCCTCCCGTGCCGACTACGAACTCCCTGATGCCGCGCGCGGGGTCGGCCGTGCCGTCGGGTGTCTGCGGGGCGAAACGCTCGTAGTTGTGCTCGTGGCCGGACAGGATCACGTCGGCGCCAGCGTCGTACAGCACCTGCCAGAAGGCCTGCATCAGCGTGTCGTTTCCATGCACGACGCCTGAGCTGAAGCGGGGGTGGTGCCACATGGCGAGCGTGCAAGTTGTGGGATGCGCGGCGAGGTCATTGTGCAGCCACGATAGCTGCGTCTGGCGATTGAGCACTCTGCTGAGCGTCGCCGTTTCTTCGAAGCTCGAGTTGAGGACGATGATATGCCAGCTGCCGAGGTCATAGCTGTACCAGCCCGTGGGCGCGTCGTGCGCGGCCACGCCGAAGTAGCCGAAGTACCCCCCCGCGGCCGTGTCGACCTTATACTCGTGGTTGCCTGGGACGGGGCGCGTGCGCTTCTTGAATTGCCCCCAACTCGGGGCATAGCACCGACCGTAGTCGCTCAGCGTGCCGTCGGGATAGGCATTGTCGCCGAGGTTGAACACGGTGCCAGGAATGGTATCGACGATCGCGGCGGTCTTCCGCGCGTGCTGAAGGCCGCATTCCCCAATGTCACCGGCTCCGACAAAGACCTGTGGGGTCCCGGGGGGCTCGACGACCATCGTGAGCGTGTCGGAGGTCGCCGCGCCGTCCGTGCCCGCCCCGCTGACCTTGATCGCATACGTCCCGGTCGCGGCGTAACTGTGAGTCACCTGGATCAGCGTGTCGCGGCCGGCGAGCTTCCCGCTATCGAGCCCGCCGTCGCCCCAAGCAACGCTCCAGTGACTTCCGCCCCCGACGAGTCGAGTGGTGAGCGTGACGGGCGAGCCTGGTTTGGTCCGCAGGTCTGGTCCGGCATCCACCGCCGATGGGGGCGGGACGATCTGCGTCTGGTTCGGGTCGTGGCACATCACGGCCAGGACGCCGCTGGCGCCGACGAGCCCGATGGTCAGTGAGCGACGACGTCGCATGCTGTTGTCTCCTCGCTCATCAATTCGCGAGCTGCTGCGAGCTCAGGGGGATCAGGGAATGTCGATCGGCCGAGCGCGACGGACGCGATCGCCCGGAGCGCGCGGCCCACGATGGTGAGGTCGTAGCGCAGCGAGGCCCGGCGCACGTAGACCACGTCGAGCGCGAGCTTGAGCGGCAGCAGGCGGTCGACGTAATCCCGTTCGGGCTGGCCGTTCGAGAGCAGCCGTTCGCCGTGCGTGTAGTTGTAGATGCTGCCGGGGCTGGCCAGGCCGGGGCGCACGGCCAGGGTCTCGCGGTGCACTGGCGCATAGTGGCGCAGGACGATCGCCGGATCCTCGGGACGCGGGCCCACGAGCGACATGTCACCGCGCAGCACGTTGAAGAGCTGGGGGATCTCATCGATCTTCGTGCGCCGCAGCCACGCCCCGAAGGGGAAGACGCGCGGGTCGTTCCGACCGGTGATCGCACTGCCAGGGCCCTCGCGTACGTGCATCGTGCGCAGCTTGTACATGGTGAAGCTCGCGCCGTGGCGTCCGACGCGGCGCGCGCGATACAGCACGGGCCCCGGACTCGACAGGCGGATGCCGACCGCGGCCGCCGCCAGGAGCGGCGCCGCGAGCGCCACGCCGAGCAGCCCGAGCGCTAGGTCAAGCGGGCGTTTGACCATGGCGGTGGATGCGCCGCACGGTCATGAACACTTCCGCAGCCTCCATGCAGTTCTGGTTCCCCCAGGCGATGGCCCGGTGGCGCAAGGCATCGAGCGAGCGCGGATGGGGATAGGCGCGGAGCTCGCTCTCGTAGCACGCCATGGCGGCGAGTTTGGTCTCGAGCGTGGCAGAGATTTCCACCCACATGTCGGGGACGAAACTGCGGGGGAAGGCCCACTCGGTGCTGCTCGCGGTGTCGAACGCGTAGATGGCCGCGATGCAGTTTTCCGTGGGCCGGGTCGCCACGAGGGCGGCCTTGAAGAGCAGCTCGTGGTCCCGGTTCACGTCGCCGCCGTACTGGCAGTACACGATATCCGGGCGTACGTCGCGGACCCGCTGCTCCAGCGGGGCGATGATGTCCGTGAGGGTGACCGTGTCGAGCCGCTGGTCGGGAAAGCCGAGCAGCCGCACGTCTTGCAAACCCAGCGTCTGCGCCGCCTGCTCCATGTGATGGGATTGGCCGACGCCCTCAGGCCCGTAGCGGAGCGACTCTCCCTCGCAGGCGATCGCGGCGTGGACTTCGTCGCCGGCCCGCGCGTGCAGAGCGAGGGTCCCGCCGCACCCGAGCACCTCGTCGTCCGGGTGAGCGGCGATCACAAGGACGCGCCTAACTGGTCGCTTCATCGGCGTTGCTCCAGCGTTTTCCCGTCCATGGTTGCTCGCTCAACGTCCGGCCCCGCAGCACGGCGCCATCGTCCCCCTCGAGCTCGAGCAGTATGACTGCGCCCTCGCCGCAGGCCACCAGCTGCCCGCAGGCGGCTTCGAGCGGGCTCACCACCGGACCGAGCACCGCGCCTGGCGTGCCCGGGTGGCCGGTCCCATTCGCGCTCGGGACGCGAGCCGCGTGCCACACGGTCCAGCGCTGCCCTTCGAGCCGGCTGAACGCGCCGGGGTAGGGACGTGTGAGCGCGCGCACGAAGTCGTACACGCCACGGCTCGACTGGCCCCAATCGATGCGCCCATCCGCGGGACGGCGACGCGGCAGAACGGGCTCATCGCCCGCCGGCTGAGGCCGACCGGGCCGCTCGCCCGCCACGAGGCGCGGCATGAGACCGAGCAGCATGTCCCGGTTGGACGCCGCGACGCGTTCGTACAGCGAGGCGCAGGTGTCGTACGCGGTGATGCAGAACGCCGTTTGATCGATCACCGCCCCGCCATCCACGTCCTCGGCGAGCCAGATGAGCGAGTTACCGGTCTGCCGCTCCCCCCGGATCAGCGCCCAGTTGACCGGGGCGCTGCCCCGGTTGTGCGGCAGCAGTGAGGCGTGCGCCCCGATCATCCCGGTGCGGGCGAGCCGCAGTGCCGGAGCGTGCAGGATCTGACTCCAGCCGATCACGAACACGATGTCGGCGTCGAGGGCGCGCAGCGCCTCATGGCCGTCGGGATCGTTGATGTTCCCCACACGGTAGACGGGGACGTGGTGCCGGGCGGCGAGCGGCGCGTAGTCGACCGCACCGCTGCGTCGGGCCGCCAGCTCGGGCCGCAGCGTGACGAGGCCGCTGATCGGCGTTCCGGCGTCGAGCAACGCTTCGAGCGCGGGAAGCCCTTCCGCGTGGCAGCCGACCCAGCCAAAGCGCATCGGTCTCCCCTTCCGGTCAGCGGCGCTGCGTCCGCGCCACGTCCAAGACCGCCTCGATCACGTCTGCGACGTCACGGTCGGACAATCCCGGGTGGAGCGGCAGGCTGAGCAGGCGCCGGAAGTTGTCGTGTGCGATCGGGAACGCGTCGGGCGCGTAGCCGTACTTGTCCCGGTAGTAGGGGTGCAAGTGGACCGGGATGAAGTGGACCGACGTCCCGATGTTGCGGGCGGTGAGCTCCTCGATGAATCGATCGCGCCCGATGCGAAGCGCCTCCAGCCGCAGCCGCAGCACGTAGAGGTGCCAGGCGGGCTCGACCTCCGGCCGCGCCACCGGGGGCTCGAGGCCTGCGTCTGCTGCGAATGCCGCGCTGTAGCGCGCCACGACTTCCCGCCGCCGCCGCTGAAACGCGTCCTGCCGGCGGAGCTGGCACGACCCGATGGCGGCTTGAATGTCGGTCATGTTGTACTTGAACCCCGGGAGCAGCACGTCGTAGCGCCAGCTCCCGCCCTGATCGTAGCGCTTCCATGCGTCCCGGCTCATGCCGTGCAGGCTGAGCACGCGCGCCCGATCGAGGAACGCCGTCTCGGCGGTGAGCATGCCCCCTTCCGCGGCGGTGAGGTTCTTGGTCGCGTAGAAGCTGAACGCCACCGGGTTCGGGCCGGAGCCGATGAACCGTCCCTTGTACCGCGCCGGGATGGCGTGCGCCGCGTCTTCCACCACCGTGAGGCCATGCGCTTGTGCCACTGCCTCGACGCCGTCGAGATCGACCGGATGGCCGGCGTAATGAACCGGGAGGATCGCCCGCGTCCGCGGCGTCACGGCGGCCGCGATCTGGCGCGGGTCGATGTTCAGCGTGTCCGGCTCGACGTCGACCAGCACGGGACGTGCGCCGACGTGCTCGATCACGTTGACCGACGCGCAAAACGTCATCGGAGTGGTGATGACCTCGTCGCCCGGGCCGATCCCCAACGTCGCCAACGCCGTGTGCAGCCCGGCGGTGCAGGAGTTCAGCGCCAGCGCGCCGGGCGCTCCCACGAAGGCGGCAAACTCGCGCTCGAAGGTCCGGGTCTTCGGGCCGGTCGTGATCCAGGCCGACTTGAGCGTGTCGACCACCGCATCGATCTCCGCCTGCCCGATCTGCGGCGGGGCGAACGTCAGGAACGTGCGCCGCCGCGCCGGAGCGGGTGCAACGGGCGTCGCGACGCCGGTGCGCACGCCGCCGGCGGTCACGCGACCTGACCGGTCGTGGGCACGATGGCGACCGCCTCGGCCGCGGCCGAACCCTGCCAGGGTACGTACTCCGGTACGAGCGCCGCGATGCCCCGCAGCACGCCCGCGTCGTCGCCCAGCGTCATGAGCGAGACGAGGCGACTCAAGCCGCGGCGCAGGCCCGTCGGGTCGCCCACGCTGGGCGCGATGACGCGGATCTTCTCGACGCTGGTCTGGTGCGCGGCTTCGTCCGATGCGAGGAGCTCCTCCTCCAACTTCTCCCCGGGCCGCAGGCCCGTGAACTCGATCTGGATGTCCTGGTGCGGCACGTACCCGGAGAGCCGGATGAGCTGTTCGGCGAGGTCGAGGATGCGCACCTGCTCGCCCATCTCGAGCATCGCGATCCGCCCGCCGGCTTCCGGCAGCGCCGCGGCCTGTACCACGAGCTGCACGGCTTCCGGAATGGTCATGAAGTAGCGTTTCACCTCGGGGTCCGTGACCGTGAGCGGACCGCCGGCGGCGAGCTGGCGCTTGAACAGCGGGAGCACGCTGCCATCGGACCCGAGCACGTTTCCGAAGCGCACGGCGCGGAAGTCGGTCCCCGACGCCGCGAGATACGGCAGCTCGAGCACGACCCGCTCGGCGACCCGCTTGGTCGCGCCGAGCACGCTGGTCGGGTTCACCGCCTTATCGGTGGAGATCAGCACGAACTTCTTGACGCCGTGCCGCACCGCGGCCTCCGCGACGCGCAGGGTTCCGACGACGTTATTCCAGGCAGCCTCAGTGACATTGGCCTCGCACAGCGGCACATGCTTGTACGCCGCGGCATGGAAGACGTAGTCCGGCTCGTAGGTCCGCAGCACCTGCGCCATCCGCTCGGCATTCGTGATGCTGGCGATCACCGGGACGACCTCGAGGGAGGGGTGCGCCCGGCGCAGCTCGACCAGCACGAAGTAGAGCGTGTTCTCGGCCCGATCGAGCAGCACGATGCGGCGCGGCCGGAAGCGCGCCACCTGGCGTGCCAGCTCTGATCCGATCGAGCCGGCGCCGCCCGTGATGAGGATCGTCTTCCCGGCGACGTCGTGCTCCACTTGCTCGAGGTTGAGCTGGACCGGCTCGCGCCCGAGCAGGTCTTCCAGCTGCACGTCCCGCAGCTGCCCGATTTCAGCGCGCTTCGCGAGCAGATCCTGGAGCGGTGGCAGGATCTTGTACTGAATGCGGGTTTCGGCGCAGCGGTCGACGATGCGTCGCAGCTGCGCCCGGTCGGCGGACGGAATGGCGATCACCAGCAAGTCGATGTGGTGGTGAGCGACGAGGCGGCGCAGATCGCGGACCCCGTCGAGCACCCGCACGCCGTGCAACGACCGGCCGTGCGTGTCCGGGTCGTCGTCGATCAGGCCGACGACACGCAACTGTTGGCGCTTGTCGTGCGACAGCTGGCGCAGCAGCTGCTCGCCGGCTTCGCCGGCGCCGATGATGAACGCGCGTTTCCCCTGCGGCGCTCGCGCCCTGATGAAGCTGCTCGCCTCGCGGCTGACGCGGATGGCGAAGCGGAAGCCCCCCACGAAAAAGATCGCGAGCAGCCAGTCGAGCATCAGGACGGCCCGCGACATGCCTCGGACCTGGCCGCTCAGTAACAGGATCAGGACGAACGCGGCCGAGCTGAGCGTCACCGCGGCGGTCACGTTGACCAGATCGCGCATCCCCACGTGCCGCCAGTAGTCCCGGAATAGGCCGAACGACTGAAACGCGAGCGGCCGGAGCACCACGAGGTAGGGCAACGTCGCCACCAGGCGGCGCAGCTCGTCTGACGGGATGGCGAAGTCGAAGCGCAGCGCGTACGCGCCCGCGTAGGCGAGCGCCACGAGGCAGGCGTGCAGCGCCCAGGTGAGCGGCCCGCGGTAGGGGTAGAGGCGTTTCAGCAGGCGTAGTAAAGGGTTCATCCCGCTGCGCAAGATGCACATGACGTGCGCGTCCCGCGGCGCGGCTGGCGTGAATTCCCGAGTCGATTGTGCCGCAACGCGTTGCGCGCGACGGCGCGGTCGGCGCGCGCACTGACTCGTGCCGCTTACGCGCTACGAAATTGCGCGCGCGGTTGATGCGCGCGCGCCACGCGTCGCCGTCGCTCAGGCGTATTGTCTTCACGGTCCCGGCCTTGCAGTGGTGGCGTGTGATCCCGGCACATCGAGTGCCGGGCGATACGACTCGCACTCGACATGGCGCAAGACCCACTGCTGATTCCCGAGTCCGCGCGGGCTGACGAGGTGGCTCCGCTGCTGGAGCGCCGCCCCGCTCACCCGTACGCAGAGCCCCCGCGTCCGCTGGCGGCGGGCGAGCCCGATTGGCATCGCATTCTGGGCGCCATCCGCCGCCGCCGCTGGCTGGTGCTGGCCGTCACGCTGCTCGGCACCGCGGCGGGGATCGTCGCGGCCGTCCGGTTCGTCGGGCCCCGGTACCTCGCGCGGGCCCGCCTGTGGGTCGGGGCGGCGGAGCCTGACCCCAACGCACTGCGGGGCACCACGCCCTTGCCCGGTACCGACCGGCTGCTCGGCGTCGAGGCCTGGGTCGATTTCGTGCGCTCGGATGCGGTGCTCGATACCGTCGTCCGGGATGTCCGTCTCTATCTCTTCCCCCGAAGCCCGGCCGACTCCGCCGCGCTGGTCGGCTTTGGCCTCAAGGACCGGGTGGTCCCGGGCCACTACCGCCTCGAAGTGGACCGTCAGGCTCGGGGCTTTACGGTGGTGTCGGTGGGGGGAGGCGTGGTGCAGCGCGGGGCGGTGGGCGACTCGGTCGGCCCCGCCTTGGGTTTCGCGTGGGTGCCGGGAAAGACCGTGCTCAACCCCGGTCGCACCATCGACTTCACGGTCTACACCCCGCACGACGCGGCGGAGCTGTTGGCGAGCGAGTTGCAGGTGACGACGGACCCGGGGGGCAGCTTCGTGACGGTGCAGCTCACCGGCACCGATCCGCACCTCACCACGGCGATCCTGCAGGGGGTGGCGAACCGAACCGTCGCCGTGGCGAACGAGTTGCGGCGCCACAAGGTGGCCGCGCTTGCCGACATGCTGGGCCAACAGGTGCAGCACGCGCGGGCGAGCCTCACGGCGACCGAGCTGGCGCTCAAGGACTTCCGGATCCGCACCGCCGGCGTGCTCCCGGCGGGCGTGGTGACGCCCCCGCCGTCCCCCGCGTTCACGAACGCGTTCGAGCTGCGGGTCACGCGCGATCAATTGAGCCACGACCGCCAGGCGATCGATCGCTTCCTGGCCCAGCCCGATTCGGGACTGTCGGCGGACGCGCTCGTCGTGATCGACGCCGTCCAAAAGTCCCCCGAGCTGATGCAGGCGTTGAAGGAGCTCACCGACAAGCAGGCCGAGCTCCGGGCGCTGCGCTACACCTATACCGACCAGAACTTCCCGGTCCAGCAGCTGGCCGATGCCGTGGCGACGCTCGAGCACCGCACGATTCCGGCGCTGCTGCGGGCGGTGCGCGACAACCTGGCGGTGCGTGAGCGCGACCTGGGGCAGCGGGTGGACTCCACAGTCCGCTACCTGAGCAACATTCCGCCCCTGCTGTTCCAGCAGACCAGGCTCGAGCGGGAGGTGCAGGTGGCGGGGCAGCTCTATGCCTCGCTCCAACAGCACCACGACGAGGCCCGCGTCGCCGAGGCGTCGGCCGTGCCCGATGTCCGTGTCCTCGACGCTCCGGACCAGCCGTACCGGCCGCTGGGCAGCCTGGCGCCGTTCGTGCTCATCATGTCGTTTCTGGCGAGCGCCGGCCTGGGCGTGTTGGGAGCGGTGGTGGTCGACAGCCTCGATCCCCGGTTCCGAGATCCCGGGCATGTGACGCGCGACCTGGGTCTCCGGATTCTGGGCGCCCTCCCCCACCTGAGCCGGGCGAAGAACGGCGAAGCCACCACCCAGGCGATCGAGGCGATGCGCACGGTGCGCGTGAAGCTGCAGCACGCCTGCAATGGCGGCAGCCCGCTGCTCCTCACCGTGACGAGCCCGGGCGTGGGCGAAGGGAAGTCGTTGGTGTCGGCGAACCTGGCGCTCGCGTTCGCGTACGCCGGGCTGCGCACGATCGTCATCGACGGCGACATCCGGCGCGGCGCGCTGCATCGCCTGCTGCGCGCGAGCCGTCGACCGGGGCTGACCGATCACCTCACGGGGCGCGCCCCGCTCGAGCAGGTGCTGCAGTCGACTCCGTACAAGGATCTCTCGTTCATCGGGTGCGGATCGCGCATGCACAATTCGCCCGAGCTGTTGAGTGCGACGACGATGGTCGATCTGCTCGCTGCGCTGCGCAGCCGCTACGATGTCGTGCTGGTCGACACCGCCCCACTCGCCGCCGGGGCGGACCCCTACACGATGGCGTCCCACACGAAAAACCTGCTCGTGGTTCTGCGGGCGGGCGTCACCGATCTGGAGCTGGCACAGGCCAAGCTCGAGAGCTTCGACGACATGCCGGTGCGCGTCGTCGGATCGGTGCTGAACGACGTCCGGCCGAAAGGAGCGTACCGGTACTATGCCTACTATGTGCCCGGCTACGAAACAAAGGAAGAAGCGGACTTGGGACCGGAGAAGCCGGTGCTGGGTGTCCCCGGTGATTAGGCGCGCTGCGTTGTGCGCGGTGGTCGCACTCGCGCGACCGGCGGTCGCTCCGGCCCAGTCGGCCGCCGATTCTCTGGCGCACCACGCCCTCGCCACGCGCCCCGAGCTCGACAGCCTGGCGCGGGCGCTGGCGCGCGCGGATTCCTCGGGTCAAGGGGAAACGCTCGCCTACGTACGAAACCGGCTCGCGGCCGGAGACTTTCAAGCGGGCGATCGGATCCTGCTGCAAATCCCCGGACTGCAACCTCCTCCTGCGGTGCAGGTCGCCGGGCAGCCCGCCGTCGTCTCGGCTGCAGCGCTGCAAGCGCGCGTGGATACCTTCACGGTGGGGCGGGACCGGGACGTCGTCCTGCCGGTCGGGGGCGGGAGCCCGATTTCGCTGCGCGGCGTGCTGCGCTCGGAGCTGCAGGATCACCTCAGCCAGGAGCTGAGCCAGTATCTCAAGTACCCGACGGTCCGCGCTCGCCCGCTGCTGCGCGTCTCGGTGCAGGGAGCGGTGGCGAAGCCGGGTTACTACTTCGTTCCTTCGGACGTCACGCTGTCGGACGCCCTCATGGCGGCGGGGGGCACGGTACGGGACGCGAAGATGAAGAATCTGCGGGTTGAGCGCAGCGGCGCCACCGTTTTGAAGGGACGCCCGGTGCAGGAAGCGATCGCCGCCGGTCGCACTCTCGAGGACGCCAACCTGCAGAACGGGGATCAGCTCTACGTGCCGGGCAGTAGCGACGTCACGGAGCATATGCGGTTCCTCTGGCTGGTCGTCAGCCTCGCGGGCGGTATCTACGGCCTGACGCGCGTCGTCCACTAGAGAGGCCGGGGCCCACGCGTCAGCGTGGGAATGCGTGGTTCCGCATGAAAATGGTTTGGCGTTCCAGGCGCACGGCGCTAGTTTATCGCGTGTGACGAACGGTGTGCGCTCAGACCCGACCGAGTGGACCGACGACCGCCACAAGCGCGGACTCGCCGGCGAGGAACAGGCGATCCAGTATCTGTTGTCCCGCGGCTGGCACATCCTGGCGCACCGGTTCCGCGTGGGCCACAAAGAGATCGATCTCATCGCGCGGCAGGGGAGTCTTGTCGCCTTCATCGAGGTGAAGGCGCGGCGCGGGACGGCGTTCGGGAGCCCGCTCGAGGCGGTGACGGGCGCCAAGCGGCGGGAGCTGGTGAAGGCCGCACGGGTGTGGGTGGATCGGCACGGGCGGCCCGCCGACGTGTACCGTTTCGATTGCATCGCACTCATCGACAACCAGTTGGAGCACCTGGCGGACGCGTTCCGACCTGGCTGGCGGTAGCCCGGTCTTCGGTATATATTCGGGCCTCATACAGGAGGCTCCTAACCCATGTCGAGGACACTCATGCCGGCCGACGAAAAGGAAGCCCCGAGGCTCACCGAGGAGCGCAAAAAGGCCCTGAACCTCGCCATCACGCAGATCGAGAAGACCTGCGGTAAGGGCGCCATCATGCGGATGGGCGCCGACTCACCGCGGGTACGGGTGGAGGCGATCCCGACGGGCGCCATCAACCTGGACGCCGCGATCGGCATCGGCGGCATCCCCCGGGGCCGGGTAACGGAGATCTTCGGGCCCGAGTCGAGCGGCAAGACGACGCTCGCGTTGCACATCGTGGGCAACTCGCAGCGGCAGGGGGGCGCGGCCGCGTACATCGACGCCGAGCACGCGCTCGACGTGGAGTACGCCAAGAAGCTGGGCGTGGACATCGACAACCTGCTCGTCTCCCAGCCCGATACCGGCGAGCAAGGGCTCGAGATCACGGAGATTCTGGTGCGCTCCGGGGCGGTGGACGTGGTGGTCATCGACTCGGTGGCGGCGCTCGTGCCCAAGGCCGAGATCGAGGGGGACATGGGGGATTCGCTCCCCGGCCTGCAGGCGCGCCTCATGAGCCAGGCGCTCCGCAAGCTCGCCGGGGCGATCAACCGCTCGCGCACC